>Ga0315288_10003785_pt1 | contig 19283 bp, 18 predicted proteins | sample YL17G11_20_MG_FD_203454 | JGI IMG/M metagenome (GOLD analysis project Ga0315288, IMG submission 203454) | Sediment microbial communities from Yellowstone Lake, YNP, Wyoming, USA - YL17G11_20 | ecosystem: Environmental > Aquatic > Freshwater > Lake > Sediment | place: USA: Wyoming | collected... | reverse complement strand
AGAATCAATCCGGTTTTGGTTTTGGCAAGAAAAGCCCCGAGGCGAATTATGAGAAAATGAAGGATATTCTTCAGAAAGAGGTAGAGCGTCACTTTAGACCCGAATTCCTGAACCGGCTTGACGACACTATCGTCTTTCAGGCATTAACAAAAGAGAATCTACAAATTATCGTCGATTACGAGCTTGCCAAGGTATTCAAGCGTCTGATCGAGCATGGCTTAAAACTTGAACTGACCGATCAGGCCAAGGAATTTCTCATCGATAAAGGTTACAATCCTGAATTCGGGGCCAGGCCTTTGCGAAGAGCGATCGAGCACTATATAGAAGACCCGCTTTCGGAAGCTGTGCTGGGAGGCAAATTCAAAGGCAAGAACCTTGTCAGGATCGACGTGCAGGATGAAGAGCACTTGAAACTTGAAGGCTGTCAAGCACCTGAGCCGGAGAAAAGCGAGCATGCCGTCGCAAAGTCGGAATAGTCATATTTGATAATACGTCACGGCTTGCGGCTCGCGGTCCGATCAGGATTTGGCGCATCAAGGTTTGATTCTTGTAATGCCATTTTCGACGGACAACTTGCCGGCGGCAAATAAGCTGATGGCCTCCGGATATGCGATACATTCCTGCTCGAAGACCCTGGCGGCCAATGTCTCGGGAGTGTCGTCGTTTTCGACTTCGCAGGTTCGCTGGACGATGATGGGCCCTTTGTCATATTCGTTCGTGCAGAAATGGACGGTGCAGCCGCTTACTTTGCAGCCCGCTTTTAGTACCGCCTCGTGGACGTGATGTCCCCACATCCCTTTTCCGCCGAAGCTTGGCAGCAGGGCGGGGTGGATGTTCATCGCGCGATATTCGTATCGAGCCGGTATTTTCCAAAGGCAGAGCCAGCCTCCCTGGATGACGAGGTCAACTTTTGCCGCGATGAGCTCTGCTTCGATAAGCTTGCTGAATTCATCAATGTCGGGGTGGTCTTTTATGCGGACAAATTTAACGTCCAGCCCGGCGTTTTTCGCTTTCTCGACCCCCGTCACTGTTGTACGCGAGCTGATAACGACAGCTACCTCGGCATTGAGCAGGCCCTGCTTAATGTGTTTGAGGATGTTTATCAATGTTGTGCCGCTGCCGCTGATGAGCACGCCGAGCCGAATCGGATTTTCCTTCTTAAAAGCCTGTTTCCGCTTGTCCTCAATGTTGTGTCCTGTGTCCAGTGCCTGGTTTACGAGACTGTCGGCTTGTTTGTTCTTATCACGAGTAATATGATGGACTTTCCAGCTCTTGAATCCGTCGAGCAGGTTGACAGCCTGCTCGTAAAGGGGCTTTATAAGCTCGCTTTTCACCCTGTATTGGCCGTTGATCTGTTTGACAAGCAACTCGCTGTCACTGAAAACGATGATCTGTTCAGTACCAAATTTTCTCGCAGCTTCGAGGGCTTTTAAGAGACTTGTATATTCGGCCACGTTGTTAGTCGTTTGGCCTATGACGTAGGCTTTTGCCAGTAATTGAGTCCCGCTGGAATCGTTCAAGACAAAACCGGCAGCCGCCGGGCCAGGATTGCCTCTGCTGCCGCCGTCTATATGAGCGATGATTTTATCAGGCACTACGTCGGCTCCTCAAAACAAAATTAAAACGAGTTCAGGCTAACGCATAATGGCTGCGGGATACGCTTTGGTTCTGCGGTCTTGTTCCTGGCTTCTAACCTTCATGTAAATTGCCGAGCACAAGTATCCTTGTGCAGTTGGGACAGCGGATTATGTCATCCTTAGTCATAAGCAAATTGACACTCTCAGCGGTGATTCCCATGAAGCAGCCCCCACAGCTATAAGGTCCTTTTTTATTATTCTGCTGCTCAATAAACACGACAGCTTGGCCGTCGTACGTTTCGGCTACGCGTTTGAATTTCTCCAGAGTATCTTTTGGGATGATCTGTGCAGCCTGGTTCCACTCCTCCTGGATCTTGTCGATTTCAGCCTGGAATTTGTTGGCCAGTATCTCGCTTTCTTTTCGGGTTTGCTCAAGTGTTTCTTTTTGCTCATTTATCTGCTTGTGGATATCTTTGAATTCATCTTCGTCGGCCTCGATATCTTTTAACAATTCAAGAGTTTGGCTTTCGATCTTGGAATTGTCAGCCTTGGTTGTATTGAGCTGACTGAGAACAGCGGCATATTCTTTATTCGTTTTTGCGATGTTGAGTGATGATCTTAACCTGGCTATTATATCATCTTTGGTCTTGAGTTCCAATTCCAGGCGGTCGAATTGAACCTTGGCCAGCTGAGCCTCCTCTTTCTTGGCTTCGAGAGCATTTTGAAGGCTTCTGATCAGATTTTCCTGAATTATTACATTTCTTCTACATCTTGTAAGTTTTGCCTTTTCGGCCCGCAGACGATTTTCAACACTTTGAAGTTTTAACAACCCATTTAATACAGGTCCCATTTAATAAGCTCCTTTGCGACAGCTTTAAAACTTTTTAAGCCCTTCATTCTTGCCGTTTATGATTTAATTTGCAACAAAAATATTTCTATTTTTTATTTTAACGGACTGTCTTATAATTGTTTTCTATGAAAGAATTGTTGAAAAAACTTATTCAGGCTGAAACAACTGACGAAAAGGGCGAATTAGCCGCAGCAGAGGTGATTTCTGCCGAATTTCGCCGATCGGGCATAGACTCAAGTATAGATAGATGGGACCAAAGCAGAGCGAATATTGTCGCACACGTAAAGTCCGCCGGACGCAGGGCCGGACTACTTTTTGCCTGTCATCTTGATGTTGTCGGCCCGGGCGAAGCAACCTGGAAGCACCCGGCTTTCACGGCGGTTGAAAGCGATGGCAAAATATATGGCAGAGGCTCCGTGGATATGAAGGGCGGAACCTCTGCGGCTGTTGCCGCTATCAGGCAAATCGTCGATTCCGGCGTCAAGTTGCAGGGCGATATTATCTTTTCGGCAGTTGCGGGCGAAGAGACCGATAGCGCCGGGGCGAGACGGTTTGTTGATGACAAAGGCTGGCTGCCGGAGCTTGCCGGTGTGGTTATCCCTGAGCCGACTGATTTCGAGATTGTAACCGCCCATCGCGGGATGCTGTGGCTTGAAGTTACAACCAAAGGCAAAGCCGCCCACAGCTCGGCCCCGCAATTGGGCGTAAACGCCATAAACTGGATGCGGCTGATTTTGAATGAGCTGGAGAGTTACGAAATCAATACCGAGCCGCATAAGCTGCTGGGTACGTGCTCGATGAGCATCAATACAATCGCCGGCGGCAAAGCGATGAACGTTGTGCCGGATAAGTGCAGCATCGGAATCGATATCCGCACTCTACCCGGGCAGGATCATCAGGCTATCATTGCCGATTTGGAAGAAATCTGCGCAAAGTTGAGAGCCGACAATAAGCAATTTGAAGCGGCGGTTTCTGTGCTTCGCCAGATGCAGTCTATGGAGACCGATTCCGATTGCGACTTTGTTAGAGAGTTTTGCTCCGTTGTTGGAACCGATAAAACCAAAGCCGTAGGCTTTACCACGGACGGCCCTTATTTCGCCTCACTCGGCAGCCCCGTCGTTATTTTCGGGCCGGGCCAGCCCAACCTATGCCACAAACCGGATGAATATATCGACGTCGCCGACCTTGAAAAAGGTGTGGAGCATTATAAAAATATCATCTTAAAATTCCTGACTTGATATAGCATCCGATCGCAGTTCAGTTGCGATATTGCTTTTCCCCTATCATATACGGGACATGCTCTGCGGAAGGTTGTCATTCCTGCGAAGGCAGGAATCCAGAATATGAACTATGGATTCCGCATCAAAGCCTTCACTGAGTACAGCCGAATGGGTGCGGAATGACAAATACTCAAATCCCAAATGACTACGCACCATCTAAATCCCTAACTTCATATATTACAAGCATATATGGGTGTGTGAACAATAAATCCTCAGAAAACCACGAATAATGTTCCAATAAATTAATTGACTTTTAGGCCTTAATCTGATATTCTATATTCTCAGCAGAATTTCTATATTCAGGCTGGGAATGATGCCGTTTATTCATTTTGGAGGTACAGGTGTGATAGAAACGGGATGATTTTGCATAATTATCCCGTCAAATCGTAACGAGATGTAATAATATTCCGGAGTGTGAATAAGCGGAGGTACTCCGAAATCTATCATATTAACTGAAACAATTGAGCCAAAGCTTCGATAATAATATTAGGCTCAAATTTTTGTATTTGAAATATTATATAGGCGCGCAATCAAGCCAGGCTAATTTGATAAAGAGAATTATTATGAAAACCAAAACCATAGTGACTATTTTGGCGGGTCTCCTTGTGGTGGCAGTTGTATCAGTGGGGCTGCTTGCGGCGAACGCGGATAATCCAGGAAGAAGGCCTGACAAGCTAAAGCCGGTCCACGCAACGGATATTGAGCTTGTGAAGAAAATAACGATCAGGGGTAAGCCTTCCTGGGCCGGAGGTGGTGGCAAACCTATAGAAGAACAACAAGTTGCCACCGGCATCCTCGGAGAGCCATCGGGTAACAAGCGATATGCAGTTGTAGCGGGTATCTCGGACTACCCGGGTACTGCCAATGACCTGGAATACTCGGACGATGATGCGGAGGAGATGAACTATGCTCTCACCGAAATCTACGGTTTCAAGACCGCCAACATTGCACTACTTATGAATTTGGCTGCCACGCGTTCTGCAATTCTGGACGCTATTGACGCTATACCAACGGATGCTGACGAAATAGTGTTCTTCTTTAGTGGGCACGGCATGAGTGGTCATGCCGACGATGGGGATAAAGAAGGGAAAGACGAAGCCGTCGTCGCCCATGATGGTGATCCTGATGGCAGACTTGTGCCCATTTGGGACGGTGAATTGGCAGATGCCTTTTCCGGGCTTACAACCTCAAGGATAATCTGCATCTTCGATACGTGCTTGGCCGGAGGTATGGCAGGGGACCTTGAAGGGCCGGGAAGGGTGATCGCCATGGCATGTGGGGAGAATGGTTACGCTTATGAAAGTGAAGATTGGGGAAACGGCGAGTTTACCTATTACTTCGTCGACCGGGGAATACTGAGAGGTGAGGCTCACGTGGAGGAGCACAATTATGACGGCGTGACCATCGAAGAGGCTTTCGACTATGCGAAGGCTAATTGCGTGTCCGATAAGCCAACCGTGGCGGATGAGTTCGACGACGACTTGCTGCCGTAAGTGAAAACCATATTATCACAGCATCTGTATGGAATGTTTAGGAAATGAATTTTTAGTGGAATAGTGATTGCTCGAAGTCTGAATAAGTGGAGATGTTCTGAAAACTCAAAGTCTCATTAAAATAACGGGCTCAAAGCTTCGATAATATTATTAGGCTTTAATTTTGCAATTTTGATATTCTATCGATATCTAATTAAATCAGACTAAATTGAAAAGGAGATGCGTTATGAAAGCTAAAATTCTAACAAGTATCTTGGTTGGCATACTTGTAATATCCTTTATATCCGTAGGGTTTGCCATTGCTGCAAATGGCAACGGTGCGGGACTTGAAAGAGTCCCTGTGTTTATCGGATTCAGGCAAACTCCCGGGCCCAGTGAACAGGCTCTGGTGCGCAGTCATGGTGGAACGATTAAATACAGCTATACCCTAGTTCCGGCCATTGCCGCATCAATTCCCGAACCGGCAATTGAAGGGCTCCGGCGGAATCCAAACGTGACAATTGTCGAGCCGGACATCGAGGTGTACGCCGTTGACGCCGAACTGGACAACTCTTGGGGGGTCAAGCACATAGGCGCTGGCACGGTTCACAACAACGGCAACAAGGGCACAGGAATCAAGGTGGCCATCATTGATTCCGGTGTCGATTACACACACCCCGATCTCGATGCCAATTTTAACAGTGCTAATCGTGGCTACGACTTTGTCAACGGGGACAGCAATCCGATGGACGATAATGGCCACGGGACACACTGCGCTGGAATCGTCGCCGCCGAAGATGACAGTTCGGGTGTGGTCGGCGTGGCCCCAGAGGCCGATCTCTATGCCCTGAAAGTCTTAAACAGGAGCGGCAGCGGCGACTACAGTGATGTGATTGCTGCCCTCAACTGGTGTGTAAGCGGGCCTGATGGCATACATGGCAACGGGGATGATCCGGGGATAAAGGTAACGAGCAACAGTTACGGCAGCTCCGGCTATCCGGGTTCAACTGTGGAGGCAGCCTTCATCAACGCTGCGGCAGCGGGTATTATCAACGTATGTGCCGCCGGAAACAATGGTGCTGGCGATGACACTGTGATTTACCCCGCCAAGTGGTATACCTCCTGCATCGCCGTAGCGGCAACTGACAGTAGCGACACAAGGGCAAGCTTTTCCAGTACTGGTCCAGAGGTGGAAATCTCGGCACCGGGTGTAGGTATTTATTCTACCTATCCCCGCAGCAGATATGTATCCATGAGCGGCACGAGTATGGCCTGCCCGCATGTATCTGGAACAGCGGCTTTAATTATTAAGAGTGGTATCTCTGGTGTAGATGCGGTGAGGGCAAAACTTCAGCTGACCGCTGATTATCTTGGTAATCCCCTATGGTACGGTTCAGGCCTCGTAGACGCTGATGAAGCAGCCGGCGTACTTGAGGGTCCGACCAATCAACCTCCGGTCGCCAATAATGACAGCTCCTCAACCGACGAGGATACAGCTGTGTCGATTTTTGTGCTCTCTAACGACACAGATGCGGATAATGACCCCCTTGCGGTGACAAGTCTAATCCAGCCATCTCACGGTACAGCTACTTTAAACATTTTCCAAACCGTTGTGACATATACTCCCGATCCGGACTACCATGGTTCCGACTCATTCACCTACAAGGCGAGCGACGGCAAGGCCAACAGTAACACCGCCACTGTGACTGTCACGGTTTCTTCGATCAATGATAAACCAGTGGCTGATGCAGGACCCAACCAGTCTGTTTTGGTAAATCAATCTGTGACTTTTGATGGATCAGGTTCTTATGATCCTGATGGTGATGATGATATTTTCTCCTTTGAGTGGAACTTCGGCGATGGAGCTACAGGTATCGGCAAGCAAGCCAGTCACACCTATACAAAAGTTGGGATCTATAATGTTACTTTAACAGTAACAGATAATGGTCATCTAACGGACACAGATACAATAACGGTCACAGTTACAGAACAGTCCACTTCATCTACAATGCACGTAAAAGATATCACTATTGTCGTAGGGGCAATGGGTCGAAATGCTCAAGCCATAGCTTATGTTCTTATTATGGGTGAGAATGGTCCGGTCGGAGGCGCAGCAGTCACGGCAGAATGGGCTTTCAATGGCGTTTCCCTCAGTGAGATTTCCAGTACGACTGATGGTGAAGGAGTAGCTGTGCTATACTCACCCAAGGTAAAGGCTAAATCAGGCGTCTTTACCATAAAGATTACCAACGTTGAGAAATCAGGCAGGACGTACGTTCCCGGAGATGGCGACGAAGCTTCGCAATCTTTCCCCTAAATCTCGACGTAGAATTTGCACCGGTAAAATTTAAGATAGATGATGGCGAAATCCCCCAGAAATGGGGGATTTTGTTTTTTAAACTTCTGACTTGATTGTCAGTTGGGCAGATGGTATGGGCTGTGAGGGAAATGAATCCTCAATTAAACAACATCTCCCAAAGAGCATTTGATTTGGGACCTGTTTAAAAATCCGATGTACAATTCCAAGGGCGTTTGTTATACACTTATTCCGAAAGAAGCCGTAAAAGTTTTCGAAAACAAGTATCGCAGTGATTCAAAGAGGGCACAAGAATGGATCGGTTAAAAGAAATATCCGAGCATAGGGAGAAGGCGCATAAGAAATTACTGTCTCTTAAATCCAAAGTCTGCAAGGCGTTCCTTGAGATGGAAAAAGCGGCCTATTGCAATGGGGCTCTGCCGATGGAGAAAAACTAAATGACAAAATATCAGTTCTATATTTTAGATGTATTTGCTGAGGAGAAATATGCCGGCAATCAACTTGCGGTTGTCCGGGATGCAGCGGCTCTATCGGATAACCAAATGCTGCGAATCACCAGCGAGATGAACTATTCGGAGACGACGTTCATCCTGAGCGAAGAGCCGCGGCAGGGCGGGTATGATGTTCGTATTTTCACGCCGGGAGCGGAGCTGCCTTTTGCCGGGCACCCTACTTTGGGGACCGCCTTTGTAATACAGCGCGAAATTATGAAAGAACCTGCCGAGACCGTAATCCTTAATTTGAAGGTCGGCCGGATTCCGGTTACATCAGGTCCCGGCGGGAAAGAAAAAGATATCTTATGGATGAAGCAAATAAACCCGATTTTTGGCCAGGTTATTGAACCGGAATCCATTTCGAGAGTTTTGGATCTCGATGAATCGGAAATTGACGAAAGATTTACTATTCAGGAGGTCTCTACCGGGCTGCCTTTTATAATCGTTCCGCTGAAGAGTCTGGATGCTGTGAAACGGGCCAAAGTAAACAGGGATGAATGCTTCAAGCTGATTGAGGATACACAGGCCAAGATGATCCTGGTTTTTTGCCCTGAAACTTACAACCGGGAAAACGACTTGAATGTCCGGGTTTTCTGTGACTACTACAGCATGCCGGAAGATCCTGCCACCGGGAGCGCGAATGGTTGTTTAGCCGGGTATTTAGTGAAAAATCGTTATTTTGGGAACGACAGGATAGATATTCGAGTGGAACAGGGTTATGAGATATCAAGGCCATCACTGCTCTATCTCAGGGCGGAAAACAAGCAGGAAAAGATCGATGTGTCGGTCGGCGGAAAGGTCATTATGGTTGCAAAAGGACAATTGTTATAAGGCACGTTTTTTGTAGCATGAAAATTTGCGATGGAAAATACGGAATAGACTTTAAGATGACGCCGCCAGATGGTACGAACGATGAACCTGGATGAACAAATAAGGACCACGTTAAAAGAGCAGGGGGCCGATCTCGTCGGTTTTGCCGATGTTATGGATTTGCCTGCGGATATGACCGGGAGGCTTCCGGCGGCAGTTTCTATTGCGGTAAGACTCAATCCATCGGTAGTAACCGAGATATCGCATGGCCCTACAAAACGTTATTATCAAGAATACGGAAGGGTCAACGAGCTTTTGGGGAAGCTGTGCAGGCAGATAGCAGATTTATTGACAACCTGCGGGATTTGTATCAATGCCTGTCCGTGGGCGCAACAATATATTTCGTGCGAATCGAAGGCGTCGGGGTAAAAATTTATGGAAGTGCACTTTAGAAAATATCATGGACTGGGAAACGACTATATAGTCATTGATCCGAACATTTATGATGTTGATTTGACGCCGGATGCGATCCGTCTGATTTGCCACAGGAATTTCGGAATTGGCGCCGACGGTATTTTGTACGGGCCGCTCAAAGGCGGAGAGAATCTGCCGATTAAGATATTCAATCCGGATGGAAGCGAAGCAGAAAAGAGCGGCAACGGATTAAGGATTTTTGCGAAGTACTTATACGAAAACAGGTACGTCGAGGAAAAACATTTCAGTATCGAGACGTTAGGCGGGCTTGTTGGAGCACATATTGAAGACGATTCAGGTAATCTGATAAAGATCAAGATGGGGAGAATCACCTTCCGGAGTATCGAGATACCCGTCAGCGGAGACGAAAGGGATGTGGTTGATGAAGAATTGGAAATAAATGGAGCCAAGTTTAAAGCGACCTGTCTATCCATCGGCAATCCTCATTGTGTCATACCGATGACAGATGTCAGTGAGGAAAAAGCGAGAGATTTGGGACCACTCGTTGAAAATCACATTATGTTTCCAAACCGCATCAATATGCAGCTCTTAAAGGTGTTGGACAGGGCCAACATTGAGATAAGGATTTGGGAAAGGGGAGCCGGATACACATTAGCTTCCGGCAGCAGTTCGTGTGCCGCGGCCGGGGCAGCCCACAGATTAGGCTTGGTGGATAATGAAGTGAATGTGAAAATGCCCGGCGGAACGTTACTCGTGGAAATCTGTGATAACGATGAGGTGTACCTGACCGGCGAGGTAGAAGGAGTCTTCGATGGACGTTTTCACCCTGACCTAAAAGAAAAGATTTCAAGAATGAAGTGACAATCTACGATGGGTGCGCTTCAGCGTCGGAAAGACGGACGACATGGAAAAGAATATATGGCCGAGATTGAGGCCTGCGAATAATAAAGATTGTGACAATATAGCCAGCTTAGTCTACGGCATTCTAAGGGAATATGATTTGAAACCGGACCCGGTGTGTACGGATTCCGACATTAAAGACATCGAGTCTTCTTATTTCGGCCGAGGCGGGAAGTTCTTTGTGCTCGAAACAGAAGATGGCTCGATCGTAGGAGCCTACGGGCTTTATCTGATTAATGAGCAAACGTGCGAATTGCGTAAGATGTATCTACATAAAGCCCACAGGGGAAAAGGGCTGGGCAAGTTCCTGCTGGAAGATGCGTTGTCTAAAGCGAGGCAGCTCGGTTTCGAAAGAATGATTTTGGAAACTGCTTCGGTCTTAAAAGAAGCGATCGCTCTGTACAAGAGCTATGGTTTTATAGAATATAATCCAAAGCACATGTCAAGTCGGTGCGATCAGGCGTATCTGCTTGAATTAAGATAGGCACTCACTATCCCAGCGTGTCACCGCCATAGCATAAAAGGCCAATTCGGTCGAAATCTTGAAAAATGGTGAGCTTCTGATTAAGACTGTTGGAACTCGAATTGGTCCTTAAAGACCGTTTTGAAATTGAAAACATCGTCGAAGTCACTTATCGAATCGGTCGGTTGCGCGCTCATCCACTCGTTTCGTATCATCAGCCAGACGATTTCGCCGAAATCTCGTGTCGTTTTGATGCCCCATGTATTTAATACGAGCATCGCCAGTCGGCCCCATTTTTCGAGAGCCAGTTTTTTCAGCCCCTCGCAAAGCGTTTCGCCGCTGACGTGTTTTGGCTCGGTGGCGACGTTTTTCGCCGTATAGCCAAGTGCTTCATATACAAACCTGATCGCCTTAGCACTGTATCGGCCATCTTCGGCGGCAATTTGTTCGAGATTTTTCTTCATTCCGGAAATCCACTCCTGTATTTCACAAGCTATTAGGCTTATGATTCATACGATATTTTGCAATCTCTATTCTAAAACATATCCGGCTGGCAGTCAACTATATAAAGAGACTCTTGACGCGCGGGGGATTGTAGTGGAGAATTCAATTTCGGCCAGCAAAGGCTGTCGGTCAGGTTATAATCAAAAAAAAGTTTGAAAGGCAATATATCATGTTGAAAAAAATCCTTTTCTTATCGTTTTTGCTGATTAGCCGGATCGGATCGGCTCAAGCCGGCGATTATTTTAACGCTCCCTTTGGTGAATTGCTTGAAGGTTCTACCGGCAAGGTTGGTCTGTGGTGGGCCTCGTCGGGGTGGAAAATAAGCAGGGACAAATCCCTGCCCGTTGAAAATAGCGAGGCCATTATGATACAGGCCGCCCGTAACGAAGCGGAAGCTGCGCAATTGGTCGTCCGGCCAACGGTACCTCTGAGCGGTTTTACCGCCCGAGCCGGAGACTTGTCCGGCCCCGGTGGGGCGGTTATATCCTCTGAGAACATCGAAGTTCTTAAAGTAAGGTATGTCAACGTTGAGCAGCCGACCGACAAAAGTTCCATACCCGGTCTCTGGCCGGACCCGCTGCCGCCATTGAAAGGTACTATAGACCTGGAACCAAATCAGAATCAGCCGTTTTGGATTCGGGTCAAGGTGCCGCGGAGTGCTCCGGCTGGAATCTACACGGGCAGCATCAAACTGGATGCGCAAGGCTACAACGCCAAAGTTACGCTGCGAGTAGAGGTCTATGATTTTGTTCTTCCCGACCGGATGACCTGCATTACGGCCTTTGGTTTCTCGCCGGGCAATGTGTTTCGCTACCAGAAGCTGTCCGATGCCGGACAGAGACGGCAGGTGCTCGATAAGTACTGGGCCAGCTTCAGCGCCCATCACATCTCACCTTACAATCCGGCGCCGATGGACAATATAAAGGTCACCTGGCCCGATATAAAGCCGCCGGCTCGCAAATGGGAGGGAGGAATCGAGGTTACAAACGAAAAACACGCCGGCACACAATCCCTCTTGCTCTTCGATGACCAAAACGACCTTAATGTTACCGTCGCTTATAAGTTTCCGATCGAGATTCCGAAAGATGGATTGCGTCTGCGTTTCTGGTATAGAACTGCTCTGCCCGAGCACGCATTTTTGGTAACACTCAACCACTACGATGCATCCGACAAATGGATTTACGGCGGCAATAACGATATCGGCCTTGAAGGTTCCGGCCACTGGCAGCAGTTTGACCGGCTCATCAAGACCTTCCCGAAAGGTGCCAAATCAGTTCGTCTGAATCTCCGGGCTGCGACATGGACCGAAACCGGCGAAAATACCGGCCTGGTCTGGTTCGACGATGTTTCACTGACAAATCCCTCTACGGGTGACAATCTCCTGGAGGGCGGCGACTTCGAGCCGCCGACCCTTCCTCCTGTCGAACGTGAGAAGCTCAAAGTCGAGCTGGATTTCTCAGACTGGGACAAGGCGATGGCACGCGGAATCGACCATTACAGCTTCAACTCCTTTCGCCTGGGTATTCCCGGCCTGGGAGGCGGCACTTTTCATGCACGTAGCGAGCCGGAGCTACTCGGTTTTGGAGAAGATACGCCGCACTATAAGGTTCTCTTTAATTCCTACTGTTCCCAAATCCAGGAGCATCTGCGCCAAAAAGGCTGGCTCGACGAGGCTTATGTCTATTCGTTCGACGAGCCTGCGCCAAGGGACTACGAATTCGTAATGAACGGTTTCCGCAAACTCAAGGAGGCGGCCCCCGGCATCAATCGCATGCTGACCGAGCAGGTCGAGCCGAGCCTTATCGGCGGGCCTGATATCTGGTGCGCGATCTCCGATCAGTACAAGCATGAACCTGCCGAAGAGCGCCGCAAGCACGGTGAAAAGTTCTGGTGGTATGTCTGCACGGGGCCAAAGGCGCCATATTGCACACTGTTCATCGACCATCCCGGCACCGAGCTGCGAGCCTGGCTCTGGCAGACCTGGCAGCGCAAAATCGACGGAATCCTTGTCTGGGAGACCAACTACTGGACGAGTTCTGCCGCGTATCCCGACTCCGAGCGTCCGCAGAATCCCTATGATGATCCTATGGGCTGGACCTCTGGTTACAGTACGCCCAGGGGCGATAAAAAGCCATGGGGCAATGGTGACGGCCGATTCATTTATCCGCCCGAGGCCGCCGCCGATGCACATCCATCCGAGCCGGTTCTCGAAGGACCGGTTGACAGCATTCGCTGGGAAATGCTGCGCGACGGTATCGAGGATTACGAATATTTGGTTATTTTGAAAAAACTTATCGAAGCCAATAAAGATAAATTTACCGCCAGCCGGCTACAAACATACAATGCCCTGCTCGAAGTACCGGTGAATATTACAAGTGATATGACTACTTTCACCAATGATCCTGCTCCGATCGAGGCCCGCCGTGACAGGGTGGCTCAAGCTATATCCGAGCTCAGCAGGCTGTGAATATTTAACTTGATTTCCATTGCTTATTGAAAGGATAAAAGATGCAATTTGAACCCAATATGGCCCCCGTTTTCAGCGTAATTTTTTTAATATTCATAATACCTTTAGTGCTGCTAATTGTCGCCGTAAAGATTTTGGTCTTCTGCAAGATATTTTCCAAGGCCGGTTATAGCTGGGCCCTTGGTCTTTTAATGCTCGTACCAATAGCGAATATAGTTATGCTCTTTGTTCTTGCATTCGCCGAATGGCCGATTGAAAGGGAATTACGCTCATTCAGGAAGCAAAATCAGGTGGCGTCATAGCATAGACGCCCAAATAATCTCATCTTCCCCGCTCTTAAAGCCGGCAAAACGGGTGCAACCACTCCTGCCGGACTGTATGCAGTTCCAGGCCGGGCGCGGCCCCGGCATGAAATATCGTTTAACAACACAAAGGGACCGACTTAGGAAAATGTTGAAAAAGTGTGAGTAATTTGCCTGGCTCGCGCATAATACCTAATAGGAACATATGCAGAAAATGGAAATTGGAAGAAGTGTCTGAGAAATTGGAACAACAAAGCTGGGTAGGATTTGCTGAAGGTAATGCCGATGTATGGCGTGAGTTTATCAACCGGGAGATTCCGCGGCTTTATGGCTTGTTCATGGGTCGCTGGCCGAATCGTTCACTTGCCGAGGAACTGCTTCAGAAAACGGTTTTTGACGCTGTGCGGGGCCGCGGCAGCTATGATCCTTCGAAAGGCTGTCCCGAAGACTGGATTCTCGGTATCGCAAGCAACAATATCCGTCTGGAGATCAGAAGGCGGGCAAGCCGGCCGAGCATTAATGGCGAAATCAGCCGCTATTTTGATGCTATGGATACGAAACTGTTGCCCGATGAAGTGCTGGAACGAAAGGAAATGACTGCGATTGTCCGTTCGGCGCTGGGCAGATTGGAAAGTAAAGAAAAAGCAGTCTTAGAGGCCAGGTATATTGAAGAACTTTCTGCGAACGATATCGCTCGGCAAATGAATACGACAGAAAAAGCAGTTTACAGTCTTTTATATCGAGCAAAAATATCTCTGCGGCGAGAGCTTGAACGACTCGCATCTATGAGTAAGAAAGAGGAAAAATGATGAATCCGAACAACGACAATCTATCGAGCGACGATTCTGTCACACAACTGGATAAGAACTTCTCACGTCTGATGAAACTCACCGGCGAGTCAAATAAGCCCGGCAGGAAATTTACAGAATCACTAATAAACGGTGCTCTTAATGAATTGAAGCAACTGGAAGTTAAGAGGGCAGATTCGAAGAATATCACGATCCGATCCAACTGGTTGGAGAAAGTCATAGGCTGGGCTGCTATGGTTGCAGTGGCCTGCGGCACAGGACTTGTCGTTGTCATATCCGTTTTCTTGAAAATGAACTTGTTATTAGAAATAATCGTTGTTCTAACCATGGTTTTTAACTGGCTCAGTTATTTTGGAGGACGCATATAATGAATTCCGAGCTATCCAATCGAATAAGTGTTATTGATCCGGTCACTCCCGCGATCGACAGGGTGAAGTTAATACTATTCAGACCATTCGACTTGCGCAAGTGGTTTGTCATCGGCTTCTGCGCCTGGCTGGCCTATTTGGGTGGCGGAGGTGGTGGGGGCGGCGGAGGCGGCGGCGGTGGACCTCGCTACACCGTACCGCATGAACAACATGGAGCGCGGGAACAGATAAGAGAAGGAATTGAAACGGCAAAAGTGTATGTTTCGAACAACCTTTACTGGATTATTCCGGTAACTGTGACCGTTGTCGTTCTAATCATTCTCATTGGCTTTTTGTTAGCCTGGCTCAACAGCCGGGGCAGGTTCATGTTTCTTCACTGCGTGGCGACAAATAAGGCGGAGGTCGCAGTCCCATGGCATAAATTCAGAAAGCAAGGCAACAGCCTGTTCCTCTTCCGAATCGTGCTGGGGATAATCAGCTTCCTTGTTGTGGTCGTGCCTATAATTGGCATTGTCGTGCTGGTTATTATGATGATATCCGGATCGGCACCCGGTGTAGTTTCTATTCCCGGGATTATAATTTTGGGCTTAACTATCTTTACTCTTTCAATATTGTTGTTTTTGGTGAAGAAGTTTACTTACGATTTTGTCGTGCCGATTATGTCTTTGCGAATGGCGGGCTGTACTGCCGGCTGGCGAGAATTCATGACCATTCTGTCGGCGAACAAGCTTCGCTTTGCCCTTTACCTGCTTTTTCAGATTGTAATAAAAATAGTAATAGGAGCAATGGTCGGCATCGGCGTTTGCATAGGCTGTTGTTTGTGCTGTGCGAGCTGCTTATTGCTAATACCGTATATCGGCACTGTGATATTATTGCCTGTATTGGTTTTCACGCGGGCTTATTCTCTCTACTACCTGCAACAGTTCGGCCCGGAATTCGATGTCTTCCGAACTGAAATAAAAGCTGTCGAATCTGTTTGACAATCCTTGAATGATAAGTATGAATATCCCCCCGGCTTTGACTTTGCCGGGGGGCTTATATTTGTGGATGTTTACTATTGGTCTCTTGTCCAATCTTCTTGCCGTACACCGTGGTATGTCCTCAGGACATATTCGAATTTCTTAGCCGATCTCGGTTCCAGGTCGAGAGTAAACTTAACTGTGTCCAGGTCAACCTTCTCGAACGCACCGAAGTCGCCGCTGTTGTCGATGTTCCAGTACTGCATGTTAAAGTTGCGTTTTATCTCGACCTTAACGCTAATGTCACGGGTATTTCTGAGTTCTATGCTGAATGTGTGAATTTCATCCCATCCCGAAACATTATCACGACGGTCGAATCTGTAGTTTTCCGTCTTAAAATCCATTAACTTAGGCTCGACCACGAGGTTGGCGACCGGCCCAAGGTTCAGCTCCACGTCCTCATCGACCGGGATGTACTTGAATGAGGACTGGCCGGTGTAAGACAAGTGCCCCTGATCACCGACGCCACGATAGACCTTGAGCATCCCGCCGGGGATGGGGGTCTCGCCTAACTTGTGCTCTTTGTCGTTCTTGAAGCTCAGGAACCGCACGACGCTCGGCCCGTATCGTTCCTCTTCATATTTGTAGAGATTCACCACCGGCACGGCTTCAACGTCGAAACTCTGCAACCGCTTGGACCAGCCGTTCGGGATTGTCTCGGTGCCTTCAATTGTATAGAGGAAATACTCGCTCAAACCTTCCTTGGCAATCTCTTTTGGTCGAAACGCCAATGCGGCATCCATTACCCCGAATTCTCTGACGGACTGACGGATCCCCGGAGCCGGAGCGGTCACCGCACCGGCGAGCGAAGGCGCTGCGATCTCTCCAGGTCTTCCGTATGGATATTGCCTTCGGGCAAGCTCGGCAATCTGATCGAGGATATGGACCTTGCCGACTATCAGACGCGTCTGGGCATTTTCGTAATCTTCGCCGCTGTTGTTGGTGACCACTACGTAGCCCTGTAGCCGCATTGTCTTTTCATCCTCGGTGAGCGAGCCCATGTAGAACGCCCGCCACGACAGGCCGCTCGTCAAATATGTTATCTCCACCGGCACTTTGCCGTTCACGCCGCTGGCGATGTTCCACAAGCCAAGATTACTCACTCGTGGAGGATAGACAAGCTCTGCTATCTCAATCTTGTCCGCATCGGCCATCGGCAGCATCTCCAGGCTGGTCGGGTCGATAAGCGTATTGGCCCAGGAAAACTGCAGCTTGTTTTTCCCCTCTTTCAGCGTTAGCGCTCTGCTTTCACGTACCAATGTCATATCCGCAGAGTTATAAATCGTAAGCTGCACCGTATCCCGCGAAGGCAATGTAACCAAATCGACTTTTGCATGGGTAGTGCCGGCCACGGTTGCGATTATCAGCAGTTGAATTATAAAGTGTTTCATTTTACTGGCCCTCTAATTCTGTATTCTGTTGTCCTTCTCCTGTTTGTTTACGGGCGCCAATCTTCTTCTCTGGTGCCGTGGTATGTTCTGAGGACATATTCAAATTTCTTTACGGACCTCGGCTCTAAGTCGAGCGTGAACTTAACCGTATTGAGATTAACCTTCTCGTACGCTCCGAAGTCGCCGCTGTTGTCGATATCCCAGTACTGGGTATTAAAGTTGCGTTTTATCTCGACCTTGACGTTAATGTCACGGGTATTCCTGACTTCTATCTTGAACGTATGAATTTCATCCCAGCCGGAGACGTCACCGCGACGGTCGAATCTGTAATTTTCCGTCTTGAAATCCATCAGCTTCGGCTCGGCCACGAGATTGGCAACCGGCCCAAGGTTCAGCTCCACGTCCTCATCGACTGGGATGTACTTGAATGAAGACTGGCCCGTGTATGATAAATGCCCCTGGTCGCCTATGCCTCGATAGACCTTCAACATTCCACCGGGGATGGGTGTTTCGCCGAGCTTGTGCTCCTTGTCGTTCTTGAAACTGAGAAACCGAACGACGCTCGGCCCATATCTTTCCTCTTCATATTTGTAGAGATTTATGACCGGCACCTGGTCTACATTAAAACTGAGCAGCCTTTTAGACCAGCCGTTAGGTATCGTTTCGGTTCCCTCGATCGTATAAAGAAAATATTCGCTGAGGCCTTCTTTTTTGACCTCTTTCGCCCGGCTCGGCATGGCGGAGAGTTTCTCCATCATTACCCTGCCCCTGCTTGCGGGCTCTTCCGCCGGAGCCGGCGTTGCCGGCGGTGCGATTACCTGCCCCGGTCGACCGTAAGGATATTGCTGTCTGGCAAGCTCTGCGATCTCATCGAGGATATGGACCTTGCCGACAATTAGGCGGGTTTGGGCATTCTCGTAATCCTCGCCGCTGTTGTTGGTGACGACCACATAGCCTTTAAGCAGCATTGTCTTCTCATTCTCGGTGAGCGTGCCCATATAGAACGCCCGCCAGGACAGGCCGCTGGTCAGATATGTAATTTCCACCGGGACTTTGCCGCTTACACTGCTATTGATGTTCCAGAGGCCAAGATTCGTTACTCGGGGCGGATAAGTCAGGTTAGCGATGTCAATCTTGTCCGCATCGGCCTTAGGCAGCATCTCCAGGCTGGTCGGATCGATCAGCGTATTGGCCCATGAGAATTGCAGCTTGTTTTCGCCGTTTTTGAGCGTTAGCGCTCTGCTTTCACGCACTAATGTCATATCCGCCGAATTATAAATCGTAAGCTGCACCGTGTCCCGCGAGGGTAATGTCACCAAATCGACTTTCGCCCTGCTTGTGCCGGTCATTGCCGTCAGTATCAGTAACACTATTGCTATACGTTTCATTTTACCGCTCCTTTACGATAAAGGATTGAATCTTATTATCATCTTATTTGCAATTCCGGCTCTGCTCCCGTCCTTAGATGCCGGCGATGGTAGGACATGTTTAACTCTTTCACGGCCGGTCCGGCCTCGGTGCGAGCAGGCAGTTGAATCTCGAATTCAAGCGTATTGGCATCCTTTTTCTCGTACTTCATATTGCAGTTTTCCATATCCCACTGGCCCGGGATGTGCTGGATCATCGTCAGCGTAGCGGGACTGTCTTTGAAATTCTCAATCTTGGCGGTAATTTGCTCATTGGTATCATAAAGAACAACATCTCCCTTACTATTTTTATGGGTGACAACGCGGGTGTCCTGCATTTTCCGCTGGGTCACGACGATGTCACGGCTGTCGCCGATATACAGTTCCATCGTCTCGCCCACCGGCACCAGTCCGGTCGT
>Ga0315288_10003784_pt1 | contig 19283 bp, 6 predicted proteins | sample YL17G11_20_MG_FD_203454 | JGI IMG/M metagenome (GOLD analysis project Ga0315288, IMG submission 203454) | Sediment microbial communities from Yellowstone Lake, YNP, Wyoming, USA - YL17G11_20 | ecosystem: Environmental > Aquatic > Freshwater > Lake > Sediment | place: USA: Wyoming | collected... | reverse complement strand
TACGGTTTTGACCTAAAGTTTAGGTGGAACACAACATGCCTCGAGTATGTTAGCCACTCGGTCCTCGTGCCCAGAAACACATATCTTGACGGTGTCCTCTGGAACCCAATACTTCCTCTAGCAGACGAAGTTAACTCAACAGCAGGAACCTACTGGATAGCCTACTCCTCAATGTATCCTGCACCACCCTTTAACGGCACAGGCACAGTCTTCACAATGACATTTGAGGTTGTAAATCAACCTTACGACCATGAAACAGGCGGTCCAAACGTAGACCCAATTGACACGATTTTGGATTTCTCATCAACAGACTTGGCAGCAGAAGGCGGCGACCCCATTCCACACTGTGTTGAGTCTGCTACTATTAGAATATGGGAAAAGCTCTCCCAAATCAGTAGCACGATATCTATTACGATATCTCCTTCAATTATAAATTTTGGTGAAAACACAACAATAAGAGGTGGTATTTCCCCTTCACGTTCAGCAAACGTAACCCTTCTGTACAAGCTTCAAGGAGAGGCCTTATGGAAAAACCTCACTGTAATACCAACCGATCCCGAAGGGAAATACGCTTACACATGGACACCGTCAAAAGCCGCAGTCTACGAGTCAAACGCAACGTGGCTAGGCGACATAAACACGTTCCCAGCAAGCCAAACAGGAACGCTAACCGTAAACAGGGCAGTCCCAACTATAACGATCAATGTACACCCAACACAGGTTGCGCTGGGCTCAAACGTAACCATCAATGGAACAATCTCCTTAACTACTCCAGGGATAAACTTCAACATAACCATTCAATACAGACTACAAGAAGACGTAGAATGGACTCAATTTGCAACAGTTCAAACTGACACTCTCGGACAATACACGCATCTCTGGAGACCAGACAAAGGAGGCATATACGAACTCAGAGCCAGCTGGCTAGGCGACCAAAATACGCATCCGGCAGAAAGTGAGCATAAAACAGTCAAAGTTGAAGCTCAGCCCATAGAAATAGTTCCATACATCGTAGCAGGTATGGTAATAGTGGCAATTATAGTCACAGTGGCAATATACTTGGTAAAAATCAGAAAGCCCCATAAATGACACCCCATTCTAATTTCCAGAATTATACAAGTTCTGGCTGACAGCGAATAATGGTTAATCGTAAGGTTCTTATACAACAAAGCGTGCACAAATCAGCCCGTTAACCGTCCTATCTTGTGGATAAATATTACTCACTTGCCGTACATTGACTTTATATTTTTCCGTAACCATATAATACGCGCTGCTTTGCTAAAGGAAAGGGGGACAATTGAAAACAGTCCAAGCCATATTGCCCGCCATTCTCATATTCTTAAGTCTAGTTGTTACTATTAACCCGGTATCCAGCGGTGCAACAGTTGTTAAAGTAGATCCACCCCTCGTAGAGTATAGCACAAATGCTACAGGTCAACAGTTCACAGTGACGATAAAAATCGTCGATGTAACGAACCTTTACGGCTTCGACATAAAATTCAGGTGGAACACAACCTTTCTAGATTACGTAAGCCACTCTATCCGCGTTCCCAGAGACACATATCCCGACGGCGTTCTCTGGAACCCAATCATCCCAATAACGGACGAGGTTAACACCACTGCAGGAACCTACTGGATCGCCTACACATCCAGGTGGCCGGCCCCATCCTTTAACGGCACAGGCGCAGTATTCACAATAACGTTTAGGGTAAAATATCACCCTGTTCAATACACAGCAAATATAGAATTGGAACTTTACTCAACAGACCTAGCAGCCAGCGACGCTAGTAGCATACCTCACACCACACAACACGGCACAGTAATACTACATGCCTTAACTGCGGGCCACGATGTGGCAGTCGTAGACATCCAGCGTTGGAAAACGGTTGTAGGACAAGGCTACTCCATGCTGATAAACGTCACAGTCAGCAACCAAGGCGATTTCACGGAAACCTTCAACGTCACAGTCTACGCCAACACAACTTCCATTGCGTCACAAAACGTAACTCTGACAAGCGGAAGCTTTACAACCCTAGCCTTCACGTGGAACACTTCTGGCTTTGCTAAGGGCAAGTATACGATAAGCGCTTATGTTTGGCCTGTTCCAGGCGAAACAGACACGTCGGACAACAATTTCACTGGCGGCTGGGTCAGAGTATCGATGGTTGGAGACTTGACCGGCGGCACTCCTAATCCATGGGACTTCGTTCCAGACAGAAAGGTCGACGGCAAAGACATAGCAATAGTGGCTTTGTGCTTCGGCTCAGCACCCGGATGCCTCCCTCCATACATATGGAACCCCAACTGCGACGTAAACGGCGATGGCAAAGTGGACGGCAAAGACATAGCCATAGTCGCCTTACACTTCGGACAAGCAGACCCGTAAACCCCTCTTTTTTTCTCATTCTGAAAAAGTCCCCCGAATCACTTTGACTGCGGACTTTCTTGCCGCTTCTCAGTCAGCTTCAATTTCTTTGCGAGATGCGGTTGCCGGGATTTAAACCCGGGTCGTCATCGAGATTTTTGGCGCAGAAATAATCTTAAGCCCAATACACTCGTGTGCAATGGGCTCTATGCGAAAGGGAAGTGGACTGGCTGTCAGGTTTCCAAGATTTACGGGAAACTATAGGCTTGATGAGACAGCAGAAGGCGCAAGGACAGTAGAAGAAGTCGTTGAAATGTACAAGAGTCAACTCAGAAAATCGCTGAATAGTAAACCATGGCTGGTGTGAAGAAGATCTCATAGTGTGAAGAGTTGTGGGCAGCTCTTCTAACGGACTCTTGGATACTGAGGAATTTTGAAAAAGAAACAGTAATTCTCTCCTATCATAACAACGGAGGCGTGTGCTCATTCTGTGTCCAGTGCTATGTCAACGCTATCCCGCATGTTCAGTAAATAGAAGGTTTCGCGCGAATTCAAAACTGCATCTCAGTCACGACTTGACCAGAGGTTCAATCGAGTTTATCTCCATAAGCTGTAAATATCGAGGGCTTTCTTAATTGTGTAGGAGAAGAAACAGTGGCAAAGAGAGTCCTGTTGCTTTTTGCTTTCATCCTCGGCTGTACGTATGTCTCATGTTGGGCGCCGTGGATTTGCTGTTTGTAGGTGACTGCCATGGACAGCTTTCTTATTGCACTTTTTTCTGCTCTTTTCTCAATTATATTTTATCCAGTTCTAATGTTGTATGTTGCTCTAGTTGTAGGTGCAGGCGTGTTTACATGGTTAATTCTTGCAGTTATGCTTAGTCCATATGTTGCCTTGTGGTATTATGTTATTAGAAGACGCACGCTCAACTACATTAAGGTTTTACTTGATAATGAGCCTTATGTTTGGGATGTAGAGAAAGCTCTAGCTGAATATGTAGAGTTGCTTAAGAAAGAGAGGAAGAATCGCCACTAGATTTACTTTCATAATTCCACCCCCTTTTTCTTTCGTTAAAATTTAACGATAGCGCGCGCGCTAGCCGTAGTCAGCCACGTTTAGCCCTACCCACCCTTAAGAACTTGGTGAAGTAACCTAGGCCACGAGGTTAGACGATAACAACAGACGCTTACATTACACCAGATCACTGAAGCCACGAAATGCACACGCGCCAACCAACTTAAGCTGAAGTTTCTCTGGTACACTCCGACGCAGAACTGCCACCTTGACCCCTTCAAACTGGGCTTAGGCGTCAAATCGTGCATAGCCGCAAACATCAACATGTGCATCGGACCGAACGGCGACGTTTACCCGTGCCAAAGCTATTTTGAAAGCCTCGGCAACATTTTGAAAGATGACTGGAGCAGAATTTGGAACAATTCGCTTGCCGTGAAGATTAGGAAAAGAGAATATGCTGAGCCAAAATGCAAGGACTGTCCACAGCTGCAAGTTTGCGGAGGAGGGTGTCCGTTGGAACTGCAGAAAGAGAACTACATTTGCGGCGAGTCGTAGCTCTTTGGGGAATTCCAGAAGCTTTTTACGAATCATTCACCAGTTGATAGTTGTAGTCATCTTGACATGCGATGAGGAGGGGGAACCTTGAGAATCATCCACAGCCATGGTCTTCGAAATGTGCTGCTACTGTGCATTTTCCTTTTTCTTTTTGGCAGTTCTGTTCTTGAGGGCAAGCAATCGTACATGGGCGCGGCTGAAAATGCCTTTTTGGTTTCACGATCTGCGCGCAGCTATGTTATGGCCGGCTTCACTTCAATACAGCAGGCAATAAATGATGCAGAGAATGGTTCTATAATCCAAGTTCCTGCAGGTACCTACAATGAGCATGTGACGATAAACAAATCAATCTCTCTTGTCGGTGAAGACGTTCATGCTACAATCATTGATGGGAATAATGGAGGTACTGTGGTGCAAGTTCTGGCCAACAACGTCAGCATTTCTGGTTTCACGATAAGATATAGCGGGTGGGGCTGGACTAACAATGGCATTTATGTCCATTCTGCTGACAATTGCCAAATAAAGAACAATTATCTGTTTGTTAACTGTCACAACATTCGGCTGAACTGTTCACGGGGATCCAGAGTGACGAATAACATCATAGATGGAAATGGTTATGGCATTAGGTTCTTGAGCTCAGAGAATTGCGTCGCGACAGACAACGAAATATCCAATTGCATCGGAGGGGTTCATTTGGAGAATGCGACAAACTGCACGGTTCAGAAGAACTGTCTCACACAGAACAGTCAGGGAATCCGTTTCTATTCTCCTTGCGCGTACAACAGGGTTTTCGAGAATCTTGTGTGTAACAATACGTACGATGGCATGATAGAGCTGATGCCAGGGAACACTACACTCTTAGACAACTTCATCTTTCACAACAATTTCATCAACAACACTGAACCCTTCATCTACAAGGTTTACGGCACAACGTGGGATGATGGTTACCCTTCTGGAGGGAATTATTGGAGCAGGTACAACGGAACAGATTCCCATGGCGGGTTTTATCAGAACGAAACTGGATCTGACGGCATAGGAGACACGGCGTATGCGGTTAACGCCTATGACGTGGACAGATATCCACTCATGCAACCTTATGGTTCTGTCCGCAATCTCAACACAAACCTGACCTACTTGACGATACATGATGCTATTGACGCTCCTGAGACCTTAGATGGGCACACGATATTTGTTAGGAATGGAGTCTACAATGAACATTTGACAATAAACAAGACCTTGTCGCTTGCCGGAGAAGATCAGAACATGACGATCATAGACGGTCAAGCCACTGGCACAGTAGTGACTATCGAGGCAAACAATGTCTGTGTCGCCAAGTTCACGGTAAGAAACGGTGGATTGAGTTATCCGCCCTATGGTAATGATTGCGGCATTCTCCTAGACCATTGCAATGGATGTAATCTCAGCCAAGTTCAAGTGACAAACAGCAGGATAGGGATATACCTCTTCTTTTCAACAAACAATATCATAGAACACAATCTCGTCTGCTCCAATCATGAGAATGGAATCTGGCTGTGGTACTCCGGCAACAACACTCTAGGAGAGAACAGAATGCTGAACAATCGGTACAATTTCGGCGTCTTTGGCGGCAGCTTCTCAGACTTTAACAACCCGATAGACGCTGGCAACCTAGTGGACGAAAAGCCAATCAGATATGTCATTGGTGCGGAAAACCAAGTTTTCGACGATCGAACAGGCACGGGTGTCATTTATCTTGTGAACTGTTTCAACGTGACCGTGTGTGATTTGAACTTGACGAGCAATGGGCACGGCGTTTTCTGTTATAACGTCACTCAGTCTGAAATACGGGATGTGACGACAGTGAGTAACAATTACGGAATATACCTTCAAGATTCAAGCAATATTTCTGTGAGAGGCAATCTGGATGTGAATGACTGGGTTGGGATAAGTCTCCAGAATTCGGGCAATGTTGTTGTGGAAGACAACGTCGTTGTGGATGCTGAGAAGGCGTTGTCACTTTACGAAGCTAGTGGCAACAGAATTGAAGGGAACACGCTCAACAGTTCTGTTTACGGGATTCGACTTTTCAACTCAAACCTCAACATTATCTTTCACAACAACTTGATCAATAACGATGAACAAGCCGACCTCATCAACTCGTACGAAAATGTTTGGGATACCGGTTTGGAAGGAAACTTCTGGAGTGACCATGCACAAGTGGACGCGAACAAGGACGGTATAGAGGATAGTCCCTGCGCTGTCGACGGTAGCGATGTTGATCGGTATCCTTTGATGGGCACTTTTCATAGCTTCAGGATAAGTTCTGAAGATGACTCTTGCGTCACAGTGATTACTAATTCCTCTCTTCTCAGCTTTGTCTTTGAGAACCAAAGTGGAGCAATTAGGTTGATTGTGGATGGTTCAGATGACACCTACGGATTCTGCAGAATGAGTATCCCGAAGAGTGTTGTGGAACCGAACGTTGAAGTCATCATTGACGGCGGATTGACTCAAGTGCTCGACGCGAACTACAGTCTTCACAGTGACAGTTCAAACACGTGGATATTCTTTGCATTTCACCTCTCCTCACATGAGATAATCATAGTCCCAGAGTATTGGCCACTCATACTGTCTTTAGCCCTAGTGTCTGCAATCGCGTGGTATCCTCTGCTCAGGAAAATGAGAAAGGATGGGGAGAGAATTTCTCCGGTTGAATATTATCAGGAACTAGATTGATTTTGGAAGACGCTTGGACCGATATTCGAGCCACTCGCATGCCGTTAAGATTTAAGAAAGAGAATACGCTGAGTCGAAATATAGCGACTGTTCACAACTGCAGATATGCGGAGATGTATGTCCATTGGAACTGCAGAAGGAGGGCTACCTTTTGAACGAATCATAGTGGCCATTTTTTTCTCTTTGATATTTTGAGTCGGGTGATTTCTTCTGCGAAACAGGGTTTTCGATAGGAGGCTTGAAGAGTGGAGGGCAAAACACTGTCTCTAATCTTCTGCACAAATCGCACACAGGCATAGTCTCTGATGATATGCGTCCCTTGGTGGACATATAGAACTTTCATTCAAAAATCTTTTAACTAAGGACTTGCCATAGTTATAGTGCTTAAACATAAAAGGAGAAAGGAGTCTTGAAGAAGAATAGTTCTAAAGCTGTTTCTACTCTCTTTGCTTCATTGCTGTTGATGGGCTTCTTGGGCTCAATAACATCACATTTTACATATGCGTTGCTGAACACGATGACTTTCACTACTGGCGATACGATCAACTTTAGCAGCGTGAACGAGACGACGTTCTGGTCAAATGTTACGATGGAATTCGGAACAGGCATCAGAATACAATTTGTTGAGACGGTGCCGAACGGTTACCTTGAGCCATGCGATTGGATTCGGATAATATGGCCGCAAGGCTTCTATGCTGAACCATGCTCATGGTGGGAAGTGCTTGACTCTCTGGGGAATCCAACAGGAATCGAGTTTCACATAGACGCACTACAGGGACCAGAACCTGGCACGTTCCACGTTGACTATGTCTTTCCTTCTATGCCGCCTTATCCTCCGCTTCCACCTCAACCTGTGACTGCTGAACTAAAGATACAAGTAGTAGAGCCATGTGACTTCTTTGTCGTTCACTGGCCAGAGGCATGGTATCCCCAGGAATGCTCCTGGTGGGAAATAATGGATCCCGAGACTGGCCTGCCAACCGGTTTCGAGTTTCACGTTGACTGGAACAACCAAAGTTGCGAGTTTCACGTCGACCAGGTCACTCCACACATTTACACACCATATTCTCCTGTATACGAAATCAAAGCGAGACAAAAGATAACCGAGATTGAACCGTGCGACTGGTTTGTAGTCTTGGATCCCGCTGGGCTTGTGCCCTCGCCGTGCAGTTGGTGGTCTGTGTGGCGCAATGGTATGCCCTTAGGTGGCAGGTTTCATGTTGACAGCGTGAACGGCAGGGCGTTCCACGTCGACCAAGCGAACCCTAACCCAATCAATTTGAGCAGTTCTCCAGAGTATCCAACTACGGCAAGACAGAATATAGGCTTTTTAAGATCATGTCAATGGTACAAAGTAGATGACCTTGCAAATGCGCCGAAACCTTGCACCTGGTGGAAAGTGCTTGTACCTGGATTGGGAGGACAGTACGCCGAGTTCCACGTTGACCAATCTTATCTCAACAATGGAACGTTTCATATAGACAATGTGCTCGATACGCTATTTCCTTGGTGGCCATCCAATCTGACTGCCGAGAAGGAATTCGTTGGTTTGGGGCCGTGTGATTGGTTCCAAGTGGCGAATCCTCAGGGTTGGCTTCCTGAGCCTTGCTCTTGGTGGAAGGTAACTTGGCCTACAGAATGGGCAGGTGTGTCTTTCCACGTAGATTCCACCGATGGAGTCAGCAAGTTCCACGTTGACGCTGCAGATTCATTGCCTCCAGGACCAACGCCGCCACCATGGAACGTGACCGCCGTCCGCGCTCAACCGCCATCGGGACCGTGGTACGTCAAGCCAGCCTACCCAGACTATGCGCCAAGCGGAATGCCCGACTTTGACGAAAACCAGGACGCTTGGGGACCGAACCCAGGAACCTTCACTTGGTGTGGTCCGGTCGCCGTGGCGAACTCTTTGTGGTGGCTTGATTCCGAGTTTGAGTCGATTCTCAACCCTAACCCTGTGGCGCCGCCGACTATAAGCGACAACTTCAATCTCGTGTCTGCCTGGGGCAACTGGGATGACCACGATGTGAAAAACGTTGATCCACTGGTGCACAACCTGGCTTTCTGGATGGATACTGACGGTCAAAGAACCGGTGACGGCCACAAAGGAACACGTTGGGAGGACATGGAATGGGGCATCAACCAGTACCTGATACAGCAAGGAGTAGCAGGAATGTTCGAGGTACACAACAGGAGCGCTCGCGTGATCTCTCCACAATTAACATTCGAATGGATAGAGAGCGAGATCGAGAAGTGCCAAGACGTCGTGCTGTTCCTTGAATTCTGGCAATGGACCGGGTCAAAATGGACCAACGAGACGATGACGAATCCAAGCCTAGAATTCGGCCACTTTGTCACCTGCGCCGGAGTCAACTCCACGACTAGTGAGTTACTGATAAGCGATCCTTACAAAGACGCTTTTGAGGCGGGAACGGCTCCCAGAGGTGGACGCTCACCTGTCCCGCACCCGCCCATCCATCCACCGCAAATTCACAACGACACTCAGTACGTTTCGCAGGATGCCTACCAAGTTGCAACATGGTCACCACCTCCACTGCCACCTCCCCCGCCTCCACCATTTCCGCAAGCAGCAGTCGAACTGGTCGGTTACATGCCAGGGTACTACACTTTCATCACGGCCGCAGTAGTCACCTCCCCGTCGGGTGTTCATGACGTAGCTGTCACCAATCTCACGTCAGCCAAAACCGTCATATGCCAAGGCTATTGCGGGAACCTGACAGTAACCGTGCAGAACCAGGGCAACTTCACAGAAACCTTCAACGCCACAGTCTACGCCAACACCACAGCTATTCAAACAAAAACCCTAATGCTAACAAGCGGAAGCTTCACAACATTAATCTTCACGTGGAACACTTCTGGCTTTGCTAGGGGCAAGTATACCCTAAGCGCTTATGCTTGGCCTGTTCCAGGCGAAACCGACACGGCGGACAACAATTTCACGGACGGCTGGGTCAGGGTGTCGATGGTCGGAGACTTGACAGGCGGCACGCCTAATCCATGGGACTTCGTTCCAGACGGAAAGGTCGACGGCAAAGACATAGCAATAGTGGCTTTGTGCTTCGGCTCAGCGCCTGGATGCCTCCCTCCATACATATGGAACCCCAACTGCGACGTAGACAACGACGCCAAAATAGACGGAAAAGACATAGCAACAGTAGCCCTGCACTTCGGACACGCAGACCCTTAACCCCTCTTTTTTTCTGATTCTGAAAAAGTCCCCCCAATCACTTTGACTGCCGACTTTCTTGCCGCTTCTCAGTCAGCTTCAGTTTCTTTGCGAGATGCGGTTGCTTGAATTTGAATCTTGGTCGTCATCGAGACTCTTGGCGCAGAAATGACCTTAAGCCCAATACACTCGTGTGCAATGGACTCTATACGAAAGGGAAGTGGACTTGCTGTCAGGTTTTCAAGATTTACGGGAAGCTATAGGCTTGATAGGGCAGCAGAAGGCGCAGCGACAGTAGAAGAAGTCGTTGAAATGTGCAAGAGTCAACTCAGAAAATCGTTGAATAGTAAACCATGGCTGGTCTTGAGAAAATATCATGCCATGAGGAGTCGTTGACAGTTCTTCTAACACACTCTTGAATACTAGAGGATTCTGAAAAAGAAACAGTTATGCTCTCTTGTCTTATAGAATAAAGTATCACAAAATTTAAAAGAGGACAACCACTGAATATAATCTGCCATAGAACTGCCTAAACTCGGGTTCTGTGCTCTAGAAATTGATGGGAGAAGGGGCTATGAAAGAGAAGATAATCTGTGTTTTGATGTTAACATTAATTCTCACAAGCGCATTAGGCATGGCGTTTGTCATAAAGCCGTCATTTGCAGAGGGCGGCGAGAACAGCATTTCCAGCAAGGACTTTATGGAGAAGAAGGACGAAGCGACCTTGTCAGATGAAGTCACCAAGCCATATGCGGAACAAGAGAAGACTTCACAGAGTTCCAGTCAAACTTCGAGAAATAGTGAAGATAAATGGAACTTCAACGACACAAGCGAGTGGGCCAAGTTCGCCTACTTAGATGGCAACAGGACAAGATTGATAGTTGGTGCTGTCAACGATAATCCTGCCAGTTTGGCCGAACTGAAGAAAATCGCGGCCAAATACGATACGGAATTCGTTAGCAGCGTCTCCATTGGAGGTCAAGTTAGAGCAGTGGTGGTTGAGCTTTCGTTGGGGTCAGTAACCGCTTTCGTGGAAGACATACGTGCTCTGGATTTGGCGAGTTACGTAGAGCCCAACATGAAGGTTCAAGCGCAGCTTCTTCCGAACGACCCATACTGGACGTATCAGTGGGGACCGCAGAAGATAGAGGCAGATTGGGCATGGAACACAACAGTGGGCGATCCTTCGGTTCTTGTGGCGGTTGCCGACACAGGCATCGACTATTATCACCCTGACCTTGCGGCAAACTATGCGCCCTTGGGTTACGATTGGGTTAACAGGGACGCGGACCCAATGGATGATCATGGGCATGGGACTCACTGTGCCGGCATAATTGCAGCCGTCTCGAATAATGGCGTAGGAATAGCAGGGCTGGCTCAGGTCCGGGTTATGGCTGAAAAAGTTCTAGACAGCAGTGGCGGGGGCACTTGGGATTCGGTGGCCAACGGAATCATAAACGCAACCGATAGCGGAGCCGACATAATTAGCATGAGCTTAGGAGGGTATGGCGACAGCGAACTAGTACAAGAGGCCGTTAAGTATGCTTATGATGCTGGAGTATTGGTGATCGCAGCTGCAGGAAACGACAATACGAACCTGAAGTTTTATCCCGCAGGCTATGACGAAGTCATCGCTGTGGCAGCAACAGACCAGTATGACAATAAGGCTGGGTTTTCAAACTGGGGAGACTGGATTGAACTTGCGGCGCCTGGCGTTGATATTTATTCCACGGTTCCTTGGGGCTATGAATCTTGGAGCGGCACTTCCATGGCTACACCGCACGTTTCAGGTGTGGCCGCCCTTGTGTGGAGTCTATATCCAAGCAAGACAAGGGACTGGGTTAGGCTGTGGCTACGGTATGCTGCTGACGACTTGGGAGACCCAGGCTTCGACGCATATTACGGGTACGGAAGAGTAAATGCCAGAAAAGCTGTTGAACAGACTCCGCCAGACCATGAACTGATAGCTTATGAATGGAGAACCCCGCCCTACGTAAAACCTGGAGCTACAGGGATCATAAACGCAACCATACTTAACTTTGGAGAAGAGCACGAAACAGACGTTGCAGTTCAACTTCTGGCAAACGACACCATGGTAGCCTTTACAATTATAGACTTTCTAGCCAGTGGGGGCTCGACAACAGTCAGTCTTGCGTGGAATCCGGCAGCTGAGGGACTATACAATGTCACACTTTACGTCGTGCCAGTGCCCGGCGAAACGAGCTTGGAAAACAATGGGTTCTCGAAGTCTATTTATGTCGGATTTCCGGTGAAAGCTGCCGTGTTGCATTCTGCTGGCAATGTGCATAGCGACATCATCACCAATTGGCAAGTGCTGACTAATGAATGGTATCTGTTTGGCGACACAATGGTCTACATTGACTATACAACTTTAAACAAAGAGGGGATCACATACGAGGACGTAGTCGCCACTGAAGCAGACGTTTTGATTATTTCATGCGCATACGATCCATATGCAGGTTGGCAGTTTACAGACTCTGAAATTGAAGCAATAACGCAATATGTTCATGAAGGGCACGGGCTAATAGCCACGGCCGGAACGCTTTACTACATGGTTCCAAACAACAACAAGCTGGCGCCGCTGTTTGGACTAAGCGAAACAACCATGTGGAGTGGAACGGGAACAGATCTCCTTCATCTATTGAACACAACCCATCCTATCTTCGCGAATGTTCCAAACCCGTTGATTTTCCGACAAGCCGGAACAGCACTTCCTTATGATGGACGTTGGGATTCAAATGAATTGGTGGGCGGCAAATATCTTGCACTTGGACATTTTCAGGAAAGCGCAGTAGTTGTGTACCGAGGCCTAGTGTACATTTCTCCGTGGCTTGAAGTCATACCACCATATTATCACCATCACTTACAGCTACTCTACAACGCCATAACATGGTCACGATATCAAAAACCGCAACATGAACTTGCAGTATCTTTGGAAGCTCCAAAACGCCTTAACCCGGGTGAACCCACGCAACTAAACGCGACTGTCTTTAATAGAGGACGAAGTGACGAAGCGAGTGTTGTGCTACAGCTATTTGTTGATGGTTTATTGGTCGACTCTGTGACTATAACAGATTTATTGGTTGACTCTTCCTACACACTCAGCCATCTGTGGACTTCAACTGTTCAGGGCATGTATAACGTCACGGCTTACGCGCCGCCCATATCTGGGGAAGAGTTTACAGAAAACAACATCAGTGAAAAGCAAGTCCTGGTATTATTGATCGCTGCAAAAAGTGTTCTTGTCTACGCAGATGACTATGCGATTGCGCCTTCTTCAAGGTATGTTATCGTTGCCTTGGACAACCTAGGGATTGACTACACCTATTACTCTGATGATCCTGGAGGATTCGCCGTAGCATTAGTAAGCCAGCCTTGGGACCTAGTCGTAGTTGACCACTGCAACTACTATGCAATGGGGTATTACTGGACAGAGCTTGAGGAATACGTGCGCAATGGGGGGCTTCTTGTTCTAAGCACCTTTGACATTGATGGGTCTCATTCAGAGCCTACGACCCTGTGGGATACTCTTGGAGTTCGTTGGGTCTCAGATATGTGGTATCCAGAACCCGTATATCGATGGATGCCTTCGCACTCAATATTCACTTTTCCAAACACTGTAGGTGACCTCACCTCTTATATGGAGGCTTACTCGGACGACGGCGACCACGTGGCATCCACCACTGGCACAGCAGTTGCAGGCTTTACGACGGCACCTTCGGAGGGTTATGCGTCTGTAGTCGTGGGCAACGTCTATCGAACAGTGCTTTTCAGCTTCACATTAGACGAGTTTCGTTACGATCAAGACGGTGACGGAAAGCTTGACGCAGTTGAGCTGTGGGAAAACGCCATTGTTTATGCGAATACTCCTGTCGAACACGATATTGCTGTAAACATGGAGGCTCCAAAATCAGTCAAACCGAGCCAGTCTGCGCTTCTGAATGCAACAGTTTTTAATAAGGGATTGAGCAACGAGACTGATGTAGAGCTACAGATCTTAGTTAATGGAGCTGCGGTTCAGTCTACCACGATCTACGAGTTATTGGCAGGAGATTCCTACACGCTCACCTATCTCTTTATTCCCACGGTTGAGGGCATATATAACGTGACAGCATATGCATTGCCCGTACCCTGTGAGGGCAACATACAAAACAACGTGAAATCGGAAAGAGTCACCGTCTCCACGCTCCTTGTGGCACTGTTCCAGAATTGGCACCCGTGGGATTATCCGTCAAATGAGGAAGCCTTTGATCGTTACGGCATCCCCTATGTTGTTTTCAGTTCAGGCGATTTTGGCACAGTTGATTTAAGCATGTTTACGAAAGTAGTGATTGCTTCAGATCAGGATCAAACCTTCTACAACGCCATGGACGCATATAGATGGTGGTTCGAGGATTACGTGCGTAACGGCGGTGTGTTAGAGATGCATGCTGCCTGCTGGGGCTGGCACGGAGGGGGTTGGATCGGCCCTCTCCCTGGAGGATTAGAATGGGCTAGCTATTATGTGGACTACGTAACTATCGTCGACTATACTCACCCGGTGGTGACAACGCCAAATCCAATTAGCGACGCCGAACTTGACAGCTGGAGCACTTCAGTGCATGGATACTTCCGTAACTATCCGGCAAACTCTCATATCGTAATCATCGAAGACTCCACAATGCAGCCAGCCTATATCGAGTTCGAGTATGGCAATGGATTCATGGTGGCTTCTTCCCAAACGCTTGAATGGGCATACAAGCGACGCCTCAGTCTGATATTAGAGAATAACCTGCTATATGTTCCCATGAAATACGAGCACGACCTTGCTGTGACGTTAGACGCTCCTGTATTTCTTGAGCTGGACGATTCAACTTTGCTAAACGTAACCGTTCGAAACCGAGGATTAAAAAATGAAACCGATGTAGAGCTCTATCTGGTAATTAACGGTACTTTGGCAGAGAATGCAACAATCCCAGAACTGCTAGTAGGCGAGTCTTACACCATCGGTTATATATGGACTCCAGCTAGGACTGGAAACTACAACATAACAACCTACGCTCGGCCTGTGCCTGGAGAGGAATACGTAACAAACAACATAGTAACACGAAGCACTTACGTTTTCTCCTACGCGCAACAATATGTCCCACACCAATGGATCGGCGGCGGCGTTCCCATGGGCTGGCACGCAGACGACGCCAGCTGGAACTACACATTACCATTCGACTTTCCATTCTATGAAATGTATTATAAAACAATCTACATTTCAAGCAACGGCTTGATAACGTTCACTCGCTCTGATCCTAGCTTTGGCAACAACATACCAGCCTTATCAACCAAATTTGCAATAGCGCCAGCATGGGACGACTGGATGACATATGATGCCTACGACATCTACATCTGGCAAAATTCAACCCATGTAGGTATAAGATGGTACGTAGCCGCCCTTTACAACAGCAACATCACCGCCAGCTTCGAAGCTATATTAAGCGCAGACGGCCTGATTCAGTTAAACTATGGGTATAATAGTGGAACTGTATCAGCCACCATAGGGATTTCAAACGGGGCGGGCCACGTTCTCGCTGAAGATGTGGCAAGTATAAACTACATCAACACAATAGTCTTCACACCTTTCAAACGCGATGTCGCTATATACAACGTTACAGCTTCCCCAAACCAAGCTTACGTTGGACAACCAGTTAACATAAACGCAACAGTTGCGAACGAAGGCGGAGTGCCTGAAACCTTCACAGTAAAAGTCTATTATGAAAACGCGACTGATGAACCTCACTCAGCAAATGCAATTTGGATTAAACCATCCTTCAAGGATTTAAGCCACTACACAATTGGGCAAAAATTCAAAGCCGAGGTCTGGCTAAACCTAACAGTGGCGAGCTATGCCTGGCAAATTTGTCTAATCTATGACAAAACAATTTTGAATGCTAGGAGATGCGGCTACACAGCCGGGACAACAAGCCAATTCTTTGAAGGATTGTCAACGGTTCCCGTCGAACCATTATTCCGCGACGTTAACGAAACTGATGCATACATTCTATATGGAGAGTGTTTGCTTGGTCTTGTTGAAAGGGAACCCGGATATGGAAGCCTTTGCTGGGTAGAATTCGAGATCGTAAATAGGCCACCAGAGCCTTATCAAGACTACCTTGAACTTGGAACGTTCATATATGAAACCTTTGTATTGGACCCTGAAGGAAATGATATTCCAATCACGCGGTATCACTGTATTTACGGCTTTGGAGTCTCGCCTTCAACGCCTCCTCCATCACTCTTAATCGGAGAGCAAGAGGTTTACCTACTTCCCGGATCAAACACAACCTTAACCTTCACATGGAACACCATTGGCATATCGTTTGGAAACTACACCATAAACGCATTTGCTGAGCCTGTTCCAGGCGAAACAGACATCGGAGACAACACCTTTGTAGATGGAGTAGTCGAAATTCTATGGCAACATGACGTGGCCTTAACTGATGTTTCACCATCTCAAACATGGCTTTACCAAAGTCGAACGGTCACATTCAACGTCACTGTTATGAATAAGGGAGACTTTATAGAAAACGTGACGATCACCCTCTACTACAACATAACCTCGGGCGGAATAATCGGCGAAGAAACAATCACAAACCTACTTCCAAGCGAAAACAAAACGGTGACTCTGGTCTGGGACACCACAGGCGTGGAATACTGCCACAATTATACGTTAACAGCCGTCGTAAGCATACCCGCAGACAACAATCCAGCAGACAACACCCTGTCTGACGGAAACATAGAAGTTAGAATCATGGGCGACATAAACGGTGATGGGAAGGTTGACGGCAAAGACATAGCATTGGCAGCACTGTGCTTCGGATCAGCTCCTGGATATTCGAGGTGGAACCCAGACGCTGACGTGAATGCAGATTGGAAAATTGACGGCAAAGACATCGTTAAAATCGCTATTAACTTCGGACTCTGCGCTTTCTAGTTTTTTTCTGTTTTCGCGCGTGAAAGAAACATGCAGTTTCTTAGAAACTAGTTTCTTTCAAGGCGGAATATGCTTTCTTTGGCAGGAGTTTCTATTAAACCAACGTTTATATCACTTCAACTAGACTTAGTATCTTGGAGATGCAACATGCCTCAAATCACTTGTCCAAATTGTGGAACGACGATAAGCTTGGAAAACCGGAGGGAAGTGGACTTCACTTTGATTAGGAACGCAACTGACAAGCGCCCTAGAACGTTTACCGAGCTGCTGCATATTACAAAGCTTTCTAGAAAGACATTGAACTTGAGACTTAAGAACTTGTGTGCGGAGGGGCTTCTGACAAAGGAGGAAGGCATGTACAAATGGAATGGAACATCAGAATCTGGAAATAAAGGAGGGCATCTTGTGAAAGGTTTGTCGAAAATGTTTGCTGACAGAGGAATGCGGACAGGCTTGATGCTAATTGCGTTAGTAGCATCTTTTTCCGTGTCAGGGTATGTCTTAGCCATAATGATTGCGCCCATAGCGTATGTTCCACCCCACGTGGAACCCAAAGCTTTAGGTACCCTTACCATGGCTCTTGACGTTAACAACGTGAACGATCTCTATGCTTGGCAAGCCGCTATCGTTTTCAAGTCGAGTCAGATGAAGGTCGTAGAAGCCAAGGCGGGAGACTTCATAAAAGTTGAATTTCCGTTGTTTGTCAATTCGACGGATACTGGCGACGGTCTTCTCCTACTCTTCGCTAGCCTAATGGGAAACGTGCAAGGAAAGACCGGTAGCGGAAGGCTAGCCACAATAGTCTTCGAATACTACGTGAATAACTACGAACCGCCATTAATAGTAGACCACGAGGCGGGCTTCGACACGTGGCTCGAGAACTCTGCGCTCGCCACGATCCCTGGAGGGCAAACTTTACTGACGCTGAACGTCGTGAGCTGACGAGAGAGTCAAACTTCTCTCTATCGCCACTTCCCCCTCTTTTTTATTGTTTATTTGTAAACGCGTGGATGCCCGTGTTGTTTCGCTATCAGACTTTTTCCCTATTTCCGGCGCCCGCTATGGGTGTTTCAACATTTCTGCAAGGTGAATACGGCTTTTCTGATGTTTCGATCGGTGCGCCAGTAGTCCTTGGAAGGAATGGGATCGGGAGGATTTAGAGCTCAGGTTGATGCCTGGAACAAAGAAACGCCTTGGGAAGTCGGTCTCAACGGTGAAAGAAGCCATTGGCGAACTGGGATCAAGCCTCCGAAACTCGTAGAGTTCTGGAAAGAAAGGCACGACGACTTGACTGTGCTTTGTCTCAGGCAGACAGTTTTCATCAGGCCTTTCTTGCTTACATTGGACGTTAGAGGAATTGGAAATTACTTCCCCGAACCTTTTTTCCTGTGGATTCAGCAGGAATTGCTCGTTAGATTCTATTCTCATGTACGTGATTGACGCGTTTTCTCCTGAAGGTCCTAACTGACCTAACTGACAGTAACGTTGCTACGATGACTGTTGGTAGTGCGATCATCAATGGGAACTCTGGGATTGTTACTATTATCTCATGCTCAGAATGTATGTATGTGAAGTACAAATAGACCTCTGTGCTGTTTGGAGTCGGGAGTTCGACGACGTTCACCGGCTTCCAGTCTACTAGAACAATATATGATGAGGCATTCAAAACTGTTTTTGGAATCATTAGCCGGCAAAAACCTACCGTTCCATTTTCTTCAGTAGCCAAGAATTGGATAAGCAATTGCCCGGATTGAAGATACTGGTTTGGCGAGCCGGGCCAAGCCAAGTAATAGAGACCTGATACGATCGAATTGCTGATCACGTTTACGTGCTCGATGCCTCCTGTTGGATAAGGAGGAAGAAAGATAACGAAGTCGTAGAACATGCCCATCAAAGGGTAGTGGTCTTCATTGTTACTATTGATAGAGTAAGGGGCATCTGCTATTCCGTCACTGCCGTTTTCATTTTGGTAGAATCCACTGTAGAAGTCTGTGCTTTTGTAGTCGCTCCAGTAGTTGCCACCACCAGGATAGCTGGTGTCCCAGACATTTGAATAGCCAGGCTCATAGAAGAAAACTTGGGGAGTATTATTGATGAAGTTGTTGTCGTAGATTCTGTTGCCAATTGATGTGTCCGTTTCGACGCCCCAGCCGTTCCTTTCCACGTTGTTTCCGATGATGTCGTTGTAGTTTGAAGCTTCGTAGAGTGCCACGCCATGGCTGTTGTTGGTTATGTCGTTTTCTATGATGGTGTTGTTTGAAGAAGAGACGAGTTCCACACTGTACTGATTGCCTGTGATGTTGTTTCTGGATACGTCGTTTTCCATAGAGGAAGCAAGTAGAATGCCTGCGTGCCCGCTTGCAGTGACGTTGTTTTCAAATATGATATTACGATTTGAAAAGATGTATAGCCCAATCCCGTAACCGTTATTTGCGAAGTTGTTTCTGGATATGATATTATCC
>Ga0315288_10003779_pt1 | contig 19292 bp, 15 predicted proteins | sample YL17G11_20_MG_FD_203454 | JGI IMG/M metagenome (GOLD analysis project Ga0315288, IMG submission 203454) | Sediment microbial communities from Yellowstone Lake, YNP, Wyoming, USA - YL17G11_20 | ecosystem: Environmental > Aquatic > Freshwater > Lake > Sediment | place: USA: Wyoming | collected... | reverse complement strand
CCCGCAGTAAGTCATGCAGATGAAAGATCGACTCCACCGGCCGCCTCCGTAGAGCGCATTTCATAACCGAGCGGGAGCGAAGCTCCCGCAACGGGGAGCCCCCACGCTGGGCGCGCCGCGGAAGCTCCGCTTCCGTCGGTGGTTGGCTGGTCGCTCCATGTGTTGCATGAAATGCGCCTGCACAAGCCTACCGCCCTGCATCGCTGTTGCATGACCCGCCCAGGCGGGTCATGCAACAGCTGCTAGTCACATGGTGGGCGATGAAGGCCATCACGTCGTCCGCATTGCCCTCGAACCACACATATATGCCACGGTAGGCTTCGAGACGCGAACGTCGGCTGAGCGGGCTGAGCTTGACCCCGAGCTTGTCTCGGCGCACGCCTCTGATCTGTGACCACGACATCCGACGGCGAGTGAGCAGGCCTCGAGCCCCAACGCCGTCGTCGCTCAGGTGGAAACCAAGCGGGAAGAGGTAGTCGCTGATGGAGGCAGTTAGGAGCGCGCCCGCGAGCATGCCAAGCACCGGGCTTCGGAACCCGAAGCCCGCGGCGATGGAGGCAGCAGCGATCAACGCGACGGCCGCTGCAGCCTTGCGGGGCTGCCGCCAGGCGAGGTGGACAGACCATCGCACTGACGGCATCGGCCCGTCTTGTTCGGCAGGAGCTTGCTCCTGCCTTGCGCCACGCATCGTCAGAGCCCCAGCTCCCCGCTGATCCCCTGCATCGCCTTCACCCCGAGGTCGACGAACTGCTCCAGGGGGAGTCCGAGTTCGGCCTCGCACGCCCTGATCTGGTCGCGGTTGGCGCCGCGGGCGAAGGACTTCTCCTTCATCCGGTTGATGACGAACTGGGCGTCGATGGCGGAGAGCTTCTTCTCCGGTCTGATAAGCGCGGCCGCCACGATCAGGCCCGTCAGGGGATCGACGACCCAGAGCGCCTTGTCGAGGCGAGACTCGCGAGGCACCTTGTCATTGTGGGCGAGGACGGCATGGATGATCGCGGCGTCGACGCCCGCTTCCTCCAGGATCTTCGCGGTGATGGTAGCGTGGACATCCGGCAGGTCGGCGGTCTGATCGTAGTCGAGATCGTGCAGCAGCCCGGCGAGACGCCAGGCCTGCTCTTCCTCGCCGAAGTACCGGGCGAGCGCGGCGAGCACCGTCTCACAGGCGAGGCAGTGCTTCACCAGGTTCTTGTTCCTGACGTGGGTGGCGAGCAGGTTGAGCGCGGTTTCACGATCCATGGATATGATGGTTACTCCTCTTCTCCGAACACTTCGGCCGAGAACGCATACAGCTTGCACTCACCTGTCCGCCAGCTCCCCCGCGCCAGGCCGGCCTTCATACAGGTGTGATCCAGAAACTCCTCGCGGTCCCAGCCCCATTCCACCGGCACCTGTGGAAGGAGGAGGCCGCGGTTTCCGCCTCGCTCGATGATGCAGCCATGGACGCCGACCTCGATCTGGCTGGCATCGGTGACGCGCTCCGGTGCAGTCATCACCGATATCTCGATCGTGAGGTCGGGAACCTCCGCCGGGCTCACCTGTGGGAAGCGGTAGTCCTCCAGCGCGGCGGCGCGCGCCATCTGCGCCACATTGAGCACGAGCGGCTCGTGCGCCTCGATGGTTCCGATGCACCCGCGCAGCTCGCCATGCTGCTTGAGAGTCACGAAGGCCGCGCCCGGAGCGAGCAGCGCGGGCTCATCGACCTGCGGCCGGTATGACTGATTGCGCACCGCCGCCTCGACGGCCTCACGGGCGACGCGCAGCAAGGTCTTCCGCTGTTCCTGGCTGAGCATAGGCCCTCTCTTACCTCGATTGTTCGATCATCCGGCGGAATTCCTCTTCCGTCAGGATCTTCAGGCCGAGTTCCCGCGCCTTGCTGTACTTCGACCCTGGCGATTCGCCGGTCACAACGAAGTCGGTGCTCTTGCTCACACTGGAAGCGGCTTTCCCGCCGTGCGCCTTCACCATCGCCTCCGCCTCCGCGCGCGGGATGGTGAGCGCGCCGGTGAACACCACTGTTTTCCCGGCGAACGGCCCGCCCGCCGGCGCGGCCGCAGCCGCAGGGACCTCCGGTTGCACGCCAGCCTTCCGGAGTTTCTCAAGCAAGCGCTTTGTTTGCCCCTGGCGGAAGAAGATGGCGACCGCCTGCGCGATGACCGGCCCAATCTCCAGGGTGCGGGCCAGCTCCTCCTCGCTCGCCGCCGCCAATCGTTCGAGTGAGCCGAAGCGCTCGGCCAACACCTCGGCTACGTGCTCGCCGACATGCCGGATGCCGAGCCCGTAGATCAGGCGGGCGAGGGGAGGACGCTTGGTAGAGGCGATGGCGTCGAGGATGTTCTCGGCGAGCTTGTCGCCCATGCGTTCGAGCTTGAGCAGGTCATCCTTCGCGAGGAAGTACATGTCGGCCGGGTCGTGGACCATGCCGCGGGCGGTGAGCTGTGCGATGATCTTGGGGCCCACACCCTCCGCGTTCACTGCGCCGCGGGAGAAGAAATGCTCGATCCGCCCGTTGATCTGGGCCGGGCAGGCGATCCCCGTGCACCGGCGGACCGCCTCGCCCTCCTCGCGAATAGCGTCGGCGCCGCAGACGGGGCACTTCGTCGGCATGACGAACTTGCGCTCCTTGCCTGTTCGCTTGCTGAGCACGACGCTCACGACCTCGGGGATCACGTCACCTGCCTTGCGGATCACCACGGTGTCGCCGATCCGCACGTCCTTGCGGGCGACCTCGTCCTCGTTGTGAAGGGTCGCCATCTGGACGGTCGAGCCGGAGACGACGACCGGCTCCATCATGGCGACGGGTGTGAGCGCGCCGGTGCGCCCGACCGACACGAAGATGTCCTTGACGACCGTGGTCTGCTCCTCCGGCGGGAACTTGTATGCGACCGCCCAGCGCGGGCTGCGGGAGACCTGGCCGAGGTGGTCCTGAAGCGCGAGCGAATCCACCTTGATCACGACGCCATCAGTGCCGTAGGTCAGATCGCGGTGCTTCGCCTGCCACTGTTGGCAGTAGGCGATGGCCTCGTCGATGCCGTGACAGAGCTTCCGCTGCGGGCTCGCCCGGAAGCCTGACCTGGTGAGGTAGTCGAGCACCTCGCTATGGCGCTCGAACGTCACGCCCTCGGCCACCCCGATGCCGTAGACGATGATGTCGAGTCGGCGGCGCGCGGTGATGCTCGGATCGAGCTGTCGCACCGAGCCGGCGGCGGCGTTGCGCGGATTGGCGAAGAGCGGCTCGCCGCTATCCTCTCGCTCGCGGTTTATGCGAGCGAACTCGCGGCGGTCGAGGTAGACCTCGCCGCGGACTTCGAGGAGTCGAGGAGCCGAGGAGTCGAGGAGTCGAGTCGGGGATTCGGGATTCGAGATTCGAGATTCGCCACTCTCGGCGCTCGGCTTTCGACTTCCGCTTCCCTCCGACTCTTCCACTCTTCTACTCTTCGACTCTTCGGCCACTTCCATCATCCGCAGGGGGATGGCGCGGACGGTGCGCAGATTCTGCGTGATATCCTCGCCCGTGAACCCATCGCCCCGTGTCGATCCGCTCGTCAGCACGCCGTTCTCATAGCTCAGCGAGACAGCCAGACCGTCGACCTTGAGCTCGCAGACATAATCTATCCGCTCGGCCGCCTCGGGTAGCGCGGGCTGAAGCCTGCGATACCCGTTGAGCTGCCGCTTCACGCGCTCATCGAATGCGCGGACCTCCTGCTCATCAAACGCGTTGCCCAGGCTGAGCATCGGCACGCGATGGCGGACTGTCCGGAACTCCTCGAGTGGCGTCGCTCCGATGCGTTGAGTCGGAGAGTCGGGGGTGATGAGCTGCGGGTGCTCTTCCTCGAGGTGTTGAAGCTCGCGGAAGAGCCGGTCATACTCCGCGTCGCTGACCTCGGGCGCGTTCAGCACGTGGTAGAGGTAGTTGTGGCGGTTGAGCTGCGTGCGCAGCTCGGCCACGCGGGTGCGAACCGATTGTGGGACCTTCTCCGCCACGGGTCTGCCTCCGCCCTCCCGACCCATGCCCGCTTGTTACGGCACATGCGGGGGGAATCCTGTTCGGCGTGGTTGCGCCGCGCCGCCCTTGCTGGAGCGACGGACCCTGTGCTATCATCCCGCCGACGGCGGGCAAGCCCCGCCAGTTCGGCATCAGGAGAGGTGTGCTATGTGTAGATGGTTCGCATTGGTGTTGGTCATTGCGCTCGCCGTGATGCTGGCGGGGTGCAAGTCGCAGCAGGCGCCGCAGTCGCAAGCGCCGACAACCACGGCCGCACCTGCCGAGACAGCCAAGCCGCCCGCGCCGGCGCCGGCCGCGCCGCAGGCTCAACCCGCCCAGGCGGGCAAGGAGGATCCACTGGCGGCAGCGCGCAAGCTCGGGACGGCGACGCAGAACCCGGTTGTGACGACGGCTTCGGGGCTTCAGTACATCGACGTCAAAGTCGGCACGGGCGCTGAGGCGAAGGCGGGGCAGGTGGTGTCAGTCCACTACACCGGCTGGCTGGTGAATGGCACGAAGTTCGACAGCAGCAGGAATCCGGGACGGCAGGCATTCCAGTTCCCGCTCGACGGCGGCCGGGTCATCAAGGGCTGGGATGAGGGTGTCGCTGGCATGAAGGTGGGCGGCGTGCGCAAGCTCATCGTCCCGTCGAATCTGGCGTACGGCCCCATGGGTCGAGCGCCGGTCATCCCGCCGGACGCGACGCTGATCTTCGAGGTGGAGTTAATGGGGGCGCAGTAAAAGGCTGGACCACGAAGACACAAAGACACGAAGGTAGGGGCGCATGGCCATGCGCCCCTACGCAATGGCCGGCGGGGTTTGGTGACGCCGCCCTATCCGCCTGCGCCAAGGCTACGGCGGACAGGCAGCGCCCACTATCCTGAACGTCGCCCCGTGCGGGATGTGCTCGGCCGTGACCGGCAGCGCCTCGTTGACGTACTGCGTCAGCGTCACCATCCCCGGCTCTTCGCTCACGCCGTGGTTGACGCGGATGATGCAGTGGTCGTTGTCCGCCGCGAACTGGACCCACTGCCAGTACCAGTTCGAGTCATCGACGATGATCGAGACATCGCAGCCCAACTCTTGAAACTTCTCGATGTCGCAGTAGCACCCTGTGCCGATGCCCACCTTCGAGACGAGCTTGTCGGGCGGGCCGACGACCTGAACGGCCGGCTCGCCGAGCGAAGCGGTCTTCGATGCGACGATCTTGGCGAAGTCGTCGAGCGCGATGGGCGCCATGTCGTAACGCTGCTGGTAGCCATGCTCGATCATCGCCGCGGGTCTGCCGCCGAGTCCAAGATGCTTCGCCCACGCCCACGGAATGCCGATCTCGGGCATCCAGTCCCAGGCATCGTGGACCCGCAGGATCACCAGCCCATGCTCCTCGATGAACCGCCGTTTACGATCGGCAGCCTGGCGCTTGATTGAGTCGGCCGGCCAGCTCTCGACGGTCGCGACCTCGTTGGCGTGGACCCAGAATGTCGGCTCATGTGTGATGAGCATGTGATGGCCGCGGGCGACGGCCTGACGCACGTTCGCGAACGTGCTCATCCACGTCACGCCGACGCGGCTGACCTCCTTCTCCGGATCGCCGATGACGATGCGGTCGACGGTATTGTCCGGCGGGACGGGATGCTCGATGGAGCGGAAGTGGCTGAGGATGGAGGATGCTTTCATGGTGTGCTTCTCACGGTGGCAGGAGCAAGCTCGTGCCCAACGATGTCAGACCTTCTCCAGATTCGCGTACGCCGGGTCGAGCTTCTTGATGCCTTTGGCGGGGAAGGCGACTGAGATCACCATCTCAGCGCCGCTGCCATTGACCGAGACAACCATGCCTTGCCCGAACTTGGGATGGCGGACGCGGTCACCCGCGCGGAACGGCGCTTCTGTCGCCCCGGCCTCAACGAGTATCTGCTGGGCCGCCGCGGAGCGAGTGACGTCTGCCGTCTCCCAGGTGATGTGCCGCGGCGCGATCGGCCCCATTGGCTCGATCAGCTCCTCCGGGATGTCGTTGAGGAAGCGCGAAACCATCGTGCGGGAGGTGGCCCCGTAGATCATCCGGTACTCGGCCGAGGTCAGGAACAGCCGCTCCTTCGCGCGGGTCATCCCGACATAGCAGAGCCGCCGCTCCTCCTCCAGCTCCATCGGGTTGTCGCTGAAAGCCGAGCGGGCGAGTGGGAAGAGCCCCTCCTCCACTCCCGCGATGAAGACCACCGGGAACTCCAGGCCCTTCGCGCTATGCAGCGTCATCAGCGGCACCGCCTCGACGCCCTCCTCGATCATGTCGGCGGTGGTGAGCAGCGCGACGTTCTCGAGGAACCCGGCAATGCTCGGCTCTTCCGCGCTCTCCTCGTATTCCTCGGTGGCGCTGAGCAGCTCCTGGATGTTCTCCAGCTTGCCGCGCGACTTGATCGAGCCCTCCTTCTCAAGGACCGCCCTATAGCCCGACCGCTCAATGATCGCTTTGGTCACTTCAGTGATGGTCGAGCCCTCCGTCTCGCGCCGCAGCGTATCCATGACGCCGACGAACTGAACGACGGCCTGGGCGGAGCGAGGGCCGATCTGGGGGATCGCCTCGGCGTGGCGGGCGGCCTCCAGCACGGTCATGTTGTGCTCGTGAGATGCCGCTTCGAGGTGCCCGACCGTCGTATCGCCGATGCCGCGGGTCGGCTTGTTGATAATCCGCTTGAGGCTGACCGAATCGGCTGGGTTGTGCAGCACACGCAGATAGGCGAGGGTGTCCTTGACCTCCTCGCGGTCGTAGAACCGCAGCCCGCCGACGATCCTGTATGGGATGCCGCGGCTAACGAACACCTTCTCGAAGACGCGGGACTGCGCGTTGACGCGGTAAAGGATCGCGAAATCGCGATAGGTGCGGCTCTCATGTTGGATGAGGTGGTCCATCGTATCGGCGACGAACGTCGCTTCGGCGTGCTCGTCGGCGGCGCGGTGGGTGACGATCTTCTCGCCGGCGGCGACATCGGTCCAGAGTCGCTTCTCACGGCGGGTGCGGTTGAGGCGCACCACCTCCCATGCGGCGCGCAGGATGTTCGCGGTCGAGCGGTAGTTCTGCTCGAGCTTCACGACCTTGGCGTCGGGGTACTCCTCGTCGAAGCGCATGATGATGCGCATGTCCGCGCCGCGCCACCCGTAGATCGCCTGGTCGTCATCCCCCACCACGCAGAGGTTGCGCCTCTTCGCAGCCAACTGAACCACAAACCGGTACTGGGCGAAGTTGATGTCCTGGTACTCGTCCACCAGGATATGGTGGAAGCGCTCCTGATAGCGCTCCAGCACATCGGGGTTGCGCTCGAAAAGCCACACGACATAGCAGATGAGGTCATCGAAATCGAGCGCGCTGTTGTCGTGGAGGCGATTCTGATAGAGCTGGTAGACGCGGGCGACGATCTCGTCGTAGGCCCGGCCGCCCCGCCAGTTGAAGTAGTCCCGCGGCTCGATCAGCTCGTTCTTCGCATTGCTGATCTGAGCGAGGATCTTCGAGGGGGCGAACTGATCGGGGTTCAGGTCGAGCGCGCGCAGGCAGTCCTTCATAAGGGCGACCTGGTCGGACTCGTCGAAGACGACAAAGCTCGATGGCACACCCACGCGCTCGCCATCTTGCCGGAGCAGCCTGGCGCAGATCGAGTGGAACGTCCCGACCCAGAGATCCCAGTGGCGTCCGCCGAGCAGACGGCGCAGCCGCTCCTTCATCTCGTTCGCGGCCTTGTTTGTGAACGTGACCGCGAGGATGTTGAAGGGCGAGACGCCTCTGGCGTGGATGAGGTAGGCCGCTCGGTAGGTGAGCACGCGCGTCTTGCCGCTGCCCGCGCCGGCGAAGATGAGCAAAGGGCCGCCCTCGTGCAGGACGGCCTCCCGTTGTCGGTCGTTCAGCCCGGCGAGGATAGGGAGTCCTTGCCCGCCTCCGGCGGGGTGGTCAGCCATTATCATCACAGCCAAAGGGAGTAGTCTCCTCACCCCTGTCCTTCGGACATCCCCTCTCCAAGCTTGGAGAGGGGAACGAGGGGTGAGGTTGCGAGGAACCCTCACGCGGCGTCATTCTATCACACCCGAACGGCCGATGTCATCGCCGCTCCCACACGGTGAAGTCCTCGACGCGCGTGGCTCGCCGGTAGCGCGACTGGATGAACTCCGACAGCTCGGGATAGCCGGCGAGCTGCTGGGCGGAGTCGGCCACGCTGCCGGTCACCCAGGGGAAGACGTCGTTGTGCAACACGAGGATAGCGGCAGGCTTCCTCCGGTCGAGGTCACCGATCAGCTCGCGCCGCCATTCGGACGGAGACCAGGGCGAGACCAATGGCTGGAGGGTGATGAAGCGGCTGGCAGGCGCTCGGTCTGAGAGGAAGTAGACCAGCGGCTCGAAGCCCCAGATGTAGACGCAGTCATCCCGCGACGTGTGTTCTCGCAGGTAGCGGGCCACCTCCAAGTCTGCCGCGAGCGAGAAGTCGCCGCGCCCGTACTCGCCGAACTCACGCGCGTATTGGTCGAAGGAGACGCGGCCGCGCGCGTACGTGATCTGAGGTGCGAATTGGTGGAGATACCCGTGCCCCAGCGCCCCCGCAACCAGGGCGACGACGGCTCCCATCGCTGTCTTCGCCTGCCAGCGCCGCGGCGCCTGCGCGGTGAACCGATGGAGGGAGTCGAGTCCCTGGCCGGCGAGCAGCGCGAGCGGTGGGAGCAGCGGGAGCCAGTGATAGGGATGGAACTTCCCCTGCGCGTAGACGCCGGCGAGCATGACCGCCGCCCACGCCGGCGCGAGCCAGGCCAATGGGCGCTCTGTCCGCCGGCGAAGCGACGCGCCCACACCCACGAGCGCAAGCAGCGAGATGAGCTTCAGCGCGAGGTACTGGCCGCCGAACAGGAACTTCGCTGTCTCGACGGGGATGCGGATGCTCAGTGGGACACGTGACTGGATCAGGGCGGCGTATTCCGCGTTCCAGGCGAAGAGAAGATAAAGCATATCGCCGAGGGCGCCGGTGGCGTGCATCGCCAGCGCGACCGCGCCGAGCACCAGCGCGCACCCCGCGACACAGGCCGCCGCTCGCAGGACTCGCGCTCGCACCGGCTCGCCGGCGGTGAGGGCTGCGATCACCGGCAACAGCAGGAAGCCGCCGAGCGTCAGCTTGATGGCGATAGCGACTCCGACAAGCGCGCCACAGAGCAGCGCGAGCCAGACGCTCCGCCGTTCCTCACCGCGCACCAGCGCGAGTCCGGCCAGCGCGACTGGCAGGGAGGCGAAGCCGTCGCACTGCGTCGTGGTCCAGTAGTCGAACCCGAGCGCGTAGAACGCGAGAAAGAAGATGGCGCCGGCAACCCCCGCCCGGAGCGAAGTGAGCTTCCTGCCGACGATGATGAGAACTCCCGCCGCGGCGAGGGTCCACAGCACATCGAGCAGCCGCGGCGCGAGCATCGACCGGCCGAAGAGTGTGAAGCTCAGCCAGAAGAGATAGTAGATGCCAGGGGGTTTGATGTCCCATGCATCGCGATAGGGCGCCCCGCCGGCGGAGACGACATCGGCCACCGCCGCGAAGACGCCCTGGTCGCGGGCGAACGGGTAGAGCAGGATCGGCGCGACGAGCACCACGCAGACGATGGCGATGCCGAGTGCAGCCGCTGCCCGCGCCGCTTTGCGCCGCCGGCCGCCGCTCACCGGAGTCGCCACAGGTCGAAGTCCTCTATCCGCTCGGCCTTGCGATACCCCGATTCGAGGAGATGCTGAAGCTCGGGGAACGTCGCCAGCTGCCCGGCCGAATCATCGAACCGGCCGGTCATCCACGGGAGGGCATCATTGTGAACGACGAGGATGTACCGCGGCCGGCTGCGTTCGAGGTCGCGCACCAGTTCCGTTCGCCACTCGCGGTGGGACCAGTCCGTGACCAGGGGCACGGTGTAGATGAAGCGGCTCGCGGGGCGGCGGTCGGAGAGGAAGTAGATCAGCGGCTCGAATCCCCAGATGAAGACGGCCTCGCTCCGGTCGGTGTTGCGGTCGATGAACGCCGCCACCTCCCGATCCGCCAGCAGCGAGAAGTCGCCATAGTGATCGTAGCGCGTGAGGAGCACCGACTGCGGGATGCGGCCTGTCAGGCGGAGTATCGGCCACTCGCACGCGCGCCAGTAGGCCAGCGCGAGGATCGCGAGGACCAGGCCTACGCCTGCGACCGAGACGACCCGTGCCTCGGCGCGCGGCAGCCACTGTTGCAGCGCATGGCCGAGCGCGCGGAGGCCCTGCCCGGCGAGCAGCCCCAGCGGCGCGAGAGCGGGCAGCCAGTGGTAGGTGTAGTACTTGCCCTGCAGCCACACCGAGGCCATCAGCACCAGCGCCCAGCACGGAACGAGCCAGCGCATGCGCGCGGACGCCGGCCGAAAGGCCAGATCGGCCGCCCCGACGAGCGCGAGCAGCCCGATGGGGAACAGGTACCGGTAAGGCAGGCCCAGCAGGAAGTGCACGGTCTGGTACGCCGGGTTCGACGACATGGGCATCGGCGGGCGGAGGCGGGAGTAGCTGGCGTTCCAGGTGATGAGCACCTGAATCATGTCATGCAGCGCACCCGCGCGCCACATCACTGCCACCGCGACGGCGAGCACCACCGCGCATCCGAGCAGGTAAGCCACTGCTCGCCATAGGCGTGCGCGGATCGCCTCCCGCTGGCTGAGCACTGCGGCCGCCATGGGCAGCAGCAGGAAAATGCCGAGTGTGAGCTTGAGCAGGATCGCCAGACCCACGAGCGCGCCACAGGCGAGCGCGGCCCGCGCACTCTGCTTCTCCTCGGCGCGGATAAGCGCGGCTGCGGCGAGGCAGAGCGGCAGCGAGGCGAAGCCATCCGGCTGGGTCGTGTTCCAGTAGGTGTTGCCGCCAACGTAGCGGATGACGAGGAACAACGCTGCTGCCGCCCCGGCCCAGGCAGACAGCAGCCGCTTCCCGATGGCGAACACGACGCCCGCCGTCGCGAGCGTCCAGAGGACGTCGAGCGCCCGCGGGGCCATCACCGACCGGCCGAACAACGCGAAGCTGGCCCAGTAGAGGTAGAAGCCCCCCGGCGGCTTCACATCCCAGATATCCCGGTACGGCACACCCCCGCGGGAGAGGATGTCGGCCGCCGCCGCGAACACGCCCTGGTCGCGGCCGAAGGGATAGGCGAGCAGCGGCGAGAGCAGCAGCCCACCCGCCGCGACCGCGCCCAGTATGTAGGGCAGGAGCTTCAGCTCCTGCCCACCGAGTTCGGGAGCCACCGGGGAATCGGGTGCTTGCATAGCTACGCGATTCGGCGGAGCTCTGCCGCCGCCTCCCAACGGTCAGGCCGGCGCGCTCAGCCGTCCGGCCAGCCGTGCTCCCCGACTAGTGGAACGAAGACGCATGCGCCCAGGTTCTCGTGATGGAGCCTGCCGGCGCGCATGGTGCATCGGGTCAGCGTCTGTCCCCACCGGTCGCCGACCGGCACAACGAGAACCCCATCCTCGGCAAGCTGCTCGGCCCAGGGCCGGGCGATCTGTGGCGCCGCCGCGGTCACGATGATGCGATCGTACGGCGCGGCCTCGGGGTGGCCCAGGCTTCCGTCGCCAACGATGATAGTAACGTTGCGATAGCCAAGGTCGGCGAGGACAGCGCGGGCCCGCTCCGCAAGGCCGGGGTGGCGCTCGACAGAGCAGACATCGCGGGCGAGTTCCGCGAGAATCGCCGCCTGGTAGCCGGAGCCGGTGCCGATCTCCAGCACGCGCTCGACGCCCGTCAGGTGGAGAGCCTCGGTCATCAGCGCGACCATATACGGCTGCGAGATCGTCTGGCCCTCGCCGATAGGCAGCGGGTAGTCGCCGTACGCGTCCTGGTCGCCCGGAAAAGGGAGGAAGCGATGGCGCGGGACCTTCTCCATCGCGGTGAGCACGCGCGGGTCGACGATCCGTCGCTGGCGGAGCTGGTGCTCCACCATGGACTTCCGCGCGGCCGCGTGCTCGTCGGCTTGCCCCAACTGCTCACCTCATGCCGGAACGGACTGGGCCGGGTGCGGATGCCGCCCTGCCGCCTCGAACATGGCGACGATGTTCTCCAGCGGCGTCGATACTGTGATGCTGTGGCTGCTGCCGAAGATGAACCCGCCGCCCGGCGCGCAGGCATCGATCGACTCCTTCGCCTGCCGGCGGATCTCGTCCGGCTTCTGGATCACCAGATCGTGGTTGCTGACACCACCCCACAGGCACAGGTCGCGCCCGAAGTCGCGCTTCAAGCTGGCGATATCCTCAATCTGCTGAATCGCCTGGTAGACATCGATGCCGGCCTCGATCATGTCGGGCAGGATGAGGCGCAGGTTGCCGCAAGAGTGACAGAGGAGGAACATGCCATTGTCATGCGCGACATCGCAGATGTGCTTCAGCCCGGGGAAGAAGACGCGCCGCCACATCGCGGGAGAGACGAACGGGCCGGAGTTGAAGCCGTAATCAGTGCCCACCAGCACCGCGTCGAAGCCGAGCTTCGCAAAGAATGGGATCTTGCGAGCTGACCATTGGTAGCCCCTCAGGAAGCTTGCTGCATATCCCTCCGGGTCGTCGGCAACCCGCAGCATGTCCTCCTCCATCCCCAGCGCCGAGAAGTGGGGCAGATGCGGGTCGCCCATGCCAGTGAAGACGAAGTGGGTATTGCCAAGCTCTGCCATCACATGCTCGATCAGCTCCAGCTCGGAGGGATCGGGGCGGAACTCGCCGTCGACGAACCGCTCGGGCAGCCGTGGACTGACCGGCCCTGTGCCCTCTTTCAGGATCATCAGGTCCTTCGTCAGCTCGGAGTAGCGGAGGACATTGCCATTGCGATCGCGCCAGGTCTCGTGGTCGATCTGCTCGGGGCGCTCGTACGTGATGCCCTTCGGCCAGACGAGGTCCGCGCAGACCATGTCGAGGTCGAGTCGTCGCGTCAACTCCACGAGATCGCGCTTGTTCGCCTCCACGATCGCATCGCGCCGCCCATCCCACAGCGCCTCCGCCAACATCCTCTTCCCGCGCACGAACGTTGGGCGGCCGAGGACGAGCGATGCCGGCTCATAGTCGACGATCCATTCGCCGACAGCGACGACGTCCGGCTCGCGATGCTGGATAGTTGCTCTGACTCGTTCCTTCGGGGTCAACAGGGGCCTCCGCGTACGGGATCGTGAGCATTATAGCGGGGCGATAGGGGACGCGCAAACGACCGCCGCAGACGGGTGTGCCCCCTGGTTTCTGGTCGCGGGCGCGGCCGCCGCGTAGGGGCACAGCATGCTGTGCCCCTACTGGGTGACTTTCGGCAGCGGCTTCACTTCGTAGAGAACCACCTGCGTCGTCATCGGCTCTCGCAAGCTATCCGGGAACTCGATCGCGAAATCGTACCGCACGTAGCTGCCCTGCTCGTCGACCCCGTCACTGCGCCGCACGTGGAAGACACCAGTGCGCATGGTTTCCTGCGCGGCCGGCTGGTCGCCGGGGGGTCGGAGCTGAACGGGGCCGGCGAGGACGGCCGCTCTTCTGCCGGACAGGTCTGCAAAGCGAAGCCCCTGCTCGCCCTCCGCGGCCGCGCGTTCGTTGGGGGACAGTGCCCGCCACAGCAGCAGCGCCCAGCGGTAGCGGGGGTACGCGGCCTGACTTGCACCCGCATCGTGGAGTCTCGCGGGCAAGATGAACCCGCCACCCACCCCCCCGCCCGGGCGTAGTGTAAGCGCGGCGGCGAGTTCGGCGACGTCGCCGAGTGTCAGGTGACCCTGCCGCTCCATTCGCCCCATGTAGTCGGCAATCAGCGATTCAGGGACTTCTCTTTGTGTCCACTGATACCAGTGGGTGCGATGGAAAACCAAACAATCACCCGCCTGCTGCCAAGTGAACTGACCGAGGTACCCAAGAATGTAAAGGTCGTGCCAGAGCGGACCGCCGAGCGCGGGCTGGTTCGGAGACAGGCCGATCGTATCGTCAATGAAGTAGTCTGAGATGACCGACAGCCCGGTGCGGTCCGAGATCGCTCGCTGCGCGTCAGAGAGCGCGATCACCTGATCGCTGTTGGCGGGGAACTCAAGCACCTCGTGCAGCCGCGGGTCAGCCGGCTCGGCCCAGGTGCTCTCGTTCTCATCCCATTCGAGCGCGTCTTGCCGTTTGACCCAGTCAGTCGTCAACCGATCGATCGTCTCTTTCGCGCTGGACAGGTCATCTCCTGTCTCGACCAGCAGGAACTCATAGTAGCTGCCGGAGTTGCTCAACATGGGGGGGCGTGCCGGCACGACTGTCTGTCCCGTTGAGCCACCAGGACCGACGAGAGACATGACAGCACCCTGGAACGCGCTGAAGTGGAAGAGCACAACCACCTCACTATCGCTGTCCAGATCCTGCTGCAAGCCCGCCAGTTGCGCCGCCGTGTTCGTCGGGTCGAACTCCTCGAGGGGGCCGATATCCGGCGGCCAGGCGCGGGCCCAATCAACCCAGCGCCGCTGCAGTGCGATGACCAGCCTCGCCGCCTGTCGGAGAGCCGGCGGCGCATCGGCGTAGTTGAACCGTGTGCGCCCCGTGCTCACCAACTCCTCCATCCGTTCTTGCGGTAAAGCGAGGAGCGACTGCATGAGCGCCCGCGCTTCCGGGTGGCGGACAGCGCGGGCGAGGAACAGATCGGTCTTCTCGAGTTTCCCAAGCTCTCCAGAAGACATAACCAGGGCGCGTCTGGCATCCTCGATGCGGTCGGCGCGCTGTTGTCTATCAGGCGATGGAATGAACCTTGGTTTCGGCCATTCATCTGTAGCCGCCGCCTCCAATCCCGCGTTCCGATGCAACATATACACCGGCTGCTCCCCGCTCGCGTCGATGTCCCAATGCGCCTCCTGCAGCGCCTGCGGAATCTGCACCATGATCGCCTTGAGCGTGAGCCCCTCCGAGATAATGGTCAGCTTCCGCTCGCCGACGGTGTTCAGGTTCTCCGGCGCGACGCCGAGCGAGACGCCCGTGGCGTCGGAGAGGAGTTTGAGAGCAGGAACGGCCGCGCGGCCGATGATCTCGATCTCGACCGATTGCTGCAGGCGCGCATCAGCCTGCATCGTCTCCGGCTGCCACTGCACCCGAGCGCCGAGGTGCTGGGCGAAAGCCGGTGACGCGACTGCTATGAGAAGGCAGAGAACCAACCCCCGCATGATGTCCCCTCCTGCGCGATGTCGTTCGCCCTCATTCCCCCTCTCCAGACTTGGAGAGGGCAGGTCCGAAGGACCGGGGTGAGGCCGATCCATTAGACGCGCCAAGCAGTCCGTTCGTTCCGTTTCCGTTGCTTCGGTAGCTTGCTGCCGAAGCCCCTGCGTCTGACAGGCGCTGCCGAAGCCCCTCCATCCAGGGTCGACTTTCGCCTTTCGACTCCTCGACTCTCAGATGAACCGTATCGCCTTCACATCCGCGAACGGGATGACGGTCTGCTCGGTGGCAAGGTTGCGGCTGCCGATGGCGCGGGCGTATCGCGTCTCGCCCGGTGCGTACTTGAACTGGGTGAAGCGGCCCGTTTGGATGAGGTCATTGGGGCTGCGAAGCGAGAGGCGGTACAGACTCGGGACGGCGACCTCCAGCGTCTCGCCGGAGACCATTCCGGCGCTCGCGGTGCGCCAGTAGGCCTGCGGCCCCAGTGTCACCGATCGGAGCATGCTAAACGGCAGGAACCGAAGCTCGCCCTCATGCACGCACTCCAGTCCCCCTGCGATGAAGGTGTGGACGTCGGAAACCTCCTGGTAGATGGCCTCCGGTGCGTCGAAGCGCGCGACCAGCGCCGGTCTCGGCCCGTAGCCGGCCGCTCGGGCGCGCGCCAGTGCCTCCGCAAGGCCGCTTTCGGTGGCCGATACCGCGCAGGCGTGGGCGGCCCGCAGAATCTCCTCGGGGCCGCCGGCCGGCTCTCGCCCCAGGCCGAATTCGCCCTCGTCGGCGACCGCCGACCAGTAGCTCTCCCGCGCGATCTCATACTCGACCGAGCGCAAGCGATCCGCCACTCGCTCAACTTCGTCACCGGCGGGGAGCTCGACCAGCTCGGCGCGGAGCTGTTCGAGTGCGGCGTGAAAATGCCCAGCCCGCAGATAGGCGAATGCGAGCGCCGCTCGAATCGCGGCGCTGAATGGCGGCGAGGCGTCGAGTGCGGTTTCCATCTCGTTGAGCGCGCGCAGATAGAGCACCGTTCGGCCGTCGACGACGGGGAAGTCGAAGCCGGCCGGCGGGGCGCTGGTGCGACGAGATTGCTTCGCCAGATCGACCGCGAGGCAGGCGCGCCCGAGCGTGAAATGGGCAATGGCGAGCGTTGGATCGATCTCCACCGCCGCCTCCGCGCTCTCGATCGCCTCCTCCAGCTTGCCCTGGGCGAGGCGCACCTGGGCGAGGTCGGCCGTGATGGTGGCCGAGTCGGGGCTGAGGCGGGCGGCTGTCTCCAGTTGGTCGAGCGCCGCGCCGAGCGTGCCCTTCGAGGCGAATGCCAGGCCGATGGCGTGATGGAGCACGCCATCACCCGGATAGCTCTCGCGCGAGCCGGCGAGCTCGTCCGCGGCGGACTGCGTCTCCCCAGCGCGCAGGTGGTCGATGATCTTGCGTCTGCGCTCTCGTTCGGTCACTGTCGTGGCATGCAGCAACTGAGAGTAGAGAATGGACCGTCCGCCTACGGCGGACTCTGCCCGCCTTCGGCGGGCGGCGCGATCCCGAATCCGATGTAGAACGTGCCGCGCTCCTTGCGCCAGCCAAGCGTGTACTCGAGGCAGTGCGCGGTGCGGGTGGCCTCGACGATCATATCACGCGCCCGATTCGCCTCGGGGTCGTAATAGTCGACAAACCGCAGCCGCCATGCCGGGTTGACGACGTACCTGACCTCGCCGATGATTTCGCGCCTGAAGCTGATGCCGTCGAAGAGGAACGGCGTCGCCCCGGAGCTGTCGCGGGTGACGTGAGAGAGCTTGAGCTGCAGTCTCGCGCTGGCGTGGTAGGTGAGGCTGTGGCGATAGAGGCGAACCCTGAACTCGTCCCCAGGCGAGTAGGTGGAGCGCCGCCATCCGATCGCGTGGCTCAGTTCGATCCTGGGCGAAATGCGATACGGCGCGATCTTCAGCAGCACGTTGAGGGAGGTGCGATCCGCCGCCGCGCGCTCCGGTACCCTGGGCTGCTCGCGCTCCGAGTAGCTTCCCGCGAGCCAGCTCACATCCAGCGAGAGCATCCGGTTGAGGCGCCGCTCCGGCATGATGATCCCGTACTCCGGCTCGCGGTTGACGATCACTCTCCTGGTCGAGGCCTCCAGGTCGTCGGGCTCGATCTCCCTATCACCGGGGTCCTGCCGGCGGTAATACCCGAAGGTGAGGTGCGCCGGTCCGACCGGCGCGTTCGCCAGCAGAGACCCCCGTATGCCTCGGAAGGTTGTGTATCGGTAGGTGAATCCGCCAAACCAGCCGCTGTCTTGCTTGCCGAGCGAGTAGGTGAAAGTGGTGAACGGTCCGTCGGCCCGACTGAACCCGGTCGTAGGCAGCGGGGTTGCGTTCTTCTTCCCGATGTCGCCGACAGAGACCGAGTACTTCGGCAGCCTGAACAGCGGGCGATGGTGGAACATGACCCGGGCGTGATCCATGGTGAGGCGGCCGGACTTGGGCGGCTTGCCCCGCTCCGTCTGCTGAGCAGTGAGAGTGATCTCGTCTGCCGCGAAGGCGTAGTGTGGTTCCGGTTCGTTGCAGGTCGTGAACTGCGCGTGCCGAGCAACAATCTTGTCCGGAGCGAACGTCAGCTCCTCACCGGTGATGATCACTCCCTGCTCCATCACGCGAGCGCCCTTCAGCGAGCCGATGCCGGTGTTCAGGTTGTAGTGGATGGAGGCGCCCGTCATATGGCGCGACTGCTGCGTGATGGTGAGGTGGCCGCTCGCCTCGACGTCGCCTGTGGCGCGGTCCGCGGACAGCTCATCCGCCCGGAGGTCCAATCCCTCGTAGGTGAGGTGGGCGTTGCCATGCGCGAGCGTGTGCTGCTGGGCGAGATCGACCTCGACAACATCCGCCTCCGTGACCGCGACGATGGGGGCGGTGGACGCGACGGCGGGCGTGCCGGGCATCGCGGGGGCACAACATGCTCTGCCCTCTGCAGCAACGAGCAGCCCCACGAGGAGGAGGGGCGAGGGCCACAGGCGCGACATCAGAACTCGATGGAAACAGCCGTCTCTGCCATCCGGTCGTGCAGTGGAGGCGTGTCCAAGGCGTAGTTCGAGTAATCGAGCAGCGAGTAGGAAAGCTTGACCGATGTCGACGGGGTGAGCTGATAGCCGATGCCAAGGGAGGTCAGCGACGCGGCATCGAGCGCGGCCAGCCCCTGCCCGCGCCGGGCGACCTCCTCGTATGCGAGGCTCAATGTCAGCGCCGAGCCGATCCCATACTCATAGGTCGTCCGCAGTCGGGAGATGCGGGGATCGCTGACCGCTGCCTCGGCCGGCCCGACTCCGGTCAGCGCAAGTGGGCGAAGAGTCGAGGCCGACTTCGCCAGGTAATCGAGAAACTCAGGAGCGTCCTGCGGATTGGTGAGGCTGAGGCCAACCATCCCGTTGGCAAGGGGAACGTGAACGGTATCCATCGGCCTCGCGCTGGTGGTACCGCTGCCCCTCAGCGCGGCGCCGCTTGCCGGGCGCGCCAGCATCTGGAGGCGCCAGACGCGGATCGCCTCCTCACCGCTGACCTGCGCCAACCCGCGGATGACCCGGTCGGGGTTCAGTCCGAGGGAATCCAGCACGTCCTTGAACTCGGCGGCGAGCCGGTGAAGGTTCCGCAATGACCCGGCGATGTCTGATTCCGACTGTCTGGGGCTGACTGAAAGCGCGCTGAGAACCGCCCGCAGCCGAGCAGGTCCGTCGGCACTGGCCGGAAGGGCGCTCAGCGCTTTGTCGACTTCAGTGAGGGGGGCGAGCAGGGCGATCCCGAACTCGAAGCGGGTAATGCGGGGATTGCCCGAAAAGTCGGCCTGCCGCTCCTTGGCGAGGATCCCCGCCGCGGTCAGACGTGCGCACACGCGGTAGGCCCAGTGATCCGAAGGAACTTCGGTAAACGGACCTGCCCACAGCGGCGACGCCGCGCCCAAGAGAATCACCCCGGCGACGCACAGCCAGCCGGCACGCATCTCTCCTGCGCTCCTCCAAACAACAGCCAAGCGTATTGTACCACAAGTCGGCCGTGTCCACAAGGCGGAGGGCGGCCAGGGCAATCGCATCTTATCCGACCAGGATTGCCTCCAGGAAGGAGTTATCCCAGCCGGCCTTCTTGATACTGCCCCGGACGCTGGCTTTGCGGGGCTTGGTTTTCTTGATGAGGTTGAGGGC
>Ga0315288_10003778_pt1 | contig 19293 bp, 10 predicted proteins | sample YL17G11_20_MG_FD_203454 | JGI IMG/M metagenome (GOLD analysis project Ga0315288, IMG submission 203454) | Sediment microbial communities from Yellowstone Lake, YNP, Wyoming, USA - YL17G11_20 | ecosystem: Environmental > Aquatic > Freshwater > Lake > Sediment | place: USA: Wyoming | collected... | reverse complement strand
ATGATTGCAGAAGAAGTGGGAGAAGTAATTCCAGAAGTGGTGGCTTACGAAGAAAATGGGGTCGATGCCCAATCTATGGACTATGCGCGGTTAGTTGCATTATTAGTGGAAGGAATGAAAACACAGCAAAAGGAGATTGAGTTGCTGAAAGCGGAAATCAAGACATTGCGAACAGGTACCACTAGCAGATGATCGCTAGTTAGGATAAGAGTTTAATCTCTGTCATAACCCAGGGTAACCTATGATGCATCGGCATTGGGAAATGCTGATGCTCTAAGCTTCGGCAATTCCAATTGCCAAGGAGGAAAAAATCATGAAAAAGATCATTTTAACATTGGCTTTGGTTTTAGTCGGTTGGTTGACTTTAACCTTAGTTTTTGAGGAAGAGGGTCTTTGGGCTAAATCAAAAAGCACCACCTTCGAGATGACCTCGGACGTTTTTTGCGGAACCGGAGGAAAATCTCAATCCACTAATTTCGTTATGAAGAATTCGGCTGGTGCGCAAGGCTCTCCCATCGGTCCCCAATCCAGCACCAGCTTCCAAGGATACGGAGGATGGATATACACCACCCAGCCAACATTTATCCGGGGAGATGTGAATAGAAGCGGGGTGGTAGAATTGGGGGACGTGGTCTTCTTAATCACCTATGTGTTCAAATTTGGACCGGCACCCTCTCCATTGGAAGCAGGCGATGTGAATTGTAATGGTGCGGTTGATTTAGGAGATGTAGTCTATCTGATCACATACCTGTATAAATCAGGACCGCCTCCCTGTCCAGCCAAAGGGGGGAAAGCTATGGTAAAGGCTTCTATGTTGACGGAAAGTGTAGGACATGCCCAGATGACGCTGGTTCTCAAAAACGTGCAGTCAATTGAAAACAAGCCCAGTCTTTCCAGAGTTTCTCCCACAAGTTTGGATGAAGTGAAGGAGGTCTCGGTGGAAGGGAAATTTGACCAGGATTTAGCGGGTGTACAGGTGGAGATAAGCTTTGATCCAAAAGATGTGACCCTGCTCGATCCGGCTTTGACCCCCCTGACCAGGGATCTTCAGCTCTTCTGTGGAACAAAGGATGGGATTCAGAAGATCGGGGTTCTCGATTTAACCGGTGAAAAGCTCATTCCGAAAGGAGAGGGCGCCTTAGTCTATCTGCGGGCAAGGGGAGATGATTTGAGCAGTATCAAAGTGCAGAAATTGCTCTTAGTGGACGCTAATGCCAATTACGTAGCACTGGAGCTCCCGGTTGAGTTGAACCTCCAACCGGTTAATAACTCTTCACAGGCTAAGCGAGGATTCCCAGAATCCAAACCGGAGCATTTCTCCCTGTCACAAAACCATCCTAATCCCTTCAATCCGCAGACTTGTATCGGATATGCTCTACCACAAGATGCTTATGTAAAGTTGGTCATCTATAACGTCTTAGGGCAAAAAGTTAAGACTTTAGTGAATGAGTCTCAATCGGCTGGATATAAAACAGCATGGTGGGATGGAAAGGATGAGAACGGAGAACAGGTGGCAAGCGGTCTGTACTTCTACAGGTTAGAGGCAGACAAATTCTCTGAGGTTAAGAAGATGATGTTAGTGAAATAATAGGTAAGTATTTGGTTCTGTTGAAAGCCCCTCACCCTACCTTCTCCCCAAAGGGGAGAGGGTAGGGGTAAGGGGGGAACAGAGAATACGAAAGAAAACGAGAAATCAGACGAACATAAAAAAGATTCAAAGGATCGGTTAGTAGCCTACATCCGAAGCCCTCTTGAGAGACTATCCATAATGAAGTTTCATCTCAAGAGGGCTTATAATTTTTGGGCATGATACTATGTCAAACAGCATGATTTATGAGAATGAGTAAAAGCACGATATAATTCTCTTAGTTCGGGCGGGGATTGCTTGGATGTCCAGACGGAGACTTCCGTGTCCCAGGACGAGAGGGCAGACATCCTCGTCTCTGGGAACCTACACTCTAACAGGACATGTCGAGGTATTTAATAGATAACCGTAAGCGGGACACTCCCATAGAACCTCTTCCAACTGGACTTTTTCAGATTCCCTTGTATTTCTACTTTTTTTCTAAGTTATTCAAAATTAGGATTGACAAATCCAAAAAACATGCTATCTTTAGGACAGGTATATAGTTCCTCTTTTTCTAAGAGGAACAGAATGACTTTAATAAGGGCTGAAGAAGCATATTTAATTTAAGTGAAAGTAAAAAACTGAATAGAGTCTTTTTATAACTATTTATTTGATTGGTTCGACAAATATAGATTCGGTTAAATAACCTTAAATCGAGGAGTTCAAAATGAGAGAAAAGCTCATATTTGTGATCTTTTCCGCTTTACTTCTGCTTCCCTGGAGCGCAGGTATGGCTTTAGCAGACGATCCTGGAGTTGCGGATACCTGCCGGGTAACATGTTTGGATCTCACCCTGCCGGGACAACAGGTGGTGGTTGAGGTTAGCGTTTACAATGACGAAGCTTTGGGTGGTATAGTCGTTCCTCTGGTATTTGGTCAACCTTCCCTGGACGTGGTCTGTGATTCGGTTAGCTTAGCAGGAACTAGAATCGAAGGTGCAGAAATTCTAGGAACAAAGATTGATACCACCAACTACAAGCTGCTGTTTTATGCACTTTTCACCTCTTCTGATTTGTCCGCGGGCGATGGAATTGTAGCCAATCTTTATTTCACTACCGGACCTAATTGGGATTCGACTTTATGCGTTCAGATCGATTCTGCCTTTTATCCTCCCACCACCGTGCTGGAATTCAGTCCTCGATCCAGCGGTTTAGCGCTTCACCCGAAATTCAAAAAGGGATGTTTAGGATCGGGAATCCCTCCTGTGCCAGAACTTATAGCTCCGCAGAATCAAGCATTTGTATGCTCGCCGGACACGTTTTTATTTTTCTGGTCAAAATCTGGACAAAATCTATCTTACACGCTTCAATATGCTCGGGATTCTCTCTTCACCACTGGATTGGTGACTGTCAGTGGACTTGCCGATACATTTCGTTTCGTTCCCATCTCCAGAGGAACTTATTATTGGCACGTGAAAACGTCTAACCTGTGCGGGAAAAACGGCTCCTATCAGGATCAACCATACAGCTTCTATGCTTATCGGATTGGGGATGTCACCAATGATGGAATTGTGGAGCTGGGGGATATAGTTCAGCTCATATCCTATGTTTATAAGGCCGGCTCACCACCGATTCCACCGGAAAGCGGAGACGTAACCCATGACAGCTTAATTGACCTCAGCGATGTAGTCTATATGATTAGCTATCTTTACAAAAACGGTCCCGCTCCCTATTGCCCATAAAACCAAAATAAATAGAATTACTTCAAGGCAGAAGCCCCTCCCAAAAAGGGACTTCTGCCTTTTTTACCTCTCCTCAAATATACCGCTATACACAAAGAGTAAGAATAATCTGAGCGAATTCATACTTAAGCACGTGCCCCAGTTTGTTCCCCATTTAGAACTTTCGCATATACTAGCTACTTCAGTCTCCACATTGGAAAAGGCAAGAGAGATCGGGCTGTCTGCCATAGGCAGATCCGCCAGAAGCTTTTGATTTAAAGAAAGGGATTTTACATTTCGCAATATAACATAAAAGAAGACAAATGCCCTTTTTGTGAAGCAGTGGTTCTGGAAAATTTGGATAAGTTCAGAGTGCAACAACTTGTTGTTACGGTTCCAAATTGTCGATAGAGGCGTAACTCTTATCCTAACAGAAGAGGATTCTATAACCTCAAGAGTTTCTTTGCCTAAACAAATTTTGCTTGACGAATAGGAAAGAAATAACTATAATAGATTGGTTAATTAGTATGATAGATTTTAGTTTCTTTTCGTAATTTGGTGGTATAAAAATAGACATTAAGCAGGCACATATGGAATTTTCATTATTTTTTTGGGCAGTAATAACGATTTTGGCTGCACTAATTGGTGCTTTAATACCGCGCATAATTACCAGTCTTAAACGAAAGAAAACGAAGCCTTATCGTCAGATTCCTTTTCCCAAAGATCATTTCAGTGAACCTAGTGTGATTGGTCCTCCAGAAGAACCTCCAGAAGGACCGATAGTTGAATCAAGAGATTATGAAATACCTTCTCGAGGTCCAGTTCCTTTACCAGTTATCCTAACAGGACAACAGAAAGAAAATTATGAAGAAGCTTTGATGCTTAAGGAAGATGGTGTTTATGATAAAGCTTTAAAAAAACTTGATGAATTATTATCTGTACGGCCTGATTATGTTAAAGCTTACATCCTGAAGGGACGTATTCACTTGGACAACCTAAAACAATATCAAATGGCATTAGATGCGTTCAAAAGGGGTATAGATAAAGATCCAGAGAATAAGTATTTACTTTATAATTTAGGGCTTGTATATTACTATATCGGTGATCTTAGACAGGCAATATATTGGAATCAAAAAGCATTAGAGCAAGATCCGGATTTGATCATAGCGATTTATAACCATGCAATATATCATGTAGATTATGGGAAGAGATATAATAATTACGGCTATTACCTTAGAGCAATTGACTTGTACAAAGATATAATAGCGCGAAACCAAGAATTCGTCGCGCGATCGATGTTTAACCTCTCGGCCCTATATGTGAGGCTCTCTCGCCTGGATAAAAATAAAGCTGAAAGGGATCAGGATGTCAAGAAAGCGATTGAGTTATTAGATACTGTAATACAGCAAGAAGGAATAGAACGCCTTAAGAAAGTTACGGGAGAGATTGCTGAACCATATGGCGAAGATCTAAGAACGATTTACCAACAACCCGATTACAAAAGGATGATTCTAAAATGGAAGAATCATTTCACTAAATAGGAGCGTCAATTCCTCCCCAAAAAACATCCTTTTCCTCTCCCATATCAGGATAATTTGAATTGGAAAAAATGTTAAGCTCTGAATAAGGATTACCACCACCAATTGAGCTACCGGGTCCCTCGCTTCCATTCCCTGCTAAGATCGGGCAAGCAAAGTAAGTTGCAAAGACAATCAACATTATGATAATGTAGAGAAACCTTTTCATCTTAAGCTCCTCTCTTAATTTTATTACAACCTATCTGTCTGTTGTTTTTACGCAGTTTTTGTCCTTGGTTTTTGTCAATTATGTCTACTTTTTTCCAGTTTTCACAAGATTTCTTTTTGTAGGTATCCCTTCATAAGGTTTTTATGTTAGCTTTTAAACCATTGAAGAAAGTTTCTGTGCTACAACTCACTTTTTCCCAATAGTCTTCTTATAGGTTTTGCATTCCCCAAATAACAGATTAAAATATGGCTAAATGTATAAAACGTGCAAAAGAATCCAGGCTTGTCTCGAAAACTTTACAGGATTGCTTAGATTGTATCCGTAATGATGAATTTTGGAGTTTACGCCACTTCTGTCAAAGACGGATCCGCCTAAAGCGGAAAAGTAGCTGGGAACTATAGACACTAGATTAAACTCAAGCCAGATTCTATGATTTGGTGGAAGGTCTGTATCAGGTGGGATGCCACAGGCAAACTAATATTTGCTCTTTGAGAAATGCGTATAAAAAAAACCGCCCCCACCTTTAGCGGGGGCGGTTTCGATAAGCTCTCCTTTATCCGTTACAGGGGGAATCCCCTTGTTTGTAGAGGTAATTGATTATATAAACCACGTCTGAAATGTTCACCTCTCCATCACAGTTTAGATCGCCGGTCATAAGAAGACTGGGGGCAACACCATCTTTATAAAGATAAGTGATAAGGAATATCACGTCACTTAAGTCAACCGAACCCTCACCGGTTACGTCACCAACGACGACCGGGGGAAGGTTCAAATCGACTCCACCTGTCTTGCCAATCACCACGTCGACGGGATTAGGATAAGAGCCGTCATGATACATGACCATGGAGGCGGTAACCGTGTAGGTGCCGGGGAGAAGCCCGCTTATCAAATATCCTCCATCCGTGGAGCTTCTGGCAAATCCTTTTACTTCCCCGGAAGATACAGCATAAACAAAGGCACCTTCCAAAGGTGAGCCATTAGAGTTGGTCGTCCCGGAGATAGTTCCAGCTTCTTGCCCGCACTCTCCCAGCTGGAAGTTTATGTTATAAGCATCCGGGATTACCAAAGTAGCCTCTTCCCAGGTATAGACGTTGTCATAAAACTCTCCGATGTATCCACAAGCAAATGCATATACATAATAGGCGTCCGTGGGGAGTTCATGAATCTCGTAAGCTCCGGTTGAATCGGTGATGTCAAATCCCCAATGCCCACCCATAGAGATGGCAAAAACGATGGCATAAGGTATAACATGAGGCTCGCTAACGGTATCACTCGCTACCATGCCTGAAATCACTCCAGTGCCTGGTCCTCCATACGGAACTAAGGCAAAGTTGATGTTGGAAGTGTTTTGACCTTCGATCACCATTACCGTATCCGGATAATCTTGTGGATTATAGTGCATGGCCCAGGCAGTCACAAAATATGCTCCTTGATAAAGACCGGAGATGGTATAATGACCCAAAGAATCGGTGCAAGCTTGACTGTGACCAAACTGTCCATAAGCTGAAACATGCGCCCATCGTATCGGTTCCCCGGTTACCTGATCAGTAACCGTTCCGGAAATTGATCCAATCTCACCCATAGGATTGAGAGCGAAATCGATATTCGGCGTATTCAGTCCGGCAACCACGGTTACCATTCCCGGATAGACCTGATCTTGATATCCGCACTTGTGAGCACCTATATAGTACTGTCCAGCTACTACGTTTGGTATGATGTAATATCCTGTAGAATCCGTCCATGCCGCATATCCACCACAATGATGACCGCTATCGCCATACGCCACGACATGAGCCATTGGGATGGGAAGACCCGTTTCCCCGTCGGTTACCGTCCCTGAAATCGAGCCGGTTCCTCCTCCGCCTATAGGTGTCAAAGCAAAGTTGATGTTGGGTGTATTCTGTCCATCGATTACTACAACTGAGTCAGGATAGGTCTCTGAATAGTATCCCATCGCATGTGCAGTAACGATGTAAACTCCCACCGGCACAGTGTCGGTCATGTAAAAGCCTGCTGAGTCGGTATGCCAGACATCATAACACATTCCGCTAAGTCTGATTTCCGCCATCCCGATGGGGTTGCCTGTAACTTCATCCGTTACTCTTCCTGAAATCGATCCGGTTCCTCCTCCACCACTGGGAGTCAAAGCAAAATCAATATTCGGAGTGTTCTGACCCGCTACCACAATTACGGAGTCTGAGTAAACTCCTTCCTCATATCCGAAGGTGTTAGCTATGACTAAATACGCCCCCGGGTGTAGATGCTGGATCATATAATGTCCTGCACTGTCGGTCATGGCGCCGCCGCATCCTCCACCGTGGCAGGTATCTCCCCTGGCCATGACATGCGCTCCCACGATGTGAAGCCCGGTCACCTCGTCGGTAACGGTTCCGGAGATAGAACCGTATTGAGCTAACGCCAACCCCGGAACGACCAACACGAAAATCAAGCTTAAAAGGACAATAAAAAGTTTCCCTTTCATCTTAGAGTCTCCTCCTGGCTAGGTTTAAGGTTAAAGGTTTAAGGTTAAAAAACAAACTTAAGAAGGTTTGTCTTATCTTAAAGTCACCTCCTGGGTTTCGTTTAAAGTTTGCACTTTTTTGAGTCTATCATTAAAGAGAGTAATTCTCGATAAGCATTACAGATTTTAGATAGGTTATTTTTATTCAGCCCCAGGGTCCTACTTAACTCACTATACTGGGGATTGTGGATTTGCCAGAATCCGCAAGCTTATTTTATAAATAACATAACAACTAATAAATTTTGTCAAGATAAATAGAAGGAGGAGTTTCTCCATTTTTTAACCCCATCCTGTCCATATGGGACGGCTACCAACCGTCCCCCTCATTCTCTTATATTCGGGTGGGGGTTGAACCCCCACCCGAACAAGAAACTATATTTACTTATCAAAATCCTATGCACATCCCTGTTGAGGAGCAAGACCATTTTTATATAGATAATTTATCATATAAACCACGTCCGATAAATCAACCAGGCAATCAGCATTGAGATCTCCTGCGGCCAGTGGGTCGGGAGCAGGACCGCTTTTGTAAAGATAGTCAATCAGATAAACCACGTCGGATAAGTCTACTAAGCTATCCCCATTAGCGTCACCGAATACGTAGGCGATGGGCATGGCGGCAAGAACCGCTTCATAAGCATCGATTATTCCCCGTCCATAGTCGTTATCTTCTCCATGAGCTCCCAAGTCGATAGCGGTATTCATGAGGATATATTTGATCGAATCCACGTCCAGATTGGGATTCGCCTGCCGCATCAAAGCGACTACTCCAGCCACATGTGGACCTGCCATAGAGGTTCCGTCCCAACCGTTCTGCTCATAGGTACCACCGGGGACGGAGGAATAGACCGTCACTCCCGGAGCCGACACTTCAGGTTTTATGGTAATTCCGTCACAATCGGAAGGTCCTCGACTGCTGAAGCCGGCAATGGGGTATGGAAAACCGTAATGCGTAGCATCCACCGCACCTATGGAGAAATTAGTGACCGGGGTGTTGCAGATATTAGCCGGAGATCTGTGAGTCCGGGGATTGGGTCCCTCATTTCCGGCAGAAAACGTTACCACCACTCCCGCCGCTTCACAGTTATCGATTACCGTCTGCCAGCGGTAGTCGCAATCGATGTATCCGGAGAAGCGATGGTCGATGCCCCAGGAGTTTTGAACCACATCCGGAACGTCATCGGTGGTATTGGGATTTCCATCCGGGTCCGCCATCCACTGAAAAGCATCCAAAATGTCGTTATCGAAGGCTAAGCCGGTATTCTGGTTAATGGCGTTATCCGCAATCCACTCAGCCTGCCAGGCTACTCCAATGGTATCGCTGGTTGAAGCTCCCAAGCCACACAAAGTCCCCATAACATGGGTTCCATGACCATAGTAATCATGAGGGAAGGTATCCCCAAAGCCTACTGAATCTCTCCAGCACTCTTGCCAGGGTTCGTGGTTGCCTCTCCATCTGTTAGCTAAAGCAGGATGGGCACCATCCACTCCGGTATCAATATTACCCACCAATCTTCCCAAACCGGTAATTCCCAATTCATGCCACACCCTGGGCGCATTTATCGCTCTCAACCCCGGAGTCACCCCTATTCCTTTGTTCGGTATTTCCAATTTCCCATCCCTTTTGCCAACCGGCTCGATCAGGCTCACGGTGAAATTCGACTCCATAATCTCCACGTCCGCACGGGCAGATATATTTTCCAGCTCCTTCCGGGTAGCCTCTACCACAATCAAATTCATAATCCAATACTTGGTGTATCCTTTGACTGAGCCATTGATTTTCTTAGCCTCGAGATAACCGGTTATGCTTCCTTGTGATCGGGAAGCGGCAGTCTCAAGAGCAGAGAGCACCCGCAGGTGCCGCTCTTGCATGGATGCTCTTTCGGTTTTCAAGTCAGCTTTCAATGATTTTATGTCCGCTTGATCTGCCATAATTATTATGGCGGAAACAAATTCATCCGGAGCTAAAGTATTCAGATGATCAGCAAAGTTTGGCTCTATTACTCCTGCAGGAAGGTTTGAGGTTAAGAAAAAGAGAAAACTCACAAGTAAAGAAATACTGACAGCTGCAATCCTCCAGATGGTGAAGAAATTTCGCTGTTTACACATTTTATACCTCCATGAATAATGGGGTTAAAGATTAGCTGGACTTAGATTTTTCGTGAAAATAGTCATTGTAAATTTGCAAAAATCCGCTTTCTCCAGAAAATCATAGATTAGAAGCTTATCACTTTCTTAAATCTTCAAATAGTTCAACACCTAATGGTGGCGGTGTTAATTATTGTAACGATTCGTCCGACTCAACTCTCTATCGGAGCACATGGTTAAACCTAACTATATAATACCACGAGTTTCAAAATTGTCAAGGATTTAGTTGGAGTTTTCGGACAGTTGTAGGTTTATAGTATTCTTCGTCATTGTTTTGATACAACCTCAACTTAAACAAGGAGAGAGGGATAGGGGGAAAGGTAAAGAATTTAGCGGCGGACAACGGACGGCGGACAGCGGACGATTCTGTTACTTCACCAGCTCGACGAAGGCGGAGCTTTTCTGAAGATTCTTGAAGTGCGGGTCCAAGCGGGTTTCGAATTTGGAGGGGCTTAAGGGAAGCTGTAAAGCTTGCTTTAAGAATTCAAGCGACTTGGGCTCATCATTTATTTTGGCATAAAAACGAGCCAGATCATATAATATAGCACCGTTGTCTGAGTCCAGTTCCTCCGAGAGCTTTATCTCTGTTTCTCCCTTCTCTTCTTCACCAGAGGCTAAGTAAGCCAGACCTAAGGTAGAGTGAAGATATGGATTGTCCGGATCGCTTTTAAGCTCTTCCAAACATAGCTGGACACATTTTTGGTAGCATTCTTCCGCCTCCCCGTCATTTTTTTTCTCCTGATATGCCACCCCTTGATAATAATAAGCCAAGAAATCAAAAAAACCGGCATCGATCGATTTTTGATAGTACTCTAAAGATTTTGGATAATTTTTTTTAAGAAGATGAATCCAGCCTAAGTCCAAATATACGTTCGGATCACTTCCGGAGTCTATGCACTTTCCCAACCTCTCTAAAGCCTGATCAAACTTACCTGTTTTCAAAAAAGTGCTTCCTAGGTAGTAGAAGGCAGTGCTGTAATCTGGTGCTACGTCCAAAGCCTGATCGAAAAACTCTGAAGCCAGGTCATAAAGCTGTTGGTCATAGTAAGTAATCCCCAGCAAAAGCAAAGCCTCTTTATCCGTCGGTCTTATTTCCAATGCCTTTCGCGCAGATTTAGTGGCTTCTTCAAAGTCTTTCGATTCATCATATATCCAACCTAAGGCTTGATACGCTTCATAGAAATTGGGTCTTAGTCGTATCGCTTTTTTAAACTCTTCAATAGCATCCTCCTTCATCTTTTTGTACTTATAAACCCGACCTAAAGAACGATGTGCCTCTGGCAGTTCGGGGTCAATCTTCAAGGCTTTTTGGCTCGCCTTTTCCGCTTCGTCTAATATGGAAAGCGACCGGTCGAAATAAGCTTCATATTTGTAAACGTAAGCATCTGCTATGCCCGCATGAGCTAAAGCATAATCCGGATCGATCTCTAAGGCTTTCTGATATAATTTCATGGCATGCTCGATGTCTTTTTTATTGAGCTTCCAATAATAGTCCCTTCCTCGCAGGTAATAGTCGTAAGCTTGCACGGAGAAGGTAGGCTTCTTCTCCATCTGAATGATCTCGCTGGGTTGGAGTTTCACCTTCAGCGCCAAAGCGATCTTCTGTGAGACTTCGGCTTGCAGGTCAAATATGTCCTCCAGATTTTGATCGAATCTTTCTGCCCAAACGTGAAAACCATCGGATACGCTCACCAATTGCGCATTGACTCGCACCCGCTCGCCCATTTTTCTTACTGATCCCTCCAACACGTAGTCTACAGATAACTTCTGACCTATTTGGCTTATGCTGATCGGATTTTCTCTAAAAGGAAGAACGTCGGATCTGGATAATACTCTAATACCCTCAATGTTACACATGTCGGTAATGATATCCTCCGTCATCCCGGCAACGAAATAGTCGTCTTCCTTTCTTCCGCTTAAATTCTGCAAATACATCACTGCCACTGATGGCTTTTTCGGTCCCTCTGGTTTTTCCTTTTTTTCCGTCTTCTTTTGAAGCCACGTAGGTCGCTCTTTAGGTCCACCTTTTAAGTCTGATAAAAGCTCATCGGTGTTTTGATAGCGAGCCTGCACGTCTTTCTGCAAAGCCCTATCGACGATAATCTGAAGCTCATCCGACACTCCGGTTCTAAACTGGTATAGAGGCTCCGGAGTTTCGTTTAGAATCGAGTAAAATAAAGCGGCGGGATGTTCCCCTTGAAAGGGCATCTTTCCGGTTATCATCTCATATAGGACTACTCCAAAGGAGAAAATATCGGAGCGGAAATCCGAAGGGACACCCTGCACCTGCTCCGGAGACATGTATTGCATGGTTCCCAACATCGTTCCGCTCATGGTGACACCGGGAGTATCCTTAAGCTTGGCTAATCCAAAGTCGGTAATCTTCACCACTCCCTCGTCGGTAATCATTATATTGTCAGACTTGATGTCTCGGTGTATGACTCCTTTCCGATGGGCGGCATTGAGACCCTCCGCTATCTGGATGGCGATTTTCAAAATCTCGTCTAGGGAAAGCGTTTTTGCATTCATCAGCTCTTTTATGGATTGACCCTCGATATACTCCATGCATATGAAACATTCACCTTCCACTTCATCTATCTCATAAATGGTGGTGATATTGAGATGATTTAAAGCGGACGCGGCTTTGGCTTCATTCTCGAATCTGGTCTTGGCTTCGCTGTCATATAATAGACGTTTGGGCAGAAACTTCAAAGCCACTATTCGATCCAGCTTGGTGTCCTGGGCTTTGTAGACCACACCCATCCCACCTTCACCGCGCTTTTCTAAGATTTTGTAATGAGAAATCGTTTTACCGATCATATTTGTTTAGATGTTGCTGTAGGGACAGCCCTTGTGGCTGTCCGCCTTAGAGTTCGGACAGGGATTCATCCTGAAGGATTCATCTTGAAGGACAAGCCCTGTCCCTACAACTGGTTTGTCTGGTATCTGCCTACTGGCTACTGTATACTGCATTGTGCTCATTTCTCCAACCCCACATTCTTCAACAACGTCACAAATCTTGGGTCGTCGCTCAGGTTATCAAATAACCTCAGGATATTGATCAAGGGCATTAGAATATCCCGTTCCTCGTAAGCTTCTTCCAGCCAGTCGAACACCTTATCTTTTTCACCCAACTGGTTATAAAGGTTAGCTATTAAAAGGGACGAAATATATCGTTGTTTCTTTTGTGACAGTAACTCGTTAAGTATCTGGGTCGCTCTGTCTCGTTCTCCCTGCATACAATAAATGCTGCCAAGGCTGCTTTCTGCCCAGCCCAAGCCTGTTGTGTATTCGATCGACTTTTGAAAAGAGGTCAGAGCTTCCCTATGCTTTTGTTGAATCATATAAGCGGTCCCCACATGGAAATAGGCAAGACCTAGGTTAGGGTCTAACTCGATTGCTTTGTGAAATTGTTCTAAAGCCTCTTCAAATCTGCCAGAGTAGGCATAAATACCAGTTGCATATGCATAAAATAATGGCAACAAAGGATCAAGGTCCTGTGCTATTTTGACTTCTATGATGGCCTCATCAAATCGTCCCATTGCTACCAAATACCAGGCATACCAGGCATGCGCATGCGCATGTCCAGGATTATGAGCTAGAGCTTTTCTAAATTCGTTTTCTGCGTTCTTCCAGTTCCAATCATACCAAAAAGCAATAATAGCTGAGATGGAGTGAGCCTCATAAAGTGTGCTGTCTATCTCCCGTGCTTTTTCAAGCACTTCCCTGGCTTTGGGAAATATCTGTTTGGGAGGTAAGAGGCTTAAATTCCCAATCGTTGCATAGGTGCTTGCAATCCCTAAATAAGCAAGTGCAAAGTTTGGATCCTTTTCAATCGATTTTTGAAAATATTCGAGCCCCCGTTGCGTTCCCTCCTCAGACATCTTATTTACAAAGTAGACACCTTTTAAATACAAGTTGTAAGCGTCTGGGTCTTCGGTATAACGTTTAACAATTTTCGCTTTCTCTTCTCCCAAGAGCTTGACTTTGAGCTTGTCCACGATAGCGAGGGATATTTCATCCTGGATGGAAAAAACATCTTTCATCTCCCGGTCAAATTTCTCTGACCAGAGATGGTATCCATCTGCCACATTGATAAGCTGAGCTGTAATTCGTAATCGGTTGCCTGCTTTCCGCGCACTTCCTTCCAACAAAGTCTCCACATTCAGTTTTCTTCCAATCTCCCGAATATCCTCATGTTTTCCTTTGAAGGCAAAGGTTGAGGTTCGGGCAACCACTCTCAAACCTTCAATATGCGTCAAACCGTTAATGATCTCATCCGCCATTCCGTCACAGAAATACTCCTGCTCTGGATCGGCACTCAAATTGGCGAATGGTAGAACAGCGATGGAAGGTTGAGGTTTTTTTGTGGAAGGAAGAACGCTCGATGTCTCATGTTCCCTTTTGATTTTTAGTAAATCAGCCCGTAAGTCATCTACATGCTGATAGCGCTCGTCCCGATTTTTCTCCATTGCTTTGTCAATAATTCTCTGCAATCCTTCTGGTACATTAGCCTTATACCTTGCCAATGGTTCAGGCGTCTCATTTATGATCGAATATATTATCGCCACCTGATGCTCACCCTTGAAGGGCAATTGTCCTGTTATCATCTCGTATAAAACCACACCAAAAGAGAAAATATCAGAGTGCTGGTCAACTTCTATCCCTTGAACCTGTTCCGGGGACATGTATTGCGTTGTCCCCAAAGTCGTTCCGGTCTTGGTTAGCTTCGAGACCCCTTTGAGCTTCGCCAAGCCAAAGTCCATGATCTTGACCAAGCCTTCATCGGTAAGCATGATGTTATCAGACTTAATGTCCCGATGAACAATCCCCTTCTTGTGAGCGGCATTCAAACCTTCTGCTATCTGAATGGCAATGTTCAAAATCTCTTCTATGGAAAGTGTCTTCTGTTTGATTAGTTCTTTTATAGATTTGCCCTCCACATATTCCATGCAGATAAAACATTCCCCCTCAACTTCATCTATTTCATGAATGGTAGTAATGTTGGTATGATTCAACGCCGATGCCGCTTTAGCTTCATGGGCAAATCTGGTCTTGGCTTCTGCATCACACAAAAGATGCTTAGGCAGAAACTTCAAAGCCACTATCCGATCCAGCTTGGTATCCTGGGCTTTGTACACCACACCCATGCCACCTTCACCGAGCTTCTCTAAGATTTTGTAATGTGAAATGGTTTTGCCGATCATTCCGGAAACCCCATCTTCTTGATCAGCTGAACAAACCGAGGGTTCGAGCGCAGCTTCTCAAAATCGTCGTCCACGAGCAGGCCGCTGAGGCTGAAGTCGTGTTCCTCGTATGCCTTTTCCAAACATTCAATAGCTTTCTCGGTGTCATCCAAAAGCGCATACAGCGAGGCCATGTCGTAATATAGTACCTGTCCCTGTTCTGTCTTGGATTGCATTATCTCTAGCCACCTGCGTAGATAGCCTATCCGACCGGAGGATGCATAAGTCTCTCGGAGGCTGACAACCTCGTGCTGGCTTAGGAATCCAACGAAAGAATACCCCTTGAGACCCTCCTCCACTGCTTCATCGTACTTCCTCCTGCGTTCGTTCACGTCCACCAGGATGAGGTAGGCACCGATGAAGGTGGGATCCATATCCAGAATTTTTTCGGCTTGCTCCACCGCTTTGTCCTCGCGCCCAGCGTACAGGTATACAAAACCCGCTGACGTATTAATAATAAGGGAAAAAGGATCAAGCTCCAATGCCTTGTGGATCTCCTGGATAGCTTCGGAGTTTCTACCCAGTTTAACAAGTACCATGGCAAACCACTGGTGGGCAGTAGCGTAGTTGGGGTTCAGCTCTATCGCTCTCTTAAACTCCTTTTCAGCACCAGCCCAGTCCCAATCAAAACAGCCAATCGCAAAGGCAAGAGAGGTATGTGCCTCAGCCAGTGTTTCATCTGTCTCTAGTGCCTTCTTCGCCAGTGCTTTTGCTTTGGGGAAAGCCTCTTTGGGTGGAAGCACGTAAACCTGTGCCAGCATGCTGTAGCAATCGGCCAATCCGGCATAGGCAAGTGCATAGTTCGGGTCCTTTCTGATAACCTGCTCGAAATGGGAAACAGCCTTCTTCAGCGCGTCTGGTGTCCTCCTGTTCCAATGGTACCGTCCCTTCAGATAGAGATCGTAAGCATCCAGATTCTGCGTGTAACGCTTGAGTATCTTCTCCTTCTCATCTCCCAGCAGTTTGACCTTGAGCTTGTCCACAATCGCTAAGGATATCTCGTCCTGGATGGCGAACACGTCCGCTAAGTCCCGATCAAATCTCTCTGACCACAGGTGGTATCCGTCTACCACATTGATCAACTGCGCTGTGATTCGCACTCGGTTGCCTGCTTTGCGCACACTTCCTTCCAACAAAGCTTGCACGTTCAGCTTCTTGCCGATTTCGCGAATGTCTATCTCCTTTCCCCGGAATGAAAAGGCGGAAGTTCGGGCAACCACGCGCAAGTCCTCCACCTGCGAAAGAGCGTTGATAATCTCCTCAGCCATCCCATCACAGAAATACTCTTGTTCTTTGTCAGCACTCAAATTGGTGAAAGGCAGAACGGCAATGGATGGTTGGGGTTTTTTTGTGGAAGGTTGCTCTGCCTTGGATTCAAATTCTCTTTTAAGTTTTTTCAGATCAGCGTTCATTTCATCCTCATGCTGATAGCGCTCATCCCGATTCTTTTCCAACGCCTTATCAACTATCCTTTGCAGTCCTTCTGGAACATTGGCTTTATACCTCGCCAGCGGTTCTGGTGTCTCATTTATGATAGAATAGACTACGGCAGCTTCATGCTCACCTTTAAAGGGAAGTTGTCCAGTTATCATCTCATACAAAACGACACTAAAAGAGAAAATATCAGAACGCTGATCAACATCCATCCCCTGGGCTTGCTCCGGGGACATGTAATGCATGGTGCCTACGGTGGTTCCAGTTTTGGTTAATTTCGACACTCCCTTGAGCTTGGCCAAGCCAAAATCCATGATCTTAACCAAACCCTCATCCGTAAGCATTATGTTGTCCGACTTGATGTCCCGATGAACAATGCCCTTCCTGTGAGCGGCATTCAAACCCTCCGCTATCTGAATGGCTATTTTCAAAATCTCGTCTAGGGAAAGCGTTTTTGCATTCATCAGCTCTTTTATGGATTGACCCTCGATATACTCCATGCATATGAAACATTCGCCACCCTCCTCATTGATTTCATATATGGTGGTGATATTCGGATGATTCAACGCCGATGCAGCTTTGGCTTCATTTTCGAATCTGGTCTTGGCTTCGCTGTCATATAGTAGACGCTTGGGCAGAAACTTCAAAGCCACGATCCGATCCAGCTTGGTGTCCTGGGCTTTATAAACCACGCCCATGCCACCTTCACCAAGTTTTTCTAAAATCTTATAGTGTGATACTGTCTTGCCAATCATCTTCACACCTCAAATTTTCCCACTGACTTCGCTGCTTTTTAGTTGAAAGCCTTGTTACGCACAGTTTGGTGCGTAAAACTAACGGTTTGAAGGTGAGGCTTACTTTTCACCTGCATGAAACTCAGTCCAGGGTTGGGATGGACGGTTTCTGAGAATATCCCTCATCCAGTCAAACTGAGGATGATCCTCCAAAAACTTCCCCGCATCGAAGGCTTTACCACAGGAACTTCCCCAACGGGCGGCGAAGCTCATCTGCTTCGCCATTTTTGTATCAACTACTTTGCCGTCAAATGCTCCCGATGGGTAGAACGGTATCCCTGAACCTGAAAATTGAGGGTCCTCAGTAGAATGACCACAGAGAGAACGACGACTGGGATTGTCTTTCCCAAGATAAGTGTCATAGTGGTCTGCCAAAAACTGTTTAGCCACATCTAGGTCAATCTTTCCTGCGAATTGCCTCATTAACTGTTTCCACCGTTCTCGCCGCGCAACCGTGCTCTGATGGATATCTGTCTCAGCTTGATCGTCCTGCGTTGTTTCCAATCGCAGAATCTTCAGGTCTTCAGCCACATTGGAACCGATGAAGTATCCGTCTTTTTTCTTCTCAAATCCAGCGTATTTTAGCCCCAGCTCCAACCTGGCGATTTCATTAGTCTTAACATCACCCAACAGCCATGCATTCGCATAGCCACCATTGTTCCCCTTCTTCATTATATCGCACCATTCATCTATGGAGGAAGCATCCTGGGTGGCTCGCCGAAACCGGACGAATTCCGGGATACCCTTTTCATCAAATCCCTTGAAAGCACCGATCGTCGTCTCTGTACCCATTAATCCTGCATCGGTAATAAAGAAATCAGAGCCGCTGTGAATCCAGCCTGGCGCTGTTTGCATGAGGATGCGGTGCCCCTCAGTTGGTTTAATATCCAGGACAACGTTGAAATCCGCTTCGGGGAAGTCAAACCAAGTATTATGCCCCATAACGATGCCACCATCGTTGGTCAAACTCCCAGCAGCAATAAAGGCACTACAGGATTGCTTAGGCGGAGACGGTGATTCAGCGGCAATCTTCTCCTTTACCTCAGGCCACCAATACCAAGCGAGATCAAAGAATCCATTGTAAGCTATCATCTCATCCCGGGAAGTATTGACACCAGCAGCTTTAAGTCCCTCCACTATCCCATCTATTTCCGCACGGCTTTCTGGATCAACTTTGCGGGAGAACATCTTTTTTGATTTACCCAAAAGCCAATCCCAATCCATACTGCTCCAGTATTTCCATAGTTCACGCCGCACTCTCAACGCCTCGGCGATTTCATCAGCCAGCAGGTATCCGTATTGGAAGCCGCGCTCCGCTGGTGAGCCTACGATGTGCAGATATATCCATCCATCTTTCTGATGTTTCTCAGCGTGCGTAAGCCACATGTTTTGCTCTGGGGTAAGCGGTGTTTTCCCTTCTATATTCACACCCCTGCTTATAGCCGGCATGACCAAAAGGACTACTAAACAAATCGCATAAAAGTACTTCATTTTTAGAACCTCCTTTAGCTTTTATGTATCTTTGTTGAATTCTTTTCCGTTGTCCCGGGTTTTATACACCACACCCATCCCGCCCTCTCCAACTTTTCTAAAATCTTGTAATGAGATATAGTTTTGCCGATCATATCTGGACCTATTTCTTTTCTGTTAATAGTTTCTGAAAACGTGGGTGGTTGCGCAAAGGAGCCCAGGTTGGGTCGATACGCAGATATGGAATTGAAATGTTATAAGAGGGGATCGACAAAAGATACTCAAGCTGGTCTATGGCAGAGTCGTAATCTCCGACCATAACATATATCTGTGTCAAATTCTGGACGTAGCTAGGACCGTCGAGTGCATCCTTAGATACAGGGAGCAATTCCACACCCTTTTTCCCTTCCCGGATTGCCTCTTCTTTGCGCCCAAGCCCGGCATAAGCTATACCGAGATAACTGTGGAAGGGAGCCTCTCCTGGCCTCGAGTGTACCTTGTTTTCCAGGATGATTCTGGCAGAGTCGTAACAGGCTAGTTTTAGCTGTGGTTGGTTCAATAGGCCATATATTTTAGCTTTAGCCAAAAAGTGTGCTATTGTATCATTACCACCATACTCATCTGTGAATGCGGTCGGCCCAGGTAAT
>Ga0315288_10003774_pt1 | contig 19302 bp, 19 predicted proteins | sample YL17G11_20_MG_FD_203454 | JGI IMG/M metagenome (GOLD analysis project Ga0315288, IMG submission 203454) | Sediment microbial communities from Yellowstone Lake, YNP, Wyoming, USA - YL17G11_20 | ecosystem: Environmental > Aquatic > Freshwater > Lake > Sediment | place: USA: Wyoming | collected... | reverse complement strand
CGTCCAACGCCCGCTGGATCGCCGCCGTGTCATCGCGCGCACCATCTCCGACGGCCCCGTAATCCGCGACCGAGACATTCAACGCGAACGCTGGCTGGAGGGCGGATGCGATCGCAGCCCCCAACATTGCAAACAGCCAGCGGCACGAAGCACGCGCTCCCAAACGGCCAAGCTCGTGACTTTGGATCAGGTTCATCGGAATCAGATGTCTTGTCCGCGATCTCGCCGGTCATGCTCCGGCGCCGCCAGCGTGGAAGCGACTGGCGGCGCCTGTGGAACAAAGCTATCCGGCGCGTGAGGTGGGCGCCAGTGCTTTGGTGCGGGCACGCTGCGGTTTACGGTAAAACCACCACCTGATAGTACCGCTGGAGTTTTTGCGCAACCGACGTGGGGTCATAGACCCGGTACGGTGAAACGGGCAGCGAAGGAATGTCCTGCAGCGCTTGCCAGGCGTCCGCGGGATCCAAGGCCTCCCGGTAATCCACGCGGTAGTGCAACCCCAGCACGCCCTCGAACTGGATGCCCGGGTACAATGCGATCTGAGGTGCTGGATTGGTGGCCACCGTCAAGATCGCCGCCGAACTGGTGAGGGTGATGCCGTTGCCGGTGGCTCGGACCGTGTAGCTCCCTCCGTCCGCAGGGGTGACATTGGTCAAGGTCAGCGTCGCCGCGGTCTGGTTCGCGAGTGGAGTGGTGCCCTTCAGCCATTGATAGGTGACGGGGCCGGCGCCGCCGGTCAGAACCGTGAAGGTCGCCGTTGCCCCCGGCGCCACGGTCAGGCTCTGGGGATGTTCGCGAATGGTGAACTGAGCTTGAGCGGTGGCCTTCACAACATCCTCCCAGGCCGTCCCCAGGCGAATCTCATCAAGTGCTGGGTAATCCCTGCCGGCCAGGTCGGCCCCCAAATGATCGAAGAGCCCGGTAATGTCGCGCGTGGCGGTGATGGTCCACTCGGCTGGCTCGGTGACGTCCGCCGGGTCCGTCAGGCTGTTGTAAACCTTGAGGTAGAGTTCGTCCGGGCCGACGTCGCTTGAATGCACCACGACTTTGCCCACTACAAAATAGGGTTCGTTCCCCGGGTACACCACCGAAGTCGCGGCGCCGCTGCCCTCGTACGGCATGTTCGCAGCCGGCGTCACATCGATCGCAAACTGGTCGCTGTAGAGGTAGCCGAAATGGACCGCCTGGGAGCTGTTGGCCAAAGTGACCGTAGCCTCTTGATTCGGGTCCGCACTCTGGTTGCGGAACAGGAAACTCAGGAAATAGACCTTGCCTTCGGTATCCATGTCCACCACCGCCCCGGCAGCCTGATCCATGGCAATCGTGCCGATCACGGGCGTGAAGAGCTGCTCCCGCTCGATGCGGCCTGGCGCGCTGGCAAACGTGACGTTGGCTGGGAAAAGCATCCCGCCACTGTCCGTCCGATGAACAATCGCGTCGTCGTTGACGGCCCACGTTCCCGTCAAGCCGGTGGCGGTGGGACCCGCGCCAAGACCGTTCAGGGCCACGCCGTCCCCCCCTTGATCGAAGCCTTCGTAGACCAGCAAGGCGGCCTGCGTGGCGGTGGTAGCGAGAATAAACCCTGCCAGGCACAACGCCCGGCAGCCAACGATGAGTGTTCTTGGTTTTTGCATGGTATGAACAAGGGCTTTCGTTAATGGACAGGCCTCTGCTTTTGCTGCTGCACGGTTCAATGGCTCGCCAGCGGATCCGGTTGCGCGCTCGCCACCAACCCCAGGTGTCCGGCATCTCCACGATGCTCTCCCTCCACGGGCGGTGCGTGGTAGCGGGCAAGCCATACCGGTAGATTCGCTTCTTCGGAGAGATTGTGCTACGCAGAACCAAGCCGAAAGTGATACTTTTCCGCTGGCCATGAAACCCGTGTTTGAGCCAATCCCCGACCGGGAATCCGAGTCTTTTTGGTGTGAGACGATCCAAGGGCCTGGCTTTGGCTGCACGTGGCACTTCCATCCCGAATACGAACTCACGCTGACCTTGCGCAGCCAGGGCCACCGCGTCGTGGGGGATCACTACGCCACGCTGGAGCCCGGCGATCTGGTCCTGGTTGGGCCCAACCTCCCGCACATCTGGCAGAACGCGGGCAGGACCGGCGTGCACGCCAGGGTGATTCAATTTCGGAATGACTTTCTGGGTCAGGAATTCCTCGGGCGAGCGGAGTTGGTCTCGGTGCGCCGGCTCCTGGCCCGATCCTGGAGCGGTTTGCAGGTGACCGGTCGCACGCGCCAGCGGGTGGCCGACCGCATGCAAGAACTCGGGAACAAGACCCGTTACGACCGGCTGCTCGATCTCCTCTGGATCCTGGGAGAACTCTCGCGTTCGCGTGAGCTCCATCCGCTTGCCAGCGCGGGCTTTCACGGTGAAACCGATCAGGGCGACGAAGAGCGCATGACCCGGATCTGGAAGTTCATAAGCCAGCGGCTCGGCGAACCAGTTTATCTGCGGGATGTCGCGCGGATTTCCTGTCTCAGCGAGACGGCCTTTGAACGCTACTTCCGCACCCGCACGGGACGCACCCTCGTTGACTTTCTCAATGAGATGCGGATCGGTCGCGCGTGCCGGCTCCTGGCGGAAACCGACCGCCCGATCACCGAGATCGCCTTCGGCTGCGGGTTTGAGAACCTCGCCAATTTCAACCGCCAGTTCCTGCGCCGCCGCCAGGTTTCCCCCCGCCAGTTTCGCGCCCGTTTGGAGCCCACAACGATCCCGTCCTGATGTTTTCGCGGACAGCCACACAATCAAGGCACCAAGCCGGCTAACCCGCGATCACCGAGGCAGTTCAACAAGGTTGTGAAGGGATTTCCCAATCCTTGCCGACGTGAAGAGCAGGACTGGTGACGCTGGAAGAGGCGGGTTGGGCCACTCCGGCGTGAAGCAAATGGGGTTGGGACTTCCCCGGATCAAACCTTACCATCGTCTTGACATCGGTGCGCAGTTTCGTCATGGCTTTGCCGCAGCAAGCTACGAGTCCAACCCAACGCTGCCATGCACACACTCCTATGAATACTCCCATCAGTATCAGTATGCCTCTCCTGTTTGCCTTGATGCTGGTCGCATCCGAAACCGTCCCCGCCGCTCCACCGGTGGTGACGGACGCCTCGTCGCAAGAGGGTGTCAACGAGAACAACAAATCAAAGGCAGCCGATACCGACAACCGTCTCGGAGAGATGATCACCATCCCTGCCGGAAGTTTCTTGATGGGTAACAGCGGTCACGAGGGATTTGGAGGGCCGGAGGAATTCCCCCAGCACTCGGTGAACCTTCCCACCTACCGGATCGGCAAATATGAAGTCACGCGAGGACAATACCGTAAGTTCATCGAAGCCGGTGGGTATCGGAATCCCAGCTACTGGTCATCGGAAGGTTGGAAATGGAAAGAGAGTGACGTCATCGATTATGCGGGAATGCACGGCAACGTCTCTCACACCGTGAGGCCAAACAGCAAAGACAAACGCAGTGAGCCGGAACATTGGGCCGCCGAGCAGGAATGGATCGGCCACGGTTTTGGCCACCCTCGCTTCATCCAGACCGACAACCATCCCGTGGTCGGCGTCACCTATTACGAAGCCGAAGCGTTCTGCAAATGCGCGGGTAGAAGATTACCCACGGAAGCGGAATGGGAAAAAGCGGCCCGATGGGATGAAAAGAGGCAGCACGCGAACATCTGGCCCTGGGGCGACACGTGGGATCCGGAGAAGTGCAACAACCCCGAGGACCACAACTCTGCCGCCGGTGGATACAAGACGAATCAAAGTGCGCCGGTGGGCAGTTATCCCGACGGAGCCAGCCCCTCTGGGTGCATGGATATGGTCGGGAACGCCTATGAATGGGTTGCTGATCGGGCCAAATCCTACCCCGGCAATCCCAAGCCATTCGACTACACCGGCGCCTATCATTTTGTGAAGGGTGGGTGCTGGGATGACGGCCCCGACAGCGTCCGCTGTGGTTACCGGGGCTGGTACCTCCCCCCGAGCAGCAGCGGCACCGGCCCAGGCGACAGCGACTACATCGGGTTCCGGGTGGCTCGCCAAGAGGTGAAAGTGGAATGACCTGTGGCACCTCATGAACCGACGAACCTTCCTGGAGGCCAGCCTCGGTGGCTTGGCCCTCACCGCTTCCCCGGGCCTCCCCACCGCCGCTGATCGCATCGCAGGCAAGCCTCGCGTTCCACTGGGTTTCCTGGGCGCGACCTATCCCCACGCCCCGGACAAGATCAAACTGGCGATGACCTCGCCGGACTGGGAGCTTGTCGGCGTCTGCGAAAGCTCCGCCGCCGGAGGACAGACTGCGAAAAGCTGGGCCCGCATCTCGTAGATGCCACCGTCCGCCTGCTCGGCAGGCCCGAGGCGGTGACGCCGTTCCTGCGCCACCACCGCAGGTTCGACGACGCGCTGAAGGACAGGGTGAATGGCGAAGCCAGCTACGGCACGCGTCGCTGGCGGATCACGCACGAAGGTCCGCTGGTGCCAACCTACGATCCGCGCCTGGACCAGGAGTGGCGCTGGACCGTGCGGGACAAGATCCCGATGGTTCACTACACCCGGAAGGGCAACATCCTCTGTGCGGTTTGCCTGGCCTGGCCGGGAAAGACGCTTAGGCTTCAAGCTCCGTCGCCTGCAGGGCAGACCACGGTCCGGATGCTGGGTGTGGGACCCGTGTCCTGGAAATTCTCGGGCCAAGGCCTGACGGTGGAAGTGCCGCCGCTAGCTGTCGCCGACCTTCCCTGCCGTCATGCGTGGGTGTTCGAACTTGCCGGATTGCGAAACCTGGAATGCAAGGAGAGTAAAAACGAGGAAGCGAATAGTCGCCTCGATCTTCCGGTGTGGGCGGGGGTTCGGCTGAGAGGATAGACAGGGTAGGGCACACGGGGAAGATCGAGTTCGCTGGCGTGCCGCCGAGGTTTTACGATTTCACGATTGCAGGATTGCCTTTCGGCTCACGCATCATTCATCGTTGATGACTGATGAAACACACCCTTTGCTGCTTTCTCCTGTTCGCCGCAGCCAGTCAGGCGGATTCCCTCGACGTGAAGAAGACCGACAGCTTCCGTCGGATCAAGTCGCACGTCGACCGCGTGTCGGCGATCGACACGCACGATCACCTGAAGCCGTTCCCCATCCTGCAAGGCCCGGTGCCTACTGAGCAAGGCGTCGGGATGACGCTCTACTCGCTCTGGAACAGCAGCTACTACACGTGGATCCAACCCATCGCGCCCTGGCCGGAGAGCGGGCGGTTCGACGACTGGTGGCCCAAGGCGAAGCACAATTTCGCGAACGCTCGCGCCACGAGTTTCTACCGCTATCAACTGCCCGCCTTCACCGATCTCTACGGCGTGGACTTCGAGACCATCACGGATGAACAGGCGTGCGACTTGAACCGCCGCATCTTTACCCACTACCAGAACGAAGCTTGGATCTATGAGGTGGTCACCGAGCGCGCGAACATCGAGTTGATGTTCAGCGATCCGTATTGGGACCGGCTCGCGCACACGAACTACTATCCCTTCGGGGTTGCGGTGCTCAATGTGACTCGCCTTCTGCGCGGTTTTCATCCGTCGGAATACGCCGCCGAAGTGGATTCGCCTTTTCGCTATGCCCGGGAAGAGAAGTTACCGACGGACACTCTGGACGACTATCTGGCCGTCATCGAACGCTGGCTGAAGGCGGGCAAGGCGGCGGGCGCCGTGTGTCTGAAGACCACGACGGCGTATGAGCGCACGCTTCAATTCGACCGGGTGCCAAAAGAACGCGCGGCCCGGGTCTATGGCCGTCCAAAGTCACAGCTCTCCGACGCCGAGGTGAAGGAGTTCGAGGACTTCATCATGTGGCACCTCACCGAGTTGAGCGCGAAACTCGAGCTGCCGTTTCAAATCCACACGGGACACGCGCGCATCCAGGGCTCCAACCCGATGAACCTGTTGAACCTGATCGAGGGCAACCCGCGGACGAAGTTCATCCTGCTGCATGGCGGTTATCCCTGGGTGGGTGAGACCGGCGCCATCATGCAGCGCTACGGCGGGAACGTGTGGATCGATTCCGTGTGGCTGCCGACGATCAGCTACACGATGGCCAAGCGGGCGTATCAGGAGTGGCTGGAAGTCATGCCCAGCAACCACCTGATGTGGGGAAGCGACGCGCATCATGTGGAGGGCCTTTACGGAGCCACCGAGTTCACGCGCCGCTGTCTGGCCGAGGCGCTCGCCGAGAAGGTCGAGCGCGGCGAACTGCACGAAGCCGACGCGCTTCACATCGGCCGGCAAGTCCTGCGCGACAACGCGCTCGAACTGTTTCCGCGGTTGAAGGACCGCCTCTGGAAGCACCGGGGCAAATTGAAGCCGCCGTTGAAATGACGCCCATCCGCGGACATGCGTTACCTCCGCGAGCCGGCTCTCAGGCTGGGGGCGCGCGTGGAGTTATGCCTCGTCAACGAGGGTTCCTCCGCGATCCAGATTACTCCCGAAACACCGCCGCGCTTGCGCGGGAAGACGCCGGCATGAGACTCAAGCTGCAGGACAACCCCGATGACCCAGACTGACCCAGCCATCGCCCCCGACGACACTGCGACCACGCCGATGTCCGGCGGGCCTGGGTCGTGGTCCATGGCGTGGCGGACGGTGGCAGTCATCACTCTCTTCGAGATCACGCTCGCCGCCGGGTTGCGCTGGAGTTTGCCCCGGCTGGTCCCCTCCTCGCCGGCGCTGCAAATGGGCATCGGCTACGTCGTGTTCATGGCGCTGGGTGAGATCTGGGGTCAGTGCCTCCACTGGACGGGGTCTGGGAATCGATTCTCGACTCGGGAGGTGCGACGTTTTCTGCGGGCCGCCGACTGGGTGAGTGTCTTGGGCATGATCGCGCTCACGGCGCTGTTCTTCAGTTGGTTTTGGCCCTGGACATTTCGGCTGTGGGGCCAGCACCTGCCGCGACCCTGGTTCGGTGCGGCGGATCAGCTCTTCACGGGCCCGCTTTCGCTCGCGCCGATTTTTCTGCTGCATGGATGGCTCGAAGCCAGCCGCGCCGAGGCCCGACTCACCGGCGGCTTCCGGGGCCGGCTTTTGTCGAAGCTCAGCGGCTTGATCCACACCCTGCGCGTGGCCCTGCCGTATTGGGGCATTGGCCTGGGCGTGATCTTTTCGCTGCCATTCGATTTCGTGTTCCAGAACCTCCTGACGGGAGCCATCCAGACGCCTTTCACCACGTTCCTTTTCTTCATGGCCAACCGGCCGCACGATCCGTCGGTCGTCTGGCGAATGCGCCCGTGGGCCAAATGGACGCTGCCATTGATTGTGATGCACAACCTCATGGCCTTTCCGATTTGGTGCGACGGGGTAACGCTGGTCACCGGGGTGTGCGCCTACGCTGTTTGGCTCTGGTGGGGTGTCGCCCCGGTGACCTCCGGCTCGTCCGGACCGCCACGCAATGCCGTCCGCGTACTCTGAACTCCTGATCGGTCAAACCCGCCACCAGAGCGCATCCGTGATGGTAGTCCTCAGCACAACACCCGGGTAGAGTGCGATCCAGCCACCCGCCCGGGAACGCGCCCGCAACTCAGCCCGGGCTCACGCCTGCTGGAACCGCCGCCGGTACTCGCGCGGATTCAGGCCGGTCAGTTCCCGGAATTGCCGGTTGAAGTTCGAGAGGCTTTCGAATCCGCTGGCGTAGGCTACCTCCGCAATGGTGTCGGAGGTTTCGATCAGCAGTCTGCGCGCATGGCCCACGCGAACTTCCTTGACGAAGTCCGAGAGCGCTCGCCCGGTGACCCGCTTGAAGTAGTGACAGAACGCCGGCAGGCTCATGCCCGTTTTGCGTGCGACCTCCTCGTAGCTGAACCGCTCGGCGAAGTGAGTGAAGACGTATTGGTAAGCGCGGTTGATCCGCTCGCCCGCGCGTTCGTCCAAACACGGCACAAACCCGGCGCTGGACAGCACTCGCGGCTCCGGGGCTTGGCTCAGCAGTCTGAGGATGTTCAGAAAATCGATCACCTGCTCCAATCCGGTGCGACTGCGCATTTCGAGCATGAGGGTGGCAATGGTATCCCGGGTTCTCCCCGTGAATTGCCGCCCGCGCCCGGCTGCCCGGAGGAGACGATGTACCCCGGTCAGTTCGGGAAGCGCAAAGAAGTCCGCTCCGAAGCAATCCTCCCGAAACTGAATCACCACCGAATGCGCCAGCGGCTTCCGGCCGCTGTCGGGCGCGTCATTGTGCCAGAAGTGCGGCAGGTTCGCTCCGACCAGCACGAGATCGCCCGGGGCAAAAGACGCGATGTCGTCGCCCACGAAGCGACGGCCACGGCTCTGAACGATGTAGGTCAGTTCGATTTCCGGATGGAAGTGCCAGGGGCTGGCGAAGGCGGGCAGCTTGAACTCGCGGAGAGCGAACGAGGCCTCGGTCTGGAACTCGGTGCTCTCGACTGAGAACATCGCTTCCATCTATCTCAATGGCATTATTCAGACGGTTCCGCCCATCCGGTTGTCGGAGGCCAGGTTCACTCCGCCCGCCACGTTCGCCTTCCAGTGGAACTCGATCCCTGGCCGCACCTATCGCGTGGAGCCGGCGCCTGACTTGAGTCATTGGAGCGCCGTGGCGGAAAGCTACCCGCCGGGCGGCGCGACGGGGGCAACCACCAGTTTTAGCGACACCACCGCGCCGACCGGTCAGCGGTTCTGTCGCGTGAAGGTCAACCCCTGAAATCCGAACGGCGCACGGGTCTCGGCATGCGACCCTCCCGACAAGTCGCGATTTTGGCGTTCACTCTGATCGAACTCCTGGTGGTGATCGCGATCATCGCCATCTTGGCTGGAATGCTTTTGCCGGCGCTCGGCAGGGCCAAGGAGAAAGGCAGACGGGTCAAGTGCGCCAGTCACTTCTCGGTTCCGGTTGATTTCCGTGAGAGGGGTTGCCCGCCGCATATGGAAGGCAAGCGGCCTGCCGGCGGGAACGTCGCCTTCCTGGATGGCCACGTGGATTGGCGTAAGTTCTCGAAGATGAGCATCCGCACTTGGGGCGAACCCTCGTTCTGGTACTGAGCGTGGAAAGGCATGGAACGGAGCGTTCCACGAACGATGCGCGGCCGATGGCCCGAAGAGGCGGATTCAGTCGCCATCGCTGGGTTTGCTTTCGGACCCTGACCAGAGCGAATCAGGAGTTGAACCCGGATCGGGCGACCTGCCAACATTCTCCCGTCCTGGTCCCTGTGCCCGGTCCAAATGGATGCATGCGCGACATCTGATGAAATCCTGTGTGAAAGGTAGAGACCTCGGCGCCAGAATGCGTCAGGCACTCCTCAGCTGCCTGCTGGCACTCAGCGGAACCCAAGCGCACGCCGCGACGGCATCCAGGTCGCCGTTTCGTCCGCCCGCCGTTCCGCTGGTAACGCATGACCTCTACTTCAGCATCTGGTCTCCGGCGGACAAACTGACCGACGCGGACACGATGCACTGGACCGGCAAGCCGCATCGGCTCACCAGCCTGGTACGGATCGACGGGAACGCGTTCCGCGTGATGGGCACAAGTCCGACCAACGTGCCGGCGCTGCCGCAGATCGGCCTCGAAGTGCTGCCGACACGGACGATCTACTCGTTCGAGGGCGAAGGCGTGCGGCTGACGCTGACGTTCATGACCCCCGCGCTGCCGGATGATTTGATGGTCTGCTCGGGGCCGGCGACCTACGTGACCTGGGAGGCCAGGAGCGTTGACCGACGGAAACATGGCGTACAGGTTTACTTCGATGCGGCTGCGGAAATCGCGGTGAACGACCCGTCCCAGGCCGTGACCTGGTCGCGGATGGGCATCGTCGGGCAGGCTGGAATTCGTCTTGGATCCGCGGAACAGCCGGTCCTGCGGAAGAAGGGGGATGATCTCCGGATCGACTGGGGCGCCCTTCTCCTCGTGGCCCCCGAAGCCCAGAAACCCAGATCCGCGATGGCCAGGGCCGCGGAATGCCGGACCCCGTTCTCCGCGACCGGGTCCTTCGTGCAGCAGAAGGACGAGGACCTGCCGCGTCGTGTGGCGGATGACGCGCCCGTGCTCGCTATTAGCTTCGACCTGGGCACCCTGGATGACACGCCTATCAATCGCTGGCTGGTCATCGCCTACGACGACGAGTTCGCGATCAAGTATTTTGGGCAGAACCTGCGGCCGTATTGGCGGCGAAGGAACGCGACCGCGGCAGATCTGGCGAGGTGGGCGCTGCGCGAACACAGCTCTCTCGCCAAGCGCTGCGAGGAGTTCGATGCCGAACTCATGGCCGATCTGCGCCGGGTCGGCGGCGAGAAGTATGCCCAGCTTTGCGCGCCGGCCTACCGCCAGACCTTCGCCGGCAACAAAATTGTTGCGGACGCCAACGGCCAGCCGCTCATGTTCCCCAAAGAGAACTTCTCCAACGGCTGCATCGGCACCGTGGACGTGCTGTTTCCGCAGGCCCCCTTCTTCCTGGTCTTCAGTCCCGCGCTCACGAAGGCGATGCTCGCGCCGATCCTCGATTACGCCGCGTCGCCGCGCTGGCCCTACGGTTACGCGCCGCACGACCTCGGCACCTATCCGCACGCCACCGGCCAGGTCTATGGGATGGGCGGGACCGAAGGCGACCGCATGCCGGTCGAGGAGAGCGGCAACATGCTCATCATGCTCGCCGCGCTGGCGAAGATGGAAGGCAACGCCGATTTCGCCCGAGCCTACTGGCCGATGCTGACCAAGTGGGCGGACTACCTCGTGAAGGAGGGCCTGGATCCACAGAATCAGCTCTGCTCCGCGGACATGTTCGGCCACCTGCCGCGGGCCGCCAACCTGGCGCTCAAAGCCATCATCGGCATCGGCGGCTACGCGCAGTTGTGCGAGATGACGGGCAAGCCAGCCGACGCGAAGAAGTATCTAGCCGTCGCTCGTGACTACGCCGCCAAGTGGCAGGAACTGGCCAGGGACGACGGCCGGACGCGTCTCGCGTATCATCTGCCCGGTACCTGGGGCATGAAACACAATCTCGTTTGGGATCGCGTCCTCGGATTGAATCTCTTCCCCGATTCAGTGGGGGATGCAGAGATTGCCTGGTATCTGAAAGTCCAGAACAAGTACGGCCTGCCGGTCGACAACCGCACGGACACAAGCCTGATCGACTGGGCGCTGTGGAGCATCGCCCCGGCGCGCAACGAGGCGGACTTCCAAACCTTGCTCGATCCCATCTGGCGCTATGCGAACGAAACGCCGTCGCGCGTGCCGCTCTCGGATTGGTTCGTCACCACCGACGCGAAGCAAAAGGGTTTCCAGGCGCGCTCGGTAGTGGGCGGCATCTTCATCAAAATGCTGGCCGACGCGCCGACCTGGACCGCGTGGTCCAAGCGCGGTGCGAACACCGGCGGTCCCTGGGCGCCGATTCCAATTGGCGGCGTGGCCAAGGAAGTCGTCCTCACCGCGCGGACGGCTCAAGTGAAGTGGCGCTACACGTTGGAGCAACCTGCGGAAGATTGGACGAAGCCCGGCTTCGACGACTCCGCATGGAAAGAAGGCATCGGCGGCTTCGGCACCAAGAGCACGCCCGGCGCAATCATTGGTACCGAATGGAAGACCGAGCAAATTTGGCTGCGCCGCGAATTTACGCTGCCCGGGCGCGCGCTGAAGAACCCGCGCCTGCTGCTGATCTACGACGAAGACCCCGAGGTTTATCTCAACGGCGTGCTTGCCACCAAGTTGACAGGCTGGACGGCCGAATACGACGAGGCTGACATCACTCCTTCCGCACTCGCCACACTGAAGGCCGGTCGGAATGTGCTGGCGGTCCGCGCCAGCCAGACGTACGGCGGCCAGAGCATAGATGTGGGGCTGATCGAGGAGGCCGAACCGCTGCCGGCGCGGATGCTGTTTGATCATCCGGTGCGCGACACCTCCATCTGCCCTGGCCCGGACAACATGTATTATCTCACGGGCACAACCGGCGCGAAGACCGGCGGGGCCGAAGCCAAGGATGGTTGGTGGTACGTCAACGAGGGCATCCGCGTCTGGCGCTCGCCCGACCTCACGAACTGGGTTCCGCTGGGCTTGGTCTGGAGTTTCGACCAGGACGCGACGTGGCAGAAGCCGGTGAAGGAAGGGCATCGCGCTTTGTGGGCGCCGGAGATTCATTTCCTGAAGGGGACGTTCTGACTGACCTACTGCCTCAACTGGCCGGGCGGTGGAACTGGCCTGCTCAAGAGCACCAGTGGCAGAGCCGAGGGCCCTTACGAGGGCGTCAAGAAGGACGGACCTCTCACTCCGGAGATTGACGCTTCACTCTTCCAGGACAAGGACGGCAACGTCTATTTCGTCTTTCAGAACGGGAAAATTGCGCGACTGCGAGACGACATGACCGGCCTAGCCGAGACGCCGCGCCTGCTCAAGCCCGCCAACGCGAAGGAGGTCGGCTTCGAGGGTGCGTTTCTCACGATGATCAACGGCCGGTACACGCTGATCTGCGCTGAGTTCAATCAGCGGGACGGCGTCGGCGCCTACGACTGCATGGTGGCGCACGCCGACAACCTCTACGGCCCTTATGGCGATCGCTATCTCGCCATTCCGCACGCCGGACACAACATGTTTTTCAGAGACCGCGACGGTCGCTGGTGGGCGACCTTCTTCGGTAACGACCCGCTGGCCCCGTGGCGCGAGCGGCCTGGAATCCTGCCCATTGAGATGGGACCAGACGGGCGAGTCCATCCGAAGATCCCATGAGCACACCGCTCACGAAGAGAGATCGGATGCGCCGCGCGCTGCGCCGACAGCCCGTGGACCGACTCCCGACACAGACGAACTACACGCCCGCGATGGGGGTCAAGCTGGCCGCGCACTTCGGAATATCGGTCAGGGAGCTTCCGGCTCGACTCGACAACCACTTGTTGCGCCTCGACATCGACCTACCAAACCGCCTGAGCCCGGACGGCAAAATCACGTACGACCGGTGGGGTGCCGGCTGGGATACGCAGGCAGACCGAGGGTTACTGGCACGCGCACGCGCCCCTGGCACACACCCAAGACCTGGCCGGCTACCCTTGGCCGGATCCGAACGCTCCGGAGCTGCTGGACGGCGCCCGGGCCGCGCTGGCCACGGACGAGGGACAGCACTTTGCCGTGCCCAACTTCGGCTTCGCGCTGTTCGAGCGGGCGTGGTCGCTACGTGGCTTTGACCGGTTGCTCATGGACCTGGTCAGCCTGCCGCTCTGGGTCGAGGACCTACTCGAATGCATCATGGAGATTCAACTCACGCTGGCGTGGCGGTTCATTGACCTCGGCCGTAGCAGCCGACGTGAGGAGGCTCCATCTTCAAAACCCGACATCCCAAATCCCCAATCAGAAATCGATCCGAGCCTCCTGACGTCGGCAGCTCCGAATGCGTCGAGGGGCGTGGATGGGGGCTACTTTGGCGACGATTATGGCGCGCAGCGGGAGTTGCTCTTTTCGCCGAAGATCTGGCGTCAGATGTTCAAGCCTCGCCTCGCACGCCTGTTTGCTGTCTTCCGCGATGCGGGCCTGCCCGTGATTCTTCATTCCGATGGCGACCTCTGGCCGATTTTGCCTGACTTGGTGGAGATCGGGCTCACCTGCCTGAATCCGGTTCAACCGGAAGTCCTGGAGCACACGCGGCTTTACCGGGAGTTCGGCCAGCATTTAAGCTTCTACGGCGGCATTCCGACGCAGACGGTGATGCCCACCGGCACACCCGAGCAGGTCAAGGAAGCCACCGCGGCGTGCGTCCGCGCCCTCGCGCCAGAGGGCACCGGGCTCATCCTGGGTCCGTCACACCGGATGCAGTCGGACATTCCACCCGCGAGCGTGGCCGCCATGCTCGAGGCCTTTCCCCGATGAACTCAATTCTCGACCGAAGAGCCCAAGTGCTCGCCGCGTTCCTGGAGCACTTCAATTCCGAACCCGAGTTCTGGTGCCGCGCCCCGGGCCGCGTGGACCTCATGGGCAGCCACACCGACTACAATCTGGGTCTCGTGCTCACGCTGCCCATCGGCCGCGACACCTGGATCGCCGCCCGCCATCGCGACGACCGCACCGTCCGCGTGCGCTCGCTGAACTTGGGCTTGGAGGCGAGCTTCGACTTGAACGCGCTGGACCGCGCCCCGAACCGCGACTGGTCGAACTACGCCCGCGGGGTCGCCGTCGTGCTTCAGCAGGAGGGCTTTGAGACGCGCGGTTTTGACGGCGTGATTCACAGCACGGTGCCGATGAGCAGCGGCTTGAGTTCGTCGGCGGCGTTGGAGTGCGCGACGGCGACGGTCTTCGAGAGGCTCGGCGGATGGAAACTCGACGTGGTGGAGAAGGCGTTGCTCTGCCAGCGAGCGGAGAACCAGTTCGTCGGCGTGAATTGCGGCATCCTCGACCAATACACCTCCTGCGCGGGGCAGGAAGGCTGCGCGCTGCTGCTCGACTGCCGCGCCCAGTGTAAGGAAGGGGCGCGAAGGCTCGGGGTGAAGGCGCTGCGAGAGATCTCGCTGGAGCGGTTCAATCAACGCGAGCGCGAGTTGCCTGCCGAGGTGGCGATGCGCTGCCGGTTCATTGTCGAAGAGAACGGCCGGGTACTGCGGTTGACGGCGGGGCTGCCTGCCGGCGACCGTTCGAGCATCCACCGACTGTGCGCTGACTCCTTCCGAGGCGCGATGACGCTCTACGAGATCGGAGCCCCGGCGATGCAGGCGATGATGGAGGCCATGCTCGCCGCGCCCGGAGTCATCGGCGCCCGGCAGGCCGGCGCCGGCTTCGGCGGTTGCATGGTGGCGTTTGTGGAGGAGCGGCAGACGCACGATTTCGCGGTCGCCGTTCGTGCGCATTACTTCGCAACTACGAACACCGAACCGGAGATTTACCCCGTCGCCGCTGCGGCGGGGGCTGGGGTGATCCACTTCAACCAACCCTCGAGTCAACGAAATGATGCTGCCCGACTTGCGATCTGACTATCCGCTGGCGCGTGAGCCCATCGCCCAATTCCGGCGGGACGGCCACATCCTGTTGCGCGGTGTCGCGACCCGAGACGAAATCGCCGCGTATCGCCCTGCCATCCTGGAAGCGCGCGACAAGTACGGGGCTGAAGCCACGCCGCTGGCGCAGCGCGATACCTATGGCAAAGCCTTCCTCAAAGGCCTGAATCTTTGGCCCAAGGACGAGCGGGTGAAGCGATTCGTCCTCGCGGGTCGCTTCGCCAAGCTCGCCGCTGAGCTGTTGGGTGTGGACGGCGTGCGCCTCTATCACGACCAGGCGTTGCTCAAGGAAGCCGGCGGTGGCCTGACGCCCTGGCACCAGGACCAGCACTACTGGCCGATGGCCACCGACAACACCGTCACCATGTGGATGCCGCTGGTGGACCTGACGCCCGAGATGGGCACGATGCACTTCATCAGCGGCTCGCACCGCAACGGCTACCTCGGCGACCTGCCCATCAGCGACGAGAGCGAGGCGAAGTTCGAGCAGTTCATCAACGAACGCGGCTATTCCAAAGTGCCCGGCGCTGCGATGGCGGCCGGCGATGCCACGTTTCACTACGGTTGGACACTCCACGGCGCGCCCGGCAACTCCAGCAACCGCACCCGCGAAGTCATGACGATCATCTGGTATCCCGACGGGACGCGTGTTGGGCCGCTCGACAACGCCAACCGCCAGCGCGACCGCGACCGCTGGCTGCCCGGTCTCAAGCCTGGCGACCTCGCGGCCAGCGAGTTGAACCCCCTCGTTTACCAGCGTGCGTGAGTGACCGGGACAACAGAACCGCTGTCCAATGGGACTTCGCTCCGGATCCGACGTGGGTTCGCGCTGGAAACCTGTACGTTTCTGAGTGGAACCGCACGGGCCGACGGACCACACTCACCTCACGTCCACCATGAACCTGCACCCCATCGACGTCGCCATCTTCCCGGCCTTCATCATCGCGGTGGTGGCGATTGGCATCTTCACCAGCCGCCACGAGAAAGACAGCGAGTCCTATTTCCTCGCCGGGCGCGGACTGTCCTGGTGGCTGATCGGTTTCTCGCTGATTGCAGCGAATATCTCCACCGAACAATTCGTCGGCATGTCGGGGAACGCCGCGGACCGCATCGGCCTGGCCATTGCCAGCTACGAATGGCTCGCGGCGATCACCTTGGTGGTGGTGGCGTTCTTCTTTCTGCCTTACTTTCTGCGGGCGGGCCTCTACACAATCCCGGAGTTCCTGGAGCAGCGCTTCAACCGCGCAACGCGCTCGCTCATGGCCCTGTGCATGGTGCTGATCTACGTCTTCCTTGTGGCGGCGGTCACTTACTCCGGCGCGCTCACCCTCCAGACGGCTTTCGGTCGGCGTATTCATGGTCTTCGGTTGCGCGCTAGCGCCGAAGCTAGGCGATCCCACGATTAGCAACAGCATCTTCGCCATCATCCAGGAAGGCCAAGCTGACATCTACTCCGGCATCCTGGGCGTGTTCCTGGTGGGCCTCCTCGTCCGCCGCGCCCCGCCGGTGACCGGCGTGGTGGGCTTGGTCCTCGGCCCGGCTTCATTCTGGCTGCTCAAGCAACTGGCGCCTGGGGTCTCCTTTGTGAACCGCGCCTCGATCTCCTTCGGGGTTGTGGTCGCGGCGATGCTGCTGATCACCGCGTTGAAGCCGTTAGCCAAACCGGTGGAACTCGCGTCCAACGCCCGTATCGAGCTGGTGTCCTCCCGCTCGGCGAAGGTTGGGGGCGTGCTCGTGGTGCTGCTGACGCTGGCCCTTTACGCCTGGTTCTTCTGACTCCCCGACGGGGGAAACGCCCGTCCGGCACACCAGTCGGGTAGCCTTCGGTGTTGGCAGGGCGCCGGGACTTTCTCCAATTCGAAGTAGGCGAAGTCCTTGCCGCAGCCGTAATCACGGTGTAGTTGCACCACTCGCCATTCGTGGTTCAGCCAGGGTAGGTCTGGTTGATATGGGGGCTGACTCAACCGATCGTTCACTGCCTCGCGCCGCGACGACCCCAAATTCAACAACTGCGGCGGCGAAGATCGCTTCTGGCTGGGGCCCGAGGCCGGGCAGTTCGGCTTGTGGTTCCGGCCGGGCAACCAGTTCACACTCGTCGATTTCCAGACGCCCGCCGGATTCGACTCCGGCGCCTTCGAGGTCACCCAGTCCTCGGCCCGTGCCGTCACGATGACGCGGGAGTTCGAGGTCACAAACCACTCCGGCACCCGTTTCACCTGCGCGGCGCGGCGGACCATCCGTCTGCTCGACGCGGAGAGTGCGTCGCTGGGGTTGGCGTCCCCGCTTCCGGCGGGACTGCGCTGGGTCGGTTTCGAGTCGGTCAACGCGCTGACCAACGCCGGGGCGGCGCCCTGGCGGCAGGAGACCGGCCTGCTTTGCATCCGGATTCTTGGCATGTTCAATCCGCTGCCGTGCGGCCAGGTCATCGCCCCCTTCGTGCCTGGCGACGACGCCCAGCTTGGTCCCAAGGTGCATCCCTACTTCGGCGCCATCCCGCCGGAGCGTCTGCGGGTGGGCGAGGATCATGCCCTGTTCACCTGCGACGGCGCGTGCCGCACGAAGATCGGCATTTCCCCCCGGCGGGCCCGCAACGTGGTGGGTTCCTGGGATCCGGACGCAGGGGTGTTGACGGTGGTCGCCTTCAACCTGCCCGGCGCCGCCCATCGCCTGCCCTACGTGAACAGCCAATGGGAAATCCAGCAGAACCCCTACGATGGGGAGGTCGTCAACAGTTACAACGACGGGCGCGACCCGATCACGGGCACGGTGCTGGGGCCGTTCCACGAATTGGAAACCTCCAGCGCGGTCGCGGACTTGGCGCCGGGCGAGACGATCGTCCGCGTCCACCGCACGTTCCACTTCACCAGCTCGCGCCACGCTTTGGATGCGCTTTTCCAAAAAGCGCTTGGCGTGGACCTCGACAGTGCACGGTGACTCAGGCCCGGGGCGGTTGTGGCAATCGCCTTGCGGCTGCGCTTCGCGGCGGGAGGATCAGGATACGGAAGAAGCGGGGCTGGCCTGGATCCCTTCCACCGCGGGGTCACGATCTACCGCCTTTCCCGCGATTGCGGAGTAGATTGCGGAGTAGTGCGGAGTAGTGCTTGCATTCGTGAGGCGGAATCATTAAAAGCTGGGCATGGCTTTGCCACTTCTCGGCAGCAAGGCTCGTAAGCACGACCAGATCATCGCCATCGATCTGGGGGCGCACACCACCAAGGCGGTTCAGATCCAGCGGAGGGGAGACAGGTTCACCCTGTCAGGGTACACCATTCAGGAAGCCCCAACGCGAGAAGACGCCGCGTCGCCAGACCAAATGGGGGCACACCTGACCAAGGTTGTCCAGGCCTTGGGAGCTCGGGGAAAGCAAGTGGCTTTCGCCTTGGGGGTGAGCGATTCGCTGGTTCGTCCAGCCGAAATGCCGCTGGTCCCGGCCTCGGAGATGCGCGCGTTGCTGAAGTTCAACGCCAAGGCGTATCTTCAGCAGGATCTCCCAGACCATGTGTTTGACTGCTACGTCCTTCCGTCCGCACCCAGCGCCAAACCCGAGCCGGGGGGCCGGCCGGGACAGCGGGGCAAGGTCCTCGTCGCCGGGACGAAGAAGAAGACACTCGACGATCTCCAGGCGGCTGCGCGGGCCGCGGGCTTGATTCCTGAAGCGGTTGTGCCGGGGTTGATTGGTCCCGCCAACGCCTTCGAGTGCGCACAACCGGCGCTGTTCGCCAAAGAGCCGGTGGCCTTGGTGGATATCGGGTTCAAGAACTCCTCGATCACCATCCTCCTGGCGGGCGAGCCGATCCTCAATCGGGTCGTGGGGATTGGCGGTGAGCGATTGACCAGCGGGGTGGCGGAGGCACTGGGCGTGAGCTACGCGGAAGCGGAAGGCATCAAACTCGGACTCGCCGAGGAAGTGCAGTCCACGTTAGTCGCTTTGCTGGCGCCGTTAGGCCGGGAGCTGCGCGCCTCGATTGATTTCTTTGAGCACCAGCAGGACCGGACCGTGTCCCAGGTCTATGTGTCGGGCGGGTCGGCGCGTTCGGACTACATTCTGGAGACGCTCCAGACCGAACTGATGGCCCCGTGCGTCCGGTGGAACCCAACCCAGTCGCTTTCCTTGAGCCTGCCCGCCACCCAGGGCGAGGGAATTGAACCCTGCGCGCCCCAGTTGGCGGTGGCCGTGGGAGCCGCGCTGGCGGTGCTCTAGCCACGTATGCCGATCCGCATCAATCTTCTCGCGGAGCAACAGGAAGCCGAGGAACAGCGTCGGCGGGACCCAGCCAAGCGCGCCCTGTGGATCGCCGTTTTCGTGGTGGGCCTGCTGGTAATATGGGCCGGCATTCTCC
>Ga0315288_10003773_pt1 | contig 19305 bp, 12 predicted proteins | sample YL17G11_20_MG_FD_203454 | JGI IMG/M metagenome (GOLD analysis project Ga0315288, IMG submission 203454) | Sediment microbial communities from Yellowstone Lake, YNP, Wyoming, USA - YL17G11_20 | ecosystem: Environmental > Aquatic > Freshwater > Lake > Sediment | place: USA: Wyoming | collected... | reverse complement strand
TGGTATTTTGTTCTATTGCATCAGCGAGTGCGCCCTTTATAACTGAAGCAACAGAGGGAGGAGCCATGAATCTTGCATAACCCTGCGTATAAGCAAATGTCCAATTCGTTGTAAATTTCCCTGGTGCATACGAATGACTCAGCTGGACGCAATTGTATAGATTGTCGATTGTTGTTCCCGTGTTAAAATCCAAGAAATACGTCTGATATAGCTGTGCAATTGGAACTCCCATCGTCGTCATCGTTACTTGCATTGGAACAGATAATAGTGGAATCCCTCTTGAATCTTGCAGACCGTTGTTATTTGGGCCGAGCGTTGTCTTGTGATCGCCTGCTGATCTCATTATGTTAATTGCACCTTGTGTGCCATCTGTCTTTGAAGCAACGTTTGCAGTGAGAACCATCGTTCCATTTGTGCCAAGTGTGATATTTGGAACAAATCGCTTGAGATGAGCTTTGATATCTTGAGGATTATTTCCTATTGTGTCAATTTTCACAACATTAATGCCTGTGTTTGTTTTCTTTATCTCAAGTGTTACAGAATTGTCTTCGTTTCCATTCTTTGCATCTTTTTTGATTGCTGTTAGTTGTTCGTGAGCTTTGTTATTAAGAATCGTTTTCATTGCATTCTTAATTGAACCCTCATCAAATTCTCCAACTTCATAACCCTTGCCGCTGTCAACAATCTTGTCTATAAACGAATACGGATTATGCTTCGTATCGTAGATGTGAATTCGTGTTATCGTTTTTTCTTTGTTTGTCGTTGATGAATTGTAATCAGACTGAAATTTCAAAGAGCCCTTTTTCAATGTGCTGATTACACTTGAAGGTGTTGCGGCTTTTTGCGGATCATCTGATATCTTTCCAGATTCAACGTAAACCTCAATTGATGCTGGTGATAATGAACCGTACTTCTCAGACCAGGCTGCCATGCCTGTAATCCTATTCTTATCATCATTTTGTTCATCTCCGCTTGACTTCCCGTATTCGAATGGCTTGTAGAACGAATTCATTCCATAACCAATTGCTGCAGGACTTGAGAATTGTGTGTTTGCAATCAACTTAACAAACTGTTCAAGTGATAATGCGTCATTTCCCGTTGCAAAGAGTGCATCATTATATTCATAGACTAGACGTTGAACATCAATTGGAAATTCTGCTATACTAAGTCCGCTGACAGGCCCGCATCGATCATTTAAGCAATAAAAGATAACTTGCAACTCATCGCAAATTTTGACATTTGGTGCAACAAAATCAAGAAAGATTTTTCCAAATGATGAAACTGTCGTTTGTTTTGCTTCAAGTTCCAATGAAGGAATTGAAATTGGAGGAGGTGTAACTTTTGTTTTATTCTTCACTGCTGCAGCAGTTGCTGCTGCAGATTCTTTGACTATTTTTGCTCGTAATTCTGCTTTATCAGTTCCATTTTTTTTAATTTGTCTAATAAGATCGCTAATCGCATCCGACGGCTGGTCTTCACTGACAAACAAGCTGCGTCTATTATCAGTCGGAAGAAATGGATCAGTCCTGTCTGCTGACAACAGTGCTTTGAACATGTTCTTTACGTTGTTCCCAACAGCATCTTTCTTTCGTTCATAAGCTGTTTTACCAGTTTTGTCCTTTTTCAATTCTTTGAGTTTTTCACCAAATGATTTCAACTCATCACTATTTAGACCGCTTGACTTTAGGCTCTTTGAGATGTTATTTATTGCTTCGTCTGCATCTTTGATATTTCCAACATCACCTGTCGTTGCAGCTGCATCAATAATCTGTGACGTCATAACATCAGCAGAAAAACGAGAGTTTGAATATATCTTGTCTCTAAGTCTTGAAATTTCATTGATGAGTGCATTAAAATCTCTTATCGTTCCTGCAAGTGATCCATTCTCTCCGACTTTAATCTCTTGAAGAAATTTTATGCCTTTGCTTTGCAACTCAATTGATAATGATACTTGACCAGCAGCATCAAAGCTAAATTGTGCATTTGAAGGTTGCCAGCATTCTCTTACGAGCATGTTGTCATTTATGAATGCAGCATATGGATTTTCATCAGCAGACACACGCGGTGCCAACCAACCTGATGTAGTCCAGACAATTGCCTCATTGAAACCTGAACTGCCTCTGATAAATTGAGAAATTTCAGGCAGCCGAGCTTTATCATGAATTTTGAGACGAAGCGTTCCCTTCTTGTGTACAAAGGCACCTGCACCTGCATTCATTGTTTGTATTTCAAGACCTTCGATTGAAGCGAATGGCAAGAATGGCTTAACAAGACTATTTCTTATGCCTACAGGATGACCCATGTCATCCATATTTGAAAGCATTTGAGGCGCAAGAAACATTTCCATTCCTGAAAATGACTTATTGTTTACAGAATCAAATGATGATTTTTCTATTGCAGTATCATATTGATTCAGATCACTTGTTTTCTTAGAACCCAACAAAAACTGAAGAGTAGAAGGTGTAGATAAGTTGCTGTCACCGGAATCTGTCAACATCTCAAATTCAACATCGAGGTGTGGAATAATTTGAGATGCTACAATTGGTGGCATGTAGTTAAGAAAAAAATCGACTGCACCTGTTCCTCTTGTTGAAGGATTAAGGTATGGACTGCGAGTCATGAAGACAGCAATTTTTTTAGGGCTGTTCTGCGTCTTTTTTCCTGTAAGCGTAATCTCGCTAGAAGATTCCCAATACTCTTTGTCATCTAACAAAGGACCATCAGGTCCCATTGCTCGAAAATAGCTTCTAATCTCCTTTTTTTCAGATTCAATTGATTTTTTGAAATATTCATCAACTCGTGTCTTGATGCCTTCATATGACATAAAGACACCAGATGTCGTGAGCAGACTTTCCATCAAAATCTGAATAATTGTTTTCTTATCTGTCTCGCCTGGATTTGATGACTTGTTGCCTCCGCCAATTCCTTGAGGGCTCATGTAAGAATAAAACGATTCTATTGTATCGTAATCTGCCATGACATGCTACCCGATAAGACGTAAGACGTCACCTAATTTGAAGATGTTAAGAACAGTTCCAGGTGGACATTGCATGCCCCAACCAATTTTACTACATGCTGCAAGTATCCACCAGTATTTTGCATCTCCGTACACTGCTCCTGCTAGTGCATCTAGTCGGTCGTCGCCTGTCATGATAATTTGATTAACAGGTATGAGATTCTTTGATTTGATTGCGGCACGTATTATTGTAATAGCAGAAGCAGTTCCAAGCTGTTCTCCTAAATTTATACGAGAGTCTATTCTATAACGACTGATTGGCATTACTTGTTTCCTTGTTCATCAGTGAACCCATCAGACATGTCATAAGAAGCAAGAGGACCGATAGGATACACTGGAGCACGATTCGAACCAAGATGATCAAGACCTGGTGTGACATCGTGGATTGGCGAGAACGCAATAGTAACTTTGCACATTTTAGGAGCTCGGCGACCATGGGCAGGTGTTGGTGTACTTATTCCATGACCTATTTCCCACGTTGTTTTGTCATACCAATCAAATTCCATTGATTCAATGAATCCTGCTAAGCCTTTTCCGCCGACAGATCTAAAAGATTTTGCAATAGCATTGCCCGTCTTTGGATCCATGAATTTCTCTGCAGCAGAAGTGTAATCAGTTGATGTTCCTTTTGGAAATGATTTCTTTTGTGTAGAAAAAGTCATATTTAAGCTCGGGCCATCTATTAAGAATGTCTTGCCGATAATATGCTTTTTCTTATCTGCACCATTATACTGTTCAATTTCTGCACGTGAAGGTTGCATTGGCATTCCTAGAAGATCAGTTCCTGTTGCTTCAATAACTTTACAAATCACACCAGGATTATCATCTGGGCCCGGGCCCATATATTCAAGAACTAATCCATTTGGCAAACTAAGGTTAGGATCGATTTCATCATTTGGTGATGAATCTGTTCCTATTGATACTCCTGATGAAGAAGCAGCATATATTGGTCCTAGCGGCGAGCTAGTCGTGAAAGTATTGCCGCTCTTTTGTGCCTTGTTCAAAATATCACCAGTTAGTGATTCATTTGCCAAATTAATAGATTGGAACGCAAGTTGTTTACCATCAAATTTTGTACCCTTGTAAGTGTAACCAAACAGACGAGCAAGATTGAATCTTGAGAAATTTGATTTGATAAGATCACCTATTCTTAACCTCACAAGCGGTGATGCTTGCATTGTCTGACTAAACGGTGCTTGTAGTATGTACTTTCCAGTAGGATCATTTAACTGTCTGCCCTCTGAAAATTGAGGATACATCAGTGTTGTCAACTTATTAATCTTTAACCACATTGAATCAAAGTCCTTTGGACTCGTTGCAACGATATAGAAAGAAAATCCAACTCGACGTTGTGTACCCTTGTATGTTTTTATTGGTTCGACGCGTCCGAATGCATCAGTTGAATCATATGATGCAGTTAATCCATCTGATAATGACGCAAGAAATGCATGAAAGCTTACAATTTCATTTGTGCGAACATCATGAAAATAGAACGGAACATATTCTGCCTCTAGTGAATCCTCAAATTTTTCTCTTACTTCTGTAGTAATTCTAGAAGATTCATCTGAAACAGCTTGATATATTCCGCCATTACGAATTCCTGAATCATTAGAGACAGGGGCTGTAGGAAGCAATGAAGGTGGTGCAAATGACTTCTTGTCAGCAGAAAATGCAGCAACCAAATTTTGTGGAATAACAAAGAGATCTGGTGCTCTATGTGCAGTCCAGGCTAATGTCAGCGGGCTGACACCTTTAAATGCGCGATCATTTTCTGTAACTGAAAGTCTAGACTTTGATGCTGCATCTGAATTGTGATTATTGTCTATTCTTGATTTGAATCGTTTTCCTGCGCCTGATGAATCTGTATCTTCTCTTAATTCTGGTGCTACAGTCAGATACTCGATGATAAGCCGATCGCCAAGCTGTGAGAAGACATTTAATGCACGAATAAATTGAGAATTACGAAATACATCAATGATTCCAAGCAATGCCTTTATGCCCGCCACAAGACCGGAAGAAAAAGCATTACCGAGTGCAGAAAAAGCATCACCAATCTTCAAGAATGATCTATTGATCGATCTTGCCATTACAGCATAATAACCAGGGCTTTGTGCAGAATTTATTGCAGCATCAGCAACAGCACCAGGCATTGAACCTAGTGTCACAATGTCACCGTAACTACCAAAAAATGCAAGGGCACCAGTAGGAAGAGCTTTAAGTAAATCTGTCTTTGTTGAAGTCATTCCTATCATTCGCCAAAAATTGAACTTTCCAGATAGAATTGCAGATAAAATTCCTGTAACAGATGTGTAGTCACCAGAATTTGCGTCTATAGATGCTGCGCCGTATGGTTTTCGCCCTAAGTTATCTTTGTATTTTGTTTTACCGCCACCACCGCCGCCCAAAAGTGCAAACAAAGCTACAAGAGAAACAATTACAAGTGCAAGTGCAAGGACAAGTGCAACAGCAAGAAGTTGCATACCGAAATTAGTGATTCCTGAGAACTGATCAAGTGAATTGTTCATCGTTCCCCATGACAAACCTGCAGGATCGATTAGTTGACCATCTTCAATTGGTGTAGAAGAAAGATTTTCCAATGCATCCTTTGCTGTAAGGAGAATATTGTCTACACGTTCAAGTCCCATTTGACTCCAACCGGGCAATAGTGCACCTGCTTCAGAATTACCAGAATTGGGATTATTTCCTCTGTCTCTTGAACCAAGCTCAAGACCTGCACGAATTGATAATGAAGTGCCCAATTGTGCCAATTGACCAAATGACAAAGCTCGAGAATCATCTGTTGCTTCACTTATGCCAGACTTATAAGCTGAATGAAATTGTGCAGAGTTTAGAGTTGAATTCTCTAAATATGTGTTGTCTACGTTGAATCTATTGTTGGCAAGAATTGCACTATATCTATTTGATGCATTTACTGCTGCTTCATCAGTACGAAGCAGATTATTGCCGTCCTCTGTCAGCGGATCGTATTTAATCGTTCGCTGATCACCAGGTTGTGAATTAACAAATCCACCAGTTTCATCTGGTTGTGCTGAATCAATTGCAATTGTATTTGTTAAACGAGCTTCGTCGTTCAAGTTTAAAACGACAGGTGGTGTCAGTGGATAGTTTTGAACAGGATATTTATTTGGCCCTGCTTTTCCTGATGAATTTGTCTGTCCTAACGTTGTCTTACTGAGATATGATCCCAACGTCGCCTTAGTTGAATTTGTCAGGTCCCTTTGTTTTCCATCGGGCCCTGTAAGGTCAACATTGATTTGACCGCCAGACCATTGTATAGCAGGACCATTTCCTGCCTCAGGAAGGCCAGAATCATAAGTTAAAAGATTCCCATTTGCATCTGGGAATCCGCCAGTTCCTGTGTCGAGAGCAGGTCCGGATGTTGGGGGATTTGGTGAAGATTCGCCGTTTGCCATCGTGTCGCCTAGGAATTGATACTACCGCTAGTAATTAGCTCTTTCTCAATTTCCAGGAATGCTTTCTTTAGCGCATCAGGGTCCTTTTGAATTGCAGTCGTTAGAGGTGAAAGAAGATTATTGAAGATGTTCATGTAAAAATGTTCAGTGTAAGCTTTAATAGCACGTCGTTCTTCATCTGATGCAGCCTTTGATAACACTGTCTTAAAGATATCATTTTCATGCAATAGTTTGAGATGATCATCACGAGTTGTCATGTTTAACCTTGCTGAATCATACTATGTCTTGATGATTACGGCGTTGCACCACCGGTATCAACACCGGTATTTGGACCCTGAGACTTTATCAAGGCATTTGCTGTGAGAGGATTTCCTTCTCCAGATGAATTTCTTATTGCAAAGTTAATACGATCTCGTATGATTGACTCGTGTCTGCCAATAATGACCTGTTCTACTTTATCGACGTCCATTACAACTTTAAGTTCGACGTTTATTATGACGTCTTTGCTCTGAACAGAATACACACCATGAGAACCTAGACTAAGTTTACCTGCAACTTCTTTGAGTCTTGCTTCCATTTTTATCTTTGGAAGCGATGCGAGTGAATTATCCATCTTTTGTATGTCTGCTACCATTGCTGTAATGCCATTTAGTGCATCACCAATTCCAATTGTACCTGACTTATTTATAATTCCCATTGATTCTGATATGCGCGCCATTGATTTGGATAATCTTCCAAATTGATCTGCAAGATTTGAAAGTCCAGCTGATGCTGAATTTATATTTTTGATATTGGAGATTTTTCCGCCGACAACAGAAAGCGAATTCACTATGTCATCAATGCTATAAACGCCTCCAAAACTTGTACCTGCAAGTGCACTCATAATGAAGCGCATATCTGCATAAGCACCATCAAGAAAAGCCATACCTTTTCCTCTTTCACCTGATGGTAGCTTCTCAAATACATTGCTTATTTCTGAAACTTTTCCAATCGTATTAAGAATTGTTCCTATCATCTCGACTTGTGCGCCGAAGGCTGCGCCTGTTGGGACTGATTTTGTAATACTAATCATCGAAGCAATAAGCTCTGGTAGACTAGTTTTCATTCCATTAAGAATGTCGACAATTGTTGGTATTGCACCCGTTATATTTACAACAGACATGTCTCCTGCTTTGATATCAATTTTAGGAGCATTGCTTAGTGAAGCTGAAATTCCACCTGTCAGACTAGAAATCGATTTTATTATATCAATGACAAGACCAACTGCCTTGAATTGGGCGGGAGAAAACTTTGCAACATGGCTAGATATCACAATAATTTTGGCAATGAGTTTTGGAAGTGTAGCTGTCATTGAATCAATGACTGAAGTCATGTAAATCATCATTGATTTAATACCTTCAGAATCAACCGATGTCGTTTTTGTATTGCCCCCTTCACTATTTGCTGTTTCAACTGTCTTCTGAAATAATCCTATGTTCGGCGTTATCGAAGTTAATAGACCAGATATTGCACTAATCACAGAAGATATCATTTGACCTGATGCCTCGACGCCAGACATGCCTGACATTGACTTAGCAGCATTACTAATAACATCAATGAGTGGGATTAATCCCTTGATAGCTGATGAGATGTAAAGCGTGGCATTTTTTGTTGCCACTTCAATCATCTTTTGGTCAGTTTCCTTAGATTGATACCAGTGTGTGGATTGTGCCTGCAGATTAGATGCAGCCTTTCCCGTTATCTCCATGAGCGAACCCACAGAAGTTATGACGGTGGCAAATGCCCTTGCAAATTCGATCTTCTCAGGAGTAATGTCCTTAAGTCCATCAATAATTGTTACGATAACGCCCTTGATACCGCCTTTGCCGTTTTGTCCGTCGATCAGCGTCTTAATCATGAACGAGACACTATTGATTTTTTCAATCTTTGACTCGTTGCTCTCAAATGTGCCAAAGTCCATTGCTTTTAGAATACCGGATATTTGAGACATCATGAAAGAGACGCCACCAATAAGAACAAAAAAACCCTCAGACTTTTGCTTAAGTCCAGCGGGATCTCCCTTAATTTCATTCATTGCCTTCATTATTTCAACAACGCCCTTGCCCATAGCTGTGATGACAAGACCCATGACGATTAGTCCACCTGTGATGACAATGAGGCCTGCACCGAGTGACGCGCTGATGCCTGCACCAATGAGAGCAGCCTCTGCGACAATCACACCGACTTTCATCATTACGTTAGATATTGATGACAAAGCATCAACACCTGCTTTAAGCTTTGATGTATCTGCGCCGGCGCTAACACGTTTAATTACTTCAACTACACCAACAAGACCTAAAATAACAAGTGCGACTATTCCCATTCCTGTAAGTGCTTCTTTGAACGGTATTTTCCCTGCTATTGCGAGCGGCTTTGTAAGAAGTGCTGCAACACCAACAAATGCTGCGACTTCTGCAAAGACAATGGCGGCGAGCGCGAGATCGGCGACTTTTTCACCCTTTATAATTTTGAGTGCAAGCCAAAATGCAGTAAGACCAATGGCCATTACAGCAGCTATGCCAACAAGAAAAGTAATCAGACCGGACCAATTTACTTTTGTGTCGCCTGCTTTCTTTAACTGATCAGGATTAGCTGTTGCTTCTTTGATAGCATTCATTCCTTCGCTGGCGCCGCCTTTTCCTGAAGATTTTTCAGCTGCTGAACTTAGAGCATTAGTTATTGATTTACCAATCGTTTCTTTTCCAGAATCTTCCATTCCCTTGCCGAGCATCATCATGATCGCCTTGCCAGTTCCCTTCAAAACAAGATTAAGGCCGGCACCGAGGAGCGCTGATACTAATGCAGGACCAAAGAAAACAACGAATGCACCTGCTAAAATTGCGTTACCTGTGTTAGTATGAAGCAAACCATTTGCAAGTGTCTCTAGTATTGTTAAGGCCAAATCTTTTAATGCAGGAACCAATTTTTCCTTCAATGCATTAAAAGCACCTTCAAGTGGCTTCATGAGTGCATTCATGAGACCTGTTCCTACTCCGCTTGTGTTTGGAAGTTTTGGATTCTTAATCCACTCTGTTATTGATGTTATTGCATCGGCAATTTTTGGAATTGCCCATTCACCAATCTTTCCTATGATCTTAACGATTGCTAAACCAAATGTCTTGAATCCATCAAGTAGATTTTTGCCACTAGATTTGCTGTCATCAAAGAAGTCAAAAAATGATTTCTTGATGCCGTCCATGAAGTCTTCAAACTTTCCCGAACCATTTTTGCCAAATACGTCAAATGACTTGAGAACGCCATTAAATAGTTTACTAAAGTGCGCAGGATTAAAAAGATCACCAAGTGATGTGAAAATTTTGTTTACACCAGGAAACAGAGTAACAAGCTTTTTTCCAAGAGTAACGCCAGATATTGTTGCTTCACGAAATACAATATTGATATTTTTCATCAATGCAATAAATGGACCAGTTGACATTATTCCTTTTGTTATGCCATCAATGAATTTATCAAAGATGCCGCCGCCTGATTTTGGAGCTTCCTGAACCATACGTTCAATTGATGATGAAAGTTCATGCATTGCATCAGCTTGTGTCAATGTCTTCTTCTCGTTGACACCAGCCTGTTTGCTGATTTTATCAAGAGAAACACCCATATTCTTACTGGCGAATGCAGCATCAAGCGTAGAATCTTCAAGGCCTGTATTCTGTTTTATCAACATCCTTTCCTGGAAGGTAAGGTGTGCCATGTCTTTGCCGGTTTTTGCAAATTCTTTTCGAAGAATTTCCAATTTTTCTGCAGGATTTTGGGCAGACATAATCTTTGTTGCATCAATGTTTGTTCCAAATGTTTCATTCAATTTTGACATGCTCTCTGCTGCCTGATCGAATGTAGACGTTGCGTCCATTACGCCTGTAAGCTTGTCGATTGATATACCTAATTTATTTGCATATGTCGCTGCAATTGACATTTCCTTCGATGACAAGTGACCAAAGTGTGACAGATCTTGCAATGCTTTGCCCATGTCACGAGAGATTACCTTCGCGTCCAATCCAAATGCTTTTGCCATACCCTGCGCTTGTTTTGTCGTATCATTGAGAACCTTTGACATGGGCACACCCATTCGCATTGCAGCGTTTCCAACAGATTGCATCTGTTCACCAGATAGACCTAGTCCCTTTTGATATGCAAGCAGCGCGCCTCCGTTGTCCCTGAATTCATCAGCATTCTTTTCAAACTGCGGGCCCATCTCAGTTGCTAGCTTAAGCACCGCCTCCATTTTTTGTGCAACATTTCCAAACACTCTAAATGTGTTAAGTCCTGTATCTGAGAAACCTTTCATACTCTTTGCTGTCGTGAGAATTGCAGATGAAGATACAGATTTAAACGAGCCAAACTCCTTTCTTATATTTTCTAGTGCCTGTTGCAACTCTGTGCCACCAGAATTTTCTGCCATCTTGAAGAGACCATCCATTAACTTGAATGGAATGCTTAATATAGATTTTGCAACAGAAAAAGCCCCGTCTGCAATTCCCGTAAAAACACCATAAATCGATGTCGATGCTGCAACTAAGTTCTTGAATCCCTGATGAAGACCGGTCAGTGCAGCAGTGCCTATTATAACTGCCTTTGACCAGCCGCCTTGCAAAAATGTTGCCAGCTTCTTAAAAGCCCCAAGCATCCCTGTATTAACTTGTACGATCTCCTTTGATGATTTTGCATATGCTCTGAGCTTATCAGGCGCAAAAGCAGTAGACGTGTCACATTGTGACATCTTTTCCATTGTTGCTGACATTTCAGACATGGCATCTCTTAGCTGTGATACGATGTCTAGTTGACGCTGAAAAGATTGTGCTGCTGCATCTGCTGCAAACTTTGCAGCCTGCATTGCTTTTGCGAGCTCTTCTGCTTTCTTTGGATCGACAGATCCTTTATCGTCTACTGTTGCCATGTTTTATACTCAGATTGAAATCAAAGCGGCCATCTCACACCCAAGATACGTTCGAATTCTGCTGCAGACATCTGCTTTATGTGAAGCTTATCGACAACGCTCTGAACAGAAGCACCAGGATGCTGCAATTCATCCTGAAAACGCCTAGATGCAAGTAGAGCATTTGTGACAGCACGGATTTCATCTTCATTGCCGCGTATCTTTGTACTCACAGCCTTGCCAACGAACCATGCACCCAGTGCAGCAATTAACATCTTGCCAGTGAGATTTAAGTAGCCACCTTCAACTAAAGTATCTTTGTTTTCATTCTTCATGTTTCACCTGGGCAATGTAAATAAGGCATGACAATGAAAGTTGACTATCTTATGTGAATCTTCTTAGCCTTGAAGGAGATTGTTCTCTTGCCTTGCCTTGCATTGAACGAACTTCAGGAGAGTTTTGATGCAGCGCGCGTGACTGTGTCTCTCCTGATTCAGAAGTCTGTTTCAGCTCTTTATTCAGCCGCTCAATGAACCAGCGCTTATATGCAACTGGTAGCAACTGAACTTCTGACCATGTGAAACCAGCATAATAGATTAACGAAAATGCTGGTTCTAATATAAGATTTGCCCTATCTTCTGGCACTAGGCCAAAGAAACGTCGGCCCAAGGGGCATATCAACTTCCTCGATATGACCACAGGCAGTGCATTCTGATTCTTGTCTCATCGTGATGCCGGGTTCATTTTCGCGAATGTAATTACGTAATGCCAAAGAATCCTGTGCAGGAATTGCTTTCGAAAATGCAGCTATCTTTGCTCTGTCATCTATTCCATCGATTGATACGATTGAATAGAGAAGTGTAGTTGAAATTGCAGAATCAATTGTCATGCCGAGCTTCTTTTGCTTCTGTTGCATGCTCATGATATCTTCCTCATCTCGACCGGTCATGAACTTGAACTTTACAGTCTTGCCAGTCCGCGGAAGCTTGAACTCAAATAGATTTGTTCCGGGTGTGACAGGGTCAATCTCTAGTCGCTTGATTGGAAGCGTACCAAGATTAAATGAATGAGCTGACTTTACTTCGCATTCAGGACACTGAATGTCAGCATCATAGTCAGGACCATAGCCTGTAACTCGGATTGCAACCATGAGAGCATTTCTGTCACCACTAAGAAGCTCATTTGGATTAATCGTCTTGTCCATGAGACATGACTTGATCAGCTCTGATAAGACAGTGCCCTTCTTGAGGAGCGCAGATGATGTTAGGATGTCTTCCTCACGAGCAGTCATTGCCTTGATGTCGACAGAATCACATCCGTGAAAAGATGAACCAACAGGATATGTCTTGCCTGATGATGGCAATGGAACAACTTCAGACGGAATATCAATTCCAAAGTCTGACTTCATCTGTGTCGCGGCAGTTGTTCGAGGAATCCTTGGATCATTTCCTGCATCCGCCGAATTTGCCTGCCTGAATACTGCGTTCTTCTCTCTTTCGTCTGACATAATGTACGATTCTCCTGCACTGAATGTAATCTTCTGTGTGTGATTCGTAAATAGAATAGTTCTCAGAAAAACAACCAAAAATCAGCAGATGGAAACTGTATGTTAATTCTGCTGATTTATCTGAGATCAAACGACGATCACGGCACAACAAACCAATCAACTTGTGACACATTGATGGAGCCCAATCCAATGCATTCCTCTTCTTCTACATAGTCATTAAGATACATCAGCTTGTAGAGACCGCCAGGACCTGTAATAAAGTCGTTTGCTGAGGTTTTTGCTGTGAGTACAACAGCAAATATACCAGAATGAGAGTTTTCACGAGCAAAATTCTTGGCTACAGAATAATCAAAAGACCAAGAAGAAGCAGGTTTATTAATGCTAGGAGTATAAGTGAATTGACCGGTACGTGTATCTCTGTAATCTGGGTGTTCCTTGCGACCCATCTTCAGTGCGGTGCGCAACCAGCTCTCTTGCACGCCCATTCCTCTGTATACTTTGGGTTCACTAGGACGTTTAAAGATTTTTGAATACTTTCCCGTGTCAAGAAAACCACGAATAATTTCAACATCATCATGTGTAAGCAGCGACCCGTGACGCGTGGAATCTGCAAAATTGTTAGCAATGCGCATGCCCAGTGAATGTTCAATTTCTGTATCTGGCTCTCTCGGCGGAGCGTCAGATCTGTCAAGTGCAAATGCTATTTGACCCAATGGATCATCTGGGTCTGCCTCTGCTGCATCGTCGAGTTGTGATTTAGTTGGAGGGTTCATGAGTTGTCACCTGAAGTATTTAGAACTAAATATGCTGTCATTACTCCATTACTCCCAGCGAATTTCAGTAACCTTTATCTTACCAAATCCGACACACTCATTCTCATTTTTATATTCATCGATGAAATTGAGCTTATAAAGACCATCAGGACCTGAAATAAATTCGTTTCCTTCGACTTGAGCAGTGAGGACTACACCATAGTGCCATCCCTCAGCTTGTGATCCGTGACCAAATTGATATGCAAGATGATCATTAGAAGTCCATGAAGTTGCTGGTGAATTTGACCGCGGTATGAATGTAAAAGAACCGGCTTTAAAACCATGTTCTCCAATCCGATCACGCGGACCAAGGCTAAGTGCTTTCTTTAACCATGCCTCTGTAACTCCCATACCTCTATACAGCGTCGTGATATTAGGTGGAGGTCTCTTGAATATTTTTGTATATTTCTTGTCTCGAAGAAATCCAAGAATAAGATTCACATCGCCTTGTGTGAATCTCTTTTTTCCTGATGCTGCAAAATGATTTGCAATATGACTTTCAATCTCGTCCTCACGCTTCGTATTCTTTTCTAGCGGGACATCATCTGATCTGTCGTATGCAAATGCAATTTGTCCAAATACATCATCAGGATCTGCCTCTGCTGCGTCGTCAAGCTGTGATTTTGTCGGAAGACGAGGTCTCATAAAGAATAAATATCAACTCATATCATTTATCAGTGTGCAGTGCGTTTTTGCTTGTTTGGCATATATGCCTTCCTTGTCGAATTCCACTTTCTCTTTTCCCCATCGGCAGATGCACTCAAACGGTTCGAGGCTCGAGGGGCATGCCTTTTCGAACTCCCAATACGCTGGGAGTCGTCGAGAGGGTCATCACCGCCAATACCGTATTCATCAACGAGAGCAGGAAGTGACTTGAGAGATTTTTCAAACGTGAGTCCTTCTTTATGAATGATATAAAGCTGAGTCATAATACGACTCAAGGCTGTACTCCCGCCAATCGTTGCCTCTGCTTCTTCGAAATTAACTAGAAGTTTAGTGACAGATTTAAAGACATGTCTAAACTCGTCAAGAGTCGTTGTACAGCCGAGCTTCTCCAAAGCAACGTCGATGTCGGAATCGTCGTGTCGTTTCACTTCTTCACTAATAATTTGACGTAGCTGTGTTTCTGTTAAACGCATAGATGTAAGTATGCTGATTATTTCATTTCTATCGTGTAAAGACGATTTCCGCAACCCCAAATCATTGATACACCTGCAGCTTTTGCAACATCTGATTGTGTGAGGCCCTTTGATGCATCTGCTCGATACTTGAATCTATTAAATCGATTCTTGAAATCTGTCCACCAGAATCGAGGAGCGCTTGTTGTTCCTGACTGTGTCCAGCCGGCGAGGCGATATCCTGTTCCGCTTCCTACTCGAGAATCAACATATGTCATCAGGCCTGACTTATTTGCATCAACAGCATACTTCACAGCAGCAGTAGTCAACTTGCCGAGCCAACCTCGAACTGAATGTCCCGCTGCAGTACAACATCTACCAACTTCAAGTTTGTCAATATACTTTCGATGAAATGGTCTACGAAGAGACATTGCTGCAAGAACAGTACCTGACGTCTTGTCTTTTAGACCAAATGTCACAGTGCTTGGTGTCGAACCCTCTAAGTGATTCTCATCAAAAAAGAGAGTTGATTCCTTTTTTGTAAGCATGACAAGATCAAGTTTTCTTGCATCTGTGACAAATAACGGAAGACCGAGACGATGTCGAATCATGCTTTCGATTATTTTGCGTGATTCCTGCCATTCATCTTCATATATTGAGAACAGCGAAATGCCTGCTGCTTCACATGCCTTTGACTTTGCATCATGATACTTGTGATCTGAGATTACAGCGGAAGAATGCCAATACAGTCCATTATATTCAATAGCGAATTTTCTGGTTGGAACATATACATCGAGTTCCTTTGGAGCTATCAGCGTTCTGTCTGATAATGTAGCATCAGGCACGAGACTCTTTACGAAATCAAAAACTTCGAGTTGGCCCTTTGATTCCTTGGGTGCACATGCGAAGCATATTGGACTATTTTCAGCCATCATAATATTCTTGAATTGATGATCTCCGCATTTCAAACATATCAATTCAAACTTTTGATATTTATTTTTGTATGAAATTGAATCGTCTGCCAATTTAAATTTTTGTGTTTCTTCTATTCTACGTTTTGCTTCATCTAGAGTTAGTCTCTTTGCAGATGATTCTGGGTGCAGAACATAATTTTTCTTAATTGATGCAGAGCTTGCTGCTAATCTCTTGTCATCAAATTTTGTGCGACCCTTATTCCACGGGATAATAGCCCCCGATGAATACATACCGCGCTTTGTTGCTGACATTTTTTCTGCAGCGTTTGCTGCTTTTTCAGGATCAGATGTTCGCCAATCTATTATTGATCCTGATTCATATCCCTTTCTAAGAGAATTTGATATTGCCAAAGATTGTCGAGCTACCCTTTCATCTGATTCTGCAGTAAGCCCTGTATTCCATGTCGTGTACTTGCCAGAAGAATATCCTTTGGCCCTTTTATTTGCAAACTCGCGCTGACGTTCTGGCTGGAGATAAACAGAATCTACGCGTGCATTATGTCCTCGCGAATATTTCGACGGATAACCCTTCTTCCAACCGTACCACTTTAAAGGTGATGCACAATCATGCATGCATGCACACGTTGGTTTAATACCTGCGAGTACGATGTCGACATAATGTGACTCATGATCGCTTATATTGTGGATTTTTGTGATGTGATCAAAGAACTTTGATTCTTGGCCGAAATCAGACGAACACATTGAACAACAGATACGAGCATAAGACATGAGATTATCATATCATATTAAGTGAAGTTGTATAATTCAGTATGAAGAGTCATTGAGATAACACCACGAAAATCCGCCTGATTTATGTCGAATTCCTCGACAAACGCCAGAAATGTTTGTTGCACCGGTAGCTTCATGTGCAGCTTTAACAGAAGGAAACGTTGATAAAACATTGCCAGTCAAAAGATCAATTTGATTGACTGCTCTGTCAAGAGGATTGTTTGTCGACAGACGCTTCTTCATTTTCTCTATAGCTTCATCAGACCATCGACCTCGTGCTTGATCACGTGTATCAAGATATCTCCATACAAATCCTCCGGCGAGGCTGATCTTCCCAGAAGCACACATACCGACATTTGATGATCCTGTCAATGTCTCAGCTTCACCAATCGACTGGAATATTGCGAGAATATTCTCGGTGCTTGGATCGACTTGACAAACCTGACGATTAAGTTTCGCCTTGAACGAATCTGACATTGGCACACCCTTCTTCAACTTACTGATGATACACTTCGTCTCCTCAGTGTGCTTGAATCCCAAGGTGCCCTCGCCGCCTTTAGTCATGTTGTAACCGTTCATACCACATGTGTTCAAATCTGTAATGAAATCGATCTCTTTCTCTCGAATCTCTTTCAGCGAACAGCATTTCGCTAATACAGACACAGTAAACGATGCTGGTCCATATTTTCTGATCGCTGCGTGAAAAGCATACGGGCTATTCTTTACGAGAGAATCGTATAGATGCCCTTTGATCCTCTTTGTCAAAGAGGATCTCGTTTTTCCGACGTACTTCTTGCCGTTGACAGTATTTGTCACGCAGTAGACGATCATCTTTGTGCGGGCATCGGAATGAAGATCGATGTTGTCCATGGCTGTTAATGATCGATGACAGTTAGAACTGAATGCGTTTTTACTCTACTTAAAGTTAAGCGTTTGATGTTCCTGCTTTTCGTGTATGTAGTCACAGGCAGGACATTTAAACTTAACGGGATCCATGATGATATACCACAGATCCCGTTTATCGTATTGCAATTTTGTATTATCGTATGCTTATATTAACACAAAATAAAAAGACGAACAATAACAACTAGAATTGTAACACACAGTTATCAAAGCGAAGACTCAGTGTGATTTCTTGTGCGACATGTTCCTCGTAAGAAAGCTCACCGAAGTTTGCCTCAAGAATGAATGCACCTTTTACATCCCATAATTCCACCACAGTACCAACTGGATCTGTCATTTTAAGCTGAATATCGCGCTTATAGAAATCTGCATATCCACTGCGGCCTGAAACAGACTCGAAGTGTGTTCGAATCCATTCCATAACCTGTTGAGCACCGCTTGGTGCAATAGGATCATGAAGTGTCACAGCCATCGGGCTGAACGTGGTTTTTCCTGCAATATATCTGTGTGAGTTGATGAATGGAATTGCAATTTCCTCAGTTGTAATCTGCGGTCGTGCGGCTGTCTTTATGATATAGGCATCGATGCCTTCGATCATAAGCACCCACCTATTTTTTCTTTTTGGTTCGAACTTATTCGGAATCATTGATGAAACGTCGAGTGTCTCTGCGGCCATGTGTTTCTCCTTGTTAGGGTCATGTTTAATTATGCCATTCATTTTTTTTTAATCAATTTTGTTGCAGAAGTATAGTATAGAGCTAAAGGAAAGAACAGATGGGTGCAGTAAAAGGAATGAAGTTGATTGTGCATGAATGCCCAAAGTGTGGAGAATTCCGGAGCAAACGCATTACCTCATTTGAGAAGCATTTGTTTGATTCTCACAAAATAGTTGCAAAAGAATTGTGGGCCGAACAACATGGAGGTGGAAAGTGCCGCTGTGGATGTGGAAAAGATGCAGCATGGAGAGGTTGGGGTAAAGGTTTTACAGAGTTTGTAAAGGGTCATAATGCGAACATTTACTCTGCATATTCACAGGAAGAAGCTGAAGTGTTAATAACAGCGAGGAAAGCATCAATGCGAGGAAAACCTTCGTGGTGTAAGAACCTCACAAAGGACACAGATGAACGAGTTGCAAAAAGAGGATTATTAACATCAGCAGGTCGAAAAGCAGCATTTGATGAAGGACGAATTGAAGCATGGAACAAGGGTCACACAAAGCACGATGATTCAAGGATTGCAAAAGAAGCAAATGTTTTGAAAGCAAAGTACGCCTCAGGTGAATTAACTCCCTGGGCAAAGGGTTTGACAAAGAACACAGATCAGAGGGTTGCTAGGATGGCAGCATCAGTTTCTCTTGTACTTCAGCAAAAGGAAATTAGAAACCGTTTGGATTCAATGAAACGTCTAGACCTCGAAGAGGTAAGAACACGTGTTGAAGAGACGGGACTATTTCAGTTGGTCGACGGCCTTGATGACTATAAGAATCGTTCAGCGAAGGTTATCGTTGTTAAGTGCAAAACTTGTGGAGAAATTATTACCGGTTCAATTAATTCATTGTGGCACGGCAAGTGTTTCAAGTGTTCTCCTGGTGGTAGCACAGCACAAGAAATGATCGCTATTTGGCTCGAATCAATCGGTTGCAAAGTCAACAGAAATGACAGACAAGAATTGTCTGGTCAAGAACTTGATATTTACATTCCTGCTGCAAAGTTCGCTATTGAGTACAATGGCTTGTATTGGCACAGTCATATAAATAAGACACCTCAATACCACGAAAATAAGACAAAGTTGGCTCGTTCTCGCGGCGTCTCGCTTTTTCACGTATTTGAAGATGAATGGCGCAATAAACGGCAAATTATTGAATCAATAGCAAAACGTAAGCTTG
>Ga0315288_10003771_pt1 | contig 19312 bp, 15 predicted proteins | sample YL17G11_20_MG_FD_203454 | JGI IMG/M metagenome (GOLD analysis project Ga0315288, IMG submission 203454) | Sediment microbial communities from Yellowstone Lake, YNP, Wyoming, USA - YL17G11_20 | ecosystem: Environmental > Aquatic > Freshwater > Lake > Sediment | place: USA: Wyoming | collected... | reverse complement strand
ATTATTTTTTTCCAAATAACCTTTATATTTAGATATTTGTTTCTCTAAATATGAATTTATTGATAATTTACTTAAAAATAAATATTTTTCATCAAATTCGCTTATTTTTGAAATGATTATTTTTTCAGGTATCATTGATGTTTTGCATTTTTTTTGAACAGGTTTATTACTAAATTTTTTTCCCAAAAACTCAGTTTCATAATTACAATCTTCGATTGTTTTATAATCACTATATTTGTAATAACTTTTATTATTTTTATTTTTTATAAAATAATAAAATTGCAAATCATTTTCAGTAAAATTTGTAATTTCTTCATATTTTGAAATATCTGTTTGTATTTTTTGATGATACTTTTCATATTTTGTCAGAAATACCAAATATTTTTCGTTTATCGTTTTTAATTTGCTAATTTCTTCATATTCATCTAAATAAGCATATTTTTTATCATATTCTTTGATATTTTTAACGATACTTGGTTGTATACTTGGCAATCCAACTCTTTTATCATTATGTTTCAAATAATATATTTTACGATTTTCTAAATTTTTAAAATAATAAAATTCAGGATCCTTTGGATAAAATCCATTAAAAAATACATCCATCTAAAATCTTTTATATCATTATACATTTATGATTATAATCATTTTTATGTAAATTTTTTATTAAAAATAAAAAATTGTAAAAAGTTAAAAAAATCTCGCTATTTTACTTTTTGCTTGGGAAGCCTTCGTGAACAATATTGTCCAGACATACATCACAACAACATTTTTTATCGCCAAACCACCAAACGTATCCATACACGATCGATCTTTGATCTTTAAAATTTTCTAACTTTTCATTTTCTTTTATGTACTTGTATCCGCATTTAAAACATGGCGAACCGTATCTCCAATTACCAGGAACTTTACTGAGCCAAGAAAATTGGTTTCTCAATTCGTTTTGTCGTTCGACAGATGTGTAAATATAATTTTGGTTTTTATTTTGGTCTTCATCTTCGAATGCAACAGTTTTGTAACAAGTTAAACAAAAAGGTTTTTTGAAAGTTACATTATGATTTTTCTGACACTTCATACAACGATTTTTAGAAATAAAACTTTGCCACAGTTCTCTCGAAGGCTTTTCCCCGTAACCCAATTGCCATCCTTCAACATTCCATTCGTTAACAACAGTTTCGTATTTTCCGTGTATTGCTTCATCAAGAAGACGTCTCGCAGTACATGAGTACGGATCATACGTAAGAAGGTACCCCAATTTAACTGCCATTTCAACTCTTGTTAAACAGAATTGTAAATTGCATCTATTGCATCTCGGTTGACGTCGGTAATTCGTTAAAGTAATTTCTGTAACTAAATTAACTCTATCAAGCAGATACAATACATCAACTGCTTTAATTTCAAACCATGGAACATTATTTCGTGGTTCAACGTTGGTCGTTTTATGGGTGTTCCAAATTTCAATTCCAAAACACAATGTGTTATCTTTTGTCAATGCTGCAACGTCAAACACACATTTTTGATTCACATCGTTATTGTAAGATTTGAATTCTTCTTCAAACATGGTAGCACATTCTGGCATTTTTAAAATTGTTTCATTAGCACATTGTTCACACTCGTTCAAAAATAAAATCATTCCACCTCGGTTTAGAAATTTAACTAACATTGTTTTAGCAAGTCTATGGGTCTCGGTTTCACCAGGAGATGAATTTGTACACAATCCTTTGTCTCCAATGTGAGACCAGTGCATTCTGCGTTTATCGCCCCATTTTAATACAAGTGGTGCCTTACAATCCTCACAAATGCATCTAGGTCTTGGAGTTGTTCTTTCCATTGTTTTACAATCCATTTTTATGAAATAATTTATTCATATATAAAAAATAATCTTTATAGTTAAATAGTTTACTCAACATCACCTGAAAGAAAAATTCCCGTTCCACCATCGATAATAAAGTAATTCCATTGTCTTTATTAATAATTCCATTAATGGGAAATAGTGGAATATATACTCTTCCTGATAGTTAGCTCAATTAATAAAACAACGATATTCCATTAATTCATTACAAAAGTGGTTATTTGGTGAAATTAATACTGAATTATAATTCTAAAATAGTTATTCCATTAGATTTTACTTTAAAGCTTCCTTCTTATAATTAGATATTTTTATATACTATATGAAAATTTAGGTAGAATTTTATGATCCTGAGTGTTTTTCTTTATAAAAATTTATATTATCAATCATATGATTTGCCAATTGATTGATAGTGTCAAAATTAATACAAGGACCACCAGAAGTTGAAGTTATTGAAATAGGTGATTTGTCATTAATAAAAGGAATCATAACAAAAAATAACCAACCCAAAATATAATAAAATATTTACATTTATCATAATCATATCATAATCATCATATTCAATAATATCAGGAATAAGTGGAAATTTAGATTTATTTAAAAGAAAAAACAAGTGTTAATTCCTGGATCTTCATGATGAAATGAAAACACATCTTTATTTTCATTAAATACATTCAACCATTCATCTTCTAAATTTTCATTATTTATGCTTTTTATAAGAAATTGTGAAACTATTCGTACAATATCTCTTATTTCGCATTCTTCTTCAAAAAAAGAAGGATCATTTGTTAATGTGTTAATGGAAAACATTCATCTTTAAAGATGAATGCATTCAACTGAGTTAAATTTAAATCCATTTTTATTCTTTTTATAACAATTTATGCATTCAATTTTATCTTATTTTATAAAAAATTTTAAAATTGTTTATATAAATTTATTTTAATCATCTAAAAATCCTTTAGACATAAAACTTTTTACTTCCTCTTCGTAATCATCGCCACAATATTTTTGCGTGTATACAAAGAAATTTCTCAAATATTCTCTTACTTCTTGATTTTCTACTTTTTTCTTTAAAGAAAAAAAAATCCAAATTGATTATCGTAACTTTCTTTTACAAATTCGTCTCTCAAAGAGACCAAATCTCCTACTTCAATAAAGTTTAACAATTGTTGATAGTCATCTTTTAAATAAAATACCAAAGTTTAACATATTTTTTTTATCATTTTTTAAGTAAAATAATAAAATTTATATACCAACAGAATTGATAAGTAAATCTGCAACTTCATTTCTGTTAACTATCAACTTAGTGACTAACATTTCGTAAACCCATTTAGAATAACCATTTATGTAACAAATACCTCTAATATTTTTTACAAAAATAGGATTGTGTGTAATAGACCACCAAGTTATAATATTATAATTATCAAATTTACATTTTCTGTAAGAAGTTGTAAGTACTATTACAGAACCTGAAAAATTTTCAGGTGGTTTAAAATCTTTAGGTTCTACAATAGATATTTTTTCATAAATTGAAATTAACTTTAATATAGAATTTATTTCATAAATTTTATCACTTTCAGAAAAATTACAAATATATAAATTAAATCTCTTGTGTATTTCTTGAAGAAATGAAAATGCTATTTTTTTTACAACTAAACTCATCAATGGTGTAATATCTATCATTACAAGTATATTTTCATCTTTTTTTTGTAAATTATTAGTAGTTGGAATATTATTTGGTAAGTCTTTTAGATTCCAATATGTATTTGGAATCCAAAACCAATCTCTTTTTGATAAATATTCCAAATATCTTTCACTATCTTTATCTAAAAATATTTTATTATATTTTGATCTTGCTCGTCTTGGCATGGTTTCATAATTAATTTTATCATAATTACCTTTACAAATATGAGTTTCTGTTATATTAATTTCTTTTCTGAGAGGTGTTAGATATGTTTTTCTAAAACATGCTTTATTTATTTTTAAATGTTTGCAAGCTTTTAAATTTGCTTTTGTAATTTTATCCAAATTTGAACCTTCTGACGGAAAATATTTGGCAGCATATGTTATCTTTTTTACTTTCCCTTTTTTTAAAAAAGATAGGTCGGTATTTATTTGATTGGCCCACATTTGAATAATTTCATTATCACATCCATATCCTAAAAATTTTTTTAAATCTTTCCATGAAACATATTCTGCGTATTTAATAATTCTAGCTAAAAAAAAATCACGGTCAACTTCCATTAATGCAATAATCGCTTTTAACCCATTTTCTTCATTCCCTGAACCAAATCTTGGACTTCTTAAATAAACAATAGATTTAAAAATTTGTTCTTTTTGATTATAAGAACAACTATCCCATACTCCTTTTATAAATTCTTGATAATTAATATCTTCACAAAAAACTATAGAATTAATTAAACATTGTACCGCCATTTTTAAATATTTAAATTTTGTCCTAATGAGAAATTGAACACTGAAAATGTTTAAAAATTTATAATAATTTGATATTATCAGCACAAAAAAAATAAACCTTTTTCTTTTGGTTTTATTTATATCATATATTAATGAAAAACAAATATTTAAAGTGACTTTAAATGTTTTATTAAAATTATCCTTTCACATCATCAACATCTATTTCTCCATTTTCTTGTTTTACACCATTTTAATACCAATATAATGTTCCATCACTTTTTATTATGACATGTTTATTATCATTTCTGTGTATATTATGGCAGCAGACGTAAGTCTGCGTGTTCCGGAGAAACCCGTAAATCATTATTTCGATGTAATCGACCATTTTGATAAAATTTTTTTATTTTAAATTTACAGATATTTGAATTTATTTCTTCCATATTAATTTTATTTTTACTTAAGTAATTTTTTTAACAACAATTTTATTAACTTTTAATTAATATTTTTGTATTTTTCTATCAATATAATTTTAATGATAAACAAAAAATGTCAAATGTTTTTTTGAAGTGAATTGAATTGCACAAATTTTTAAAAAGATAAAATCCCTTTAACCTATTTGTAAAGTGTAAAAAAATGTCAATTGCAAGTAAAATTCTAAAAATGAAGTCAAATACTAGTTTATCAAATTTTGTAAACATTAATTCAGGCTCTGCTATACCATTTCAATCTGGTGTAATAATAATTGAATATTCTTACAGTTATCCTATCGATGAAATGAATAAAATCATAATACAAAGAATAAAAAGCTATGGAGAGATTGATATAGAAGAAGATTTGGAATTATTATATGAAAGATTAGAACGTGCTTTAAATATTATTGAAGAAAATAGTATAAAAGAGACTATAAAAACTTTGGAAGAAAAAAAAAGAAAAATAGAAGATGGTGAATATTTAAAAGATTTTTTAAATGAAACTAAATCTTTATTAAAAGAATATTCATTAGCAGGTCTAGTTTCTGAAAATATATCTTTTATGAGTGATAAAGCAGAAGATAAAACTGAAAAAGTTATTAATTTAGATGAGAGAAAAGCTCGCATATCTGATATTATTGAAAGGTATTTTAATGTAGTGGCTCGTTATGTTGATATTCAAGTAATTCGTAAAATAAACACAGATGTTAATGAATGTGTAGGTTGTGGATATAATATGTCTGAAGTGTATATTGATGAAGGTGGTGAACAAATATGTCCGGATTGTAGAACTGTTAGATACAAATATAATATGGCTGGTCATAAAGGTATTAAGAGTTTTACTGGTAGTAGAATGTATGATGTCCAAGTTACATTTAGGAGAGAATTACTTCAATTTCAAGGAAAAGAAAAAGTTCATATTCCTGAAGAAGTTTATGATTTATTAGATAAAAGATTTCAAAGTATCGGAATGTTACCTGCAAAAGAATTAAAAAAAACAAAACTTGATGAATTTGGTAAAATTCCAAATACATCACTTGAATTATTAGATGATGGGTTGCAATGCATTGGTTATCCATCATTATATAAACACGCCAATAAAATTGGTAAAAAATTGTGGGGATGGAAATTACATGATCTTCAAGAATTAACACCACTTATAATGAAAGATTTCAATGAATGGCAAGTTCATTTTCCTTACGTCGATAAAGGGGGAAGAACATCAAACACTTGTAGTCAAGCTCGTTTACTTCAACATTTGAGACATCGTGGTGTAAATGTATGCTTTTCAGATTTTAAATTACCAGGAATGTCAAGTCTTATTGCCAATGAACAAATTTTTAGACAAATGTGCGAACGATCTGGACGAGTATATAATCCACTTTTTCCTAATCATGAAATTGTTAATAAAGACAGCGGAATTACATTAGTTATTGATGGCGGGACTAGAGTTTTTCTTTCAGGTGATGTTGAATAAATTTAATAAATTATTAAAACTAATTTATTAAAAATGATTATATTATTTTTTTGAATATAATAAATATACAAGAAAACCATATATCCAAAATAATAATGATTTTTTTAAAATGGATGAACTTGACGCTGATTTTGTAAAAGGATAAAATAATAAATTTATTTTTTTATAAAATATGATTTTTATCATTTTAAATGATAAAAATTTAAAAAAAAATAATTTTTTAAACTAAACAATCAAATATTTGATTTGATGGGTGGATATGTAAAAGAAATATTTAATCTGAGTCACTCCATTCGATTCAGAGTTTCAAAGAAATCCAGAAGGATCAAGTATTTTAGACAAATCTCAAACAAATATTTAGCCCAACAAACCAGTTAACACTGATAAATCACCACTCATAAGTCCTTTAACAGTCTTTATAACATCTGCAACTCCAGTCATTTTGAAAATGCTACCTTCGCCATCTGCAACATTACCAATCAACATTGTTATTAATTTACCAGAAATCCTTTGAGCATATTCTTCACCTAATCCTCTCAAAAAGAAATTAAATAATACAAATCCTAATGCTACCAATAATGAACCCATAATAATATCCCAAAATGTTCCTCTTTTCTTTTTCCCTTTACCTTTTAATTCCCATGCTTCTTCACCTATATCTACTAAAATATCTTCGTAACGATGTATCATAGAAAATTGTAACATAGTATATCCACCAGCTGGTAAATTAAAAATCATTGTACATATCACTTCTAATAACAACCAAAATATTACCATTCCTACAATATAATTTTCTGAATTTTCAGCTATAAATTTTTCTCTCTTGTGATCATTTAAATATTGAATATATCTATGATGACATTGTTTTAAAGTTTCTTTTTGTGGATCAGGATTTTGAATATCCCAATCTGTATGAACAGCTTGTAATTCATCTAATCTATTTTCTAATGCTGTCCATGCTCTTACCTTTTCTAATTCACTATAACTATCGTAATCTGGAATTTTACCAATTTGTGTGGCAATTAAATTAATTGTCTTTTTTCTTCTTTTAGTTTTTCTTTTATCATTTTCACCAATCCCAGAAGATGGCGATGAAGATGATTTTGGTTCATCTTTTTTATCATTATCGGTTTCAGATGGTAAGGAAGAAATAGGTACTTCCATTTTAGGATTTTTGGAAGAATTAGGTCGTTCTTCAGAATTTATTGTTGATCTTTTTTTTGTATTGGAAAATAATTCTTGATTTTCAGATTCTTTTTCATCTTCTTTTAATTCCATCCTAACATTTCTGGGAGAAAGAGGTCTTTCTTTAGATTTTTTTTCATTTATTTTATCTTCATTTAATTTCGTTATAATATTTATTTCATTAGATTTCATCTTATAATTTCTTGGGGATAAAATTTTTTCATTTTCATTGTTTTTTTTTGATTCTAAATTTGTAGGAGATTTTATTAATAATTTACCAGAGGATTTTCTTACTATTTTTGGACCTTTTTCAGATTTTAAGTCCGAATCTGTTTCAGATAAAATTAAATGAGGCGAATTCATTCTTATATTCCTTGGTGATGCTATATTTTTTTTATTTAAAATTGGTGATGCTATATTTTTTTTATTTAAAATTGGTGATACTTTAATTTTACTTGATGTTGTTTCTCCCAATAATTCTTTTAAAATAATTGAATTACTTTTAAATATTTTTTTTGATTCTTTTTCATTTTTTTCATCTTTTTTTTTCTCTTTCTTTTCTTCTTCATCTTCTTCATCTTCTTCATCTTCTTCCTCTTCTTCATCTTCTTCATCTTCTTCATCTTCATAATCTCCTTTTTCTTCTCCTTTTTCTTCCTCTTTTTCTTCTACCTCTTCTTCCTTCTGTTCTTCCTCTTCTTCCTCCTTTTCTTCTTCCTCTTCTTCCTTTTCTTCTACCTCTTCTTCTTCTTTATCTCCTTCTTTCTTTACTTTTTCATTTTCTTCATCTTTTTCTTTTTCTTCTTTCTTTTCTCTTACCTCTTCTTTATATTCATTCTCTTCTTTCGCTTTTTTCACTTCTTTATTTTCATCGACTTCTTTCTCTTCTTTCTCTTCTTTTTTTTCATCAACTTCTTCTTTCTCTTTTTTATCTTCTTCTTTATCTTCTTCTTTCTCTTCTTTTTTATCTTCTTCTTTATCTTCTTCTTTCTCTTTTTTATCTTCTTCTTTTTCTTCTTCTTTCTCTTTTTTATCTTCTTCTTTATCTTCTTCTTTCTCTTTTTTATCTTCTTCTTTATCTTCTTCTTTTTTATCTTCTTCTTTATCTTCTTCTTTATTATCTTCTTTATTATCTTCTTTTTTATCTTCTTCTTTATCTTCTTCTTTATCTTCTTCTTTATTATCTTTTTCATTATCTTCTTCTTTATCTTCTTCTTTATTATCTTTTTCATTATCTTCTTCATTATCTTCTTTCTCTTTTTCTTCTTCCTCTTTTTCTTCTTCCTCTTTTTCTTCTTTCTCTTTTTCTTCTTCCTCTTTTTCTTCTTCCTCTTTTTCTTCTTCCTCTTTTTCTTCTTCTTCTTTTTCTTCCTTCTCTTCTTCTTCTTCATCGTTTATTGAATTTTTATCTTGTTTATTTTTTGATACATAACTATTAGTTATAAGGTTAGATCTGGTAGATTTAACAACATTTCTAAGTCTCTTTCTTTTTAAATGTGTAATTTCATTTTTTCCAGGAGTAGTAACTAATCTTCGGTCTGATGTTGTATTTTTATTTTTTTCATTGGAAGGAGTTTCATTTTTTCTAATTCTATTTGGGACTGTTTTATTTGTTGATTTTAATTCATTTTTTAATTTATCGGGTGGTAAAATATTACCAATTGAATTCTTTGGTGATTTATGACGATTTAAGACTCTATTTCCAGTCGGAGTTCTTTTGGAAAAATTTGATTTTCTTCCCAAAGTAACCAATGAATTATTAATTTCGTCATTATAATTCATAATAACATTGGGAGTTATTGGATTAATTTCATCATCATCATCCATTATGTATTTATTCTTATGATTATCAGTTATTATAATAGAAATAAAATTTATATATAAAAAAATTTTGTTGATTTTTTTTTAAACAATAATGAATGACGAGACAAACGAAATATTAAAAAAAATATTAATATTAAATTTTATGAATAGTGGATTGGAAAAAAATAATTTAATTATTTTTTTAATATTTTAATTTTTTCATAAATATACGAGTCCATTTTTTAATTTTACAATATTGGCTGTGATATCAGAAAAATTTCCACCAGATTTAATAAAATATTTTGAATGACACATAAAAACAAAATCTTCATCAGGATCTTCTTTTATTCTGTATTTAACTATCATTCCTTTTTTTGAAAAAAAAGATCCAATTTCTTCTATATATTTTTTACTTTTTGTGTCATTTAAAATTTTATGTGAGCCCGTTACTATAATAACTTTTTTTAATTTTGGAATTTTTTTTAAAGATTCGTTATAATAAATTAAAGGTTTTACATAATTTATACCTGTTTGTTTAAAAATTACATAATTTGTTAAAAAATCTTCAACTGAATTTTTAGATAAATCAATAACATCACCTGTTCTTAAATGTACCACTAATGTATCATCTCCCGGTAATTCTATTTTTTTACCTCTTTTATTGACAATTTCTTTTAATATTAAAAAGTTATTAATTCTATTTGTATTATTATAATATTCTACTGCTATTGAATCTTTATAATAATATTTATAAGAACCGATTAACATCATTCTCATCTCATGTCTTGTAATAAAATCACCCAGTTTGTAAGGAAATTTTATTTTTATTATATCCTGTAATTGAGATCTATAGTATTTTATTTTTTTATGTATAAAAATTGAAAATATTACGATAAATATTAAAAATATTAAAAATAATATCATTTAAATTATTATACATTTAAATTAAATTTTCACAAAAATTGAATGTAAAATTAGAAATAATCAAAAATTTAAATGTCCTTTTTACAATGGGAAAATATTAATATTTTTTTTCAAAATAAACCGATTACATGGAGGTGGATGTTCCCAGAAATGCAAAAAACATCTTTAAATGAAAAAAATCTCTTTTGGCAAGTTGGATTTAATGGATTTAATATAATAATTATAAAAGGACAAGTTGAAGGAAAGATAACAACTCACATGATAGAAATCAAAAAAAATCTTTCGTGTAATCTTAATTTACAAGCATGGTTTGATGCTTCAGAAATGTTTTTTGAAAAACGCAGAGAAGGTTATCTTCCACCATGTTCTGGTGAAAAAAGAATAATTAAAATTATGAGAGGATATGTATATGATTCTAAAAAAGACAAAATAGATTATCCAATAGACGTTGATTCTAAATTAGAAGGATTAAGATTTTGGTGTTCGACAGATTTTCCTTATACTATAGATGGATATAGTAGTGGAAATATTAAATTTCGTCACGTAGATTCTATTTTAAAAGAATGTTTTGTTTTATCAGGGTTCTTACCTCCTAATTGTATTATAGATGGTGAGATTTGGCATCCTAATTATAATTTAAATGAGATAATTTCGATTATTAAATCCGAAAAGAAAGATCCTAGAATGGAGGACATGGAATATCATATTTTTGATATTTGGTGGGAAGAAGATAAATGTCAAGAAATAAGAAGATCTGTATTAGAATTAGCAATGAAAAAATATAGAAATAAAATATTTCCTTGCGTACTAAATTATGAAAATAATATAAAATATGAAACAGGTGGAAGAATTTCTGAATTAATTGGTAAAACTAAATTATTTACAACAATGATTAAAGTTGCTAATAATCAAGAAGAAATATTCAAAATTCACAGAAATTATGTAGATAATATGGGATTTGAAGGTAGTATTCTTAGAAGAAGGGCAAATGGAACATTAGAAGATAGTAAAGAATATAATTTATCAAGATATATTTTTGGAAAATCTAGACATATATTAAAAATTGTTGATTTAATTTCAGAAGAAGGAATATGTTTGGGAGTATTAGATTCTAAAGAAAAAGAATGTGCAAAGTTGGTTTTAAAAGATATTAGAGGTAATATATTTACAATAAAACCAGAAGAACCTTTAGAAATAAAAAAAAAATGGTTAAAAAATCCAAAACTAGTAGTTGGAAACTATATTACGTTTACTTATAAACAACTTTCACTTAATGGAAAACCATTAAATATATCTTATAAAAACGTAAGAGATGAACCTGGATGGAAACCAGACGATGATAAAGTTATTAAATTTGATTTAATTTACCAACTTTGTGATGAATAAAATTTTAATGAATAAAGTGAATAATGTCATTCACTTGATAAATTTTTTTGATTTATCATTAAAAAATTTTGCATAAGAATAAATGGAAGGTAGTCAAGTAAATATTAATGAACTTAAAATGGAAGATGTTTCTCCTGAAAATAATGGTGAAAAAAAGAAAGGAAGTGGTTTAGCTAGTTTGCTTATTTGGTTGATTGGAATTTTCATTATTGCAATGATTGTTTTTGTCTTATTACAACCTACTTATGTATTAGACGGTAATGGAAATTTAGACTTTGGAAAAGCTGCATTAGCATCACTTATTGTAGCACTTATTGGTGTAATTATTATTGCGCTAGTGACATCTTGTCGCAGGTAATTTTACCATTTAATATTAAACTCTGGAACATTTTTTCAATATAAAGCGAAAAAAAATCATAAATTATGAAATTTTATTTTATAATTATGAATAATTTACTTTTTTTAATTATTATTGCAAGAATGTCGTTTTGTAAGTAAATTACTTTATTTTTAAAAAATCAAACACAATATTTGATTTTTATTGGTGTGAAACCTTTTAATTTATTTAATGAATTATTGATTTTTAATTTTTGATTTATGTAATGAAACATTAATTAAAACAATATAATAAATGGATGGTGTAATTATTGCTATTCTCATTGGAATTTTCATTATTGGGTTTATTTGGATCTTTATGTCTTCTAGATCTGTTTTAAATGTTAAATTACCAGATGTTAAAATATTAGATGTTGGTTCATTAAATAATATAAATATTAAAAATGAACCATTTGGTAAAAATAATGGAAATGTAACAATTCAAGATACAAATTTATCTGATAAAACTGTATCTAATGTATTTCAAAATTTTGCAAGTGGATTATTTTCACGAGCTTATGGTGAAGATGTGGACATGAATAATCAAATAAACGACATGGTTAAAATTTTATGTAAAGATGAAAAAGAAGAAATAAAAATGACTTTAAATGAATATGTAAAACATTTAACTAAATTAATGAAATCTTATAAACCTGGAAAAATGACATCTGAATGGTCAAGTAATTCACAAACATCAGATAGATCTTTTACTGAATCTGAATCTAATGATGAAATTAAATATCTTTGTGGTAAATTAAATAGTATTTTTTCAGAATGTGTTACTTATAATAATGGTGATTTAGGAATATTTTTCGGTGTTTTATGTACCAATCTTTTAGGATGTTCAATGGCACTTAGAAAAGATCAATTGGAAAAGGCAGAAGAAATTAAAAAGAGAATGTTTGAACATATTAAAAAGATTATGTAAATTTAGTATTATGAAAATTTATAAATACTAAATATTATGGTTTATTAGTCACGAAAAAACCATAAAAAAGTTTATGTAAAAACAATTAAAATAATTTTAATTGTATTCTATTTTATTGTCATTCAACACAGTTATATAATTTAAAACTTTTTAAATTTTTGTGCAAGAATGAAAATAATATAAATTATGAACTTGTTGTTTTAAAGTATATTATATAATAAAATGAAAATATTTAACACTCTTTAAATAAAATGGAAACTCAAACTTGGTGTAAACCCATTATTGCGTCAATTTTTGTCGTAGGATTGGCTATTTTAGTACTTTGGTTTTTTGTTTGGAATGTAATTGACGATTTAAAAAGAAAAATTAATAATGTTTTTGGGTTTGCAACTGGGTTGGTTGATTTAATGTTTGATTACTTTAATGATTTATTTCAATTCACTTTAAATAAAAGTGAAGTTATTTTGGAACGTCTCAAATTAACCATAGAAAAAATTAATAAAATTTTAAATAAAATACAAAGTCCGGCATTCGGATTAACTTTTTCAAATTTTTTAAATAAAAAGATCAATATTGGTTATAAAAAGGGTGAAGAATTAAATCAACACGATTTAAATGTTATAATTTCAAATTTGGTAACAAATCAACGAGCAAAAATGTCTATTATAAATGCTCTGGACGGATTAGATCATTCAATTTTTAACAATTCTGTATTAAATGTTAATGCAAATATTGTAAATTTTGTTTCAAATTTGATAAGCCAATCATAAAATATAAAAATTCAATTATTAAATTGAATTTTGTTTAATTATTCAATTTAATTTTTATTTATTCATATTTATCAATTTAAATTATTAATTTCATTTTTTTTAATTAAATTTTAATCATTTTTTTTTAATTAAATTTTAATCATTTGTCATTTTTATTTTTGACTTTATTATTTATTTTTTTATTTTTATCCTAATAATAAATGAGATAATTCTATCAAATGGATCTGATTGATAGAGCCAAAAATTTGGCAAATTTACAAATAGGACAAACAATGGATAGTTACGGAAACGTTCAAGATGTTTCGTCTTGGTATACAACTATTTTGAGAAGTTCATATGGAGAAAATCACATTTTGACTTGTGATTATTTTGAGACATTAGTTAGTGACATTATCACTAACTATAATGCAAAAATTGATTCTGATTTATTAATCGAACTTATTCCAAAAATAATAAAATCTCTTAAAAGATATAATGAAACTACTAAAGATAAAAATTATGCAACTTATGTATCAAATAGAATTAGTATTCTTGTTGGTAGACTTTTGAATATTGTACCTTCAAAAAAAAAAGAAAATATAAAATTGTCGGATGAAGATGTAAAAATAGAAGCTGAAGATAAAAAAAAAACAGCAGAGGAGGAGAAATTAATAGAACTTAAAAATTTAAATTATGAAATAGTAAAAAAAGTGGAAATAGCAGAAAAAAATGATTTAACAGTTGATGAAATTGAATCATCATTAAAAGAATATCAATTATTAATTGAGTCAGTGGAAAAAGTGAGAAAAGATGAATCAACTGAAGAAGATGATAATAAAACTGAAAAAGATGATAAAAAAGTGGAAAAAGATGAATCGGCAGCAGAAGATGATAAAAAAGTGACCGAATTAAATAAAAAAAGAATGGAAATGTTAATGGAAAAAAGATTAGAAATAAAAAAAATAATATTAGAAGAAAGAAAAAGAAAAGATGAGGAAAGATTAAAATTAGAAAATAAAAGAAAAGAGGAGGAAAAATTAAAATTAGAAAAAATAATAAAAGAGGAAGAGGAAAGATTAAAATTAGAAAATGAAAGAAAAGAGGAGGAAAGATTAAAATTAGAAAATGAAAGAAAAGAGGAGGAAAGATTAAAATTAGAAAATGAAAGAAAAGAGGAAGAAAGATTAAAATTAGAAAATGAAAGAAAAGAGGAGGAAAGATTAAAATTAGAAAATGAAAGAAAAGAGGAAGAGGAAAGATTAAAATTAGAAAATGAAAGAAAAGAGGAAGAGGAAAGATTAAAATTAGAAAATGAAAGAAAAGAGGAGGAAAGATTAAAATTAGAAAATGAAAGAAAAGAGGAGGAAAGATTAAAATTAGAAAAAATAATAAAAGAAGAAAGAAAAATAAAAGAGGAAAAAGAAAGATCAAAATTAGAAAAAGAAAGAAAAGAGAAAGAAATAAAAGAGGAAAAAGAAAGATCAAAATTAGAAAAAGAAAGAAAAGAGAAAGAAATAAAAGAGGAAAAAGAAAGATTAAAATTAGAAAAAGAAAGAAAAGAGAAAGAAATAAAAGAGGAAAAAGAAAGATTAAAATTAGAAAATGAAAGAAAAGAGAAAAAAATAAAAGAGGAAAAAGAAAGATTAAAATTAGAAAACGAAAGAAAAGAAAAAAAAATAAAAGAGGAGATAGTAAGATTAAAATTAGAAAGTGAAAGAATCGAAAGAGAAAGATTAAAATTACAAAACGAAAAAAAAGAAAGAGTTGAAAAAGAAAGAGTTGAAAAAGAAAGAGTTGGAAAAGAAAGAGTTGAAACCGAAAGAATTGAAAACGAAAGAATTGAAAGAGAAAGAGTTGAAAGAGAAAGAGTTGAAAACGAAAGAATTGAAAACGAAAGAATTAAAAACGAAAGAATTGAAAGAGAAAGAATTGAAAGAGAAAGAGAAAGAGTTGAAAACGAAAGATTTGAAAACGAAAGAATTGAAAAAGAAAAAATTGAAAAAGAAAAAATTGAAAGAGAAAGAATTGAAAACGAAAGAATTGAAAGAGAAAGAATTGAAAACGAAAGAATTGAAAGAGAAAGAATTGAAAGAGAAAAAAATGAAAAAGAAAGAATTGAAAGAGAAAGAATTGAAAGAGAAAGAATTGAAAGAGAAAGAATTGAAAAGGAAAGAATTGAAAGAGAAAGAATTGAAAGAGAAAGAATTGAAAAGGAAAGAATTGAAAGAGAAAGAATTGAAAAGGAAAGAATTGAAAAGGAAAGAATTGAAAACAAAAAAATTGAAAGAGAAAGATTTGAAAATAAAAGAATTGAAAAAGAAATAATTGAAAATGAAAAAAGAGAAAAAGAAAGATTTAGATTAGAAATTGAAAGGGAAAAAAGAAAAGAAATTGAAGAAAAATTGAAATTAGAAGGTGAAAGAATAGAAAAAGAAAGATTTAGATTAGAAAAAGAAATTGAAAGGGAAAAAAGAAAAGAAATTGAAGAAAAATTGAAATTAGAAGGTGAAAGAATAGAAAAAGAAATAAAAAAAAAAGAAGATAAAGGAAAAGAAAAAGAGGAAAAAGAGGAAAAAGATAGTTTAAAAAAACAAAAAAAACTCGAAAAAGAGGAAGAAAATGATAACGATAGTGTCAATGAGAATACTTTTATTATTAATAATAATAATATCGATGTGTGTGAAGAAAAAAATGACGATAATAATTCGTCCAGTTTTTTAAAAAGAAACTTGGAAGAATTATATTGGAATGACTGCAGTTGTAGGAATATTTGCCTTGATTGTAATAAAGAACAATTAGTATTTTGTTTTATTATATAAATTAATAATTTTTTTATAATTTAAAATTATAAATATGACTTAAATTTAAAAGTTAGTGGAATTTTTTTAATGGTCAAGAAAAATCTTCTTTGAAAAAAAAATAAATAAAAGATGTTCAATTTGTTTTGGAAAAAATTTGAAGAAATAAATGTAACGAATTTAACTGGAAAATTTTATAAAAATCACCCAAAGGTTATTTGGGAAGAAATTTACATAAATGGATCAAATATTTCTATTATTACAAAGGAAGATTTTAATTTCTTTTTCAAAATTACACCAGGAGAAGATCAAATTTTAAATAAAGAAGATAAAGTTGAAATTTTATGTCGAATTAATTTTGATTCTAAAATTATTAACGAAAACTCATCACACGATTTAAATATTTTTTTTAATCCTGATGAACAATTTGCTTTGAGTTGGAGTTCGGAAAAATATAACCGTTTTTTATTTATTTTTGAAGAAAAAACTAATAAAAAATCATTTGATTCTTTTTTAAGAAATGTTGCAGGATGCATTTGGAAATCGATTAATAAAGTCGAAGATGTTATGGAAGAAAAATGTGAAGTTCTTAAAATTATCAAATCCTTTGATAAAAAGGAAATACCCTTCCAGCAGCATATTAAAGAAAAATCAAATGAAAATCAAATAAAAATAATAGAAAAAAAGAATCCATTTGTAATAAATGAAATTGGAAATCCTCCTTCTAATTATTGTGTAGAATTTCGCACAGATTTGTATAAAAATTTAGATAATATTTTTACACTTTTATATCAAGATGTTGGGATTGGTATTAGAAAGTTATCTGAAAATCAACCTTTTTTATATAGAATTTATGTAAGAAAAGGACCAGTTTGCCATGAAGAAAAAAAATACGACAATCTTTTATTAGAAGTAAATATTAATGACGATTTACAACCTTGTTTTAATTTTTATGATTTAACATTTGTATTTTATGTTTTTATTGAATGTTCTATTAAAAATTTTCAATTTAAATTTAACGATAAAGATTCATTTGGATCTTTTAGAGATGTTTTTATTGCTTTTAATTGGGAATTTAATCATAAATTACCATTTACTTCATTATCAAAATCGGAAAGAGTAGAAATTCTTACCAATTATGCTCAAAATACAACATACGATATTGACATGTATGATTTAAATGAGAAACTGAAAACTCTTTCAGTTTCAAATTCTCATTTCAATGAAGATGATGAGTATGCATCTAAAAAATCTCAAAAAATAGATCAGAAAAAATATACTTTTATGACTCAATCTCTTATATATGATGCAACTTTTGCAGTAAGAGAAGATCAAGCTGATGTGTTTATACCATATGAATCAGAAATGAGAAAAAATGGTTCTATTAAATTCCGAGATTCAATGAATTTACCATTTTGTCCTCAACAAATAATGACACATCATAAAGATTCAAGTCTTCTTGCTCTAAATTCTAAATTTAATAAATCTATATTTCACATAGATTTGGAAAGACCTGACATTGTAGAAGAATGGAGCACTGGTACTCACTGTGTTGATAAAATTTTTCAAAAATCAAAATATAATCAAAATTGTATTGTTAATGTATTAAATGAACAAGGTATTTTTATGTTAGATCCGAGACTTCCTGGAAATAAAACTATACCTACTCGTGAAAGGTTTTTTTCAAGAGGTACATCTGGTTCATCAGGTTTAAATTGTGCTGCAACATCCGCAGATGGAGATATTGTTATTGGAAGTAAAAGAGGTGATGTGAGACTCTTTTCCAATAAAATTTGGGAAGATAATAAAAATATATGGAAACGAAAAGATTGTGAAGATTGGGATTTAATTCAATGTGATTCAGGTCAAGGTTTAAAATTAAATGCTACAACAAAACTTCCAAGTAAAGGTTCTACAATTACTAGCATTGATATCACACAAGATGGTAAAATTGTTTTATATACAACAAAAACTTTTATAATTGTCTTTTCGACAATTGTACCATCTACAGGCCAATCAGGATTTAGAGGAAAAGGGATGGGAAAAAATAAACCTAATCAAATACAACTGCGACTTTTATTTGAACATGTTCGTGAACTTGGTGATGTAAATTTTACACCTGCAAAGTTTAATACAGGTTTAGATGATGAGAGATTTATTGTTTCATCTACAGGTTCTTGGATTATTACTTGGGCTTTTACATATAAAAACGACCAATTAATTGTAAGTAAAGATTATACAATGAAAAAATATAAACAAAATGTAGTCGCTGAAGAGTTTAGACATAATAAATCTAATGAAATTGTTGTTTTACTTGAAAATGGGATAACTATGGCCAAAAAAATATAATTTGGTAATAATTAATGAATAAATTTAAACTAAAAAAAAATAATTTTATTATGACGGTTGATATATTTGACCAAATAAAAGTTTACGGATTCCATATAAAGTTTTCACTAATAAAATACCAATTATTATCCATTTTAATAAAAAATTTATTAAAATCGTTACTTAATTTTATTTTATTAAAAATATTTAACCAATATAATGAATGCTTGAAATTACTTCAATTCCTTTTTTAGTTTCCATATTAAGATTGATCCTATCTTTCAAATAACTTTGATCTACTGAAAAAAAATTATTATCAACACTTAATACTCTAAATTTATATTCCGGATACATTATTCGTACATTATATAAACTTAAGCCTATAATTTTTTTATAAATATCATTAACAACGATTTCATTTTTAAAATTTTCATCATTTTCTTGAAAATTATTAAATCGATTTGTATTTAATTCTGTATTAAAGATTTGTTCTTCAGATTCAAAGATTTGTTCTTCAGATTCAAAGATTTGTTCTTCAAATTTAAATAAATAATTTCCCATTTTATATTAATTTTTTTTTCTCTTTATAAAAAAATGATAAATATAAAATAAGATAATTTATTACATT
>Ga0315288_10003769_pt1 | contig 19314 bp, 18 predicted proteins | sample YL17G11_20_MG_FD_203454 | JGI IMG/M metagenome (GOLD analysis project Ga0315288, IMG submission 203454) | Sediment microbial communities from Yellowstone Lake, YNP, Wyoming, USA - YL17G11_20 | ecosystem: Environmental > Aquatic > Freshwater > Lake > Sediment | place: USA: Wyoming | collected... | reverse complement strand
TCTCCTGTCGCAGAGTCTAATCCCACATTGAGGGGATTGAAAGTGCCAGCCATAGAACGCGACTTCCACATCACGAAGGGCAGTCGCAGAGTCTAATCCCACATTGAGGGGATTGAAAGGCGACTCGGGGAGCCCATGTTGGGTCTAGCCCTTCTGCGTCGCAGAGTCTAATCCCACATTGAGGGGATTGAAAGGGATGGAATCCAGTTCTACCCCCCAGACTACAGGTGTCGCAGAGAGTAATCCCACATTGAGGGGATTGAAAGTGGCAGTACAACACTTGCGAGATTACCCTGAGCAATCAGGTCGCAAAGTCTAATCCCACATTGAGGGGATTGAAAGAGGAATGCCTGAGAGAAACCACCGAGCCCAGAGAAGAGGTCCCAAAGACTAATCCCAGGTCAAGGGGATTGAAAGCCGGCTGCTGTCTGTGCAACATCCAAGACAACATAGAGTCGCAAAGTCTAATCCCAGGTCGAGGGGACTGAAAGGATAGACGTTGACTGCCGAGGCCATCGCGCCATGTCAGTCCAGTCCCTCCGTTTCGGGCACATGCTCTGCAAGGACCAGAGTATGACATCTCATGTCCCGCAGGTCTCTGAACCACTCGTATACCTGAGATATGAACACCTCATCCCTGTCAGACTCTTGCCGCCACAATGGTCGTATCACATCCCTGCTCTCCCAGAGTGACAGAAGACTGGTCCCAACCCTCAGGTCGCAGAGGCTTCTCAGACACATCTCGGCGGCGAGCAACTCCTGTGGGTCGGCGTTGTTCCATGTCAGGGCTAGCTCGATGAGATTGATCGCTGATTTTATCTGCTGACACTTGCAGCAGGCCCAAAGGAACCTGTCCACGACAGCACTCATGTGAGTCTTCTTGGAGACTCGCCCCAGCACTTCAGAGACCCGCTGCTCCAACTCTGGTAACGCCGTTCCATCATGGGTGGTCTCATCATCTGTGAAGTAGCTCCTTGGTCTGGGGCTGACTGTGAGCAACACGCGTTTCATTACACGATCATCGCTTTCTCTGAGGTCGAGGTAATAATCAGCGTACATGAACGCTCTCTTGTCCAGCTCCTGCTGTATCCTTCTCTGAATGTTGTTCAGGTCACGCCCACTGACAGATATCTCGATGCCAGTCAAGTAGTACTGGTCTTTAGGCCATATCCTTGCTCTTCCTCTGAGCTTGGTGAACACTGTGCCGACTCCCTCGACATCCTTTTGAATCCAGTCCGTCATGAACCCAACATCACGGATCAGTCCTGGCAGCTGCGCGTTCTTCTCCTCGACGATGATTATGCTGTCTGAACCCATATCGCCCCTCGACCTGTGCTCATAGGCCGTGATCAAACGAAGAAGATCAGCTTCTGTCATGACTCTTCCCACCTTGTTCCTCCGGCCAACTAGCCCGTCGGCGGCTTCTCCTCCATCTCGTCGCCGGTCGCAAGGGCTCCGCCCCGATCGTACATCATGCTCTCGCCGGTATCATCCCAGTAGATGATTGACGCTCTACGTTCAGCGCGTTCCTCTCTTGCGCGTGCATCAATAGACAGAGCAGCGATGGCTCTGAGAGAAACCGGCTCACTGGGGCCCGGGTCAGCGAACGCAAAGAGCGCGGCGAAACGGGTTGCGTCAAAAGATTGGTCATCAGGTTCAGAGTCGATAGACATCTGCGTTCTCCCTCAATGGTTCTGAATAGTACTCATGATTCTGCGCACATGGCATCATCAAGAGAATACATGATGTTTCTGTTCGGAGGTCTTAAGCAATCATAGACCTCAAAACGCGGTGTCCGACACAATGGGTGCGCCCCCCGTTCTGTTGACGGCCATGTTTGCTACTGGCTCATTTGACTGGTATATGACGCCCTCTCGGTAGGACTAGCTGTACCAGAGTCTGCAGCTTTGACCAGCTCGTTTCGTGATGCTGTTACTGGTTTGACTTCACCATCACAGGATTCATTGCCCGACCCACTACAGACCCAAGCACTACTTCTCAGCAAAAAGGAATGCTCGGATCTCCCCAGTAGTAATCGGCGGGGACCAGCAAATCGCGCTGAACTCGTCCACATCCACATAAGCAAGCCACTTGCCACACCAACGAGCAATCAACTCTTCGCTATCATTGATATTCCGCGTGCAAACAAGAAGCAAACCCGTTCTGCCGACACGGAGAGCAACTGACTTGGCCGCCCTGTCCTCATCGATGCGTTTCTCACAGATTTCAATACTTCTGGCTATCACGGAACGTGTTTCATCATCGGAGTCGAGTAAGTGTAGACATACCGAAACGAAATGACGAGGCATCTCAGTTTCGAGACGTGAAATCAAGCTTTGAAAGACGGGGTCCATTGCAGTAACGGGCTTCGGCACTGCACTACGTTCACCATGCAACCAAGAGTAGTAGGAGTCAAGCTCGTCGGTGTGTGTAGTCAATAAGAGCAGGTCAGCTTGCCGCAGATCCCCGTCGGCGAACAACAAGCCCGTCTTCACATAGTACATGAAATAGTCGAGTTCATCGAAAGCATGGACAATGGGCTGGTCATTCAGTGCAATCCGTCTTTTGAGATAGTGAAGAAATGCTGAAGGGTGTTCTACTACCTCACTGATTACACGAAGATCATTGAGATAGACAAACCATGGCCACTCCTCTCCTTGGAGCAGACCTAGTTTTCTTGCCGTGGGAAGATGAGAACTCAACTGATAGAGGGGCTCGAGATTCACCAGAATGATGAAGACATGCCTGAATTGCTTCCTTTCAGTTGTAACAATGGGTGCGCCTCTCATGTCAAAGAAGGATACAACTCGAGCAGAATCGATATATCGAATCGCTCGTGTTGCCTGGTCCTCTGCCATCTTGAGACTTTTTCTCATGCTGTTCATAAACCCACTAATCGAACCTCTCCGTTTCTCAGGCGGGAGTCTGCTTGCCTTGGCCTCTATAATGACAAGGCAATCATCATAGAAGGCAAGCCCATCTAGCTCGTAGGGGGTCATCTGACCTTGTCTTTCAATGCTATAGTGCAGATTGGAGTATACTTGGGACTTGGGGAGTAGCGTCCCAATCAATTGAACTGAAGTCTTCTCTAGGTACTTGTCTCTTGAGGGAAGATACTTGTTGCTGTAGTATTGAGGCGAATAATGTCTGAGCAGGTCTTCCATGATTGCTATACGACTTCTCGACGCCATAGGTGGATGGAAGATATAGTACTTGCCATCAAACTTGATGATTGGGTGTGTAGAAATCATCGTGTCGTTTGTCGGCCATCCTCTCCAGGATGGTAGTCGTGTAAGGAAAGCCTTGTTTTCTCCGAGCTCACAGCTGAGGGCTTCTAGGATCGCTCTGTCGGTTTCGTTGTTCGGTTGAATCTCGAACACTCCATGACTGCCAACCGATTCTAAGTAGTCCTTGAACTCCGCCATATCAGTGGCAAGGTCTGGGTTCTCCTCTCTGAATTCCTTCAGAACGTCTTCAATGGGTTCGTTCTGTAAGTTCCTCTTCTCAACCCATTCATTGAATCCTGCATGAGCCCCAAGGAGGAGGTGCCTTGATTTCGCAATCTCCTGGTTCAATGCAGAGTCGATTTTCTTTCCTGCCCGTTGGAGAAACTCATGCAGATCTCTAGCTGAGAACTTGATTTCGTTCAGTAAGTGAGGATTGTGAGGCGCGAACAGCTCCAGAAACATTCTCTCCAAATGAATTGCATAGGCCGGCCCCCTTACGAAGATGTATGAAACAAGCAAGTGTACTCGAAGTTGAGCTTCTGTTTGGTCCATCGTTTTGTCAGCCGGTTCGCTGAAAAAGTACAGTTCCAAGTCGATGCACAGTTCTTTCCAGAGCCTAAGAACCCTGTCTATTGTTGCAGCAGTTGGAATCTTGCTCAGCGTCGGATATGGTTTTGACAAAGCCAGACTCATCAGGTACTCAACGAGAGCTTCGCTGTAGATTTCGGCTGACTCAGCATATGTTTCGGGGTTCTTTGTTAGTGTTATCTTGGAAATGGCAGAAATGACTCGCAGTGGGTCGTATTCACTAAGCAACTTCTCGAATTCCAGGATGGTGTTGTCTACGGCTTGGCGGAACACCGGCCTATTCTTCCTCAATCCTTCAAGGAAATCCTTCCGCTCCTTGGGTCCTCGGTCCAATGTCACTGAAACATTCCTTGCCTTCTTCCTGACCTGAAAAGGACGGTGCTCGATTCATATATGCATTTCACAAAAGCAAGCATTCCCCCATCGCGAAGTATGCAATTTGCGGCATAGTGGTTCAGACCGCCCTTGGAATCCAGACTCCAGAAGTTTCCTCGAATGAATGCTTGGCATGCGAGCTTATATGACACATCATACTCCAATCAGCGTCTGGAGAAGCACAAGATGTCCGAGGACTTGAGAGAAACCGCCCTCAAGGTCTATGCCGCCATCTTTGAGAAACAGGATTCCGTCGAGGTTGAGGGAGTGACCTACTCAATCGAGAAGACCTCAAAGAGCAAGCTGAGGTCTGTTGAGATAGACGGACTGACCTTTGTTGAGCAGAACCCCAACAAGGAATCACGGTGGGCTCAGCTGGCAAGAGAGGGTCATCAGATAATGTGGGCGATGAGAGGGCGCCAGTACATCGCTCGTGTGATGGACGGGAAGTTCCTCGCCCTGAAAAGAGGATGATTCGGCCACTCAGAAACAGCTTCAGGAAATCTACTAAAAGCATGTCAAAGGGTAAGGACACGCAGACAATCGAGGACACGGCAGTTCATGAAGTCGGGGTATTGTTTCACTGTCCACAGGATACTGGCCGCATGTCAGCATTGAATGCCTACTAGATTCGACCGTGGCCGCTGGCTAGCGCGTCTCCTGTTTCTTGACTTGGGGCTGGCGGCCTTTCGATACGGACTGAATGGTTGAATAGATACAAATACAGGTCGTGCGTGTTCAGTGGCTAGTGACCAACACTGGTGAATAGAGGGAGGCTAGGTTACCATGGTCAGAGTAGGAAACAAGGCGCCTGATTTCAAGACGATTACTGAGAGTGGCCAGAAGTTCAAACTGAGCAGCCTGAAGGGCAAGAGGGTATTTCTCTTCTTCTATCCGGAAGATGGTAGTCCTGATTGCACAGCCGAGGCCTGTTCCATTAGGGACAGCTATGCAGCATTCGCTGCGAACAACGCTGTCGTCTACGGAGTGTCAGGTGGATCGTCAGAGTCACATCGGGAGTTCAAGAGGGAATACAGTCTGCCGTTCCCACTGCTGATGGACGAGGACTTTCGGATATCCAGACTGTATGGAGTATACGGATGGGACTCACGAATGGACCCCCGGCTAGTGAGAATCTTTGAAGAAGACAGAGCGAAGGGAGTGCCAATAGGCGTGTACCGCATTGACTTCGACCCAGAAACAGGTATTGATAGCGTGACGTACAGGGGCGATGAAAGAGTCCACATGGTTGTTAACAGAACCTCATTCCTGATTGACCAGCAAGGCAAGGTCGAAGCCATCTTCGGTGGACCCGAAGCGATGGAAGAGATAGACACAGAGGAACATGCGGAGCAGGTCCTCAAGGCCTGGGGCTTGAAGCTCTAAGCGAGCTCTGCCTTTTCCCGTCTCTTTGCGGGCTGGCCGACGCTGCTGGTGTAGATAATCGATTCTGTTACCCATCGAGGTCAAGGAGCGCATTCATCTCATTGTCGTGGAACGCACCTATCCGACAGCTTACTGGCCTATTCTTCACTTCTTGCCTCGCGAAGACGCTCTAATCACCAAATCGTTGATATGCTGTTGATTCATCTCGCGTTACATTGTCTGTTTCCGACCGATTGGCTGGAGTTGGAGTGGCATGCGGACAAAGAAGGGTGCTCGGGAAGAAGCTGACTCACCTGAGAAGCTGCGTGAACAGGGAGTTCAACTAAGCGAATCTGGTCGAGTTGAGGAAGCGGAAGCGGCGTTCAGAGCTGCCTTAGACCAGAGACCTGACTACGTGGAGGGGTGGGACAGCCTAGGGTATCTTCTCTGGCATTCAGACAGGTACAATGAAGCTGAGGATGCATACAGAGCAGCTATCCGGTGCAAGTCGGACTATGCGGATGCTTGGTATCATCTTGGGAACCTCCTCGGGAGGATGGACCGCATTGACGAAGCTGAGGATGCATTCAGGTTGGCTATACGACACAAACCGGATTACTGGAAGGCCTGGAACAACCTCGGTTCGCTTCTCTTTGATTCAGGTCGCATTGAAGAAGGGCTTGATGCCCTGAGGGAAGCAACAAGAACGGATGACACCGCTATGGCATGGTCCAATCTCGGGAAAAAGCTCTTCGCGATCGGACACAAGAGCGAGGCAGAGCAGGCGTTCAGGATAGCTACCCAGGCACATCCTGAAGATGGCGAGTGTTGGTACAATCTTGGAGCATTTCTGTATGCCGAAAAGCGAATAGTCGAAGCTGAGGCGGCATTCCAGACTGTTGTTGCGCGCAAACCCGATGATGCTAATGCCTGGAACAACCTTGCATCCCTGCTGGATGACCTCAAGAGGTACGATGAGGCTGAGAAGGCGTATCGCAGGGGTCTGGGACTTGATCCTAAGAATGCATTTGCGTGGAACAACTTTGGAGTCCTGCTGTACAACCTGAAGAGGTACGGCGAAGCTGAGAAGGCATATCGCAGGGCTCTAGAACTGGATTCCGAGTACACATTTGCATGGAACAACCTTGGAAACCTGTTGAGGGACCAGACGAGACACGACGAATCTGAGAAGGCATATCGCAGGGCTCTAGAACTGGACCCGAAGTACGGAGGAGCGTGGAACAGCCTTGGACTCCTGCTGACGGACCTGAAGAGGTACGACGAGGCTGAGGAGGTATATCACAAGGCTCTGCAGCTTGAACCTGAGGATGCCAAAGCCTGGTACAACCTTGGAATCCTGCTGAGCGATTTGAAGAGGTACGACGAGGCTGAGAAGACGTATCGCAGGGCTCTGGAGCTGGTCCCGGAATTCGCAGCGGCATTGGACAACCTTGGAGTCCTGCTGTACAACCTAAAGAGGTACGACGAGGCTGAGAAGGCTCTTCGCAGGGGTCTGGAACTTGATCCCGGGGAGCCACGGGCGTGGAGCAACCTTGGAGCCCTGCTGGCCGAGCTGGGACGGCACGTCGAGGCTGAAAAGGCTTTTCGCAGAGCTCTCGAACTCACCCCGAATGACCCGGTCGCATGGACCGGCCTTGGAGCTCCCCTGAGGGGCTTGAAGAGGTATGACAAAGCTGAGAAGGCTCTTCGAAGGGCTCTGGAACTGGACCCGAACTTTGCAAGCGCATGGCACGGCCTCGGGATCTTGCTGGTTGAACTGAAAAGATGCGACGAGGCTGAGAGGGCTCTTGGCAGGGCTTTGGAACTCGGCCCCAAGGATGCAGAAACATGGAAATCCCTTGGAGCCCTGCTGGTTGAACTAAAGAGGTACGGTCAGGCTGAAAGGGCATTTCGGGGGGCTCTGGAAATCGACCCCGAGGATGCAGACACATGGAACCTCCTTGCATTCGTGCTGGCTAACACCGGGAGGCATCGCCAAGCTGAAGAGGCAAATCGCAAAGCTCTGGAACTCCGCCAAGGCTGAACGATCATCGTGCTCGGCTTTCGAACGGACTCGTTTCCGGATCCGCCTCGTCTGGGTATCCGACGAAGTCGCATTCGCAATTCGACCCAAGTTGCCGGGGACAAGCATACCCGAAAGCCTAATGAAGACCGGGACACTGCCTATGCTATTTCTCGTTTCATCGAGAGCGCAATTGTTCCGGGGGTCACAGTGCTGACGCGTGTCAGTGCTGGAGTCGTATCATGATCTACTGGAACAAGGGGACCTATGCGACAGTCATCATCTCCGGGGGTGACCAGTACGACAGTGGATGCGGCTTCTGACGACCAGTCAGAGCCTGATGACAGGATGGCAGTTCTTGACATCAGGCACTTCCTTCTTCTACTGCTCGAGGAGGGTATGACCATCTTCTATCAACCCTTCACGGGGAGGGTCATCGAGCCTCAGTTGTTTGGTGCTCTGATCTCTGCGATGTCTACGTTCTACGCCGACGGGAGTAGCCCATTGGGACAGCGCATCCCTCAGGACCTGGAGTTCAGGGGGTATCGCTCCTCTGCTAGCTATGGTGACCCCGTCACAGGGGTCTTTCTCCATCACGGGCGTGTTCCTGAAGGGCTTGTTGCGGGGCTTGAGAGGTTCATATCAGTGTTCGAGTCAGAGTACGGGCTCGTACTGAAGAGATGGGACGGGGACGCTCGGCTCTTCAATCTCACAGACCTGAGAAGGGAGCTGTTCGAGTCCCTCAACTGCCCTGATCTGCTACCACACGAACTCACTCTTCGGGCCATGCTGTCACTTCAGAGGGAGCCGTATGGCGCCATACTAGGTGAGCTCCGGAGGTACACAGCAAGACGCGGCCAGTTCTTCTTCGGCGACGCCGTCCGCAGGCTTTCCTCACCGGGGAACTACTCCGACTGGAAAGCCCACCTTCTTCTATCTGAGATGAGAACAAGAGGACTGATCTAACCGGTACTCTGACGGCTCACCCGGTGGACCCATCTCATGCCTCAGCCACTCCTCGTGTCCTGCGGAACCATTTGGTGTGGTACTCATGATCTGGAGCCAGATACCGGACGGACACCTAAGGCCACCGACTTTCATCGAGCAGAACCCCAACAAGGAATCACGGCGGGCTCAACTGGCAAGAGAGGGTCATCAGATATTGTGGGCGATGAGAGGACTCCAGTACATCGCTCGCGTGATGGACGGGAGTTTCCTGGACCTGAGAAGAAGATGACAGAATCTCTTGAGGATATGGCAATCCATCGGGAAGCAGAAGCTCATCGACAGGCACACATACAGTCTTTGGCATTCAGGAGCTGCAACCTATCTAGGAGCCAATTGGACCCGCCGGTCAGAAGATTATTATGCCAAACATAGTAGGTGATTATTGGAGGGTTGCTTTGGAAACTCAGACGAAGAGCCTGCGGGTCGCCTGTGGGTCAATCACCTTACTTGGCTTTGGGCTTGTCCTCGTCCTGTATGGATGGTATTCATCTGGATTGGCAGCTAGCAGCGATTTCCCTCCGGTGAGGGCGATTTACTCGAGAATGGCAGCAAGCATGTTCCTTACGGGAGTGCCCATGCTGCTCATGGGCTGCTTCCTTCTGATTAAATACAGCCAGAGCGGCTCAGGCAACATGGTATTCCAGCACGAAACATTCATGCCTCGGTCAGTCCCTGCGGCAGCATCAGAGAGCAAAAAGGTGGCATGTCCTAAGTGTGGGTTCCTTCAGGACCCAACGTTGGGAATTGTGAGACCTGATGGGTCTGTTATCTGCACCAAGTGCTTTGAGAGATTCATTCCCACAGCATAGCTGCTGTCGTTTCCAATGCCAGACAACGATGCTGGGAACTAGGAAAACCCACTCGCCAGTAGATTCGCGCATGACAAGAAAGGCACCTCAAGGGAGCTTTCGCGAGGGCACTCACTGCCACTCGACTCGGTTGTTCTAATCTCTCGATTCTGGATGCCATCACGGCGTGGGGTGCATCATTGAGCGCGGGGTAGATAACCGCCATCAGGAGAACAAGTGGGGCAAGTACCTAGAACCCAAGGCGTCTTGCCTCAAACCTATGTCGCGTATGTTGTTTCTGTGATTGTCATCAGACTTATAGTGGGTCCTGAATCCTGATTGAATCTCTGCACTTGACAAGACTATTAAATACCATGTAGTTATCTTGAAAATCGTTCAAACCCTTTCTTTGAGGTTGATCGTGTTGACTGGAAGAGCCAAGTTGGATGACCTAGACCTTGCGATCCTTCGAGAACTTCAAGAAGAATGTAGAACGGCACTACAGGAAATCGCAGCAAGGGTCGGAGCACCTGTTTCTACTGTCCACTATCGTGTGAAGCGTCTTGAACGGGAGGGCATCATCGAGGGCTACAATGCCAGAATAAACCCAGAGAAGATGGACTTGGAGTATATCACAGCAATAAGGGTGTGCGCCGACTACGCTTCAGGTTATTACAGAACTATGGGGGAGGAATTGGCGAAAATTCACGGGGTCTGGGCGGTGTACCTCGTACTGGGCGACTATGATTTTCTTATTCTGACCCGGTCAAAGGATAGAGAAGAATTCCTAGGAATTATCGATAGGATGATCCAAGTCAAGGGAGTGAGGAAAACATCAACCCAAGTTGTGGCCAAGCTCCTCAAGGAAAACCCGAAACTAGATTTCTAGCATAAGCGCTCGGCAAACTCTGCGTATTCATCGCCAGTATGCTCTATTATGACAGTCTTCCACTGAACGTTAGCGTGTTCCCGTTTTCGAGGTTTGGCTCCGGATCTCGGTTCCTGAGAAACACCCAGATGGCAAGTGGATCATGCGGAATTCTGACGAGGACAGCTGGCGCTTCTCCAGTTCTGACTAGAAAAGAAACGTGAAGGAGGGTGTCAGCTGTATCGAAAACTTGAAGTCCGGTACGACGGGTTGTTTTGTTATGCCATCCTGCAATAGACATCGCGTTCTTGGCCTGGCAAAATCACTCATCATGGCGAACTCGGAAAACCCTCCCGGATCTGAGCGAGAGGTGGCTTCTGTTCTTCGTGAGCACTTGGAGTCTTATGCAATATGCTGCAGGCCGGTGGGCAGTTCAGAACGGCCCAATCTCATCTTCTCGACGACTGATGATTACGCGGGGCGCCTTGTCCTGCATGGGCATATGGATACGGTTCCTGCAGGCGATCTTGAATGTTGGGAGTATGATCCTTTTGCGGCACAACTGGAGGGAAATCGTCTCTATGGGCGAGGTGCCTGCGACATGAAAGGCCCCTTGGCTGCCCTTGCTGAAACGATGATATTGTATTCGGAAGAGAATCATGCTGAGCCACTTCTGATGCTGGCCACTTCAGATGAAGAAACAACCTGTGGAGGTGCCGAAGAGGTGGTTAAGAGTGGCCTGCTGGAGAATGTCATATTCGGAGTTTGTGCCGAACCAACATCTTTGAATGTCCTCATAGGAGAAAAGGGCTTGCTTTGGCTCCAGCTTTCTGTGAAGGGGAAATCTGCCCATGGGTCGACACCTGAACTGGGCGAAAATGCGATTGAACTTTGCATGACCGCTCTTAAAACACTGATGCATTGGCAGTATCCGTTTGAGTGGAACGAACTGCTTGGGAAGCCAACCCTCAACTTGGGAAAGATAAATGGCGGAAGTAAGATTAACATCGTACCTGAGGACTGTGAGGCTGAAATCGATATGCGGCTAGTAGGGGGCCAAGATCCTCAAGGAATCTTGGACGAGATGAGTTCACTTCTGACACAACAGGGCCTCGAAGAAAAGGTTCACATGGAAGCCATCCGCACAAAGCCCACTGTACTCACACCCAAAGATGCAGAAATAGTAACAGCAACTCTGGATGCTGTGGAGAGCGTGATGGGAATCAGGCCTTTGCTGGGTGCCGCTTCATTTGGCACTGATTGTTCAGTGCTTCAGCCAAAAGCTGGAATCATGAACGTGATTTGCGGTCCTGGATCAATCGAGATGGCCCACCAGTCAAATGAGTGCATTGATATCGATCAGCTCTTCAAGTCAATCGATATTTATGAAGCAATAGCCCAGCATTTTGCTGCCTAGTGATACTCTTGCCCTCAGATCATAAGTGCTGTTCTCAAGTCGACTTCGATATACACAACGGCGCGAGTTTTCGACCGATAAGAAACATGAGAACTGGACGATTCTCTTTCACAGACTCGTCCAGTTCACTCGAATGTGCGAAGAGCTGCTACTTCCCTGTTCTCTCACCTGACAACTCGTCAAAGCCGTAGCCGAAGAACCACCAGCCTACTGTTAAGCCAACGATGAACTCCCACAGGACAAACACTGCCCATAGGATTAGTGCGTAGAGCCAATCCACTCCGAAGAATGGGAGACTCATGGCAGTCACGTAGTACGTGACAATAGCAAGTACTATGGCAATAGCAGTACTGGCGAACCCCTTGGCGGGTTGTGACCGCTTCCTGAAAGGCCATAGGTTACCATACACAACAAAGGCCAGTGTCCAGAACACCAGAATCACAGTAAAAGTGGGGCCCTCTAAGGTCGTGAAAAAGGACATGTTAAACCAGTTAAGGATCATGTGGTATAACCAAGTGAAGAACAATGCGATTGGCAGGAGCACTATGCCTCTTCCTGGCTGATCTAGCTTCTGAAACGGCCAGCCTTCGAAAAGAAGTAGTTGTGAAACGGAGATTGGGAACCAAATCCACGGAATGTCAATACCGACATCCAAGAAAAGATACCCAGCGACAACTGAGAACACCAGAATAGCTAGTCCCATCCAGGGTTGTTTGAGCTGCTCTTTTCGGTTCATCTTGCCAGGCCAATAGCCAAGCCAGAAGATCCACACGCCAAACATGAAGATTACATTGGTTACAAACGGCGTGCTGACCGTGATCCCTGCCATCGTTGTGATGCCGTTCACAAACATATAGACGAAAACTGCAAGGACCATGTAGACTATTCCTAGGACAGTCATTATCACTCCTTGAGCATACCGGTTCTGGGTGATGCGAGAGGCCGGCCACATCTCGAACACGTGTCCGGTAGTGAACCATAGGAATGCAAAACCAAAGAATGCCCATGCACCGGTGATTCCCAAGTCGTACATCAGTACGTTCTGAAACACAAACCAATAAGCGACAGTAATTATCAGCGTAAGGACTACGCCCACTATCCACTTGATTGGCTGTTTCCATATTGTAGGACGCTCTGTCACAATACTTCACCGAAACAGTCATCTGTCGTGCTCTGGAATATATGTCTTTCGGAATTCCTGGTAGTGGTTAGAAGCAAATGCAGTAAGGAAGCGTAATATATGGATGAATCGTGAATCATATGTTAGCGCGTCAACTCGCCGGTTTCTAGGCAAACCGGGGGCAAATGGATGAACAAATCAAACAAGTGACTTCGAAAAAAAGCGAAAACACGGCTTTCCGAATGTCAAGATAGTTCAATATCGTAGGCAAGATTTAAATGACAGCTAGCTTCAATTAGACTCCACTCAAAACATTGGAGCGAGAAGAAATGACGTTTACGGTTCTTGCTGTCTTGTGCAGTCGAAAGGAAGGCTATACAGCCTCAGTACTTTCGCATGCACTTGAAGGTGTAAAAGAAGTCGAGGGAGCCCAGCTCGACATTGTGCGTATCCACGACTTCACGGTTAAGCCATGCAACAGTTGTTTTGCATGCATCAAGAAACCAGGAACAGGGTGCATCATCAAGGATGACATGGGTGAAAATGGAGAAGGCAAGCTATGGGTCAAGACCAAGAAGGCAAACGGCATAATTATCGCCGATCCTGTTCATATGTGGTCTTCAAGTGCCGGAGCTCATGCCTTTATTGAGCGACTCTACCCGTATCTCTGGACCGGGGAAATGAACGGACTGCCCTTTTTCTACATCTCATGCGCCTCCAATCAGGGTATGCAGCGGTTCTCTGCGAAAGAGATCAACCGCAGAGTGATTCCTTGGGGAGTCAGAATGCTTGGTCCCCTCGATGTGCATACTGTGTTCCTCGAAGAGGCATTCGTAAAAGCTCGGAAACTTGGGAAGGAGTTGGCCTTGGCGGCTAAGAAAGATGCCGAAAAAGGACGCCAAGCCTTCAAGGACGAAGTTGAGAAATTCCTCTATTATCAAAAGACAATCTTCCCCGCCTTAGATATATACATGGAAAACCTAACGCAAGGAACGAATAGCTATGAGAAGTCCCTCTTCCCCCCCGCTCTGAAGTCATTTCAGAACAAAGAGGCAATACCCCTTCTAAAGAAAGCTGCCGAGGAATTCAAGGAGGCTCTGAAACACTACAAGGCTGGTAAGACAGAGGAAGCTATCAGGTCCATTGTAAAGACAGGTGACTACTGGACGAACGCAACGTGGATAGAGTACCTGAGGGACAACGTTGTTGGTGCTGAGCAACCTAAGGCCTATCGACCACTTCCGAAGGACTAATCTCATCCATATCTTATGAATTTGCGGAGAGACGCTTAATGAGGATTCTGGATGGTGTCCATTTAGTTGGTAGTGGGAATACTGGTCTGGGAATCTCAAATGGTTACGATTGTCACGTTTACCTCCTTGACGGCGGGGATGAAATGGCAGTCATCGATGCGGGAGGAGGACGTGAAACTCAGAGGATTCTAGACAATGCAAAGAACGATGGTATAGACACTCAGAAGATTTCCAAGGTGTTTCTTAGTCACTCGCATTCCGATCATGCCGCAGGCGCGAAGAACATGCGAGGTCTGCTAGGTGCAAAGATACTTGCTCCGGCAGGAGAAACGAAGATCATCGAAACCGCTGACGAGAAGGCTCTAGGTCTAGACGTCGCGCGTGGCGAGGGGCGATTCTACCCTCCTGACTACGTGTTCCCAGCGTGTCCAATTGATGTGAAACTCAAACACGGAGACAAGTTCAGAGTCGGAGAGTTCACGCTCAAGGCCATCAGCGTTCCGGGACATACGCTGGATACCATGTGTTTCTACACAGAAGTCGAAGATGCATACTATGGTAAGAGGAAGGTCCTGTTCTCAAGCGATGTGGTCTTCTTCAGGGGACTGATAAGTCTCTTGAACTGCCAGGGGTCTAGTCTATCAGCATATCGCGAGGGAATCAAGAACCTTGAAAGACTTGGTATTGATGCTCTCTTTCCTGGTCACTTCGCCTTCTGTATCGGCGGTGGCCAAGCCCAGATAGACATAGCTCTGGCGGCTTTCAAGGAGATGAGCGTGCCTCCTTCCGCGTTTTGAGCAAGAGAGAACGAGCTGCACATAGAAACAAGCTCTGCTCGGTCGCACTCACTTGCCATCCTCTGTGGACGGTGAATCGAAAATGGAATACAGACTCGCTTTGATTGGGTTTGGTGTCGTGGGACAGGGTCTAGTCGAGATACTCGTGAACGAGAAGGATTCGATCAAGGTGCTTTGTGATGCAGATCTCAAGGTGACCGCGGTTTCCGACATACAGAAGGGCTCAGTCTACGATCCTAGGGGACTTGACCTGAACAAGATTCTGGACTTGGTCAAAGCCACAGGGAGCATCCATGACTACCCCGGTGGGATCAAGGGTTGGGACAGCCTCAAGACAATCAGAAACTCAAATGCAAATGTAGTGATAGAGGTTTCAGTGACAAATATCACCACAGGTGAGCCTGCTTTGACTCACTTACGGACCGCAATCGAGCACAGAAAGCATGTGGTTACAACTAACAAAGGACCGCTTAGCTTAGCTTGTCAAGAACTGCTGAATCTTGCTGCCAAAGCCGGTGTAGAATTGAGGTTCGAAGGTACGGTCTTGAGTGGCACACCTGCAATAACCCTAGCTATGCGAGACTTGGCTTGGGCACATATTACAGGACTACGAGGGATCGTCAACGGGACGTGCAACTATGTTCTAACGGAAATGGATAAGGGCCTGAGCTATGACACAGCTCTGAGCCAAGCCCAGAGGCTTGGTTACGCGGAGGCGGATCCCACGGCGGATGTAGAGGGACTGGATTCTCTCGCCAAGATACTGATTCTGGCAAATGCCCTACTGGGAGGGCACTTGACTAGGGACCAAGTCTTATGTGAAGGAATATCGAAAATCACGCAACAGGATGTGGCCGAAGCAAGGGCAGAGGGTAGGCGCTGGAAGCTGATCGCCGCAGCCAAGAGGAGAGATGATGGCTCTTTGGAAGCCTATGTGCGACCCGAGAAGATTCCATTGGATGATCCTCTAGCTGTAGTAGCAGGAGTTACAAATGCTCTTACTTATGAAACGAAATACCTTGACCGAATCACAATCATGGGTCCCGGGGCAGGCAAGGTGGCAACAGGCTACGCCGTCCTTCATGACATCTTGGACATTCATCGCACGCTCAGTGAACAACGACTGGGTTCAAGGTGATACATTACGGGATATATGGGAAGGTACCTTGAGGTCAATCTATCTGAGAAGACCATTAGAGAGTATCCTTTGGACATGAGCCTCGCCAAGAAGTACATTGGCGGGAAGGGGCTCGGAGCTAGATTGCTTCACGATAGTATTGGCGCCGGAATCGACCCTTTGAGTCCAGACAATGCCATTCTATTCATGACCGGACCACTGTCCGGGACTGCTGTCCAGACCTCTGGGCGATGGTGCATTGTCACAAAGTCCCCTCACACGGGGATTTTCAATGACAGTCACATCGGAGGCAACTTCGGACATCGGCTAAAACAAGCCGGGTTTGACTACGTCATGGTCCACGGAAGAGCATCAGCTCCAGTTTACCTTGACATCTCGGACGAGAGGGTGGATATTCGTCCAGCAAATGACCTATGGGGATTGGGAACCTTCGAAACAGAACACTTACTCCAGAATCGACACCCAGAGTCCGAGGTCACCTCCATTGGGCCAGCAGGAGAGAACCTTGTGACCTACGCATGTGCGGTCACCGGGAGGACCCACATAGCTGGAAGGGGCGGCGTCGGAGCTGTCATGGGTTCTAAGAACCTCAAGGCACTTGTTGCTCGTGGGCGAAGCTTGATTGAGGCGTCGAATCCCGAGAGGTTTTCAAGGTTGGCCAAGGATTTCAGGAGAAAGGTCCTAGCAAATCCAGGCGTCAAAGTTAGACATGACTTAGGCACTGTCATGTGGGTCAACATGTCCAATCACGCAGGGTTCTTGCCAACACGTAACTTCCAGTCGGGCACGTTCGAAGAAGCCGATGCCATCTCTGGAGAGCGAATGCGCGACGAATTCGTCGTTGGCCACACTGCATGCTATGCTTGCGGAATAGCTTGTGGCAAAAGGACCCGGTTCGAAAAGGGAAAACATGCTCCTCTGGAAGTAGACGGGCCTGAATACGAAACAATAGCACTTCTAGGGTCCAACTGCGGAATCGGTAGCCTCGCAGCTATCGCGAAATCAAGCCAAATATGTGACAACTTGGGGCTCGATACGATATCAACTGGGGGGTCTATCGCCTTCGCAATGGAAGCGAGCGAAAGAGGGCTACTCAAGCAGAGTGATGTGGCTGATCTTCGATTTGGCAACGATGATGCTGTTCATAAGCTGATCAACCTGATAGCCAGCCGGAGAGGAGTTGGTGACTTGCTTGCAGAAGGCTCGCTGCGGGCAGCAGAGCGATTGGGCCATGACAGTTCCAGTTATGCAATCCAAGTGAAGGGACTTGAGTTGCCGGGAGTGGAACCGCGAGCATCGTGGGGAATGGCATTGGCCTACTCTACTTCAGACAGAGGCGGATGCCACCAGAGATGTTGGACGCCGTCTGCCGAGCTTGGAGGAACCCTCCCACGGTTCAGTATGAAAGGAGTTCCGGAGTATGTAAAGAGGACTCAAGATGAGCGATCCGTTTGCTTTTCCCTTGTGCTGTGCGATTTTCTCCCGTTCGACGTTCCGGAGATGGTGGAAATATTCAACTCTGCTACGGGTTTCTCATTCACAGAAGAGGACTATCTCGCGACAGGAGAACGCATCTGGAATCTTATCCGTGTTTTCAATATTCGTGAAGGTATTTCCTCATCAGATGATGTTCTTCCGGGGCGGTTCGCCAATGAGGCGCTACCTGAGGGCGACGGACGAGGTGTGAGTATCCAACAGGAAACCCTTGAGAGGGCAAAGGCCGAATACTATGCTCTTCGCGGTTGGAGCAAGAAAGGCATTCCTACCAACGAGTTGCTGAAGTCCATCGGACTATACTCGGAACAAGCCTAGCCTATGGATAACCTGCGGCAAGAATGGTGAGTGTCCTACGTATCCCCAAGTCGTGGTCCCACTATGTGGAATATGCAGGATAATGTGCGATACGAAACATGATGGGCTAGGATCGAACCGCTCATTGGTCAAATGGATCTGAAGAACCTGTCGTAGCTACGAAACAGAGCATGAGAGCCAGTAGTGGTTCGATGTCCATGACTACACCACCAATGAGTACTCCAGCCACGTTCAGGCATGGACACAGAGTAACCCCATTCAAGAGCGGGGGACCAAGACGATTGGCGTAGAGAGCATTCCCATCGTCGCCCTGTCCACGACACAGCACAACATCGATTCAATGAGGACACACATCATACAAGCAAACGCCACTCTGAAAATGAGGTTCTGTCTTACTGACTGCCTCATGTACACACGCCTAACAAGGTTAACATCCCCAGTCGCCACCACTATGTTCTTCGGGCCCAAATTCGCTGTTGACTATTCACCTGTGTGGTACAGCTTCTCTGCATTCCCTCGGAAGATCAAACCCCGTGTCACAGGGCAGATGCTCGTCGAGAAAAAGCCTTTTGACCACTGGCGGGTCTATCCAGTTGTTGTCTTCTCGGGCAAACTGTGGGAGGCCACGTTCGCTGCCGACGGCGAACTCGATGTGGCTCCTCTAGAGTGGGTAACATATCTCCACATGTACAAAGGCAATCCCCATCCGGTGGATGTGGTGTCATTCAGCTATCTGGAAGACTATCTTGAGTCCATTGGTTCTGAGATAGTACTCTTGCAGAAGGTGCTGTCCGGGACGCAGCAGCCATTCTTCTTCGAACTGCATGCGTCACGCGCTCAGCACACTGCCACGATTGGTTGTCGAGCTGTCTGGCATCACTACTTGATCTACATTGGAAAGTGTTTTTGAGTGGTGTGTCACCAGTGATGGATGAGGTCTGGTGAGGCATGAGAAACATTGAGGACGATATCTACGGACTGTGGAGCTTCCTATGGAATAGTGAGATAGTCAGGAGTGCAACGCTCACCGGGAGCGATAGAGTGGACCATACGGACATTCACCAGTCGTCATCGTCTGGGTAGTGTTGGTAGTCGTCGTAGTCAGCAGAACTACCATACTCACCGAGTCGGGGGCTCTCCCCCATCTCCTCCTGTTCCTCGAACTCCTCCTCTATCCTGTCGGCTCATAGTTGGGCATCGACGTGCTCCGGGTCAATCACAAGAACTTCTTCGAGAGTATCGAGTGCCTCCTTCTTCATGCCAGACTCGTAGAAGCTGATCGCATTCGCACACAGGATGTCTGGGTCGCCGCGATTGAGGACGATTGCCCTGTTCAAAGCCTCCTGGTGGAAGTGCTCGCTCTGGACTGTCTCTGACAGCTCGTACCAAGCACGCGCGTTGTCTCGGTCAATGCAGGTGGCAATCCGGAGAGCAAGCGTAGCCTCCCATCTCCGCTCCAACCCGTCGAAGATGTCCGCAATGACCATCCATGAGTGGACGCTGTCCGGTCCCATGTTCAGAGCATCGCGAATCCT
>Ga0315288_10003768_pt1 | contig 19315 bp, 18 predicted proteins | sample YL17G11_20_MG_FD_203454 | JGI IMG/M metagenome (GOLD analysis project Ga0315288, IMG submission 203454) | Sediment microbial communities from Yellowstone Lake, YNP, Wyoming, USA - YL17G11_20 | ecosystem: Environmental > Aquatic > Freshwater > Lake > Sediment | place: USA: Wyoming | collected... | reverse complement strand
CCGCCGGCCGGCGTGAAACTCGCCGCAGACCAGGTGTGGTGCGCGGAGCGCGACGAAGCGGTGGCCTCTACCCAGATTGGCGGCGATTGCTTCGCGGAGGCCTTCTCCTGGAAGAGAGAGGACATCCTCGACTGACTCGGCGGGCGCTTCTCCTTCAGTTAGTCCTCGCCGCCGTGCTCGCCGCGCCGCCCGCCGGCGCGGGCCAGCCTGTGACGTACTCTCCGCGCACCGTCAGCGGCGTTCGCCTCCATGTCATCGAAGCCGACCTCAACGACCGGCGCGTGGTCGTGACGCCCGCCGTCGCGGCGCGGGGTATCGGCCGCGCAGAGCAGTTCTCCGACTTCATGCGCCGCCTGCGGCCAACGGCCGCCATCAATGGCACGTTCTTTGGGAAGCGCAACCTTAGGCCGGTCGCCGACATCGTGATCGAAGGCAAGGTGGTCAACTTCGGCGGCATCGGCACCGCGGCCGCTTTCAAGCGCACCGGGGTTGACTTCATCCGGGTCCCGAAGAGCCGCCAGGTCGACTGGTCCGAGCACCGCGCGGCGCTTGGCGGCGGGCCACTGCTGGTATGGGAAGGATTCGCCAAGCCCCTGCCTGGCGGGGAGGGTTTTGGCGATCCGCATGTTTTCGCTCGGGCCGCGCCGCGAACCGCGATCGCCATCACACTGAACAACCACTTGCTTCTCGTGACCACCGCGCGAGGCACCTCGCTCGGCAAGTTGGCGGCGGCACTTCGCGGCATGGGCGCGGTCTATGCCTTCAACCTGGACGGCGGGGCCTCTGCCGGCATGTGGTACGCCGGTCAGATGATCGTCCGCCCGAAGCGGCCTTTGACCAACGTGCTCTGCGTATACGTCAAGCCCGAGCCGGTGTGCAGCGATAGACTTCGTCCCCCTCAAGGGCTCGATTGGCGGAGCGGACATGTCGCTCGCCCTAACGTCAGCTTCGCGGCCGCCGACCTGCGCGTGCGGGTGAAGCTGCCTCGCAAGTGGGCGGGGCAGCAGACGGTGTCTGTCACGGCCGACAAGGCGCTGCCGGAGGGGTGGCTGGTGACGGTTCGGCTGGATGGCGGGCCCGTGGGAGTCGCCGGCGCTCTCCCCGCGGAGGTGCCTGTTGACCTAGCCTCTCTGAACGGTCCGAAGCACTTCATCCGGATCGGCGTCCTCGACAAAGATGGAAAGACCGTGGGGCGCGTGGAGAGGTTTTTCAAGCCGGGGACGCCGGGGCATCAGTGTTGGTAGAACCGGGTATGATTGGTCCGATGAAGTACTCCATCATAACCTATGGGTGCCAGATGAACGAGGCCGACTCGGACCTCATTTCCTCTCTGCTCATCCGTTCCGGTTGGGAACCAACTCCTTCCCACGAGTCGGCCGACCTCGTCATCCTGAACACTTGCTCGGTTCGCGAGCGGCCGGAGCACAAGGTTTACAGCGTCCTCGGTGAGCTGCGTGAGTGGAAGCGGTCGCGCCCCGGGGCCGTGCTCGTTGTCGCCGGTTGCATGGCCCAGCGCGCGGCCCACGAGATCCTGGCGCGCGCCCCACACGTGGACATCGTGATGGGCACCGGTTCGTTCCACCGCATTGAGGAGTTGCTTAACCGCGCCCAGTCTGACGGCCGGCCGGTCGTTGCCCTGGATATGGAGGAGGATCCCAACGCGCTCCGCTGCCCGCCCACGCGGGCAGGCCAGGAGATCGAGGCTCCCGCGCCGCTCCGCGCCTTCGTGCCGATCATCCGGGGCTGCAGCAACTTCTGCTCTTACTGCATCGTGCCCTATGTTCGTGGTAGGGAGGCGAGCCGCTCGCTTAGCGAGATTGCCAGGGAGGTCGAGTCATTGGTCGCGCGCGGCACGCGCGAGGTGACGCTGCTCGGGCAGAACGTGCTGGCCTATGGGCGGGATCTGGCAGATGGGACGACCTTCCCTGACTTGCTTGCGCACTTGAATGGGATTGAAGGTCTGTGGCGCATCCGCTTCACCACGTGCCACCCCCGCGATGTCACCCCGGCGCTCATCGCCGCGATGGCCGACCTGCCCGCAGTCTGCGAGCACCTCCATCTCCCCATCCAGGCCGGAACCGACCAGCTCCTTCAGGAAATGAACCGCGGGTACACAACCGAGCACTACATCGAGATCATTGAGCAGATCAGGTCGCGGATTGCGGGCCTCGCCATCACTACCGACATCATGGTCGGCTTTCCCGGCGAGACCAGGCCGGACTTCGAAGCAAGCCTTCGGCTGTACAAGCGCATCCGGTTCGACGCGGCTTTCACTTTCGCGTATTCCCCTCGACCTGGGACCGCAGCCGCGGAGAGACACGACCAGGTGCCTAGGCAGGAGCGGCTCGCACGCCTCAACCACCTGATCGAGGTCCAGAATCAGATCACCCTTCAGCGCAACGAGGGCCAGGTAGGGGAGGAGGCCGAGGTCCTAGTGGACGGCCCCGCCCCCCACGGCGAAGGGCTTCTCGCCGGCCGCGCCCGCAACCACAAGCAGGTGATCCTTCGCGGCGACCGCGGCCTCACCGGCTCCCTGGTCAAGGTGCGGCTGACAGAGGGGCATTTGTGGGGGTTCAGGGGCGTCCTCGTCGTCTGAATCCTGTAGGAGCCCCGTCCTCGGGCGACGCCTGCGCAAAGCCCCTACCTCCCGGTTTGACATACCAGATATAGTATGGTATAAAGTCCTCGCGTACTATATCGTGGGTCTGCGGCGTGAAATGCCCCTTTTGCCAGCACCTAGATAGCCGGGTGTTGGACTCCCGCACCAGCGACGATGACAGCGTCGTGCGGCGCCGGCGGGAGTGCCCGGATTGCGGCCGGCGGTTTACGACTTATGAGCGGCCAATGGAGCTGCGCGTTTTCGTGGTGAAGAAGGACGGGCGGCGCGAGCCCTTCGATCGTGCGAAGGTTGTCGCGGGGATGAGCAAGGCCTGCGAGAAGCGGCCAATCAGTCGCGAGGCGATTGAGGAGGCGGCCGACGCGATCGAGCGCCAGGTCAAAGACCAGCTTTCAGAGGAGGTGCCCGCGAGCCAGATCGGAGGCTGGGTGATGGAGAGGTTGCGCGAGATGGACGGGGTCGCGTATGTGCGGTTCGCCTCCGTCTACAAGGAGTTTCGCGACACCAATTCCTTCGTGAAGGAGATAGAATCTCTGGTGCGGAAGGCGTCCGCGCCGAAACCGAGAAGAGCGCGCCAGGCCAAGCTTTTCAGCGCCGGGGAGTGATCAGTGCCTGCTGCGCAAGTCGGAGCAACAATCATCTTTCATAAGGAGTCGCACTAATGTCGAGCCTGCCACACGATCTCCCCCTGCCGGTCTTCAGTGAGAACGCCCTGACTGTTCTTCGGAAGCGGTACCTTGTGAAGAACGAGGAGGGGATTCCCGTCGAAGAGCCCTGGGAGATGTTCTGGCGGGTGGCCAGCGATGTCGCCAAGGCGGCGAGGCGGTACGATCCCGCGGCCGACGTCGAGAGCGACGCGCGGGAGTTCTACCGCGCTATGGCACAGCTCGATTTCCTGCCGAACTCGCCGACGTTGATGAACGCGGGACGCGAGCTGCAGCAGTTGTCGGCGTGCTTCGTGCTGCCGGTGATGGACTCGATGGAGTCCATCTTCGAGACGATCAAGGACACGGCGCTTATCCATCAGTCGGGGGGCGGCACGGGGTTCTCGTTCTCGCGGCTGCGGCCGAAAGGTGATATCGTCCGCACCACGGGCGGCATTGCCTCGGGCCCTGTTTCGTTCATGAAGGTGTTCAACGCCGCCACGGAGGCGGTCAAGCAGGGCGGGACGCGGCGGGGCGCGAATATGGCGATCCTGCGGGTGGATCATCCCGACATCGTCGAGTTCATCACGGCCAAGCGCGACACTACCGCCCTGACGAACTTCAACATCTCGGTGGGGCTGACCGAGGGGTTCATGCGCGCGGTGGAGGAAGACGGCGAGTACGACCTCGTCAACCCGCGCACGAAGAAGGTCGTGCAGCGGCGCCGCGCCCGCGAGATCTTCGACATGGTCGTAGAGGGCGCGTGGGCGACGGGCGAGCCCGGCATCGTCTTCCTGGACCGGCTCAACGCCACCAACCCCAGCCCGGCGCTCGGCGATATCGAGTCCACGAACCCCTGTGGGGAGCAGCCGCTCTTGCCCTACGAGGCCTGCAACCTGGGCTCTATAAACGTGGCTCACTTCGTGGTGGATAGGGGCGGCCGCCCCGAGATTGACTACGAGCGCCTCGGCCACATGGTCAAGGTGAGTGTGCGGTTCCTCGACAACGTCATAGACGTAAACGCCTACCCACTTCCCAAGATCGAGGAGATCACCAGAGGCAATCGCAAGATCGGTCTGGGCATTATGGGGTTCGCCGATCTGCTGATCCAGCTCGGCATCCCGTACAACTCGGACGCCGGGCTCGAAACCGGCGGCCGCCTCATGAGGTTCATCCACGAGAAGGGCTGGGAGGCATCGGAGGAGCTTGCCCGGGAGCGCGGCGTGTTCCCCTTCTTCGAGAGGAGCATCTTCGCGGAGAAAGGATTGCGACTTCGAAACGCGACCGTGACGACGATCGCTCCGACGGGCACACTCTCGATCATCGGCGGGTGCTCCTCCGGCATCGAGCCGCTCTTTGCCGTTGTCTTCACCCGGCGCATTCTCGATGGGACTGAGATGATCGAGGTCCACTCGCTCTTCGAGCAAGCCGCCCGCGGGCGAGGCCTCTACTCCGAGGAGCTGATGAACGAGATCGGCCGGCATAAGTCCCTCGCCGATGTGGAGGAGTTGCCCGACGACATGCGGCGCCTCTTCGTGACGGCCTACGACATCAGCCCGGAGTGGCATGTGCGGATGCAGGGCGAGTTCCAGAAGCATACGGACAACGCTGTGTCCAAGACAGTCAACTTCCGCAACGAGGCCACGGCCGAGGACATCCGGCGCGTCTACATGCTCGCCTACCAGCTGGGGTGCAAAGGCGTCACGGTCTACCGCGACGGCTCGCGGGAGGCACAGGTGCTGACCGTGGGCGTGCAGGCGCCGGCCAGGGTCGAGCACCCGGGGCCGGTTGTCGCCAGGGCCGGCTCGATCTCACCGCGGCCCCGTCCTACCATCACCAGGGGCAGCACGGAGAAGATCAAGACCGGCTGCGGCAACCTGTACATCACGGTCAACGAAGACGAGCAGGGCCTGTGCGAGGTCTTCACCACCATCGGCAAGTCAGGCGGCTGCACCGCCTCTCAGTCTGAGGCCACCGCCCGCATGATCTCGCTGGTGCTGAGATCGGGCGTGGATCCGAAGTCAATCGTGGCCGAGCTGAAGGGGATTCGTTGCCCCATGCCGTCCTGGGATCGAGGCTCTGTCACGCTGTCCTGCGCGGATGCCGTGGGGAAGGCCATCGAGCGGTTTTTGTCGAACGGGGGTGGCAACGGTCAGTCGTCCGGCTCCGTTGGGACGGCGGCCAAACGACTGACAGAGGGCGACATCGCCAGCGTGGGCTACAACCCGGAGTGCCCTGACTGCGGAAGCATACTCGAGCTGTCGGAGGGATGTGTCGTGTGCCGCTCCTGTGGGTATTCTCGCTGCACTTAATGGCAAGGCGGTTGGACTGGAATGGACCCATTCGCGCAGTGGCAGCGCGTTTTTGAGATACTGAACCTGCCAGCTGAGCCCGACGTGGTTCTGGCTGCGCCCGGGGCAGAGCAGCCAGTACGCGATGCTCTCGCGCAGGTGCGGCCAGCGGCGCGCGTCGCCGCGCTGGAGCTTGGGCCTGGGCCGGCGCTGGAGGGGGCGGATCACCCCAGGCTCCCGTTGGATCTCGACCGGCTCGCGCGGATCCTTACGCCGGGGAGCGTTGATCTCATCTTGCTCGACCATGCGCTGGACGACATCGTGCTGCGAGTGGTCGCGCAGCACGACGGCATCGAGCTTACAGACGAGCCGCAGGGCGAGTACTCGGCAGGGCCGCGCGCGCTGCGCGCGTACTGGCGCTCGGGTGATCTCGAAGGAGTCGTCGCGCCGAGGCTGCTCGCGCTGCTGGGCGTTTTCGAGCGCGCCTTGCGCGAGTCCGGCGGCATCATCCTTCATCACTGGGTTGTTGGCGGCGACCTGCTAGTGGGGCAGCCGTTCGAGTTGTACAGCGAGTACGTTCCGGTCGTGCGCCGGTGGATCGAGCACGCCAGCCTGTCATTGCGGGAGGAGAAGCTCGACGGGCTCGATCCTCACTGGTGGCTCTGGCTCGCAAGGTAAGAACCTCGCCGCCCACCAAGCAGGGCTTGTCACATTATCTGGACACACCCTTTGTCGCCCCTCTTGACCGCTCCGCGGTCTGCCTGTATCGTCAGGCCGTTGTTTGGAAGCTCGGTTGCAGGGACTCTCTTCGAGGGCCATGATAGCCACCTCGGCTGCTGTCGAGGTGGCTTTCCGCGTCAAAGCGGTGCCATGAGTGCACCAACCCCTTCGCGATATGCGGCCGGTTCAGGCGCGATCCTACTGACCTCGCTAGCAGCAACCGTTTGCCTACCACCACGAGGCCCTAGCATGCACTGACCAGGGTCGGGACCATCGGGGGCGGCGTGCCGCGCCCGGCGGCTCGCACCTGACCGGCCGGATGATTCTCAGCCTCCCAGCAGCTCAGCGGAGGGGGCTCGGGCATCTCCCCGCCATGTCCGGGCCCCACTCCGCGCCGAAGGTCGAAGAGCCGGGGTTGGGGGGGAGACCGAGACGCATCCAGGGGCGCTGTTGGAGAGGGGGGTCGGCCTCGAGGGCTGCGGACCAGGGGCCGCGGGGGCCGGTTAAGCGCACAGCTCCGGAGGAGCTGCCGCCAGGAGAGACAGCGCAACGAAGCGGGATGCGACTCGGTGCTGCGAGCAGGGCGACCACGCCTCCAGGTCGCCCTGCTTCGCTTGTCAGCGGTTGTCCCGGGAAGCTCTCTCGCCCGCCATGGCGACGTGCTGGGCGGCCTGGCCGGGGCCCCAGAGCTGGAGAAGCCGGGAGATGACGACGCGCGCCCGCACCGACGCCACCGGGACGGCGCCGAACCGCCGGCTGTCATAGGAGTTGCACTCCGCGTCGCCAAGCACGTAGATATGGTCTTCCGGCACTGTGATCTGCACCAGCCGGCCAAGACCGCGGTAGCGCCCGGCGAGCCGCTGAACCGAGGAGGCATCGGAGGCAGCGATGACACGGTCAAAACCGGGGGAGCCAGGGGACTGCAGCGCCCAGATGGTCTCGCCACCGAGCGCGTAGATACGCTTGAGGAAGAGCTGGCCGTTCACCGTGAGTAGCACCACGTCCCCATCGCGGAGGGCGCAAGGGTCGTCCACGCGGCAGGTGACGAACACCTGGCCGGTGCGGAACGTGGGTGACATGGACTCGCCCAGCACGATCCCTAGCCGGAAGGGAGCCACGAAAAGCCCGAGCACCATACAGGTCAGGAGCAAGGCGATGGTGCGCCGACGCTCCGTTCGAGCACAAGTGTCTGTCAGCACGGTCCATCACCCCCGGGGGTGCGACCCACGCTCTGCGTATTCACCACATGGAGTATCCCACATCGTGACCCGGTATGTGCACATTTCTGCACTCTAATGGAACCATTCCGAACAAGGTCGAACTGTCCGCGGTCACCTCGCAGACACGAGTTGTACGATCACGCGACGTCGGCGGGGACCGTCGAACTCACAGAAGTAGATCGCCTGCCAGGTTCCTAGCTTGAGTCTGCCCTCTTCAAAGGGCATCGCAACCGAGTGCCCGACGAGCGTGCTCTTGACGTGCGCATCCGAGTTGCCTTCAGAGTGGGCGTAGGGGCCGCTGCGGGGGACCAGGCGGCCCAGGGCCTCCATCAGATCGGCCATGACATCCGGGTCGGCGTTTTCGTTGACGGTGACACCGGCGGTGGTGTGGGCGCTGCAGACCACGGCGAGGCCGCTCCTGAGGTCAGACCGCGAGACTACATTCTGCACGTCGGCGGTCATGTCCACAGCCTGACACCGGGATCGGGTCGTGATCTCGATTATCTCCATGGCGGCTCCTGGGGAGTTCTCAACGCGAAGACACGGCGGCAATGTCCTGCAAGTGATGTCTTGAACAGCTATGGGGTGAATGCCTCTCGCGTTCCGACTGCGTGAAGGCGATGGGAGCGTGGTCGCAGGCAGGTCTCCGTGCACGGTATCATCATCCCTTACTTCGAGGCTCGGGCCAGCTCCAGGTCTTCCACGGCCGCGCGCAGGACCTCGGCGACGCTCCAGGCCTGGGCGATGCAGCCTCTTGGGTGGTGCGGCGGGTCGCCGTCGAAGATCTCGGAGAGCTGGCCGAGCCCGGCGTCACACAGGTGGGGCCAGAGACCGTGCAACCAGGGGACCGCCTCCAGACGGGCGGCGTCTCTGCTTTCCGCGACACGCATGTGAGCGGTGATGAAGGGCCCCAGCAGCCATGGCCATACGGTGCCCTGGTGGTAGGCGCTGTCGCGCGCCCATTGATCGCCCTGGCAGCGGCCACGATAGCGGGCATCGCGCGGCGAGAGCGTGCGGAGACCATAGGGAGTCAGCAGGTCGCGCTTGACGGCGGCGATAACGGCCCGCGCCCGATTGCCCTCGAGCGCGGGGTAGGGGAGGCTCAACGCGAGAAGCTGGTTGGGCCGCAGGGAACCGTCGGCCGGCACACTTCCGTCCACCACGTCATAGAGGTAACCCAGGTCCTCGCTCCAGAAGCGATCCTGGAAACGGGCCGCGACCCGGTCGGCCGTCGGGCCGGCATGATGTGCGCCCAAGTCCTCGACGAACCTGAGAGCGTTGTGCCAGAGAGCGTTGATCTCGACGGGTTTGCCGTGGCGCGGCGTCATCACACGGTCGCCGACTTTCGCGTCCATCCAGGTGAGCTGTGTGCCGGCCTCGCCGGCGCGCAAAAGGCCGTCGTCATCCATGCCGATGCTGTAATCCGTGCCCCGCACATGCCACTCCAGCATCTCCAGCAGGATGGGCAGCAGCTCACCGATCACGAAGCCCCGGTCGCCGGTGTAGTCGAGGTACTTCTGCGCCGCCCAGAACATCCAGAGGGTGGCATCGGCGGTGTTGTAGTGGGGCCGCTCGTCCACATCGGGGATGCGATTGGCGATCAGGCCGTCGCGGCGGTGATCTGCGAAGGACCGGAGCACCTTCCTCGCCGCATCGAACCGGCCGGTCACGAGTGCCAAGCCCGGCAGGCTGATCATGGCGTCACGGCCCCATTCCTCGAACCAGTGGTAGCCGGCCATGATGCCGTCGGCGCGGTCCGGCTCCTCGGGCGACCGGGAAACGAGGAACGCGTCGGTCGCCACCACCAACTGCCTGATCTCCTCTGGCGCGGCGGGCCAGGGGGTAAGGAGCGCGGTGCGCCTTGCCCGCTCGGCCTCCATCGCCGCGGCCGGATCGAAGTCACGCAGCGGCTCAATGGAGGCGACCAGATAATTGGTGTCTCCCTGCTCAAGCTGGCAGGTGAAGTGGCCCGGGCTGTACTGGTCCTCGCGGTAATCGAGCCCGCGCGCGGCCTCCTGTGGGTACTCGAAGTTGTGATACCAATAGCCCGAGGGTTCAAAGTAGGCGTGCGGGAGATGAACGGTAAGGGGTGGTACCCCGTGGCAGGGCGCTATCGTGACCACATCGCGCGCGCCCGACACCTGTGCTGAAGTATCGAACCCAGGGTTCTCGTGCGTGAGGTGGTGGTGGTCACGGCAGTTGACGATCGGGCGCGCGATAAGGCCGACCGTGCCGTGGCTTTCGAGGAGGCGATAGCGGATGATGACCAGGTTGCGGCCTCGGCACATGGTGACGGTCTTCTCGAACCGGGTGGGGCGGCCCTCGCCGACCTCGTAGACGAAAGTCGGGAACGGACCGAACCGGAACTCGCGAAGATGCTGGTAGCCCTGGGGGTGGATCACGCCCGGGTACTGGTTGCAGGACAGGTCGTATTCGACATCTCCAACCGCGAGCGTTTCCTCGAGCTTGGAGAGGAGCAAGGTGCGCTGGGTGGGCGCTCGGAGCGCCGCGACCAGCAGGCCGTGGTAGCGACGCGTGTTGGCGCCGGCGACCGTGGAGGAAGCATAGCCGCCCAGGCCGTTGGTCTCCAGCCACTCCTTGGAGGTGGCGCGCGACCAATCAGAGCAGATGCTAGGCCCGAAGGCGATCACGGCGGTCTCCACGCGGGGCGTGGCAGGCGGCCGGCGGGCATAGATATGCCCGCCCTACAGCTTCATTCCACCAACCCGTACTTCTTGATGTTGGCGTCGGCCAGTTCCTGGATCTTGGCGATCTGAGCCTTGCCGTCTTCGCCCCGGAAGAGGTGGCGGAAGCGGCGCTGTGGCTTAAGGTAATCTTCGACAGGAATGGGCTTGATCTTGCGTACCCGCACGACTTCGCCGTTCTCCCATTCGACCAGGGGGTAGAGCCCGCAGTCCACCGCGAGCTTGCCGATCTCGATGCTCAACTTCTCGTCATAGCCCCAGCCGGGCGGGCAGGGGACGTGAACCTGGAGGTACTTGGCGCCCCTTGTCTCGAGGGCCTTCTTGACCTTGCGCCGGAGGTCGGCGAAGATAGATATGGAGGCGGTGGCCACATAGGGGATGCCATGTGCGGCCGCGATCGCGGGTAGGTCCTTCTTGGGGCGGTCCTCGCCGAAGGAGCGCCGGCCGGGCGGGCTGGTGGTAGTGGAGGCGCCAAAGGGCGTGGAGCCGGAGCGCTGGACGCCGGTGTTCATGTAGGCCTCGTTGTCCATGCAGAAGTAAGCGACATCGTGATTGCGCTCGAACATCCCGGACAGGGCACCGAAGCCGATGTCAAGGGTGGCGCCATCGCCGCCGAAGGCCAGCACGCGAACGTCGTCGAGCTTGCCCTGTCGCTTCAAGGCCGCCTCCAGGCCGGAGGCGACCGCGGGCGCGTTCTCGAAGAGCGAGTGGACCCAGGGAACGCCCCAGGCCGATTCCGGATAGGGAGTGCTGAAGACCTCCAGGCACCCGGTGGCATTGGCGGCGACCACGTTCGGTCCGGCCACCTCCATCACGATACGCACGGCCGCCGCCTGCCCGCAGCCGGCGCAGGCGCGATGGCCGGGAAGGAATCCACGTGAAGTTTCGTACTTGAAGTCGGCAGCCGTCATGTTAGGTCGCCTCCAGCAGTTCCCGGCGCAGCCCGGCGAAGAAGTCCGTCTCGCCGGCTTGCGCCCGGGTCTCTATCTCATCGAGAGTCTGCAGCGTTATGTCACGCCCGCCGAGGCCGGTGATGGCCGCGTGCACGGGGGGAGTGTGTGGCTGGCGGTAGAGGGCGGCCCTGATCTCGGCCGGGAGGATGCCGCAGCCTCCTACGCTCACCGCCTTCTCGAGCACCACGACGCGCTCGGCATGCGAGAGCGCCGACCGGATCTCCTCGATCGGGAAGGGGCGGAAGCAGCGCAGCTTCAGGACGCCAATCTTCTCGCCCTGCTCGCGGCGCATGTCCGCCCAGTCCTTCAGGGTCCCGATCACGCTTCCCATGGCGACGTAGATCGTGTGGGCGTCATCGCACCGGTAAGGGTCAACCACGTCGCCCATCCAGCGGCCGAAGGCGCTCTGGAAATCCCTGGCGACCTCCTTCACCACTTCCTTGGCGGCGATTGCATCGCGCTGAATCTCGTAGCGGACTTCCTCGTAGATCTCCGGGCCGGCGAAGGCGCCGAGGGTATAGGGATCGTCGGGGTCGAGCTTGTAGAGTGGATCGTAGGGCGGGAGGAATGCGTCCACCTGCTCCTGACTCGGAACATCCACGGTCTCGTAGGTGTGGGTGAGGATGAAGCCATCCATGCACACCATCACGGGCAGCAGCACGCGGTCGTCCTCGGAGATCTTGTAGGCCTGGATATGCATGTCCAGGACCTCCTGATTGTCCTCGGCGTAGAGCTGAAGCCAACCGGAATCGCGGACGGCGAGGGTGTCCTGGTGATCGTTCCAGATGCTGAGGGGCGCGGAGAGGGCGCGGTTGACGCCGGTGATGACCATGGGCAGCCTCATGCCGGCGATGTTGAACAGGACCTCCGCCATGAGCATCAGCCCCTGAGAGGTGGTGGCGGAGTAGGCGCGAGAGCCGGCGGCCACCGCGCCGAGGCAGACGGAAGCGGCCGAGTGCTCGCTCTCGACGCGGACGTACTCGGCCTCAACATCGCCATCGGCCACCATTTGCGAAAGCTCTTCGACGATGTGGGTCTGGGGAGTGATGGGATAGGCGGATATGACCCCCGGCCGGCAGAGGCCGACGGCCTCGGCGACAGCGCGCGAACCTTCGATCATCTTGCGCATCAGCGGTGCTCCTCTTCCATCGTGATCGCGTCGAACGGACAGGCCGCGGCGCACATTCCGCATCCCTTGCAGTACTGGAAGTCGGCCTCGTACTGCTTCTTCTCGAGGTGACGGATGCAGCCCTCGGGGCAGATGGACTCGCAGGTGTTGCAGCCGGTGCACTTGCTCCAGTCGAACACCGGCCGCATGATCCCCCAGGGCCCGGTTTTATTGCAAAGCGATGAGCCCGGCCGGGTGACGATCCCCAGCGGCGGCTTCCTTCGCTGCTTCCTGGTTGCGGTCATCTCGAACGCTCCTTCATGAGATCGTAGGCGCGCTGGGCGGCGCGGACGTTCTTCTCGCCCAGGTCTCCCGGGAAACGATGGCGGATGCTGCGCTCGATGGCGTCGAAGCTGATGGCGCCCGAAACGCCGGCGAACGCGCCGAGGATGGCTGTGTTCATAATGGGCCGGCCCAGCTCCTCGAGCGCAATCTGGGTGGCCGGGAAGGTCACGACGCGAGCCTTGGTCTCGAGGTTTAGCTCGGAGGCGGTACGCTCGGTGTTGATGAGAACGGTGCCATCGGGCTTGAGGCCGGCGAGGACGTTGACGGTGTCGAGAAGGGTCGGGTCCTGGACCACGACGTAGTCCGGGGCATAAATCTGGCTGCGGAGACGGATTGGCTCCTCGCTGATGCGGCAGAAAGCCTGGACAGGCGCGCCGCGCCGCTCTACGCCGAAAGCGGGAAATGCCTGCGCCTCGCGGCCGTCATCGAAGGCGGCGACCGCGAGCAGTTCCGCGGCGGTGACCGACCCCTGGCCGCCTCGCCCGTGGATACGAATTTCGATCATCGCTGTCTCCTCGTAGGAGGCACATTACCTGTGCCGAAAAAACCTCGTAGGACACACATTCTTGTGCCGACATCTTCGCGAGAGGAATGTCGCTCCTACGGTCTGCTCACCCACACACGCCCACGGGCGGGGACGCGACCCCGCCGTCGGTACACGAGACATAACCCCAGCTTACAGCAGGCAGAGCCGCCGGGCAACCCGCCTGGGGCGGGCAAGCGCGCCGAAAGCGCCTGCGCCCAGCGCCTCTGATAGGCCACCCACTCTCTGAAAGCCAGTAGACTGAACCTTCGCCCACAGCGCGCCGAACTCCTCTTGCCGACCGATCTAACCGGCAGGAGGGCAAGGAGGGTGAAGGGAAGAACATGTCATTGGCTGGCGGCCGCGGTCGACAGCGCGCTATCACTGACAGTCGGTAACGAGGTTGGATGATGCACTCGATAATCGGTATCGGCCGATGGGGTCTCGCGGGATCTCTGGCAGTCCTGCTGCTGGTCGCCTGTGGGTGCGCCACAACGACGGAGGACCCCAGGAAGTTCGTGGGCTCGTGGGAGGAGGTCATCAAAGAGGGGGCGGTCTTCAAGACGGTGCTTGAGCTGCGCCCCGACGGCTCCGGGTTACGGACGAATCTACCGGACCCGCATGGCGAGGAGCTGGCCTGGTATCTGAAACGGGATAAGTTAGTGCTTGCCCCTAAGGATGGTAGCAAGCCGACGTTCTGCGACTATCGCTTCGACGGCGCCGACAAGCTGGTGCTGATCGTCGGGGGCAACGAGACCGCGCTGAAGCGCAAGCCGGCCGACAAGTAGAGGCGACCCGCCGGGTCGCCTCTACCGCTTGTGCTTTGCCTGCAGGTACTCGTGTGTGGCCTTGGCCGCGCGCTTGCCATCTCCCATTGCGGCAATGACAGTCCCCGAGTCGTTGGCGATGTCGCCGCCGGCATAAACACCGGTCATGGTCGTTTCGCCCGTTTCCTCGTTGACGATCAGCCGGCCGTCGTCACCCGTCTTGAGCCGCGGTTCGCTCCGGGGGAGGAGCGGGTTAGGGGAGGCGCTGACTGCGATGACGACGGTATCCGCCTCGACCTCATGCTCGCTGCCGGGAACGGGAACGGGCCGGCGGCGGCCGCTGGCGTCGGGCTCGCCCAGCTCCGAGCGCTGGCAGAGCATGGCGCGAACGTGCCCCTTCTCGTCCCCCAGCATCTCAAGTGGCACGGTCAGCTCCTGGAGCTTGACGCCCTCCTCGAGCGCGTTTTCCACCTCCTCGGCGCGGGCAGGCAGCTCGGCCCTGGTGCGCCGGTAGACGACCGTTACCTCGGAGCCAAGCCGCAGGGCGCTCCGGGCGGAGTCCATGGCGGTGTTGCCGCCGCCGATGACCACGGTCTTGCGTCCGACCCTGATCGGAGTGCGGTACTCGGGGAAGCGATGGGCGCGCATCAGGTTGACGCGCGTGAGAAACTCGTTCGCCGAGTAGACGCCAGCCAGGTTCTCGCCTGGGATGTGCATGAACCAAGGCAGGCCGGCGCCGGTGGCGATGAAGGCCGCCTCATAGCCCTCCTCGTTCATCAGCTCCGCGAGTGTAACGGTGTTGCCCACCAGTACGTCGGTCTCGATGTCGACGCCGAGGCTCTTCACGTACTCGACCTCGCGGTCGAGGATGTCCCGGGGAAGCCGAAACTCGGGGATGCCATAGCGGAGCACGCCGCCCGGCGCGTGGAGGGACTCGAAGATCGTTACCCGGTAGCCGTAGCGGGCGAGGTCGGCGGCCGCAGTAAGACCGGCGGGGCCGGAGCCGATGATGGCGACCTTTGGCGCCTTGGGGTCGGGTTCGCGGCGCAGGCGGAAGCCGCCGACGTTGGCGCGCTCCCAATCGGCGACGAAGCGCTCAAGCGCGCCAATCGCCACCGGCTCACCGCGCTTGCCGAGGGCACAGGACTTCTCGCACTGGGTCTCCTGGGGGCAGACGCGGCCGCAGATGCCGGGCAGGTTGTTCTTGTCCTTCAGCGTGTTGACCGCGTCCTCGAATCTCTGCTCGCCCATGGCCGAGATGAAGCCCGGGATGTCCACGCCGACCGGGCAGCCGGGGACGCAGCTAGGCCGCTTGCACCTGAGGCAGCGCGCCGCTTCCGCCAGGGCGGTGTCGAGATCGAAGCCGAGGGCGACTTCCTTGAAGTCGCGGGCCCTTTCCTTCGGGGCGCGGCGAGGTAGGTGATGCCGCGGGGCTGCTTTCGCTCCCGCCTTACGGCGGGCGGGCAGGTTCTTCGTTCCAGTATCGGTATGCTCAGGCATGGGTCACCTGGATATTGTTATGGTGTCTCTTCCTTCGCGCGCTCTTGTTCGAGCTTATCGGCGGCCAACTGGAGGCGGCAGATCTCCTCCTCCTCGAAGAAGGCGCGCTTCCGCTTGGCCAGCTCGTCGAAATCCACCTGGTGGCCGTCGAAGTCGGGGCCGTCAACACAGGCGAACTTGACCTGGCCGGCGACGGTGACGCGGCAGGCGCCGCACATCCCCGTGCCATCCACCATGATGGGGTCGAGGCTGACGAGGGTCGGCAGGTTGAACTCCTTCGTGAGCGCGACCGTGGCGCGCATCATCGGCAGCGGGCCTGTGGCGATGCAGTAGTCGAAGTGCTCGCCGTTCTCCAGAAGGCCGCGGAGTATGTCCGTGACAAGCCCGTGGATCCCCGCCGTGCCGTCGTCGGTGCAGATGTGGACCTGCTTGCTCAGCTGACGAATCTCGTCAACGTAGAACAACAGGTCTTTGCTGCGCGCACCCAGGATAGAGATGATCTCGTTGCCGGCCTCCGCGAAGCCGGTTATCTCCGGGAACATGAAGGCAATGCCGAGGCCGCCGGCCACACAGGCGACGCGGCCGTAGTGCCGAATCTCAGTCGGCTGACCCAAGGGGCCTAGGACGTCTGCGAGCGAGTCGCCGACCTCCATCTTCTCCATCTGGCGGGTGGAGTAACCGACCGCCTGGAAGACAATGGCGATGGCGCCTTTGTCCGGGTGGCGCTCGGCGACCGTCAGAGGGATGCGCTCGCCCTGCTCGTCCACGCGCACGATCACGAACTGGCCGGGCTTGGCCCTGCGGGCAATGCGCGGCGCCTGGATCTCAAAACGGGTCGTGCCAGGCGCCATGGCGCGTTTCGAGACGATCTGAAACCTACGAGTCGCTTCCAGCTTAACCTTACCTCCAATCCAATAATACCCGCATCCGCCGCGGCGGAAGACGCGAGAGGACCCCGACGTATCGGGCGCGAAGCGGCAGATTGCCCCTCAGCGGTCGCCTGAAGCGGGGTGACTCGCGATAGCCCGAGCTTCGTCTCGCTGCCTTCAGCCCCAGCGGGCGAGCAGGCTCATCCCGTAGAGGGCCTGCGCCTCAGATTCGTCCCCCGCCTCAACCGCCACGGCCTCGCCTACCATGTTACGTCCGGCGGCCTCGCCCTGCGCCATGGCGCGGAGCCATCCGTAGCCGATCGGCCGACGCTGGCCGTCTCGCTCCACCTGGGCGACGTCGCCGGCGGCGTAGACGCGCTCATCGGTGCTGCGCAGATTGGCGTCCACGACGACGCCATCCGCCAGCGAGATGCCCGAACCGACGAGGAAGTCGAAGCAGGCCCGTTGATCGAGCGCGAAGCCGACGATGTCGGCCGGCAGGTGGCGGCCTTCCTGAGTCTTCACCGCGACGACGCGACCACCTTCGCCGACGAGCTCGGCCGGCCGGTCGAGGGCAATCACCTCGACGCCGCGCTTCTCCAGCTCGCGCTCGATCAGCTCGCCCTTGACCTGGAACAACTGAGGGAACCAGGGGCTCTCGTCCGGCACTACCATAGTGACAGAAAGCCCGCGCAGCCGCAACGCCCGCGCGAGCTCGACCCCCTGGAGCCCACGGCCGATCACAACAGCTCTGCGCGCCTCGCCCGTCCACTGCGAGAGCCGCACTGCGTCCGCGTACACGCTGAAGGTCGTGACGCGATCGAGATCAACGCCCGGTATGTCCGGCAGTGTGGGCTTCACACCGGTCGCAACAAGGAGCTTGTCGTAGGAGACGGTGCTTCCGTCCGCCAGCTTGATGAGCCGGCCGGACCGGTCAATCTCCGTGACCCGCTTGCCGGTCACGAGCGTGATCTCGTGCGATTCCGCCGCCGCGGGGAAGTCGCGCCAGAGGCGCGCCTCCTCGACGCGGCCGGCGACGAGGTCGGCGAGCAACGGCCGCACGTAGAAAGGTCGCTCCTCTTCGGCGACGAGCGTGACCGGGCCCCCGGCGCCAAGCTTCCGGATTGTCTCGGCAGCTTGCGTAGCTGCCACACCGCCCCCCACCAGCACATAACCGGCCATCGGCCAAGCCTCCCGTGGGCCCGCTGTGATCCCCGATATGAGATTCCCGCACGTTGTTGTCCCTTCCTTCCGGCAAGACGACGCAGGAGTCTCTATCCTGCCTCAGGAAGTTTAGACCTGGAGGTTGGCTGGGTACCGACTCAGTAACAGACCACAAAGAAGGGGCTGACGCGGTTGTCCGCGAGACGCTTCTGGCCGGTCTTTCTCCTCCTGGCGGCGATCTCGGGGCATACGGGCGCGGCTTATGCTGGCCCGCCCGACTATGCGCCCGAGCGCGCGGCGATGGTTGAGCGCCTGCGCAACAGCGGCATCACGAATCAGTACGTGTTGGCGGCCATGCGGAAGGTCCCTCGTCATCTGTTCGTGCAGCCGGCCGATCGAGCGCGCGCGTACGACGAGACGAGCATCCCGGTCGGCGCCGGCGAGGTCTTGCACTCGCCCAAGATGGTTGCCACCGCGATGCAGATGCTTGCGCCCAAGCCGGGCGAGAAGGTGCTCCAGGTCGGCGCGGGATGTGGGTACTGCACGGCCGTGCTGTGTGAGGTGACGCCCAAGGTGTTCGCGGTGGATCTGCGCGCCGATCTATTACGCATCGCCAAAGCTCGGGTGCAAGCGCTGGGTTATTCGTCCGTCAAATGGAGAAACGAGAAGGGGTGTGTGGGCTGGGCGGAAAACGGGCTATATGACGCCATCCTCGTTATGTGTGCGGCTGACAAAGTGCCAAAGGAGCTAGTCAACCAACTCAAGGATGGCGGCCGGCTCGTGATTCCCGTCGGGCGCGGGCCCGAGCAGACGATCACCTGCCTGACCAAAGCCGGCGATCGCCTGCGGTCGGAGGCGGTGGTGATGCCGGCCCGCGTCGAACCCATGGTGTGCCAGCCGCCGCTGCCTTAAGCCGCGGCCCCGCGTCATGAACCAGGTTGACCTATTGATTATCGCCGTGGTGGCGGCGTCCGCTTTCTCTGGCGCCCGGCGAGGGCTTATCAATGCCGCCGGAGACATCCTTTCGCTGCTGCTCGGGCTGATCGTCGGCGCCCTCGCTTATCCCCTCGCGGCGGCCCCGGTTGCGTGGATTAGCGGCGCCGCGCCCGCCGCCTCGGGACCGCTGGGTTTCGTGATCGTGTCGGTGGCGGTGGTGGCAGCCGCGAGCTGGGGGTTCTCAGTCGTGTCCGCGCGATGCGACTTGGGCAAGCGCATGAGCAGGTGGGGAGGCGCAGGCTTTGGGGCCGCGTTCGGAGCGTTCTTCGCCGCGATCCTAGTGATGGCCTCGGCGGCGCTGCCCGGGTCCGCTGAGCCCGTGCGCAAGTCGCGGCTCGCCTCCAGCATCACCTGCGTCGTGCCGCGGCTCCACGAGAACCTCGAATCCATCGGCGTGCCGCTGCCCAAGCTGGTGCAGCTCCCGACTGACTACCGCGATGAACTCCGAGGGGTCAACCAGGGCCGTCAGTTCCTGCGGATCAACTTCTCGAAGCTCGACGGGGCAACGTGTATAAACTGCCGGTCGGCGGTCAGGTTCGAAGGTTATCAGTTCTCGCACGGGACGCTGATGTCGCCGCGGTTCCGATGCCCGAACTGCGGGCGGACGAGCGACGGCTGTCAGACCTTCGAAGGGTTCCATATGATCTATGGCGCGTGTCCTGGCGAGCTGGCGAAGGAAGGGCTTCAATTCGACTGCGGGGTGTGGACCAATGGGTGGTGGACGGTGCCCAAGGGCCGCTGTCCGGTCTGTGGCAGGGAGTACCTGCCGCCGCCTTCCGAGCAGGTCACTTCCTCGGTGCTAGCAACGCCCTGAAGTCGAACAGACCCTCTTCAGCGCACCACTCGACGAAGGTGGCGCGCCGCTCCTTGGCATAAGTCTGGATCAGGCCCCA
>Ga0315288_10003766_pt1 | contig 19316 bp, 18 predicted proteins | sample YL17G11_20_MG_FD_203454 | JGI IMG/M metagenome (GOLD analysis project Ga0315288, IMG submission 203454) | Sediment microbial communities from Yellowstone Lake, YNP, Wyoming, USA - YL17G11_20 | ecosystem: Environmental > Aquatic > Freshwater > Lake > Sediment | place: USA: Wyoming | collected... | reverse complement strand
AAACCCTCCAACAAGAATCCCCAAGGCGGTCTTGGTCGACGAACCGCCGTCAGATCAAGCGCATATCGCCTGCCGCGGGTCCACTTTGCGAAATCGCTGCTTGGTGTGGTCCCCCGCTTTGAGTGTGAATTACATCTATGCTATAATGACAGCTAGCCGGCGCGGTTGCCCATAGAGGAAGAGCCGTCGCCTGCGATCACGGATTGGGGGTGCGGATGCGAGTTGCGGTTGCTTCCAACGACAATGTGGTGGTTTCCAGCCACTTCGGGAGGAGCGCGGCCTTTCTGGTTTTCGAGGTTGACGAATCGGGGATCGTAGCGCGGGAAGTTCGGGATAATTCCTACACCCCACACGCGCTGGGCCAGTGCCGCGAGCAGCACGAAGCAGGATACAGGCCAAATCACGGCCACGAAGGCATCATCGGCGCGCTCGGCGATTGCCAGGCAGTCGTGACGGGCGGCATGGGCAGACGCGCCGCCGAGGACCTGCGCGGTCACGGCATCGTTCCATTTCTGGCGCCGCCCAATTGCGCCGCCGACGAAGCGGCGGTTTTGTGCGCTCGCGGGTTGCTGCCGGAGATCGGCACGGAGGGGTGTGGCGCACACTGACCCGTGCCGCGCGAAGCAGGCCACGGGCGGCGTGCGACCGCGCAAAGAGTGCGCCTCCTGCATGCCGCAAACGAATCACGCCACAGCGGGGCGAAAGGCAGCGGCAGCGACCTGCTGTCAGTAGGCCTCGACGCCCTCGGGCCATGTCAGATGTTTTGCATCTTCCGAGGCTTGGTCCATATCCCAGATCAGACGGACGTCGGTCTCAATTCTTGCGGAGTTCACATAGATGTTAGTTGCATCTAGAATACCGGAAATGGTAGGTTGATGGTGCGCGGAGGTTCACAATGGACAAAACCAGGAGCGTTGAACTGCTGAACTGTGCCGTGGCCGACGAACTGCACGCCGTTCACCAATACATGTACTTCCACTTCCATCTGGACGACCAAGGCTTCGGGCCGCTTTCCACGCTTTTCAAGCGCATCGCCATTGAGGAGATGGGGCACGTGGAGCGCCTGGCCGAACGCGTCTTGTTCCTGAGGGGAGATGTAGCGATGCGGGTGGCTGGCGAGGTGGAGCGAATCACGGAGCCGGAGGGGATGCTCGCCAAGGCTGCGCAGATGGAGGAGGGGAGCGCCCAAGCGTACAACGCCGCCGCAGTCCAGTGCGGCGCAAACGCCGATTCGGTCTCCAAGCAAATGTTCGAGCAGCTCGTGCAGGACGAAGAAAGGCACTTCGACGAGTTTGACAAACAACTGGACAACATCAAGAGATTTGGCCCAAATTACCTGGCTCTCCAATCCTTCAGCCAGGCGCCGCAAGAGGAGGCCAGCAAGGGTTGACGGCCGGGAGCCAGTCTCCGCGGCGAGCCTTCCTTGAGCATGAGTTGCGGGTGTCGTGCAATTAGAACCCGGCCGACGACGAAGTGTTGTCGTCGTCCCACGGGCAATGGACCCATTGCCCCACTTGGAAAACAACGTCCTGGGCGCTTGAAAAGGAACTGCACATGAGTCACGAGGAGAAACTCGTTACGATTGGCTCCGGCCCGCAGGAGCAACGGGAGCGCCAGTTGCGGGAGCGCATGGCGCGGATTCAACGCAGACTGGTTGTCGTTTCGGGAAAAGGGGGAGTCGGCAAGAGCACGGTGGCGGCAAAGCTGGCCTTGGCGCTATGTTCGCACGGGCACAGGGTTGGATTGCTGGACGTCGACATTCATGGCCCGAGCATCCCCAAGATCTTGGGATGCGAGGGCGCTTCCTTGATCTCTGACGGACACTCGATGCTACCCGTTGAGGTGCGCGACCGGTTGACGGTCATGTCGATCGGTTTCCTGATCGGTAACAAGACGGATGCCGTGATTTGGCGTGGGCCGATAAAGTTCAAGATGATCCAGCAGTTTCTCAGCGACGTTGCATGGGGCGAACTGGACTATCTGGTGGTCGATTGCCCGCCTGGAACCGGCGACGAGCCGCTGTCGGTCGCTCAATTGATCGGACGGCCTGCGGCCGCCGTCGCCGTCACAACACCCCAGGAACTGGCCGTCGCCGACGTGCGGCGTTGCATCACTTTCTGTCAGAAGGCCGACCTGCCCGTCGCCGGCGTGCTCGAGAACATGAGCGGTTATGTTTGTCCGCAATGTGGCAGTCATACCGATCTGTTCGGGTCCGGCGGCGGTGAAAGACTCTCCCAAGAGATGAGCGTCCCGTTCCTGGGGCGAATCGCGATCGATGCGCGAATCGTCGGGTGTGGGGACGCGGGACGCTGCCTCATGGAGGTCCATCCGGAATCACCCGCTGCTCAAAGCTACCTCATGCTGGCAAGCGGCCTGCACAGGCGGGACGACCTCTGGAGCGAAGGGGCTGCAGCGGCGCTGACATCATCCGAGGCGCCGCGATGATCGAGTGGCTGGGAATCACCGTGCTGTCGGACAACCAGGCCGCTGAGTTCGCGCAGCGGGCCCGCTTGGGCAAATGGAAGTGACGCGTAGGAAAATGAACAGGAACGCATTTCGTCGGTGAAGCACGCTCACCATTTCTTCACTGGCTCTTGGAGAACATTCTTGAACGAGCGAACGTTACGTGCAAACGAAGCGTCAAAATTAGACAATCCCGAGCGGTTACAATGGCTGCCTCCCGCCGAAATCATCCAGCGTTTTTGTTTGAAAGCGGGCGAGTCTGCCGCCGATATCGGCGCCGGCACCGGCTATTTTGCAATTCCGATGGCTGTCAGACTTGTCCCCGGGACGGTCCATGCCGTCGATCTTCAACCGGAGATGCTGGAGAGGTTGCGCGCGAAACTCGCCGCTCCCGATGCGCCGAGGAATATCGAACTTCGTCCCGGCGATGCCTCGGCTACCGGCTTGCCAGACGCCAGCGTTGATCTGGTCTTCATGGCCAATGTCTGGCATGAACTGGACAATCACCTCGAAGTTGTTCGCGAGGCAGGCCGCATCTTACGTCCAGCCGGACGACTGGCGATTGTCGACTGGCGGCATGATGTCAGTCCCCCACCAGGCCCGCCGCCCCACCACAGGGTGCCGCTCCAAAACGTGGTTCGTTGTTTAGCGAGTCAGGGCTGGAGCGTACGCAAAAGCGAAGAAGTGGGAATGTTCGGTTATCTGGTCCTGGCATTTAAAGAACACGCTTGAACTCGCGCTGGACCTCCCATAAACCTGGCCGCGCACGGCCCGCGGTTGGAGGCGTGCAAACTCAATCGTAGGTAAGCCGGACATCATCGTTCGCCACCACATCCTTGATCCTCTCCTGCCATTCCGGCGAGTCCCAGGTGCCGAGCGCCCGATGTATGAGGAAGTACTTCTGTGGTATCGGATGCGTGCCAACGATCACCTTGATGCCATACTTTTTCTCGATGAAGCGGGAAAACTGATCGATGTGCGGGCACGGAGGATACCCGACCACCAGGCCTGTCGCCAGGTGGATGACGTCGGCGCCGCTCCTTTTCATTTCCTCAGGGCTATACTCTACGTTTCCACCGGGGCATCCGTCGCAAGTAGTGTATCCCACCAATTCGACTTCCCGTCCCCGGTACAGGTGGAATGCGCCTTCTCGGGCACGCAAAGCCCTGAGGCACTTTCCGCCCGCACAAGCGCGGTAACGATCACAAATGATGATTCCAATCTTTACTGCATCGGGCATGAAAATGTTCCCTTCCGCAGAGCGAGACTGCTGCTGGTGCTGAGGGACAGTCTTGCACACGACAAGGACCATAGCAAGTCAACAGGCGTCGCGGCCTCGAGGCAGGAACAGCGAGATGTGTCCCTGCCCGCGAGGCGTACGTCGGATTCTCGCGCGATCACTTGTTGGCTGCGGCGGTCTCGCCCTCCGGCAGTTTCTTGAAGCAGAGGAACCAGTCGACGCAACGGACTCCCGGATCAGGAGAATTGACCCGGTCCCTGGCCGCGCCGCAGGAGCCTGGCGGCGGCAGGATGACCTCTTCGCCCGGCGTCCAATTGGCCGGCGTCGCAATTCCATAAGTATCCGAGGTCTGCAAGGCGATCAGCAGGCGCTTGATCTCGGCCAGGTTGCGCCCGACGGCCATCGGGTAGTAGAGAATCAGGCGCACTTTCGCCTTTGGATCGATGACAAACACGGCGCGTACAGCCTGGGTGGTGCTGGCGGCGGGCTGCAGCATGCCGTATCTGCGCGCCACATCCATGGTCAGGTCGGAGATCACAGGGAACATCACTTCAACATCCTTCATGCCCCGGAACTCCACCTTCTCCTTGATCGTTCGCAGCCAGGCGATGTGGCTGAACGTGCTGTCGATGGACAGCCCGAGAAGTTCGCAGTTGAGAGCCCGGAACTCCTCCTGCATGGAAGCGAAGGTAAGGAACTCGGTCGTGCAGACCGGGGTGAAGTCGGCCGGATGGCTAAAGAAAACGACCCAGCGGCCTTCAAAGTCTTGCGGGAAACTCAAATGCCCTTGTGTCGTTTCAGCCTCGAACGCGGGAGCCTCTTCGCCAATCAGGGGTAAACGATTGCCGGTGTCCGTCATTGTTCAAACTCCTTTCGCGCCATTAGATGCGCATCCCGCACCATCGGCTTCAAGAAATCAGTGCGCTGCGCATCGAGGCAGGAAATCCGCAGTCCGGCGGTCCTCGGAGGCGATCACCAGGCGCAAGCCTCGCGTCGCCCAGGCTGATTGATGTAAGTGTTAATTGCATCTACGTGCTGGTATATGCTAGCATTAGCGGTTCAGCCAGGCTTGTGTGTTTCTTCTTCCTCCTGCGCGTGGCCTAAGGTCACCAGGTGGGTGATGGTGGGCCGCGGGAATTGATCTGTCCATGAACTTTGCAGACATCGCGGAAGCCCGTTTCCGGGAGGGGTACTCCTGTTCGCAATCGGTTTTCTCGGCTCTGGCCGCCCAATGGAATATCGATCCCACCGTGTCGTTGAGAATTGCGGCGGGATTCGGCGGTGGGCTGGCGCGCTCGGCGGGGACATGTGGCTGTGTAACCGGGGCCATCATGGCCATCGGTCTCGCGCAACGTGGCATCGGCCCGGAGGAGAACCGTGCCGAGAAAGAGAAGACCTACGAAGCATCCCGGCGCTTCATGCGTGCATTTGCGGAGCGGAATGGTTCCATACTCTGCCCGGAGCTGCTGGGCTGCAACGTCAGCACGCCCGAGGGGCTGGCAGAGGCGCGCCGGAGGGGGCTCTTCCAGTCGCGATGCACGAAGGTGGTGCGCGACGCGGTCCAGATCGTCCAGGCCATGCTTGCCGGCGCCTGAGATGCTTGCCGAAACCGTTTTCTGCGTCACAGGCACCACCGCGACTTTCGACGCGGTCGCCTGCGGACCTCTGGGGTCGGCCACACGTCACCGGCTTCGTCCAAGGAGGAGTGCCCGGATGCCAGCAGGCTTTGCGATCCCGGAAGCAGGAAGGCAGTTGCGCGCCGAGCCGCAAAGCCGTTGTTTCGCGTGCGGACAGGACAATTGCCACGGGCTGAGGATACGGTATCAGCGCGAAGAGAGCGGAGAGATCACGGCCGCCTGGACTCCGACACCGGCGTGCGAGGGCTTTCGCGGGATCGTTCACGGCGGTGTGGTGACCACCGTCTTGGATGAAGCGATGTCGAAGGCCGTAGCGGCAACGGGTTGCGAAGCGCTAACCGCTGAGCTTCGAGTGCGTTTTCGGCGGCATGTCGCGTCCGGCGGGGCTTTCCGCATCCGAGGATGGATCGTTAAACGCAGCGGGCGAATCGTTGAGACTGAGGCCAGCCTCACCGCGCTCGATGGAACCGAGCACGCTCATGCCCGGGCGAAATTCCTGGCGCTGCGGAAAGCGAACGCCTGAGTTTCCGCGGTGCGGCGCGCGATGATGGCATTCGACACCGGCCTGCGGCTGTATGCCTGGACCGTGAACCGCGTCGGACCCGCATGACTCCCGGTGGTCGGCGAAAGGACCGGGAGGTGACTTGTGGCTTACGTTTATGGGCCGGTTCCCTCGCGCAGGCTGGGACGTTCGCTCGGGATCGACCCTCTCCCATTCAAGACGTGCAATCAGAACTGCGTGTATTGCCAACTGGGCCGGACAAGACCGCTGACCAGTCGGCGATGCTGCCACACTTCCGCGACCCAGGTGGTTGAAGAGGTACGATTGACGCTGGAGTCCGGCAAGGCAGGCCCGCTCGACTGGTTGACTTTCGTCGGCTCTGGAGAGCCGACCCTGCACGGCGGACTGGGCACGATGATACGGGCGGTGAGGCGCTTCGCGCCTGTGCCCATCGCTGTTATCACCAACGGATCGCTTCTGTGCCGGCCCGAGGTACGGAAGGAATTGAACTGTGCGGATGCCGTTCTTACCTGCCTTGACGCCGGAACCGAGCTGTTGTACCGCAGGATCCACCGCCCACATCCGGAATTGGTGTTCGACCAGTTGCTGGCGGGTTTGCTTGATTTTCGGAGGGCCTTCGGCGGCCAATTGTGGATTGACGTGATGCTGGTGAAGAACGTCAACGACAGCGACCAGGCGATGGAAGGCATTGCCCGAGTTCTGGCGCGCGTCATGCCGGACAGGATCCATGTGACCGTCCCCACCCGGCCGCCCGCTGAGCGCTGGGTGGAACCGGCCAGCCGCGAACGGCTCCTGTACGCACGCAGGCTGTTCGGAGAGATCGCGCGATCGCCCGGTTCTTGTTCCCATGCGTCGGAGGTGCCGCTGCCCGGCGATCCCGCCGCATGGCTTTCGCAAGTGATCGTTCGGCATCCATTGTGCGCCGATGATCTAAGGTCCTGGTTCGGGGCGCCATACCAGGGGGAATTCACGGCGGCGTTGCTGCAATTGACGGCGCGAGGGCAGGCCCAGGTAGTGCGCCGGTTTGGACGCGATTTCTGGGCAGGCCCGGCTGCCAGATACGAAGGGCACTCCCCCAGCTGACGCTTAAGCCCTTTGCCAGCCGGGGCATCAGAAGCCGAGGGCCATGATCATGGCGCCCGCCAGCAATCCAACTGTCAGATTGATCGCCTTGATTTCGACGAACTCCCTTCGGGAGTGCGCAAGCATGGGCAGCATTCCGTGACCGTCTTGGACAACTGAGCTTGCCAGAAGAACGCTGACCGGAACCAGGCCCTGGGCATAGAGGGCAACGAAGATCAGGTGTGGGCCGGATTCGGGCACCAATCCCACGAGACAGGCGGCCAAAAGCACAATCCACTTCCCTTTGCCTAGAGAACCGCTCAGATCCCACAGACCAGCCAGGAGGCGCACTGCCACCAACGCGCCCAATGTCCAGAGGAACAGCCGAGGCACGTGTTTCCGCAGCACGTGCCGCCAGAGATGCTCCTCCAGAAAATGGTCGGAGACGGCGGCGACGATGAAAATCGCTACGCTGGTAACCAGGGCCAGGCTCACCCTGACCCAGTTCCAGTCAGGCGGCCCCAACTGTCCAGTCACGATGGCGGCGAGAAAGAAAACGAGAACGGCGGCCACAATGCCGCGCGTCGGGGTGCAGTGTTTCCACCGGGCCAGGATCCGGTCTTTGGCGAACCACTCGCCCGGATCATCGGGGTGAATCTGAAAGCCCTCGCAGGCGACCGGCCGGCGCGTCTTTCGCGGCCCGGCCACGGCGTCAACGAGCATGCCTGCGGCCACGCCGAGCAGGAAGAGCGCGGCTGTGATCAACAGGGCCTGCCTGGGAAACAGGGCCAACATGACGAAGGCCTCGTCACCGCTGGTAGCGATCATCGTCGCTATTACGGCGCCGCGCGTCAGCAGGCCGTGCGAGAACATGCTCACGACGGCGAATGCGCCCAGGCAGCCGGGAGCGGCTCCCAGCAATGCCGCGATCACGTACTGTCCCCATCGCAGGCCGGCCAGCCTGCTCTGCCACGCGCCACTGCTGGCCACATTGAGGTACTCGATCACGAGCATCATGATCGCAACAAAGCCCGTGATCATGAGGGCCTCTTTGACAAGAGCGATCATGGATACATCGCGGACACGCTTGGCAGGCTGCCCCGGGTCCGCCGGGAGCGGTTTCGCTCTTTCGTAGCCCGGTCCTTCAGGGCAGCCGGATGTTCGCGTCGCCGCGTGCCCTTCAGCTAACGTCTCGCCGCAGTTCCTTCCCTGCGGCTGTGTGCTTCGGTTGCTTCGGTGGCGGCCCGTATTGTTGCCGCGAAACTGCACGCTCGAACCGTGAGGCGAGCCGGCGTTTGCCGCAGCGCCCCAGGCCCTGACCCGTCCGCGGTCCTTGCCCTTGCGGTCCCGTTCCATCTCTGCCTGGCACTTGAACCTTCCCTTCTCCGGGGATCACTCCTCGGCTGATTTCGCGGGCGCCGGGGCCGCCGCGGGCGCCGGACTGCCGGGCGCAACCTGCGTGGGCGGCCCCTGCTGGCCCCATCGTGCTCCGCGCCGGCCACGGTCGCACCCCGGGCCGCGGCCTTGCCTGCGCCCCATCCCACGGCCCCAACCGCGTTCCTCGGGGGAGCGCTGGAAGTTGCGGCTTCCGCAAGCCGGGCACTCGCCGGGCCGTCCCGTGCCGAACGGCACCTGCCACCTGTTTTCGCAGTCCGCACATACGAAAGTTCTCATGTTGTTCATCGCGTATTCTCCTCCCTCGATCCGCAGCGCCTTGCCCTTGACCAGGGCCTCGGCCACCTTCCGGTGGGCGGAATCGACGATCCGCCCGAATGTCGAGCGGGAAATCTTCATCTGCTCGGCCGCCTTCTCCTGGTACATCCCTTCCAGATCGGCCAGGCGTAGCGCCTCCAACTCATCCACCGCCAGCCTGACTTCATCAAGGGCGGCCAGCGGGATTCCCCGCGGCTTGAAGTAGGTGACGGCCGGCAACTGAGAAACCCAGCGGCACTGAGGCGGTCGCGACATTGGTTGCTTGTTTCCTCCATAGTAATTATGAGCATATGTTCATAATTATGTCAAGCCTTTTTCTGGTCAGCTTGGGTTGACTGGCGCACCGCCCCCTCCCGGTGCTCAGTTATCGTGTCTGTTGCGCGCCCGAGAACGGTTGGTGAAGCAACGCGGAGCGGGGTGTCCGTCCGTCTGCCATCAGCGGGCCAGCTTGATATAAGACACTGATGTCCTCACGCTCTTCCGTTAGAAGAAGCGCACCGTGTAGTGAAACCGCACGCCTCGGCCGATTTCGGGCGCGAAGTCCTTGATCAGGGAGGCGTGGTTCCGGTAAAGCTGGTTCGCAATGTTAAACACGTGTACGCCGAAGGATTGTAGGGAGTGCGAGCCGGTCAGTGTGTAGCTGAGCGCCAGGCTACCCGTTACGTAACCCGCCGTCCGGGTCTCATTGGTGTAGAGCTGGTTCTGGGCGTTCGCCAGCACGATCTCCGGCCGCACGCTCACGGACTTGAAGAATACATCGAGCCCGATGCGTCCACGCGCGGGCGGAATTCGCGGCAGCGGGCGCCCGCTCGGCCGCAGTTGGGCATCGACGGTGTCGAAGCCGAGCTTCAGCCAGGCGTTGCGGTGCAAGGCGGCATCCAGGCGCGCTTCAGCGCCTACATAGCGGCTGTCGGCCTGCACGTAGTTGGCTCTGACGAAACCTTCGGCGAACTCGGCGGTTGGCTCCATGTAAATGTAATTGTTCAGCCGGTAGTAGAAAAGATTTACCTCGCCGCGCAGCCGCTCAGCGGTGTGGCGAACGGCGGTCTCGAAACCGTAGCTCCGCTCGCGCTTCAGCTCCGGGTTGCCCACCTCGTACGCCATGTTGCCCGGGTGCGGGCCGACGTTGTAAAGCTCCTCGACCGCCGGCGCCCGGTAGGAGTGGCTGTAGCTGGCAACCACCGCGCCGTTGCGCCACAGCGCGGCATTCACACCAGCGGAACCCGAGAAGCCGGTGAACGAGCGGCCAGGCAGGCGCTCGGCTGGGCTGTAGCGGTTGGTCTCCAGTCGCCCCCCCAACTGCAGGCGGAAGCGGTCGAGGCTCAACTGCTGCAGCGCGAAGACAGCGAATGCATCCTGTGTGACCGGCGGGGTTAGCGCCTCTTCGCCGACGACGTGATAGTCGCGCCGCAACCCTTGCGCGCCGAGGCTGCCGAATAACGGTCCGCGGCGTCGCTGGTCGAGCACGCCTCGATAGCTGAACTGCTTATTGAAAAAGCGCGTGTGAGTGTGGCCCTCGACCATTTCGCTGTGGTTCCAGTCGCTGTAGTTCAGGTGCAACGTGAAGCGGTCGAATCCGGCGCCGAGGTTCTGCAGGCCGCCGGTCCAGCGGAGGTTCTGCCGGCGCCACTTCTCGTCCACCGGGCCTTCCGCGTGCTCGTGCTGGTCGTCATGGTGGCCCTCCGCGGCCGGCACGGGCGGGATGCCGTACTGTCCGCGGTAGTCGCCGTAGCTGAAGCGGAAGAAGCTGCGCCCGGTGAAGCGGCCGGCGCCCGCGGTCGTGTGGGTGATGTCGGTGTGCGAGTTCTCCACGGTGCCGGCCGGCGATTGGTAGTCGCCGGTCCGCAGGCCCCCGCCGCTTGCGAAAAGCATCCACTTGCCCCGCCCGATCTCGAAGCCGCCGTTGCCGCCGCCCTGCCCGTTGTTCGACCCACCGGTTGCCAAGAGGAAACCGCGGACACCACGGTGGGCGTGCGGATGGACCTGGTGGTGGCCGGTGATGATGTTGACCACGCCGCCCAGCGCGTTGGTCCCGTAGAGCAAGGTGGCCGGGCCGCGCACGACCTCGATACGTTCCACGCTGGAGGCGTCAACAGGCTCGCCGTGGTCGCCGGATTGCGAGGAAAGAGTGCCGGTGGCCATGCCGTCCTGCAGGATGGAAACGCGGTCGCCATCGAAACCGCGGATGACGGGGCGGCTGGTGCCGGGACCAAAGCTCCTCTTGGCAACGCCAGATTCATGCTCCAGTGCCTCGCCCAGCGACGCCGCCGCCTTCGGGGCAAGATCCAGCGTCTCCAGCGAGACCACTGCTTGAAACGCTTCCAGGGTGGTCTCCTCGCGGCCGGTCGCTGTCACCGTGACCTGCTCGTGAACAACCGCCAGACGGAGGCTGAAGTCGAGCGTCGCCTGGTCGCCGGATACAATCTCGACGCTGCGCCGCTGGTCCGTCAAGGGGTGCATGTGAGCCAGCACGTCATAACGCCCGGGGGGCAACTGGTGGAACTGATAAAGGCCTTCGGCATCGGTCTCGACGGTGCGTCCGAGTTGAACAATCAACACGGTGGCGTGCGGCAACCTGTCCCCGTTCGCTTCCAGAACCACTTTGCCGCGAAGGCTTCCGCTCGGTTGACACACAGCGGAGGTAGCGGCTCCAAGAACAAAAACCGTGAAAAGCCGGATCAAAAACACACATGCGCGCATGACTCCTCATTTCATTCACACGGCGGATGCCAGACTCTTGCCTGCCGCCGGTTGAAGACATATCCGCGTTTGCTCGCTTGGACCGCTCCTCACGAGCAGCACAAGTGGCGAGAAACACCTACACTTCGCGAATGAGTGTCAGGCGGGTGGGGCGCGGCTGTGGCGAGCGCTCCAGACAAACCGGGCAGACCATCTGGGAGTGGCGCAGATTTCCAGAGGCACAAGCGGCGCCGGCTGATAGGCAAGGCCGGCTAGCGAAACCGGCACGGCGGGCGAGTGGCCCAACTGGCACAGAGCGCAATGACGCGATGAAGAGTGCTGGTGCGGGTGGGAGATAAACAACGGAAGCAGGCAGACAAACAGCAGCGTGCTGACAACAGCGAGGGCGGCGACTCTCACTTGCGTGCTGCCCGGTTTCCCGGCTCTGGAGATTACCGCATTCATGCGCCAGTGCCTGCCTCAGCCAGTATAGAACCATCCGCCCGCTGGTGTGGAGCGGCTTACTTGACACACCAGTTCCCTCTCACAAGCCGCAGCGGGTAACGCCCCGTGGCGGCACGTTCCTGCGCCGTTCCGGGTGGTAGTACGGTTCGAAAGGCGCGTCGGGCAGCCAACAGGGACGGAGCAAGTCAGCCAGCTATTCCAACGAATCATCCACGACGCCGCCAGGAGTCTCAAGCCGTGACGCTCACACCGAGAATCTCACGGATCTTGGCCAGCAACTGCTCGCGGTCGGGCGGCTTGTCGAAGTAGCCGGCCGGCGGGCGGACCTGCCTGCGCGTCTCGATGAAGTGCTTGAAGTCGTGCGATATCCCAGTGACGATAATGACCGGAATGTCGGACGTGGCCGGATCGGCCTGCAGGTCGCGGAACATCCGGACGCCGGATTCCTCGGGCATGGAGATGTCGAGCGTCACCAGATCCGGATGTTTCGATTTTGCCTTCTCGAAGCCGTCCCGCCCATTGACCGCGGTCATCACCGCGAAGCCGTTGTCCTCCAGCAGTGCAGCGAGGTAGGAGACTTCATCGGGCTCGTCTTCGACGATCAGGATTCTCTTTCTTTCAGCCATGGCTGTGCCTCTATTTTTTCTGGAGTGCCTCCAACGCCCGCCGAAGCGCGTCCTGGTCGGCGCCGGAGAGGGCGCGAGAAAGCTGGCCGCGCAAATCCTCCGGCTCGGGTTCGGGCCCCTCGGGGGTTTCGATGCCCAATAACCGGCGAACCGCGCTGACATATGCCGCCGGCCCCACTGGCTTTTCCAGGTAGATGCCGGGGCCGGACATGGTCATCTCCTCAAAATCCGCTCTCCCGAGTTCGTCCCGTGCGTGGCCGGTAACGATGAGGACAGGGATCTTGCAGAGCTGGCGGTCCTTCTGCAACTCGCGGTAGAACTTCGCGCCCGAATGCCTGGGCATCACCAAGTCCAGGGAGATGAGATCAGGCGCCTCCTGCTTCACGATTTCGAGCGCCTCCAGACCGTCCGCGGCTGTCCGCACCACAAAGCCTGCGTCCTCCAGAGCATTCTTCAGGTAGCTGCGGACGTCAGGCTCATCATCGACCACCAGTACGCATCTTTGCCTTTCATCACTCATGACTTCACCTGCTCTTCGGTCTTGCTGCGGGCGGAAGCTGTGGCAAGCGCCTCCAGGCGATTGCGGGGAAGGCGCATGCGGAAGGTTGATCCTTGCCCGATAACCGAATCCGCCTCGATCCGCCCGCCGTGCTCCTGCAGGATCTTCCGGGTTGTCAACAAACCGAGCCCGGTCCCCTTGCCCCCCTTGGTTGTAAAGAAGCTCGTGAAGATTTTGGCCGTAACCTCCTGATCCATGCCCGTTCCGTTATCGGCGACTTCGAAGATCAAATCGCCACCCTCCTCGCGTGTGCGCACGATTACCTTTCCGGCGCCTTGTTCACGCATGGTGGCGGCGTCGATGCCATTTGAGACCAGGTTGGTCAGGCAAGTCTCCATGCCGCTTGGGTCCAGGGGCGCCTCCCGAACATTCTCGCCGGCCTCCAGCAGCAGTTCCACCCCCTGCCGGGCGGCCGCATCATGATATAGCTCGACCACGCCGCGAGCGACCCTATTCGGATCTGTCGGCTGCAGCTCCGGCAGCCGCCCCTTGGCGAAGCTGAGAAAGTCCTTGACGAGCGTGGTTGTCTTTTGGAAGTTGCGTTGCAGGATCTGCCAGCCGTCAGCGATCCGTCCGGCATCGCCACGGCGGAGCCCGGTGTCCATCATGTACATGCCGCCCTCCAGCCCCATCAGCAGGTTCTTGATGCTATGGGCCAGTCCGGCAACTGTCTGGCCCACCGCACCCAGGCGCTCGGCCTCCAGTTTCTCCTGCTCCAGGCGCTTCACCTCGCGGAGGTCCTGCATGAACGCCGCGCTTCCCAGCGTCTTGCCGTCGCTTTGCATGGCCACGGCCGAGAAGCGGGCCGGGATTTCCTCGCCGGCGGCGGCTCGAAGCAGCACTTCGGGCAGATTCAGCGGCTCCTGGCCGGCCGTCCCGGTTCTAAAAAACTCGGAGGGCAGCATCCTTCGAAGCTGCTCCGGCGACGGCGGCCGCGCGGCCCGCCAGTTCAGCAGCGCTCGGGCGGCGGGGTTCATGATGCGCACCACGCCGCGCGCGTCCAGGGCGATGATGCCGGTGGCGGAATTGCGAACCAAGCTCTCGTAGAAGTGATATGCGTCTTTCAGCTCTTCGCCGAGTTTGCGAAGCTCACTGATGTCCGTTGACATCTCCACGACGTACGGTACAGCATCCTGCCCTCTCGAAAGGGCGGAAGTGGTGACCACATAGAAGGCGGGCGAGCCGTCCTGATGGACGCCGGCCTGGGTGGACACGTGTTCCCTGCCGTCCGTGAAGGTTTCCGCGGCCGGACACATGGAGCACCTCTTGTCCCGCCGCTTGTACGCCTCGTAGCAATGCTTGCCTTCGGCTTCCCCAAAAGCCTGCCGGAATTTTTCGTTGGCGCGGATGATTCGGAAATCCCGGTCGATGATGGCCACGTAGCACGGCACGCGTTCGAAGAACAGGTCGTATTCCCGCTGCCAGTGCCGTGTTTCGGTCAGGTCAGTGGTCATCTTGATGACGTACTTGACCTGGCCTCCGGGATCCCTCAGCGGTGCGGCATGCACGACGTAGTGGCAGGCACGCCCCTTCCCGTCCACGCCAATCTGGTCGGATACTTGTATCTGCCCGTCCGCAAACGTCGCCGCAATGCGGCAGCCGGCGCATCTGTCGGGCGCTTTCTTGTACACCTCGTGGCAATAGCGCCCGCGCCATTCGCCGAAATACCGCTCGAAATTGTTGTTGGCGCAGACGATCCGGAAATCGCGGTCGACAACCGCCACGTTGAACGGCACCAGCTCGAACATGCCCTGTCCGAGCAGGCCTTCCAGTTCGTTCTGGGCGGCGTTGTCCATCATTTCGAGACCGTTGGCAGCAGGATGCCTTTGCCGGCGAGTTCCCGGTCACGAAAGCGCAGACCGGGGGCATCGACGGAATCGCGCCTCTCTTTATGGCAGTTCACGCAGCGCGCCAGATCCGGCTTGGCCTTTTGTTGAGCCATCTTCGCGTGACAGCCGACACAGAGCTGGTGCAGCGCGGGCGCATAGCCTGGCGCATCGTATCGCTTTACCTGGACCAGGGCTCCGTTGGGAACCAGATCTCTGTGGCAGGCGTCGCAGCGCTTTGCGGTCGCCGCCGTGCGCGGTTTGCCGCGCTCATGGCACTCCCAGCAGGCCACGCGGGCGCCGGCCGGGGAGGAGTGCCAGTCGTGCCGGAAGGCATCAGCGGGCAAATACATCTCGCGGTGACAGCCAGAACAGCCCGAATTCCGGTCGCGCGGCAGGTTCATGTGGTGACACTTCACGCAGGAGGCCTGGTCGCCGTTCCGCTTCTGGTGCTCCTCGTGCTTGAACGCCACGCCGTAGCCATCCCGGTTGCCGTCGATCCAAAGCGTTTCTCCGCCGCGGGCGCGGTGGGCCGACGCATGCTCGATCCCACGGCTTGCGGCTGGTTTGGGCGCCAGGATCGCAAGCCCCGCCGACGCGGCGAGGATGAAAGCCAGCGAATAGACGGTGCGGCCGGCAACGGCAGGAACCCCCAGCCACGTTTGCCCCACACTGTCGAACTCCGGCAGCTTCCCCGGGTCCGCCTCCGGATCAGGCGGGCGTTCCTCCCAGATTTTGAAACGTTCGATGATAAACATAAGGACCAGCACGGCCGCCGAAACCACACCCGCGCTGATCGCCAACTCGGTCCACGCCGGCACGTAGAATTGCGGGCCGCGCCCCTGGTGGACCACGCCCCCCACATCGATCCTGTTCAGCACGATGCCGAAGACGCCCACAGCCGCGGCGAGCCATTGGCCCGCGCGCGTTCGCCTGGCCCGGGGAATGAACAGCAGCGCGGCTGGAACGATCGCCATGACAGCCATCTCGAGCCAGAAGAGCTTCACCTGCCATTCGCGTCCGAGAAGGTGTCCCAACTGGCCACGCGCCGCGAGGTCCCCAAAGCGCAGCGCCACGTAGCCAAGCAGCACCCAGCGGGCCGCCCCGCCCAACCCGGCCAGCACTTCGGTCTCCGGCTTCCGGCGGTACAGATACGCTGTGAAATGACTTTCAAACACCACCATCATCAGCCCCAGGCACACCGCCGAGACAAGAAACAGCGCCGGCAACAACGGCGAGTACCAGAGCGGATGCAGATGGTACGGCATGATCAGGAACAGGGAACCGAGCGAGGACTGATGCAGGGTCGAGAGGGCAATTCCCAGAATTACGAGGGGCAGGCGAAACCGGACCAGGACGCGGCGCACTTTGGCCAGCGCGCTGTATTCCTCGGCGGGCACGGGGAAGAACTCCAGCGTCAGGACCGTCAAGTACAGCATCACGCACCAGCCGACCTCGAACAGCGGCGAGCGGGGATTCCAAAAGACGATCATGTGCCAGATGTTCCACGGCAGACCGAGGTCGAAAAGCAACCCCACGACGACCGCGAGATAGCCGAGGAAGGCAGTCAGCAGCGCCGGACGAACGACGCGGTGGTAGCGTTGCAGCTTGAAGATGTACACGGCGGCGGTGATGATGAATCCGCCCGCCGCCAGCGCCACCCCGCCCATGACGTCGAGCCCGATCCACAGGCCCCAGGCGTAGGCATCGGAGAGGTTTGTTGTGGCTCCCAGGCCGTACAGGAAGCGGGCGGCGGCCACGGCGGCTGCCAGGCCGGTGACCAGCCAGAGCACGAGTTTCAGTCGCCGAACCCTACTCATCGGCCTCCTCTCCCTGTCTCTTCATGCGCCGGCCGATGATCCAATTCAAGCCGGCCATCGCCGCGATGACACCCGTGAAGGCCAACGGCACCGCGTTCATGGCCAGCGCGGTACGCTCCGGGACCGGCCTGTCGCCGAGCGGTTGGCCACGCGTCAGGAACGCCAGATCGACATTGGAAATGTAGAGCACGGAAGTGCCCCCCACTTCGTGCTCGCCCCACACCTTGTTCAGATACACACCCGGCTTCTCGCCAATGCGGCGGCGCGCCTCGGCGAGGAGCAGGTCGCGGTCGCCGAAAATCGTCGCTTTTGTTGGGCAGGCAGCGGTGCAAGCGGGCAGGGCCCCGGCACGAATCCGGTCGTAGCACAAAATGCATTTGCGCACGTAGGGCGCCGGCTGGTCCCAGTCGTAGCGCGGGATGCCATAGGGGCAGGCCATGATGCAGTAGCGGCAGCCCATGCACTTGTGGTTGTCGTACACGACCGCGCCCAGGGCGGTCTTCGAAAGCGCGCCCACCGGGCACGCCGACGCGCAGGCCGGTTCGAGGCAGTGCCGGCACTGCTTTCGCACAAACGAACGATTTGGCCCTTGTACGACCGAGGTCCAGTTCCGGGCCGAGAGGCCGTCATCCAGATCCCAGCGGCGGGGAACGTCGGGTGCCAAGTGGTTGGCGCGCTTGCAGGCGATTGCGCATTCGTTGCAGCCGATGCACTTCGTCGTGTCGGTCAAAATGGCCGCTTTCATCGGATCCAGACCCCCTTTCCCTGGCGCGCGGACGGGCCTGCGTCGAGCCGCGACTTCTCGACCCAGCTCGGCCGTTCGGCATAGCCCAGCGTCGCCGCCACCCTGTCCCCGGCGCCCGGGACGAACTTCCACGATACGCCGGTCACCAACTGCGACAACGGCGCCAGCACGCAGTGAGCGATCTTGGCGAACGGAATCAGGATCATGATGAGGTTGCCGGAGTAGACGTGCAGGAGCATCAGCACCTGGTAGGTTTTGGGCGCGATGGCGGCGTTTGAACACATGTAGCCGCTCGCGAAAGGAACCACCAGGAGCAGCGGCCAGAGATAATCCTGGCGGCGGCTCAGTGCGCGGGCTCGGCGGTCGAGCAGACGGCCGAGGAACAGCCCCAGCCCGGCGGCGATCGTGAGCACCGTCAGCCAGTCCGCCGCCCTCTGAGGAATCGGGGGCCACGCCAACCCAACCGCCCGCTTCCACGACAGTACGTGGGCCGCCAGAAAGGGCGGAACCGCCAGCAGGCCGGCGTGGAACAGGAAGGAGGTGGCGCTATACAGCGGCCGGGTCCGCCATAACCGGCGAACCGGAACCAGCCAGCCCAGCGTCTGCCGCGCCATCTCGGGCCATGCGAGGATTCTGTCGGGACTCCGGCGGTAGGCTTCTGCGATTCCCACGGTGGAGAGGAGGCCGACACGCAACAGGCCCAGAACCATGAGCGAGAATGCCAGGCGGAACAGGGGCCCGCGTCCGAACTCGATCCATGCATCCACTCGACTCACCTCGCGCTGACCCGTTTATTGGAACACAATCGCTTTGTACAGAAGATCGTGCAGCCCCACGATCTGGCAGTCGATCTGATGCTCTTCGGCCAACTCACGCAGTTGCTTCTTGCAATTGGCGCACGGAGCGACGCAGTATTTCGCCCCGGTGGCGCGAATCTGGTCGGCCTTCTGCCTGCCCCCGACCAGCGTTCGGAATGAGAGGATCTCATCAATGGAAACCGTGCCGCCGCCCCCACCGCAGCAGATGTTCTCGCGGCGGTTGGGAGTCATCTCGACATAATCCCCGCAGAACGCCTTCAGCAGTTCACGTGGCTGCTCGACGATCCACCCGGGCCGGGCTATATTGCACGGGTCGTGGTACGTCACGCGGCCGGTGATCACCTCTGGGGCGAGCTTCAGGCGCCCTTCTTTCCAGACGCGGTGCGTGTACTCGATGAAATTGACGACGGGAAGCGCGTCCCGGCCGCCGCAGTAGGTGGGGTAGAAATACTTAGCGGCGCGCGACGCGTGTCCGCACTCGCCGATCAGGATCTTTCTGACCTTGAGCCGCTGGGCCTCGGCCTGCACCTTCTGCAGCACGTGCTCCAGGACGTGATCGCTGTAGAAGAGGCCGTAGTTGATGCCGTCGTAGTACTTGGTGCCGATGGTCCAACTGTCGCCGGTGGCGCGAAACACGGCCGCGTTGCCCATCAGGGTGTCCGCCTCCATGATGAAGTCCGACACGGCCGGTAGGAACAGATATTCCGCTCCCTCCTGGTCCATGGGAAACGGAATCTCGATTCCTTTCTCCTCCTGCATCTCCTCGCTCAGAAACTCAAGTCCGTCGAGAAGAGCCGGCACGGGAATCGCCGAGGTGTTCCCGCTCGCCCCGGTCAACTGCTCGCGCGTGCTCACCACCAGCGCCCGGGGGGCGATGCCGATCTCGGAAAGGATGTACCGCCCGAGGTGTGTGAGGAGGCCGTGGTCGATTCCCATCGGACACTGCAAATAGCAGCGCCGGCAGGCGGTGCAGTTGTAGAACGCGTCCGCCATCTCCTGAACACGCTCATCGGTCAAACCCGGCTCGCCCAGGACTCGCGCCCGGAGGATGCCAGCCAGCGTGAAATGCCGCCGATAAACCCACAGCAGCAATTCGGAGCGGTAACAGGGGATATCCCGTTCGTCCTTTGTTGCGGCATA
>Ga0315288_10003764_pt1 | contig 19327 bp, 22 predicted proteins | sample YL17G11_20_MG_FD_203454 | JGI IMG/M metagenome (GOLD analysis project Ga0315288, IMG submission 203454) | Sediment microbial communities from Yellowstone Lake, YNP, Wyoming, USA - YL17G11_20 | ecosystem: Environmental > Aquatic > Freshwater > Lake > Sediment | place: USA: Wyoming | collected... | reverse complement strand
AAAAGCAGACAGAAGACATAGCGCCAGCATTCAAGTACCAAAATCCAAATGCATGGTCAAGAGCAATGCCTGATTCAGTCTACGAAAACGTTCGCTAGCTTGAAGCGCGTGCGCGCACCTTCATTTTCTTTGTTGGGGTAAAGTTTTGTCCCAAACACACGGATCTCGGAGGATAGCGCGTGTCACACCGATATAGGACAAGCCGAAACATCCCACACGCCTTGAACTCTGTCCGTCACGCAAACACAATAGAAATGCTCCGTCGCTCTGCGCCTCACAATCGGCGTCAACATCCAGCGCTAGCAAACCACACCGTTTCTTGTCACCAAAACCGTTACCAACCTCACACGCGTAACCAAACAACATCCGAAAACACGAGAAAGCCGCAAAAAGTTCCCCACAGAGAACCTTCCAAAACCATCTAAGCAATCCTGTACGCGCCAAAAACCTAGGGGGAGGGGGGGTACCTCTGCTTTCCAGCTCAAAACACAACCAAACACCCGATCAAGGACAAGATGCTTGTTTAAGAATAGAGAAAAGGCGATGTTTGTCGCCGGTGGGTACTTGCACTAGCACTATTTTTCTACTGTCTCTTCTAGTCTTTTGCTAGGGTTATTTCCATCGTAGAAACCATTCTTGACCCGCTCTCGCCTTCACGTGCGGGCATCGACTCCGTGCCTATGGCGATCTTCGCAACCTTAAGGTCCTTCAGGAAGCGGCTCCTCGTTATCTCGGCAACGTCAACCGCCGTCGTGATAGCTTGACCGCGAGCCTTCAACGTTATCTCTTTCCCAGTGCCTTGTGACAAACTGGTTATGATCGCCAAAACATAGCTCATAGCTGGTTTCCGTCCAATGAAAACAATCTTTGATTGCTCCGTCATTTTCTTCCTCCTTCAGTTTTTTATTGCTTCTATGTGTGTAGCGTTGTGTCTCTGTCTTACCGATGAATACAGAACGCTACCGCGGCTGTATAGAGGCAAACTCTCCTTAATAAACGCAATTGCAGACATTTCCCACCATACAGAGCCAAAACAAGTAAAAACCACCACGCAGAAACCATACGCACCCAACGAAGCAACATCACCGTAATTACTAGAGGCACGATTTGAATGAGTAAAATCAACGTTGAAGCCATACTCCTCGACTTCGGAGGAACCCTAGCATACAGCCACCAATCCACATGGAACAAATACGAAAAAAACCTGCTGTCAACCCTCAAAAACCACGGCCACCCAACCACTCTAGACCAGCTGAGAACGGCTCTCGACAAACTCTACAGAGGAAACACCCAGGGCAAATTCAAAGACTACACACAATACTGGACAACATTCATTAAACAACAGAACATGCCCCCGCAGACAAACCTGGCTAAAGATCTTGAAGCCGTACGAAAACAAGCAATCAGCAGACCATACATCCTGTACAACCGCGTAATACCCACACTTTCCGAACTTCATGAAAAATACCGTCTGGCACTCGTTTCCAACTGCTCAATGGGCACACGAAAGGAAATCAACAACCTAGACCTATCAAAATTCTTCGAACACATGAGCCTGTCCAACGAGGTTGGAGTCAGAAAACCCGACAAACGCATCTACCTCGACACACTTAAGGCGCTAACCCTCGAAGGACACGAATGCATCTTTGTAGCCGACGAAATCAGCGACCTAGAAGGCGCCAGGCCTCTGAAAATGAAAACCCTCCTCGTCCGCCAAGGCTCAAACACATACAGCGAAGCCAAAGACCCAAACTTCAAACCAGACCTCGAATGCAAGCGAATATCAGAGATCACGCGTTTCCTCTAAAAAACACACCGAAATCTTCAACTGTGAAACAAAAAGGAAAATCTCTTATCCCACGAACCTGAAGACAACCTCACAGGTGCCCACATCATGGGGTTCGTCAAAGTAGCTTCTACGAACGATCTCAAACCCGGCGAAATGAAGAGCGTAGAGGTTGAGCAGAAAGAAATCTGCCTGGCCAACGTGAACGGCAATTTATATGCAATCGGCAACAAATGCACACACGCTGGATGCATGCTCACAGACGGCAAACTGGACGGGCCAAACGTCAAATGTTCCTGCCACTTCTCAGTCTTCAACGTGCAAACCGGCGCCGTCGTCAAAGGACCAGCAGCAGAACCCGAGCCCACTTATCAAGTCAAACTCGAAAACGGCCAAATCCTAATCAGCCTTTAACCGTCTAGAAGCTATCCAAGAAGCCTCTTGTCACGTCCTTCGCCGACTGCCAAAACGCAAACCTTGTCTTGACTTTGTCCCCGAGGTTTCTCAGCCTCTGAACTCTAAAGTAAATCGGTGGATGCGGGTCAAGGCTCAACCATTCTTGAATACGGTAAGAGGGCACGCGTTCGATCAGCAGCCTCTTGAAACCAATCTCTTCCAGTGCTTTCGCCAAGACCTGCGGTTTTCCAACAACCATCGCCGACGTCAAATCCGCCCTCGCCTCAAAAAACTTGGCAATGAAAAACAACACGGTCATCATAGCCCAGAAGTACACGATGAAAAGCAGTATCGAAGAGAAAATAATCGGGAAGAACGCCAGAATGACGTAGAACCTGAACAGAAACTCCGAACCCATCAACCCATACAGCAAAAGCGGGTCATGACCCTTCAAATGCCCAAACTCATGACCCAGCACGCTGTCTATCTCTTCTTCCTCCAACTGCGTCAACAGCCCTGTTGTAATCAAAACGACACCGCGACTCGGGCTCGGACCAGAAGCCGCCGCGTTAGGAACCAACGTGTTTGCAACAACGATCTTCGGCATCGGAAACCTAAACTTGTCAGCCACCCTCTTGACCAACTCGTAAACGTTCACCTTTCGCGTCGACAAGTTCTCAGGCTTACACTCAAACCCGTACTTCTTGAAAATCCGTCCAGTAGTCTCGCAATCGATCTCCCCCTTCTTCGCAATCGTTTCCGCATACACTTCCTTCTTGATCTCAGCAATCTTCTCAGGCGGGTACTTTTCTCTGAAACTGTCATGTTCTTCAAAAGGCAAACCGTACTCCAACAGGTGAATCGTCGGGTTGCGCTCAGTTATGCGCCAGTCAGCCATCCTCTCAATGAACTTGGGCGAATAAATAACGAAGACAAGCTGGATCGCCATCAGAATAATTGGAGCGTACCAAAACAGCTCGGGCGGAAGGAAAATGAACAAAACCAAGCCAAGACCGATGAACAAGACGAACAACAGAATCTGTGTCTCAAGAAACAAACGATTCAAAGACTTCTTCTCTCTGCCCGCCACCCGCTCAGGCACAATTTCCTCGCCTTCTCGCCAAGCAAAAAACAGCGTGGTCTCGTTGACCTTTTCCTCGAACAGCTCAACGGCAATCACAACGTCCTGCCTGACCTGAGTCACCTCGTCCTCGGTAACAGCCTCGCCGATAGGCTGAGCATACACTCTAATCGGGCTACCGCCCACAATCTGCGCTTTAATCCTCTTTCTTCCAGACTTGTCCAAAACCACGAAGCTGAGGGACGATTGGTCCCCGCTGTCCGTTCTCGATATATCGGCATAGCGGGTTTTCTGCGGCAAGAGATACTTCTGGTAAACAAAATCCAGCAAGTTACCCATGTAACTTGCAGGAATGTCGATCTCAACAGGATAACCCATATCGCTAGACATAGCCGATCCTTGGTGCATCTTCTCAATGTTTCATCTGTAACTGTTGTCCAAATAATAAGGTTGCCCTGTGCGCTCACATATAATATCGCATGTTGAATTACAGTTTTCCCGACAACACTTCACGAAGGAACCGAGTTTTCCAAACTTTGGACAATCCGGCGCTCCAGCTCATTCACGATTCCACGTCTTTCTGCTAGTATTGATGCACAATTCGATAGACATAAAAGAAAGTGAGAGAGAAAGAGAAGTGAGGATAAGCTTTTGATAATTAAAATGGCAATTCTTGGGATCGCCGTCTTAGCCGTCATAGCGGTCGCATTATTGCCCTCACCCGGTCTAGTTATGCGTCAGGCACAATCGACGGAAGCATCTCCGCAGACCGCTGTCCAAAATGAACTTGTGACTGAGCCAATTTACACAAATGTTACGGTCGTATCCGAACAAATTTACGCAAATGTTACGGTTGTACCCGAACATGTCGTCGCGAATCTAAGCCAAACTTTCAAGGTGGAAGTTTGGATAAACAACGTCACAGGCATGGCAGGATGGGAAATCCGACTCGTATGGAACAGAGACATAATCAAATGCCTGAAAGCCCAGATAAACACGCCGCCAGAATGGGGAGGAGTAGCCTTTGACTGGTTTAACAAAAGCGAATCAGACGTAGACCCCAACGCCGTGTACACCGCTTGGCAGTTTGCCCCAGGCATAGAAAACGATTACAACGACACATGCGGACGATACTTCAAAGCCGAATGTTATGGGCCGCGCGGTAGTGACTATCACAACACTTTCAATGGGTCAATACCCGTCGTAACCCTCATATTCCAGGCCTCGCAGATAGGGTCAACAAGCCTGATTATGTACAAGACCCAATATGACAGGACTAGCAAAAGCCTCATCGACCGCGAAGGCATAAAGATCGGTGACCGAAATGCAAACCCAATAGCAAGCATCAGTTACAATGGCTTCGTTGAAGTACAAGCGCCATAAAGGTTCCAGCTCAACACCCACACACTTGAAAAGAAAAAATGTGACCAAGAATCACCTGCTAATTTCTTATTTCTGCGAGTAGGCTATCCATCCCATGTAAGGAGGATTAAGGTCCATTTGCCAAAGGAGGGCAATCAATTCCCCAAAATGATGGATATTCTCGAGTGCCGCGTGAACTATAACGTCCTCCACTCGAACCGATAAGCTATTCATCCCCATCCTGGGCATCTCCACTTTCCTTTCAAGCTCTGCGGAATCCATCTTCGCAATATAATCCTTGGCTTTTGACTCCACCTCTCTTGCACGCTTCCTGATCGAATCCATATCGCGAAAATCATCCCAGTCTAGTGAGACCCAGTCTTTCGTTCTTCCGGGAATGATATAGTTGACGAGCCTATCTTCAGCGTCAATGGTATGCAAAAGGATATTACGCAAAGAATCGAAACTCGCTCCGCGACTCTTAATAACCTCTTCCCAAGGAAGTGTGGCAAGCTGTTCCAAATATCGACCTCGCAGTTCCTGACTGTATCCAAAAAGACTCTTTGAATCCACCCAACTCACATCCAGTGCACTGTAACTGACTGAAAGTAGATAACACTTGAATCTTTCGCTCGATTTCTCGCTTGCGCCATCATGAAGGTTCTCCATCAAGAAACATGCGCTATCACAAGGTTTAACTCTGAAAAGTGGCCTATTCTAGTGTGAAGGTAAAATGGCTGAACCTGTTGGAAAGGTAAACATCAAACAGCCCGTAGACCCCGAAAGAGTTCACATCCAGAAAGACCCTCTTCATCCTGCAGATTGTGTTGTTTCATTGCCTTTGGATTCCGAACCTTCCTACGTGTGGCTGACGTTCTTCGACCAAGTGCTGTGGTCAAGCTTGGACTTCTGGGACCGAAAAGTAGTCATTGCCGGCAAAGAGCTGAAGCTCGCAACTGATCCCGTAGGCATGAAAGAGAAGCTTCACTGGCTCGAAGGATTGATGTCGGCGACGAACAAGAAAATAGACGAATATAACAAGACTCAAAACGCCGTGAAAAAAGCAGAGACAATCAAGGTGCTGGATGAAGACGCCGTTAGAAAAGACATACAAACATGGACATCTGGCCGCACCATAACATAGCCCGGGCTAAAATCCTAGCATCATTTCATACTGCCCAGCAAAATTCTTGAAATCCAGAGTAGTTAGGAAGTCAAGGGTCTCCTGAGATGAACTGTCTACGTTCACGACTGCCAGTCTTCCCCTACGTGATTCACGTGCAAGTGATCTTATCATCAAGCTTCCAGTGCCTCAAAGCTCGCACTCTTGGAAACCTTTATGATTATCAGACGAGCTCAACCTAATTGTTCTGCGAAAGGGGAAATTGTCGTGGGTTCAAAAGTCGCGATAATGCGTTTTTCTGGCAAGGAAGATCTATCGCTTGACCGTGCATTGAAAATGATCGGAGGCATAAATGCCCTCAACACGACGAAAAAACGAGTGACAATAAAAGTCGGAGTCTTCACCACCAAGAGACCACATCATACATCCGTCGATGTTGTGAGGGCAATTATCAACTCCTTCGACAAAGCGCCAGAAATCCTCATTGCAGAATCAGACAACTACCAAGGATCAGGGTCTGAAAGACTTCAAATTTGGAAGGAACTCTTCTCTAACAACGTGATTCCGTTCAACCTCTCAGAAGACACAGAAACAAGACAATTCCGAATCGGCGGCGAAAACCTTCAATTGTCGCACGTTCTGTTCAAACCAAACGTGCTTGTGAGCACGCATGTCCTCCGCACTTTTGACAGAGGAAGCATCTTGAAGAACCTGTTCGGGCTCGTTCCTGACCGAAAAAAGTCCAGGTTCCACAAGAAACTGCCCACTGTTTTGGCCGATTTGTATGAAGCCATCGGCGGAATCGACCTTGCCGTGATGGATGGAACGAACCTCTGGCATGCTTGGACCGGGCCCACAACACGCATGAACGCTATTCTAGTAGGCAGAGATGCCGTCGCAGTCGAAACAGTCGGGGCAACGCTTGCTGGTTTGAACCCCGAGAAGATGCCCGTCATACAGGAATTCGCGAAAAGAGGCTTGGGCGAAACCGAAATGGAAAACATCGAAATCCTCGGCGTCAACTTTGACGAACTCAAGAAAGAATGCGAAACCGCAATACAAGCCAGCAAGAAGACCAAGAGAGCACAGGGTCCTCAGACGTGGGGCGGACAAGCCAACCGTGCATTTGCTCTTCTTGTTCAGGAAGGATATTTCAAACCGCCAAAGAAGAGAACGTTGAACGACATTCTGAAAGCTCTGGAGAGGAAGGGCATTTCAACCAAAGGCAAAGAAGAGAAGATTCCGAGCTTTCTAGCGCGGAGAGTGAAAAACGGTATTCTTGTGAAAGAAGTCGGCGATGACAGAAAATCCCGTTGGGCAGAGCCCGAAAAGTGAAATGTCTTAGCTAAAATAGAATACGAGAAGATAAAAGAAAAATATGGGCGTGTCAAACAAAGATGACGGTGAATGAGGATGTCAGTTGTTGAAGTGACCGTGAAAAGCGTGAAAGGAAAATGCAATTTCGGACACAAAGTCGGCGACAAGATTGTTTTCAACGGACGAACAGTCGAAGGCCCCATCTGCATAAGCGCCTTGTCGGTTGTGATGCCAGATGTTTATGCAGTGTGGTTCGGCGCAGAGTTCCCGTGGGAAAAGGAGAAAAACATTGGTCACTGCCCCTGTCCCGATCCTGAAAACCCCGTTGTGTTTGAGATTCGACGCATAAACAAAAAGTAACAGACCACCTCGCGAATCGTTGTCCTATCGGATCAGAAAAGCCGATGAACAAGATTCGACGTTGTATATCGGACGTTTTCAACTACTTAGCGCGCACTACTTGTAGGAAGTGCTTGAATTTCCGAGTCTGTCAGGCTTTCCCTGTCGCGGACATTTCTCGTCTGAACAAACAGCCAAGTGTTTGAAGGTGATTGAACTGAGGACGTTGTCACTGCCCAAAGATATCAGGAAAGAACCTGTTACCGATATTATGTCTGCCCAGTCGCTTTTGAGGTCTCCAACAAACTTGGTGTAGTCTGAATAGTTTTTGTGTGCCGTTACAGCAACTCGGTCTGAATTGAGACCTCTTCCAGTGGAAAAGAAGAGGACGTTGGGCTGTTGCCGCAAGAAATCTTTGCCTCTCTGTATTCTGGCATTAACGTCAGAATTAGAGTCTAGGTTCAAGTTTCCAAACGTTATTGCTACGATCTCAAACCCCAGTTCTTTAAGGTCTGGGGTTCCGGTATACTGGATTATTCCCCGTTTTTCAAGCTTCGTTCTTATCCTGGAGACTGTCGGTTGAGATACGCCGAGTGACTTTGCAAGTTCTCTATCGCTTCTTCTACTGTTCTTGATAAGCTCACAAACCAGTCTGAGTTCATTTTCCTTCAAGACGGTTCCTTCCTTCAGAGAAAAGTCTTCATAAACTGTTTCACAAGATCGGCACATAAGCCTTTGCGCGCCGTAAGCATCCTTCTATCCCTAAGTCAACATTATACGAATCGTCTTCTAGGCTGACAAAAAGCCTCCGTCAACCGCAACCAACGTGCCATGCACGTAACTTGAAAGGTCACACGCAAGAACCAACGCCATCCGCGCGACCTCATCAGGCTTACCCAGCCTTCCCATCGGCAACCTCTGACGATATTCGATTCCTGATTGAACGACGCCCAAGTTAAATTTCAAAACCTCCTTCGCCATACTCTTAGTACCCGAAGTAATCACGCCTCCAGGCACAAGGACATTAATCCTAAAACCGCTTCTACCGTACTCGGCAGCCAAAGCCCTCGTGAGTACGATGACGCCTACTTTGCTAATATCGTAATGCACCAAGTCCTCCTTAAACGGCATGATCGCTTCCACCGAACCGATATTTATGATCACCCCTCCACGCTTGCCCCTGTTCTTAATCATGTACTGGCACATCCACAACGTCGAGTTCAAATTAATGTTCATCACACGCGTCAAAAACGATTCATCAAGCTTCAAAAAATCCTTAAGCGGATAAATCCCCGCGTTATTCACAAGCACATCAGGCTCTTTACCCTCAAGCTTCCCCCATAAACCGTCTATCTCTTCCTTCTTACCAAGATTAACTTTGAACACTGAGACATCTGTCCCAAACTTTCTCAGGTCTCTCTGTGCCGTCTCCAATTTCTCACCGTCAATATCTACCAGCTGCAAATCGGCGCCTGCTTCCGCAAATCTATAAGCCATCACCTTGCCTATGCCTGAAGCAGAACCCGTTATCAAACAGGTCTTACCATGGAGCGAAACCAAATCAGCTAACGGCTTCAACTTTTTCTCTTCCGTCCCAAGCATCTTCGATTCCTCAAAGCAACTGTGAAAATGAATTGCCTGCCTAATATAGAGAAGCCTTCTTCCACAGTGAATCTGATTCTGAATCACTTATCACTGGCTCGTGAAAAACCCCGGAACTGATTGAGACCCCGCCACCTTACTACTGAAAAAAACAGTTAACTTTTGGGGCTGTTCAGAAAATTATAATAGCGTAGACAACAACTAGGGTGAGTTTGTAAACTGTAAAAGGATTCTGAGAAAAATGAAAAAAACTCGTATAGTCTATGTTATTCTGTGCACTCTGATTCTATTCTCAGCCGTCACTCTGCGCGACGCACATGCTTCAATAACGAACTACAACTGGATCGATACCATGGCACACAACAGTTACGACGATTTCTACGGCGCGTCCGTCACGGGCTACGAGGAAAACACGACCGCCATCCTCGTCGTGAACGTTTACAACGACTACCACGGAGTTCAAGTAAACGTTTCCAAAGTAACAGTCGGCTTCGACTGGGGCGTAAACTACACGTCAAGCATCGCCGACCCATACGCTATTCAGCCCTTTGAATCACACGTCTTCACCGTAACCTTCACAGTCCCATCGGTGCTGATGGCCTCCAACTTCGTCACTCACAGCTACGTCATCTACGTGGAGCACGTGAACAGCACGGCCGGTTTCAAAGAACTGGTCAGCGCCTGGACGAGAAGCGACGACGGCTTCGTCGTCTTCTCCTCCGACCAAGCAGACGCGCGCAACTTCAGGGACCAAGTCAACGCCTACCCAACCACCTCCATCAACGGCTTCCCCATCCTCACCGCGAAAGCAAGAGAACTCATCGTCCAGTCCGGCGTCGCCGAAACCCTGGCAGGCAACTACTACCGGCAGGGAGACTTCACCAACGCCAAAAAATACTACGGAGACTCGCTGAACGACCTACAACAAGCCTTCTCAAACGACACCGACACAATGTCTTCAATCGAAAACTCGCTCGCAGACCTCTTAAACTCTGGAGGCGGCCTGCTCATGTTCCAGGGATACGCTTGGCTCTTGATCGGAATTGGATTCCTGCTGATGGGCATAGGCGTCCTCGTGTACCTGACCAGAAAACGACCAGAACCAAAGATAACTCAACACACAAGTCAAACGTCACCCCCTCCCCCAGCCTAAAACCCCTTTTTTCTTTTCCAAGAACCTGACGCGCGCACACGTTTCTACAGGCCACCAGCTTGCTTTGATAAATCACAGCAGCGTTTGCCGCCAACCTTCCATGGCTCGAGCGTCGAGCTCGTTCAGCTCATCCTCAAATCCATAAGCCAACCACGAAAGCGAACGATTCAAGCAACATGAAACCCAACGCGACCATCACGACCGACACCAAAACCGTTACCAAACCTTTCCACAGCATAGACCACATAGGCCAACAACATTAAAAACAGAAGCCGACCACCGCGAACCCTGCCCAAAGCGACAACGAAAACCCCATCTGAAGCACCGTACGCGCTAAAAACCTAGGGGAAGGGGGGGAGGCTGCCAATCGCCCGGAAAACAATAAGCCCCGATCAACAACTCACGAGTTCAAGCCACATTCAATGCGACATAAAAGCAAGAAACTCCTTCAAACTCCGTTCCTCAAGAACATAATTCGACCGCCTCTGCTCCCCCAAAGTCGCATACGGCTTCGGCCCATAATCATGCCCCGGAAAAACCACAACACCATCATCCAACCTTAACAACTTATCAAAAAAACTACGATACAACCGCTCCGCACTCCCACCGGGGAAATCCGTCCTCCCACATTCATCGATGAAAAGCGTGTCACCCGTAAGCACCTTGCCGTCAACCAAAAGACAAATGCCGTCGACGCTATGCCCCGGCGTGTACAAAACCTCCACCTTAACGCTGCCAACCGCAAGAACATCACCCTCATCCACAGAAACATCCCTCCTCGTCTGCGACAACCTATGAGCCACAACCTTTCCACCGCACTGTTCCTTAACATCCTCATTGCCGGCAGTATGGTCCCCATGACCATGCGTGTTGACAATATACTTAACACTAAACTTCTTTTCCTTCACCAACTCAACAATCACGTCAGCGTTAAAACTCGGGTCAACAACCATCGCCTCTTTACTATCCTCATCAGCGACCACGTAAGAAAAATTGTCACCAAAATGCTTAATCTGCCTAAAAAACATCCTAAACCACCATATTCCTTCATTCTGGTTTCCTGATATACTGCTCCTCCGGCAAACGCTCCATCCTCATACCCAAATCCGCCAAATCCTTCAAATTCTCAACACACCCAATGCTCGCATCAATATTCCGATGCACTGGATGAAACCACATAAACTTCGGCACCAAATTAAACTGCAAAGGAACCCCAATATTAACACCATATTTATCCACAAGATCACCTAACACCTGACGCGAAGCAACAGCCACCCGCGTAGTCGTATAACTCTTCAACAACTCCGAAGCCCCAAAAGCCCCAATTCCATGCCACAAAACCGCGTTCTCAGGCGACACAAGAGAATACAAGAAAAACTGCGGAGAAGACGGCGTCTCCCTAAAACTGTAATTCACCAGCTTATCCGCTTCAACAATAAAACCGTCATCCGCCTGAGCAACACTGACATCCGCCGGGTCAATCGCGTTAGGATAAAGAAGCGTCGTCCGATAATCAACCTTAACATTCTTCAACTTGCTCCCGTCAAAATAGACCCTCCCCCTCGCCGACCTTTTCGAACCATAACCCTTCACAGAATGCGGAACCGTCAACAACGTACTCAAATTCTTCATACTCCTCCCCATGCACCTGTAAACATTCTCAAACGACGCATAATCCCTGTGCACCTCACGGATAATATGATGCAACAAACCATCCGCAGACTCCTTCTCCAAAGCGGCAAGAGGCAACCGCAACGAATACAGCGAAAGGTCCATCCCGAAAACATCCGACAACCTCCTCAAATGTTCATACTTAACCGCATCCACCATGTCCACATAACTATTATTACAACTCTTCAAATGCCGCTCAATGCTATCAATCTCTTTCCTACAGAAAAGTGAACCCTCATACTTCTGAACAAACTTCTCATCCACACGCAAATTCTCAGCCTTCACAGACGCAGCCGGAAAAGCACTTTGACCACTGTCCACGATCGACTGCTTCAACGGGTTCATCGAATACCTGTCCACCTCAATATCATCAGTGTTAAGCAAAAAGGAAACAACCATCCCATCAGAAGGCTGCCTCAACAACCCACAGATTTCCTCCGTATCCTGCGGAACAGGCTCACGCAACCCACGCCGCAAAAAGAAGTTCGCACAAACCTCCAACAACCTCGCCGCAACAATACCCTGCACGTCTTCAACCGTCAACTGCGGGTTCGCATACTCAACAGAACACCTCAAAAAGAAATGCGAACGGTCAAACCTCACAACGTTCTTCTGCCCATTCTTAAACTCGTAAAAATCAACCGACTTCTGCCCGTCCCCTTTGAACTGCCCAACCTGCTTTACCAACGATTCAACACAAGGCCACGAATTCTTCAGAAAATCCTCAAGAATAATCCCGCACAGATTCGTTGACAACTCGTATTCACCCTCTTTCAAGAGACTCCGCCATCATAACACAATCGCCAGCCACCGGTGGACCATGAAACATCCTTTCCACCTTAAAGACTTGACTGAACCCATTCTCAACAAGCATCGAAAACAAAGCTTCTTCTTTCTCCGGAACGAACAACGAGACTTCAAACCCCTTAATATCGTCAAAAATCGCCCTTAACAGGCTTGCAGCAACGTCAACTTGCCCTTTCTCACACACAACGGGACCCAGCTCAGCCATTCCCCCGAACACCTTTGCCACCGAATACCCAACGACCTTCCCGCCTCTGACTGAAAAATACCCAAGGTTATCACGGTCAGAAAGAATAGGTTCAAGCAACTTCCTTCTCGACTCACAGAAGCAAGAACGGTCAAAATCAACAACCTTCTCGATATCTCTTTCTTCAATCTTCTTCACGTCGGCCGAGATGGGTGAACCGAACGCCTTTCCTTTCATGACCAAGAATCCAGAATCAGTTCTAAAGCCCAGTCTTTGGTAGAATGAGATCCTATCCACGTACGCGTACAAACCCACAGTCTCAACCCCAATGCTTCTCAAGTACTCTAAAGAATGATTTACCAGAAGAGACCCAGCGCCTTTGCTCCTTCTGTCTTCATCAACTATCAGGTTCCCAAACCAGGCTATCTTACCATAACTCACCGTGGTCGCAAGCCCAATTCTCTCCGAGTCCTCAAAAAGAACAAAACACCCCTCAGGTTCCAACTCCATCATAAACTCAAAATCTGATTTTCCCAACCCCCAACCCATCCGGTCCGTAGCCTGAACTGCGAAATCGAAATCCGCAGGCAACATGTTCCTTACATGAAAAGCGATAAACTCGGCCCCCATGAAGATGGATATGTGATTCTGAAGACTTATACGAAAGCATAAACCTTACTAATATTCTCATTCATGATTCCAACAACAGGAGGATCCGCGACCATAACACGACGTCTAAACGTCAACATAACCCGAAACGTCCCCGTCGCAACCTACCCATTTCTCGACTACTTCAAAGGGTTCGAAAACGTTGACGCAGTCAAACGAACCTTCGACGAAGACACAAAAAAAGTACTGGCAAACCTCAGGGTTGAATTCGTGGGACGAAGAGGATACATGGGCGTCAGCGAAATAGACGGCCACATGATAATCAGCGCCGACTACCTGAAAACAGGAAACCGAGTCGACATCTACCTAGACTTTGTCCACGAACTCGTCCACGTCAAACAGTTCATGGAAGGAAAGGAACTCTTCGACCACAACTACTCTTACGTTGAAAGACCAACCGAAGTGGAAGCGTACCGGTTTGCGGTGGAAGAAGCACGGCGTCTGGGACTCAGCGACAGAAGAATATGCCATTACTTGAAGACTGAATGGATGACCGATGACGAATTCAAGAGGTTAGCGAAGGCTGTTGACGTCTGCTGCGGAAAAATGCCGAAGAAATCGAGACGCCAGCTGAACTGACCTCTTCGAAGTTTCTCTCTGCGATTGAGCGTTCGATCCCAGTTTTGGACAATAGACAAACTCTTACAACAATCCCGACGACGCTCTTCTGCTAGGCATGACAGAATCAATCTTTTCTCGGGTAGTCTGGCATCAAATGAGAATCACAAGTTATTTTAACACTATTCAGCCAACAGTAGTCTGCGAAAACTCGAGAGTGAAACAATGGGTGAAGCAGGTCAACCGACTCAGACAGGCCAGGCACCTCCCGTTGCAAGAAGGCCAACTCCAATCATAACTATCATCGGTTTGCTCGTCGGCATCGTAGGGCTATTCATCTTTGGAGTACCCTGCGGAGTATTGGCCATAATCTTAGGTATCGCCTCCTACGCACGCGAGAAAACCGCTCTCGCTTGGTTGGCATTGATACTTGGAATGGTGGATATCGCAACCGTATTAATTATCCTCTACTTTTTTCCCTCTGCACTAACTTGAGTGGCGAAATTCAGTTTTCTTCAGTCGTCCTTTTGTTTTGATAACAACAGCGAGGTTCAAGGCCGTCATCACCAACACCGTTACCGATGCTGTTGCCAAAAAGACCAGGGGGTATTCTGGAATTATCATGATTTCATGCGTCGAGAGTGGAAAGGCCAAGTAAACCCAACGATGGGTGCCGTTGTCATAGAGCGTCGTGTTTAGAAACAGTACCTGCGTTTGATTGTTGTCAATGATGACCTGGATAGTGCCGTTGTTTGGATCGATCAATGCGTGTGGAATTATTATTCTGCAGAAACCCACTGTTTGGGCAGCGGTTGCGTTTGAAACCTGAAGCCTTATCGTGTTAGGCGGGACGTATTCAAAATTGTCTATTGCGGAGTCTGTGATGATCCCCACGTCGTTCTCGGGCATCGCGGAATAACTGTAGAATAAACCGACCAGCGGATGATGGTCCACGTTATTCGCGTCCAGCACAAACGGAGTGTCTCCGACGCCATCGTTATCAGCGTCCACACCCGTATAATTGCTCCAGTAATTGCCTTCAAAACCGTCGTCCCAATAGTCAGTGGAATTACGAACGTAAACGTTGCGACCGTTTGATTGGAGACTGTTGCGAACGATCACATTGTAGTTAGACTGAGAGAGGTACAATCCATACAGGCTGTTCGAGGCGATGATGTTGCCGCCTAACGTGTTGTTGTTCGAGTTGGTGAATGCGATTCCGTTGCCGTTGTTCATCATCTTGTTGTTGACAATGACCATCTGAGTCGAGTTCGCAACGTCTATCTGGTTCAAATTGTCAGTCAGACTGTTTTCGAGTATCTGCACTCCGATCGAATCCTCAATGACTATCGAATAGTCGCGGCTGAACGTAATGTTGTTCCGCGCAATAACGATATCTTGCCCTTTTCTGACAAGAATGCCAGTGCTGTCGGAAAAGATGTTGTTGTTGATGATGCTGACGTTTTGCCTGCCACTTCCCACATCTACTCCGTAATAATCTGTACACGAGCATCCCGAATACTGCAGTTTGAAGTCGCTGATAGACACGTTGTCCGAGCCCACATAAACGACGGTGCCGTTGCTCATCCCGTCGATTATGGCTGTTTCCCTGTTTTCGCCGACGAGGTTGATAGACTTGTTAATCACCAAATTCTCAGAGTACTCGCCTGAACTCACATAAACAGCGCTTCCCTCCGTCGCGTTGTCCACGGCTCCCTGAATCGAAGAATACTTGACATACGTTGGGAATTCTTCTGTAATCCAGGCTGTTATCCCTCCAGCCATGAGGTAAACATGCAGGAACCCGTTCGCAACAAGAATCTCGCTGGCCGATGTGCTTCTTGCGCCCGCCAAACAGTACACAAGGATCTCGTCATTTGGGTTCAACTGATCTAAGCTGCTGTCAAGCTCAAAGAGCGGAATCAGCACCGCGTTTCCAATATGCCTCGTCACGTATTCACTTTGGTTTCTAACGTCCAAGACCACCAAAGAAGGATTCGAATCTATCATCGTTTTTGCCTCTATAACCGTAACAACAGTGTATCCAGTGGCTGCCGATGCCCTCGAACCCCAGAAAACCAGCGATGTCGACAACAAAAACAGAGTAACAATAACGAGTAACCGTACATTCTTCATACTGCATCATCCTTAGAATCTGACACGCGGTTCTTATGGATTATGGAATAATCTTCTCGATTACAAACACAGGCCGAGAAGCTCGAGCAATTTCCATTATTCTTCACTGAAGAAGCCAAGAGAAGCGATGTCTGAGTATAGTTTGGCGTGTTTGTTGAGCCCCTAGGGGGTCTGTGGTAACGGAAATGGTAATGTTGTTTGGTAACAAATCTTGATGCCGGAATGTGAGTTTAGGTTGTGGCAATAATCAGGCAATGGTCTATTTGCAGCCGATGTGGGTTGGAGAGAGAGCCAATCAGCGTTGCGCGCATTTCGATTTGTCACAACTATGTTCGCGCGCGCAAAACAACTTGTAACATTTCAACTTTCAATTCTAGCGCGCGCGTGCGCATTTCAACTTTTCTTTTAGCGCCTGCAGTTCTCTATGTTGTGCAATCTTTGTTGTCTTCTTTTGCTTTGCATTGAGGGCAGAGGTGTGACCTTGGTGGCCTCTTGGGGTTAGTCAGCTTTGCATAGGCGTATAGTGGGTATTGGGTGCAGTTCTTGCACCAGTGCCAGTTGTCATTAGCGCCTCCCTTTACATAATCCGCCATTCACGTCATCGCATAGCTGTTCTGTATCGACCCGCTATTTCTATGTGTCGCCAGCAGCGGTATTATAGTTGTTTAGCCATAGCCCTTATGCAGGCCTTCGCGCGCTATCTCGCCCTAATCAATGAAGATGCCAAGATTCTTGGCTGTGGTTATCTTCTCATGCTTTCCTCGTCAGTTGCTGTTCTATGCTCCGAATTGGTTTGCTCGCTACGATTACAAAGGAAGAAGGATCGCTTTGGTTAAGGACGGCAACTCGGGCAGCGTGATCAACAGCGTTGGTCTCTGATTCTCATCTGGGTGCTAAATTATGTTGACTTCTAGAGCTGGTCGGAAGGGGGACGGGACCTTTGGTTTCGGTAGTTGGGTATTCCTTAATAGGAGCAGGGCAATTTCATTAGGGACGATGTAAACCTTGGATGCCGACCGTCACGACCTTTGTGATGCTCAATTCGGTGAACGGGACAACGATGTTCTAGCGTTGATAGGCGAAGAGGATTTAGCGACATTTTCGTTCGATGGATTGAAGAGGCGGCTGGGATTGCATCCTGAGACGCTCTCCCGAATACTTGACAGGCTAGAAGAGGAGGGCATCGTGAAAAAGGGGCCCTCAGGTTATGAGGTCACTTCCAAGATTAGTGACTTGCTGCCGCTCCCCCAAACTTCAAACGATGGCTCTCGCATTCCTTTACTTCAAACATTTCTGCCATCTGACGTGCCGATTCCAGGGTTGATCTCGAGCCTTAAGGGGAGATGGTTCGGCTCACTCCGCTGGTTGGGTCTCTCGGAGAACGGTGAGTGCGTTACTCTGAAGTGGATCACCGAGGATGATGGTATCCAAATCAGCGCAACTATCTCAGAAACGGCGCTCACGATAGAAGCCAAGTTCCTAGAAGACAGGAACCTAAACGTGGCTTTGAAAGCTTCTCATCAATTGTTAGCTCACATAAGCAGACTCTGTTCGCGCTCACAGCTGCTTCGACGCGTAGCCTATTTTGGGAATTCCGATGTGTATCTGACGCCGGCGTGAGTGTGACCGACTTTTCACGCTTGCTAGTCAACAAATAGCGCTTCTACATTTTCTACTATGAGGTGAAAAGATGAGTGAATCGGTCAACTATTTGCAGGTGTTGAAGTCAATCTCTGACGCTACTGCCGAACTCGTTCGCAGGCTTGCACCATCAGTTGTCAACGTGAACACAACCATGACAAGAGGAACAGGCGTCGTTCTCAACTCAGACGGGTATGTCGTAACGTGCAGCCATGTTCTTGGAAGAAGCGCTTCGGTCAAAATTGGTTCAGGAGAGAAGATTCTCGATGCGAAGACAGTGGGAATCGATCCATACTCTGACATTGCGCTGCTTAGGGCAGAACATGCAGATTTGAAGCCTATTGAAATTGGCAACTCTGACAAGTTGAGTCCTGGGCAGTTCGTTCTGGCTCTTGCGAATCCATTCAACAGACAGCCAAGCGTCACAACAGGCATCGTGACAAGTGTGGGAAGCACCCTAAGAGGGTGGAGGGGAACTGCGATGGAAAACGTGATCGCGACCGATGCGAAACTTAATCCAGGCTTCTCAGGCGGGCCGCTTGTTGATGCTTCTGGAATGATGATCGGATTGAATACGGCTTACGTCTGGTCTCGCGGCATAGCGATTCCTATAAACAAAGTCAAGAACGTTACTGACAGGCTTATGGACGGAGGGAAAATCAAGCGGGGATACCTGGGAATCGTCTCGAACACTGTTCCAATCTCACAGGACATCGTCAAAACAACAGGGATCCAGCAAGACACGGGGGTCATGATTTTCTCGGTTGAACCGGGTTCACCCGCAAGAAAGGCTGGTCTTGCAATGGGTGACGTGCTAGTGAAGTTCAATGGGGAACCTGTCTTAGACTTCTACGATCTTCCAAGACTCCTCACTGAAGACGTTGTTGGAAAAAAGGTGAAACTTTCGATATTGCGCGGAGAAAAATTGATAGACCTTACCGTGATTTCGAGCCTCGCAAAAGGTCAAAGTGACGAATAAGATGTTTCCAAGCAGATATAACTTCGAGCCAGAACCACCACAACCTCTTCCTCAGCCAAGACCGCTTCGACGATTTCCATCAAGACTTCCGAGCATTCGCAACGGCGCGTGTTCGCAGACTGGCATTCAACTGTTCCCACAAGAAGACTAAAGCGATCTCAAAGTCAACGCGAAACTCAACCTCCCCTTTTGTCGGGTCGAGCCTTCTTCTAACCTGAGATCTTCATGAAGTCTAGGAGCCTATGAAATCGTGAAAGCGTTGAAGGACTGATTTCCCGAGCCGTCATATTCGTTGTCTATACAGGATTTTTCCGTCTCCAACGAGGTTTATGAGGTTCAGAGGCTTCAAATCATAAGCGTATGAGTAACCTCTGACGCAGGTCCTCACGCACACGTTGCACTTCTCAGCTCTGGAAACGTGATCTCGGTAGAGTCTGCTTGAAAAGTAGTCTTCGAATGATCCTTTCTTGAGATCGTAGGTGTGATCGTATGTGCAGCTGAAGATTTTCTTGTCGGCGGACAC
>Ga0315288_10003763_pt1 | contig 19327 bp, 16 predicted proteins | sample YL17G11_20_MG_FD_203454 | JGI IMG/M metagenome (GOLD analysis project Ga0315288, IMG submission 203454) | Sediment microbial communities from Yellowstone Lake, YNP, Wyoming, USA - YL17G11_20 | ecosystem: Environmental > Aquatic > Freshwater > Lake > Sediment | place: USA: Wyoming | collected... | reverse complement strand
GGGACCTACGTCTTCATGATGGAACACGTCCTGGGCAACAAGCCGTATTCGACCGACATGAAGGAAATGAACGGCAACGCCCAGATCATCGAAGGCGTCCTCGCGGACGTGGGCGCCGTGGGTTACGTCGGCGTCGGCTATATCGTCGACAAGGCCACGGGCAAACCGATGAAAGGCCTCAAGGTCCTGAACATCTCCAAGGACGAAAAGGCCGAGGCGTTCAGCCCGCTCGACAAGGCCGGCGTGGACTCCGGCGCCTATCCGGTTTCGCGGCCGCTCTGGATGACGACGAACGGCATGCCCAAGGGAACCGCTGCGGGATTCCTGGCCTGGATCATCAGCCCGGAAGGGCAGAAAGTGGTTGAGAACGAAGGCTTCTATACCGTCGGCGTCAAGCTGATGGACCAGAACTTGAAAAACTTGAAATAGGGCCATAGCCTTTAGAGGACCGACCGTCGAACAGTTTTTAGGATGGACACCATCATCGCTTGGCGCGGCCATATCCCCCTCGCTCCGCACCCTGACGAGGGTCCCCGTCGCTACGGGGGACACGGCCGCGCCAATTGCTTTTTCCGACGTGAAAAGAAAAGTGACCGACGGTCAGACCAGGGGTGGACAGGATGACCAAACACAGACTGCGGCAACTTAAAGAACGGGCGATCAAGAGCTTTTTCCTCGTCAACGGACTGATATCAATCTTTGTCCTTGTCGGGATCTTCGCTGTCCTCCTCTATACGGCCGTTCCGGCATTCCGGGAGATCAAGATCGGTGAGTTCTTGACGAATAAGCTCTGGGATCCGACCTCGCCCCTCAAGGCGGCCTACGGCATCCTCTCGCAAATCATGAGCACCCTCATGGTGACGATCGGGGCTCTCGTGCTCGCCGTTCCTATCGGGATCGGAGTCGCCGCTTATCTCTCCGACGTCGCCCACTGGCGCACCCGGGAGATCGTCAAGCCGGTCGTTGAAATCCTGGCCGGCATTCCGTCGGTCGTCGTCGGATTCCTGGGGATAGTCCTGGTCGGGCCTTTTCTCGCGAAAGTCTCCGGACAGTCCCACGGTCTCAATGCCTTAAACGGGAGCATCCTCTTGGCGATCATGTCTCTCCCGACGATCATTTCGATTTCTGAGGATTCCCTGAGCGCCGTCCCCCAGGCATACAGCGAAGCCTCTCTCGCCTTGGCCGGATCCCGGTGGCAGACACTCGTCCGGGTAAAGATTCCGGCGGCCCTTTCGGGAATCATCGCCGCGGTCATGTTAGGCATGGGCCGGGCCATCGGCGAGACGATGACCGTCCTGATGGCGACCGGAAACGCCCGGTCCTTTCCCAGGGGATTTTTCCAGTCCGTCCGGACGATGACCTCCAACATCGCCATCGAGATCGGCGAGGTGCCCTACTATACGACCCACTACTACGCCCTCTTCGCCATCGGCCTGGTTCTCTTCATCATGACCTTCATTGTCAACCTCATCGCCGACGTCGTCCTCCGCAAATACCAGGAGCGCGAGCTGTGAAGAAAAAGAAGGTCGTCCAGTTCTTCGGATTCTTACTCCTCCGGGTCTGTCTCTTTACCGTCTTGGCCGTCCTCCTCATCATCCTTTTCGACATCGGCAAGAAAGGCGGCGGAACGATCTCCTGGGAGTTTCTCTCCAAACCGCCCCGCCGGGGCATGACCGAGGGAGGGATTTTTCCGGCCATCTTCGGGACCTTCCTCGTGACGATCGTTACGGCCGTCCTGGCCATCCCCCTAGGCATGTTCACCGCCATCTACCTGAACGAATACGCCAAGCAAGGCCGGATGACGCGGCTCATCCGCCTTTCGATCAGAAACCTCTCCGGCGTCCCGTCGATCGTCTACGGCCTTTTCGGAGTCATTCTCTTCGTCAACATCCTCAAGTTCGGGACGTCCATCCTGTCGGCCGGGCTGACCCTCGGATTGATGACGCTGCCTTGGACGATTACGGCCGGCGAGGAAGCCCTCAAGACGATTCCCAACTCCTACCGAGAGGGTGCGCTGGCCCTCGGGGCCACGAAGTGGCAGTCCATCCGGACCAACGTCCTGCCCTACGCGATGCCGGGCATGCTGACCGGCACGGTCCTCGGGCTGGCCCGCGCGGCCGGGGAGACGGCGCCCATCATGTTCACCGGAGCGGCCTTTTACCTGCCGATGCTGCCGAAGTCGCTCACCGACCAGTTCATGGCCCTGCCATACCACCTTTACATTATGGCCACCCAGCATCATGACATCGCCAAGGTCCGGCCCCTGGCTTACGGAACGGCGCTCGTCCTGATCGTCCTCGTCCTCGGGCTCAATCTGACCGCCGTCATCATCCGCTACCGGCTTCGCCGCAAAAGGAGAATGTGAGATGGACCTCCGGCCCAAGATCGAGACCCTCGACCTGGATTTCTATTACGGGAAGAAAATCGCCCTCAAAAAGTTGAACATCGCCTGCCACGAGAAACGGGTCACGGCCATCATCGGCCCTTCCGGCTGCGGCAAATCGACGTTCATCCGGACCCTCAACCGGATGAACGACGTCGTCGCCGGGACGCGGTGCGGCGGCGAGATCCTGCTGGACGGGAAGAACATCCACGCCCCCGACATGGACGTCGTCGACCTCAGGCGGCGGGTCGGGATGGTCTTTCAAAAGCCCAATCCGTTCCCCAAGTCGATCTTCGATAACGCGGCTTATGGACTTCGGGTCAACGGCCTGAGGAACCGGGACCGCCTCGAGGAGGCGGTGGAAAAGAGCCTCCGGGCGGCAGCGCTATGGGATGAGGTCAAGGACCGGCTCCGGGAAAACGCCTTCGCCCTCTCGGGCGGCCAGCAGCAGCGTCTTTGCATCGCCCGAGCGCTGGCCGTCGAGCCCGAAGTCATGCTCTTCGACGAACCCTGCTCGGCTATCGACCCGATCGCTACAGCCAAGATCGAAGAGCTCATCCAGAGGATGAAGAAGGACTACACTGTCGTCATTGTCACCCACAACATGCAGCAGGCCGCCCGGGTTTCGGACTACACGGCTTTCTTGATGTTGGGGGAGCTCATCGAGTTCGATGAAACGAACAAAATTTTCACCGCCCCTTCGCAGAAACTGACCGAAGACTACATCACCGGACGCTTTGGATGAAAGAGATTAGCGAAGGCGGAGCGAGAGCGTGAAGAACCGGACCGGGAAGAGGGGCCGTGACTCCGGCTTCGGACGTTCGTCATTTCAAGCGGCGGAGGCGGACCTCGATGTCTTTCTCGTCCTTGAGGAGCGTTTTCAGCTTGGACATATCGGTCTCGCCCGTATGATAAGGATACAGGACCTTGGGCCAGAACATCCGGGCGGCGTCCGCGACCATCTCCGGCGTCATGGTGTAGGGGAGATTCATGGGCAGGAAGGCGATATCGATGTTGCGGAGGTTCTTCATCTCGGGGATATTCTCGGTGTCGCCGCCGATATACACCCGCGTCCCGGCGCAGGTCAGGATATAGCCGTTGCCCTCGCCTTTCGGATGAAAGGGATGACCGGGCGCGCGCATGTGGACGAGATTATAGGCCGGAATGGCCTCGATCCCGACGCCCTGGACGGTCGCCGATTCGCCGTTGCGCAAGACGGTCGCGCCCGGCACCTGCTCGCCCGCCGAGGGATTGGCCACGACGGCCGTGCCCGTCTTCGTCAGGGCCGCGATGGCCTTGAGGTCGAGATGGTCGAAATGCTCGTGGGTGACGACGATCAGGTCGGCCTTGGGCAGCTTGGCGTAATCCGCCTCGGCGGAAACGGGATCGGCATGGATGACTTTGCCCGCCCAGCCGAACGCCAGGGACCCATGGCCGATGAAGGTGATGTCGAGATTCCCACGGTTCGTCTTGAAGGTGTCTTTTTCGAACATGATATTTGCCTCCCCGAGGCTATTATATTATAAAAGACAAGTCGCCGCAGGATCTGGAACATGAACGAACGCGTCGCGATCGTCGAGGATGAAGCCGACCTCGCCCGGCTCGTCGCTTCCCATCTCGCGAAAGACGGATTCCGGGCGTCCGTCTTCGGCGCCGCCGAAAGCTTCCTGCGGAGTCTCGTCAAAGACGTCCCGGACCTCCTCCTCCTGGATATCATGCTTCCGGACGCGAACGGGACGGACGTCTGCCGTCGCCTCAAGTCGCAGGACCCGACCCGGGCCCTCCCCATCATCATGATGACTGCGCGGGGCGAAGAATCGGACCGGGTTCTCGGTTTAGAACTTGGGGCCGACGATTATATCGTCAAACCCTTTTCTTTCAAGGAGTTGACGGCTCGGGTTCGGGCCGTTCTCCGCCGCGGGAAAGAGGAGGGGCCTTCGAAAAAACTCTCGATCGCGGGCGAGATCGAGATCGACACGGAACGGTATGAGGTCCGGGTCCGGGGCGAGATCGTCGACCTGACGACTACCGAATTCAAGCTTCTCGCCCTCTTGGCCTCTAAGAAGGGGCGGGTTTTCTCCCGGGAGCAGATCCTCGACCATCTCTGGGGCCACGATAAGATCGTCTTGGACCGCACGGTCGACGTCCATATCAAGAACCTTCGGTTGAAACTCGGACCGTCGTCGCGTCTCCTCCTCAATATCCGCGGCGTCGGGTACAAGGTTGAAGAAGAATGAGACGCGCGATCTTTCTGAAAATCTTCGGCGGCTATGTCCTTCTGATCCTCCTCATCAGCGCCCTGATCCTGGTCTTTTCCTTCGCTTCGATCCGTCGGCACTTCGAACGGACAGAGGCCTTGAGCCTCGAAAACCTCGGGCGGGCCCTCACCCCGGAGGTCGATCCCTTCCTAGACGCCGACGACCGGGCGGGGCTGGACGCCTTCCTCAAGAAAATCGCCCACCGCGTCGGTGCCCGCCTCACCGTCATTGCCCCTAACGGCGAAGTCTGGGCGGATTCCGAGAAGGACCCGGCCTCGATGGAAAACCACCGCTATCGGCCGGAAGTTCAGGAAGCGGTCGAAGGCAAAGTCGGCCGATCCGAGCGTTTCAGCTACACCGTCGAAGCCAAAATGCTTTATGTCGGCCTGCCCCTCGAAAAAGACGGCCGGGTCCGGGCGGTCCTGAGGCAAAGCGTTTATTTAAGCTATATCGATGGGCTTCTCGCCAACCTCAAGAACGGGATCTCGCGGGCCGTCCTGCTCATGGCCGTCCTGGCCTTGGCCGCAGCGGCCTTGTTTTCGCTTCATCTCACCGGTCCGATCCGGCGGCTCACCGATGCCGCCCGCAAAGTCGCGGGCGGAGATTTCGCCGCCCGCGTCCATGTCCGCCGCCGGGACGAATTCCGGATCTTGGGCGACAATTTCAACGAGATGACCGGCCGTCTGGCGAGCCTTTTCGCCGATGTCACCCGGCGGAAAGAGGAGCTCGAGAACATCATCTCCTCGATTCGCGACGGCCTGGCCGTCGTCGACGGGGAAGGCCGTTTGGCCTTGGTGAACGACGCGTTCAAGGCTCTGGCCGGGCCGGACGCCGCGGAGGGCCGGTTTTATTGGGAGGTCGTCCGGAGCGCCGGTTTTCAGGATATCGTCGGCAAGGCCCGGTCCGAGCGCTCTCCGCAATCGTCCGAATTCCGGATCGGGGATAAAACTTTACTGGGTGCGTCCGTCTTTCTCCCGCAACAAGACGGCGTCCTCGTCGTCCTCCGCGATCTCTCCGCCCTCCGCCGGCTCGAGGATATGAAGCGCGATTTCGTCGTCAACGTTTCTCACGAGCTCCGGACGCCGCTCGCGGCGATGAGCGGCGCGGTCGAAATCCTGGAGGATGAACTCCCCGGCAAGACGACGATCGAAATCCTCCGCCGTCACACCGACCGGCTGCGGGCGATCGTCGACGATCTCCTCAAACTCGCCGCTCTCGAAGACCGCGGTTTCAGCCTCGATCTCGAGGCCGTTGATCTCCGGGCCCTCGCGTCTCGGGTCCTCGATCTCTACGCCTCCCGATTCCGCGAAAAGGGTTTGGAGATTCGCCTCGAAGCGCCGACCGACGGGCTCGCCGTCGCGGCCGATGCCTTCCGAATCGAGCAGATGCTCGCCAACCTCGTGGACAACGCCCTCAAATATACCGACCGCGGCGGGGTCACTCTGGCCCTCCGGAAGGGCGACGGGGAGGTCCTCATCGACATCCGGGACACCGGAATCGGCATTCCCGCCGAGCACGTGCCCCGGATTTTCGAACGCTTCTATGTCGCCGATAAATCGCGGTCGCGCAAGCTTGGCGGAACCGGCCTCGGGCTCTCGATCGTCAAACATATCGCCGAACGCCACGGCGGGAGGGTCGAAGTCCGGAGCGTCCCGGGTCAAGGGACGACGTTTACCGTCCGCTTGCCGGTCCGTCCGGCGGCGGGTTGAAAGTGCGGAGCTTAAGCCTGGATCCGGGAAGACTTCAGCTTTTAACGACGGCTGAAGCCTCCGGATTGAAGGGATTGATCCGGGCCGCGAGAGAATAAAGGAACGGGTAGCTCTCCTTGAGATGTTCGGTGTAAGCCAGCCACTCCGCGGCGATCTGGGAATAGGCCCGCTTGATGTCTCCGGCGAGGTGGAGATAATCGGTTTCGGGCAGACCCTCGTAGCTCTCGTCCCGCATTTCGAGCTCTTCGACCAGGTGGAAGACCGCCCAGAGAAGGTCGGTGAAGCGGTCGTGCTCCAGGAGGTTCGGGTTTTCGAGGAGGCGGAGGAGGAAGGAGCGGTGGCAGAGCAGGATCCGGCGCAGGTCCCGGAGCGTCTCGGGCGTCGCCTTGGCCTTGTAGCCGAAGGTCCGGGCCGCCGCGGCGGCTTTCTGAAAATCCTTTTTCTGCCAGCGGCCCGAGAATTGAAGCTGAGGGGCTAAGGCGGAGGTGTTCTCGATGACCCGGCCGAAATGGCGGAGGAGCTCGAGCCCGACGTCGCTGAAGAACGTCCCGATGACCATGTTCAGCTTTTTCATAAGCGAGCGTTTTTCCCGGGCGGCGAGAAGTTGTTCGATGACCAGGGTGACGACCAGGACATTGATGAACATAAAGGCGAGGTCGCCGATAAGATAGATGAAGATGTGTCTCGCGTCCCGAAAGATCAGGAAATGGATGAGATAAGTCGCGGCCGAGGCCCCCACCAAGGCCAGGGAGATGATCAGGCGCCAGTTCCGGGATTTTTTCGTCACGGCGCCGTCCTTATCCGCGGATCGGCCGCCGGGGGCAGGCTGGGAGGGTCATGATTTCGATGGGACCGGGCGTAGGCGCGCACTCCTCGGGCCGACAGCATGTCTCGCAGGTCCGTTTGAAACCGCGGAACGAGAGAAGCTCGACGTCGTTCGAAAGGAAATCGGGCTTGACGGGCTCTTCGCGTAAAAGATCCGTGCTCAGATATTTTTTATTGTCGTCGGCGAAAACCGTGGCCACAACGGCGTCGGGGCCGAGCTTGTTCTGGGCGATCAGGGCGCCGAGGAAGTTGGCCCCGGACGAGATCCCGACCCCGATTCCGAGGACGGAGGCCAGCTTCTGAGCGAGGATGATGGCGTCGCCGTCGTCCACGGCGACGATTTCGTCCAAGCCGTCGAGCTTGACGATGGGGGGGATGAACTCGTCCGAGATGCCCTGGACGCGATGCTTGCCGACCTTGTAGCCGGTGGACATCGTCGGAGAGTTGGCGGGTTCGAGGGGATGGAGCTTGACCGCGGGATTTTTTTCCCGGAGGAAACGTCCCGCCCCCATGATCGTTCCGCCCGTGCCCACGCCGGCGACGAAGGCGTCGGGCCGCAAGGACCGGAAGTTGAGCTGCCACCAGGTTTCGGGGCCGGTGGTGAGGTAGTGAGCTTCGACATTGTCCTCGTTCGAGAACTGGCGGGGGAGGAAAGCGCCCGGGGTCCGGGCGGCGAGCTCTTCCGACAACCGGATACAGCCTAGGAATCCGCCCTGCTCGGGGCTCACGAGATTGATCGCCGCTCCCAGGCTCTTGATGAGGTTGATCCGCTCGGCGCTCATCCAGTTGGGCATGAAAATGGTCACGGGATGGCCCAGGGCGCGGCCGACGGCGGAGAAGGCGATGCCCGTGTTGCCGCTCGTCGCCTCGACGATCAGGCCGCCCGGCTCGAGCGTTCCGCGTTCGCCGGCCCGGCGGAGGATATGAAAGGCCATCCGGTCCTTGATGCTTCCGGTCATATTCAGGTTTTCGGCTTTGGCGAAGATGGTCCGCTTTTCCCCCCGGTACTTGAAATCGACCGCCAACAGGGGAGTATTGCCGATGAGACTGCCGAGCTCGCGGATGCGCCGGTTGCGGTCTTCGCCGGAAAAGGACATGGGTACCTCCTCAAGAATCTCCTATTTTCGGGAGGTTGCCTCGTAAAGTCAAGCTCGCCGCGTTGACGGATGTCCCGACCTGGCATACAATAGTCTCGGCCTTTAGAATGCCCCTTTCCCACCCGGATCCAGCCAAAGCGGCGGAGTTTCTCCTCGCCCGGGGGAGCCTGCCTGTCCTGTATTGGTTCAAAAAGGACGTTCTCGCCGTCCCCGTCGAGCGGGAAGGCAAAAACCTCGAAAAATACGTCGGCCGGATCCGGGTTCTCGAGTCCCAGGCCGGCGATGGGAGTTGGATCGGGCCGTCGAGCCGGTTCCGGCGGGGCGAGGACAAGACCGACCGCCTTATCGAAACGCTTAAAAACCTCTTTCGCCTCCATGATTTCGGGTGTACGAACGAGGAGCCGGTCGTCCGGAAAGCGATCTCTTTTCTTTTCGCTTGTCAGACTCGGGAAGGCGATTTTCGGGCGGCTTCGATCAACGAGTATACCCCCGGATTTCATGCCCTGACGCTGGAAATCTTTTGCCGTTACGGCCTGGACGCCGATCCCCGCGTCCAAAAAGGATTTCGCTGGATCCTCCATCACCGCCAGAAAGACAAGGGCTGGGCGATTCCCTGCCGGACGCTCAGTCCTCGCGAGGCGGAGAAGCGGGTTCGGGCGGAATCGGCCGGCAAGGTGGGGCCTCTTCAATCCAATATCTCCAAGCCTTCCTCGCACTTCATCACCGGCCTGGCCTTGCGCGCCCTGGCCGAATCTCCGACCTGGAGGACGAGCCCGGAGTTCCGCGCCGTCGCCGATCTCCTGGTCAGACGCTTTTTCCAGGACGATAGATACGAAGACCGGCGGGACGCCTCCCATTGGGAGGAATTGTCCTACCCCTTCTGGTCGACCAATATCCTGAGTGTTTTAGACGCGTTGGCGACAGCGGGAGCCACCGGGAAAAAACCCCAGGTCCAGGCCGCCCTGGATTGGCTGATCGGCCGACAGGGACCCTCGGGCTGTTGGGAAGTCCGGTCGAGAAAAGCGGTCTTCGAAGACCATCTGTGGGTGACGTATGCGGTCTTACGGGTCCTCAAAAGGTTCGGGCTCGTCTCTTTCTGAAAAGCGGCGCTACTATTTGAGCCTGGGAAGCAACCTCGGAAATCCGGCCCAAAACCTTGTCCGAGCGGCCCGATCTCTCGAATGCCGGGGCGTTCGGATTAAAAAAAAGTCTTCGATCTACCGGACGGAGCCCGTCGGCCGGATCGATCAGCCCTGGTTTACGAACCAGGTCATCGCCGTGGAGACCGTCCTTACGCCTTGGGAACTCCTCCGCCTGGCGAAATCGATCGAGGCGGAAATGGGCCGGCGGCCGGGACCGCGCCACGGTCCCCGTCCCCTCGACATCGACATCCTGCTTGCCGACCGGGCCGTTCTCAAAACGCCCGACCTCGAGATTCCCCATCCTAGGCTCTCGGAGAGGCACTTCATCCTCGTCCCCTTCGCCGAAATCGCTCCAAGGTTGATCCATCCCCTTTTCCGGAAGACGATCCGGAGGCTCTTGGGCGAATGTCCCGACCGTTCGGCCGTCGTCCGCTTGCGCTCTCAGGCTCGTTTGACCGCGGCCGGAGCTCCTAATAGAAAATCGCGTTGAACAGCAGCTTGAAAGTCCCGTAGGGCTGCCCGCGGAACTGGACCGGGAAGCCGAGGAGGACGAGCCGGCCCTTCTCATAGGTCACGTCGAGAACGGCGCTGCGGTCCTTGATGAGCTTCTCGCCGTGGATCCAGCCGCTCATGAGCATGTTCTCGCCCGCGTACTTGGCCACGCTTTTAGCCTCTTTCTTGGAACCGTAGGACGGGGAGATCTCGAAGGCCGGGCCGTCGGCGAAAACGCAGGCCGTTTCTTTAAGCAATCCGTAGGCCAGGGGGTGGGCGGGATCGACGTCCAGCCGGAGAATCGATCCCGAGCAGATGAAATCCTGGGACTTCACTCCCTTGAGAACGTTGCGCGCGGGCGCTCCGAACATCTCGACGGCCATGTCGCAGATGCCGTTCATAAAGACGATCGTCCCGCCGCTCTCGGCGAAGATCTTGAGGTTGCGCAAACCGTTCGGAGTGATCCCACCGACATAGGGCGGGGGCATCGTTCCTTTCGCGTATCCCTCCACGACGGCTTGGGAGCTGCCGTAGTCGGGCATGAGGAGGACATCGTATTTCGCCTTCAGGCTTCCGGCCCGGATGTCGGCGTCGTGGATGATATCATAGGCGAACTCATATTGGTCGAGGACGAATCGCGTCCAGCCCTCCTCGGCGCTTCCCAGCCAGGACTGATAGATGGCCAGGCGCGGCTTGGGGACGTCGGAAGTTTCGACGTTCGGGCGCTCGGCGAGCCCGACGACGCGGACACCCAGCTCCCCGGCCATTTTCTCCATGAGCGCGGCTTGAACGCCGGCGGCCGGGACGATGAAAGAGCCCGCCGGGTATGTTTGGCCTTGGTGGGCGAATTCCTTCTTCGCCCGGGCGGTGCGGCCGCCCGCCTTGAGGATCCGATTAAGGGCGGCGTAGCTCGCATTCTCGCCGCTGCTCATAAGGTACCCATAGGACGCCCGTCCCTCGATTTTTCCGGAAACGGCCTTGACTTCGCGCTGGGAGGACATCTTCACCGAAACCGGAGTGTTGGCCACGGCGCAGGAAACGCCGAATTGATAGGGCAGGGTCCAGCCCATCATGTCGTAGGCCTCGAACGGCGCGCCCTCGAACGGCTTGGAGGCCACGAGACCTTGCCATAAATCGGGGTATTTCCGAAGGTCGGGATATTTCTGCTCCTCGAAGACGTTCTTGATGAACAGCCCGAACGGCTGGGAAACGGGAATGACGAATGTTCCGGCCGGGTAGGAGATGCCGTCGCAGGTGAAGGCCTCGTCGGCTTTGAAGACCTCGACGCCCAGGAGGATCATCCGATTGAGGAGAACGGCCAGGTTTCCCGGGTCGGCCTGTTCGACGGGAAGAATGAAAGCGTGCGGCGGCTCTTTGCGGAAACGCTCCATGACGTCCGCGCCCATCCGGTATTTGTTATAGAGCAATTCCTCTCGGTATTTCGAGGCCGCGTCCAGGACGGAATTGGACGCGGTGAGGCAGTAATCGACGGCGTCGCGAAGGCGCCACCATCCGCCCCGCCAGGGGCTGGGATAGAACGCGGACATGGTCAGGTCTTGGTAGGCCTGGGGAAAATCGCGGACGGTATAGAACCGGGGCGTGGCGTAGCGGTAGAGGGCGGTTTCGGTCAAGATCGAGATGATGTTATGGGAGTCCACGACCTGGGTCATGTAGCCCGGATACCAGGTGTCGAAGACGATGCGCGAAATCGCCCCTTCCTTGCCTTCCTCGTCGAAGGCCGCCCCCATGGCCGAGCCGATCATATTCTGCCAGCGGACGATAAGCGGATGGACGTTGGGATTGGTGGGCTCGGAATTGGGCGGCGTCCAAATCCGGGCCGGAAACGGGGCCGTCTGGTGGTGATTGAAATAGACGACGGGATACCATTCCTGGTTGACGAGCCGGGTGATGTTCTGGGTTTCGACGAGGTTGGCGATATAGGAATCGCGGTTGTTGTCGTGACCGGCGTAGATGTGGTACAGGCGCGGCATCGGGGCCACTTCATAGGGCGTCCCGATGTTGGGATGGTACCAGTCGGCCAGCAGGTTCATCCCGTCGGGATTGGCGAAGACGAGGATAATGATGACGTCGTTCAGGATCCGGATCGTTTTCGCGTCCTGGGCGGCGGCGAGGTCGTAGGCGAGCTGGATGTTGTGCTGGGCCGGGGCGCACTCCGAGGCGTGAAGCCCGCCGTCGACGTAAACGACGGCCCGTCCCTCCTGGGCGAGCTTCCGGGCTTCGGCGGGGGAGAGGCGCGCTTGGGCCAGGCGCTGGGAGATCTGCTTGTGTTTATCGAGGGTCGCCAGGTTCGCCGGCGCAGAAATGACGGCGTAGGTCATGGTTTGACCCATCGAGGTCTTGCCCATGTCGAAAAGCTTGATCCGATCCGAGCTCTGGGCCAGCCGCTTGAGGTAGTCGATGGCCTGGTTATAAGTGGCCAGGTGATAATCGTCCCCGACTTTGAAGCCGAGGACTTCTTCGGGCTTCGGAATATTCCGGCCGAAAGCGGCCGAAACGGCAAACAGCAGGATCGCCGCGGCGGCCGCGGCGGCGGGAACACGCGTCCGGAATGTCATCGGTCTTCCTCCTCGGGAACGGTTCGGGAATCCGCCCTATTCTTTTTTATCCGGACGAAAAAAACAAGAGGGCGACCGTCTTACCGTCCTACCCTTTCTCCGGGCGCAGATCATGGAGTCTCCGAACGTCTTCAAACGGCCTCCACTCCAGATCGGATTTGATGGTCCGTCCCTCGACGCTCCTTCTCGGCGCCTCGGGTCACTCTTGAGGCGGAACCCTTTAGGTGGGTTCCTCCCCAACGGGCACCGGGAAGACCCGGTCGCCCTGAGGCTCTCGGAAACGCTGACGGATTTCGGGGCCTCCCCTTTTTCGAGGGGAGGAAGGAGGGGTGAATATCAATAAGGCTAAAGTCTGGGGAGCGTTTCCGTCGTAGGAACATCACGCGTTGCCTTCGCGAATTTCATGATCAACGAATTTTGCCGATGTCATCGTCGAATGTTCCGCGGAAGGGAGGCAGGGAGCATAGCAACCGTTGGAGGGGAACCCATTCAATGGGTTGCCCCTCCAAGAGTGCCCTGCTGAACGGCAAACCCTCATCACGTTCCGGCCGTCCGCAACCGTTCGGGAGACTCGTATTATCTCACGGGCAGGCCGGGGCAAACCAGACGTTAGAACGCGTTGGGGAGATGACGGACGACGGGCCGGCCGGAGCCGTCGAATTCGACGGCCAGGACGTCGAAGCGGCAGGGGACGGATTCGAGACGGTTTTCGACGAGGTAAGCCAGGGCGACGCGGCGGATCTGGCGGCGCTTGGCCGGCGTGACGGAGGCCTCGGGGACGCCGAAATCGTCGTCCGCGCGGGTTTTGACCTCGGCGAAAACAAGCGTTTCGCCGTCCCAGGCGATGACGTCGATTTCGCCGCGATGCCACCGATAGCCCCTGACGATTACCCGGAATTTCTTTTGTTCGAGATAGCGGACGGCCGCGTTCTCGCCGTCCCGCCCCAGCCTGATCCTGTCCCGGTTTTGATGGTCCATCGGAGACCGTCCTTGGAGAAGACGCTTCGGACCGGCCGTTTGTCTCAGCGGTCCCGGTTTCGGGTTTCGACGGGTCGAGGATGGTCCTTGTCGGGAGGCTCCCCCTTGGCAAGGATTTTCTCCCCCCTAAAGGCGGGGCCGCGGTCCGAAATATCATCGCCCGGATCATTCCCAGAGACGATGGCCTCCGCCGGGCCTTGAAAATAAAATAAAATTGACGTTGAATAGAAAGGCCATGCCCATGAGCCCGTCGAGAATCCGTTCGAGAGGCTTGTCCTATATCGAGCTGATCATCGTCATGGCCATAATCGGCCTGGTAGGCTTCATCTCCTATCCCGGAATTTCGACCACGTTGTCCTCCCGGTCCTTGGATATCGCCGCGAGCGACATCCTGATGTCTTTTCAAACGGCGAAGTGGCAGGCGGCGTCGACGAAATTGGCCCACCGCGTCCTCTTCGTTTCGACAGGCGGTGCTTGGACCTACCGCGTTGAAAAGGAAGCGACGTCCGGATCCTGGACGGTCATCCGCGGAGGGGGGCCGAAGAGCATTTCGACCAGATTCTCGGTCACTTTAAACCTCCCGGCCGGCCGGGACGTCGTCTTCCTGGCCACCGGATTCGTCTCGAATTACGACAGCACGAAAAACTCGATCACCCTGGACAGCGCGAAGCTGAGGGCTTTGGGACAGGCCGGCCGCCGGGTCATCCGGCTCTTCGCCGGAGGGTCCGTGAAGTACGAAAAGGCTTAGGAGGAGGCGTGAGCGGACGACACATCCCGATAGACCGCCGCGGTCGGCGCCGGAAGGGATTTTCGCTTATCGAGGTCATGATCGGCCTGACGATCCTGGGGATCGCCCTGCTCGGGCTGGCCGAGCTGTTCGTCATCAGCCTGGCCAACAACAAACGCGGCGGCGAGATCAGCACCGCGACATTTCTCGCCCAGCAGCAGGTCAACTACATGAGGGGCCTCACCGCCGCGGAGCTCAACGCCTTTCCGTCTTCGGCCCGCGGCGAGTCGGACGACGAGTCGGTCAATATCAACAGCGATTCCGAAGCGGATTTCCGCCGGATCACTCAGATTCAGGTCTCGGGATATTCCTATGCCGTCAAGGTCCTGGTCTTTCCGGCCGCCCAGATCGGCGTCCCCAAATCGACGCTGCTTCAAGATCCCAACAGCTACCGGGTTAGGGCGGTCATGAGCACCGTGATCAGCCGATGAGACGCCGGATGAGATTCCCAACCGAACGCGCCGCCCGTTCCGCGGGATTCACCTTGATCGAAATGCTGATCGGCAGCCTGATCATGCTTGTCGTCGTCATCGGGGCGCTGTCCATCTACGTCAAGAGCAATAAGACCTCGGCCGATCAACAGCAACTCGCCCGACTCCAGCAGGATGTCCGGGCCTCGATGTATTACCTCGCCCGCGACGCCCGTATGGCCGGAGCCGGATTGCCCCCGAACTTCTACGCCTTCGCTTTGGAGGGCGCCGATAATGAGGATCAGGGCGGGGACGTCCAGCCGGACCGCCTCACCATCATGGGCAATATCGATGCTCCCTTCGCCCTGCCCATCCAGTCCTTAAGCAAAAGCGGGAAGAAAGTCATTTTGGAGGACTACAGTCTCGAACAATTCCCTTATCCGGACTCTTATTATCTCGGCAAAATCATCCTCGTCCTGCCCCGGCCGAGCTCGTCCTGTGTGGGAGGCGTTCTTCGGCAAATCACCGCCGTTGCTCATAAAAAAAGCGGGGGGTTTGAGGGATTTAGCTTTTCTCCCAGCGCTCCGTCGGGGATCAATCCCCCCAACGGCTTGAGTGATGTCTGCGCCGACGGGGAATTCGACGGCGGATCGGTCGGGATGGACGAAGTCCGGAGCTACTGGCTGGACGTCACCGGTTCCGTTTCAGGCTTGACGACGGGCGTGGATGGCTACATCGGGGGGGGGACGGGAGGGGTGCTCTATATGACTAAAAATGCCGTTCACTACCCTCTGGCTCAGAATATCGAGAATATCCAGTTCCAGTATAATGGGGATTTCGACGGCGACACCGGCGGGACGCTCGACGGATTCGCGAACTGGAACGCGGCGTGGACCGCGGACCAGGTAGCCCGGATCCGCCAGGTCCGGATCTGGGTCCTGGGCCGAACCCCGGACCGATTCGTGAGCGTATCGGGGACGGCCGCCGGCGGGACGCATCTTTACCGGCGTCCGGCGATCGCCAATTCCCCCGCGGAAACGGCGGACGACAGGCATAGAAGATTCCTCCTGGAGTCGACGGCGAACGTCCGGAACATGTCCTTGGACTTGTACAATAGGGAGCGATGATGAGGAACTTCCATCGAAGACGCGAGAAGGGATCGGGGCTGATCATCGTGATCCTGATCGTCGCCCTCCTGATCGGGATTGGTGTCCCGCTCCTGACCCTGACGGGCATGAGCCCCAAAGTCTCGGGAAGCCTCCGCGATCACGAGGAGGCTTTCAACGCCGCCGAGGCGGGGTTTGACGCCGCCCGGCTGGCGATCGAGCAATATCTGGCCAACGGCCAGTGGACGAGCTTCGCAGGCCATACCCTGACTCAGCCGACGGGCATCGACCTCCCCTTGGACCTGAATCTGAATCCCAACCCATTCTATTTCCGCCTCCGCACGGACGCCGAGCTTCTTCAATCCTTCGACACGAACGGCGACGGAACACCCGAAGTCGCGAACCTCCTCTTTTTTCATCAAACGTACGCGACGGACGAGCAGGGCGGCATCGACATCCGATATACCTATACGGTCTTTCTGATCGACGATGAGGCCAGCGGAGGGACCGCTGATTCGAGCGACGCCATCCTGGTTTCGATCGGGACGGTCCGGTCCGGCGCCAGGGTCCTAGACTCCGTTCGCCTGGAGATCGTCCTGGCTTTCCAAACCGGTGGCCCGAATCCCTGAGGAGCGAGAGCGGCGATGCGATATCGCCAAACGGCCTTTCGGGGGCTTCTCGTCCCTACCTTCGTCTTCTGGGCCCAATCCGTATTCACCCGGCAGGCCTGCACGGAATATACCGGGATCTTTGCGGAATATTTGAGGTTTTCGAGATCGGCGAAGCCTTGAAGGAACAAGGCCGCCCCTTGAGTCCGACCGCCGGGCGAGAGGTCTTGATGGATCAACCGCTTGCGGTCCCATGGTGGGAAGGATTATCCTTGAGGCTGACGGCCCGGGACGCCCTCAAACCCCGCGAGACTTAGGCGAAGGGTTGTCCGTGGAAATCCAGACTAGTCGCGGGAGGGGAGGCCGTCTCACCCCCGGGCGCGGAATGGGGGTCCAAAAATCACCCCATTATCCTCCTTAAAGGGTGATTTCAGCCGGCGCCCGTTCCCCGCTATAATAGACCCGAATATCCCGATGATCTCGAGCAGGACACCGGCCGGCCTTCCCAAGATAAGAGGGGTTGGGGGCCCGAGGACGGAAAGACATGACTCCGGCAAGGAAAAGGACAACGGTCATGAGAAAGAAGATCTCTCTTCCCTTCTGCATCCTGATAGGGATCGGGGTCGTGTCCCTATTTGCCGGTAGGGTGACGTATAACGGAACCGTCATCGAAAGTTTCGACAACGCGGCGACGAAGGATCCCCGGAGCTCGGTCGTCGGCTGGGGGACCGGCAGCATCAAGCTCAACACGAAAACCGGAATATTCACCGCTTTCGCGTTCGCGTCCTATCCCGCCTGGAGCGACTGCGTCACGGCCAACGACTTCGACGGCGACGGCCGGCCGGATGTCATCGTCACGGGAAGCAAGTACTCCAATGTATTAGCCTTTGCCCGGAACATGGGCGGGTCCGGCCAGAACCGGACCTACGAAATCGCCCAGTGGATCGACGGCTGCACCGGATCGGGGGGTGTTCCGACCTTCGGATTCGATGGCGCCATCGACGCGTCGAGCTACGTCAGCCTGACCTCCGGCGACTACGACAACGACGGCGATATCGACTTTTTCTTCGTCGCCGGTGTCCGGAGTTCGCCCAGCAGCCTGAAAAGGATCTACCTCTACCGGAACCAGCGCGTCGAGACGAGCAGCCTGAGCTTCACCCGATACGACCGGACGTCCTCCTGGGCCTCTCTCCTCGGCGGGTTGGGCTGGACCTCGCCCAACATGGTCTCGCTGGACTTCGACAAGGACGGCGACGTCGACATCCTCTACGGCAACAACTCCGGTAATATCGTCATGATGACGAACATTTTAGCCGATGACTGGTGGGGCGACGAGAAATTCTTTGTCGATACCGAGAATCCCCTTGTTCAGACGGGCTGGACCGGCACCGGGATCCAAAGCCTGGCCGTCGGGGATTTCGACCACGATGAAGACTACGACATTGTCGTCGGAAGCTTGTCCTACAATACGCTCGAGCTCTTCAGGAACGACGGCGAGGATATTTTCGCCTCCGAAATCATTGAAACCTTCACCTCCGAGATGCTCCAAGGCGGCGTGGGCGTCGTCTTGAGCGACGACCTGGACAACGACAAGGAGCCCGAGCTTTTCGTCGGGGTGACCTACCCTAAAGGCACGACGACCCCGACCGCCCGGGAGGTTTATGTCTTCAACGGCCTTGTGGTCGCCGGTGACGGCCCCGGCGACTACACTCGAGATCTGGTCGGACAGTTGATTTTCGACGGCGCGATCGCGGGCTTCGGCGTGGCAAGCGGGTTCAATTTCGGCGCCCTCCTGGACTCCAACCATGACGGAAACATGGACATCATCGTCGGCGGCATGAATTTCGCCGCCGGCTCCTGCGGCCGCGTCGTCCTCGAGAACGCGTCCCAGGCGCTGTACACGCTGGTCGGCGAGGCTGTGTCCCAACCCGTGAACCCCGGCCTCCTGGGCTCCAAGGTCGTGACCCAAGTGGAGCTGAGCGAATTCACCATGGGCTTCATCGGGAGTAAAAACACGGGGCTCAAGATTGTTTTCTACATGTCCAACGACGGCGGAGCGACCTGGTACTTAGTCGCGGAATACAAAGACGCGGACCTCAAATATCAGGGAGGTTCCAAGAAAATCAGCTTCAAGACCTGGGGCAATGAACTGATCTTCAAGGCCGCGTTCTTCGCCGCCGAAGACGTGGACAAAAAGAAGCAGCCCATGGGCGGGTCCGTTGAGACGCCGCGCCTCGACTCCCTGAAAATCAAATACTATTATCAAGACTGGGGAGAATTTTCCCGAGATACGGTCGCCACGAGCACCTACAAGGACGCGGCGACCACGCACCGGCTGGTCGTCGCCGGATCGTTCTACTACCCGGGAGTGGAAGGCCGACTTCTCGCTTACGATACGTCCACGATGACCTTCGCCACGGACGCCTATTCGCTCAAGACGATCAGCGAGACGGACTTTACGGCGCCCGCCACCTCCTACCGGCGGATCATCCCGGCCGGCGTCGCCATCGCCTGGAACGCCGGGGACATTCTCAAGAACCGCACCTCCAATTCGCGGACGATCTTCACCGCCATTCCCGTCGACGAGCACGACAAGAACGATGAGCGCCTGCAGCGCCTCGATTTCACCGTGGCCAACGCGTCCGCCCTGCACAAATTCCTCAAGGAAAAAAACAGAAAAACGTCGCCGCTCATCGAATTTCTCCGGGGCAAGGACCGGTCCTGGAAGCTGGGCGCCATCGACCATTCGACGCCGCTCATCGTCGGACCCCCGGCGGACAATCCCGACCTCAAGGGGACCGACTATGGGTCCTTCCGGGCGCAATGGATAACGCGGCCCAAGGTGGTTTTTGTCGGCGCCAACGACGGCATGCTCCACTGTTTCGACTTCAAAACGGGCGCTGAACTCTGGGGCTTCATCCCCCACAACCTGCTCGATAATCTAAAGAAAATGGCC
>Ga0315288_10003762_pt1 | contig 19328 bp, 12 predicted proteins | sample YL17G11_20_MG_FD_203454 | JGI IMG/M metagenome (GOLD analysis project Ga0315288, IMG submission 203454) | Sediment microbial communities from Yellowstone Lake, YNP, Wyoming, USA - YL17G11_20 | ecosystem: Environmental > Aquatic > Freshwater > Lake > Sediment | place: USA: Wyoming | collected... | reverse complement strand
CCCGCTGTGCGGGCCAGTTGTGCCTTCCCCGGCGTCTTTACGCCGGTGGAGTGGGAGGGGCGACTGCTGGTGGACGGCGGGCTGATCAACAACATGCCCGTCTCGGTCCTGCGCGAGATGGGAGCACAGTACATCATCGCCGTGGATCTCTCGGCGGCGCGCTATCCACGCAAGGCGCCGACGTCCCTGATGGAGATGTGGTTCATGAGCCTGAGCACGCTCACGCGCCTGACACACGACGAGGCCGTTCTGGCCGACGTGGTGATCCATCCCGACATCGGCGACCATAACGGGATTGACCTGGCCGGCGTGCCAGCCCTGATCGAAAGCGGGCGCACAGCTGCAGAGGCAGAGCTGCCGCGCATCCTGCATGACCTGGGCATGGAGGACAAGCTTGCAGCCTGATGCGGTCTTCTTCAACGGCAACGTCTACACACTTGACCCCGCCCGGCCCCGCGCGCGGGCCATTGCTGTGCGCTGCGGGCACATCCTGGCCGTGGGTGAGGACGCGGAGGTGTTGGCTTTGGCCGGCCCGGGCACGCAGCGCATGAATCTGGGCGGTCGCACAGTGCTGCCAGGGTTCTGCGACGCGCACATCCATCTGCTGGGGTACGGCCTGAGCCTGACACAGGTGCAACTGGACGGGATTGCCAGCCTGGAGGAGGCGCTGCAGCGTGTGGCCGAACGCGCGCAGAAGGAGCGACCGGGCGCATGGATCCGGGGCATGGGCTGGAACCGCAATCTGTGGCCGGGCACGCCGTTTCCGCACAGGTGGGACCTGGACCCAGTCACGCCCGACAACCCGGCCTTTCTTCCCAGCAAGGACGGCCACTCGGCGTGGGCCAACTCGCTTGCGTTGCGCTTGGCTGGCATCACGGCCAGCACGCCCGACCCGCCGGGCGGGCAGATCGAGCGGGATGCTCAGACCGGGGAGCCAACCGGGCTGTTGAAAGAAGGTCCGGCAATGGAGATTCTGGAGCGCGCTGCCGGACCCGTCAGCCCAGGCGAGCAGGACGATGCGGTCCGCGCGGCAACGAAGCGGTTGCACCGTCTGGGCATCACAAGCGTACACGCGCTGCTGGAGGAGCACGACCTGGCCGCGGTGCAGCGCCTGTGGGAGCGCCGCGAGCTGGGGCTGCACGTACAGGCCATCATTCCGGAGCGCTGCCTGGACTCTGTGCGCAAGGTCGGGCTGCGCGCAGGGCTAGGCGACGAGTGGCTGCGCGTGTTTGCCATCAAGGTCTTTGCGGATGGCGCGCTGGGCTCGCGCAGCGCCGACATGCTCGAGCCCTACGACGATGAGACCGACAATCGCGGCATCGAAGTCACGAGCAATGAGAGGCTGGACCGGCTCGTGGCCGAGTGCTGTGCGGGTGGCTGGAACATGGCGATCCACGCCATCGGTGACCGGGCCAACCGGCGCGTGCTGGACGTGCTGGAGGCGCACCACGACGAGTGGAGCCGCCAGGGCTTGCGACCACGCATCGAGCACGTGCAGTTGCTGGCGCCCGAGGACGTGCCGCGCCTGGGGCGGCTGGGGGTAGTCGCCTCGATGCAGCCCATCCACTGCACGTCGGACTATCTGATGGCGGACCGGCACTGGGGGAGGCGTTCTGCGGGGGCGTACGCCTGGCGTAGCATACTGGAGAGCGGGGCGCCGCTGGCCTTTGGCTCCGACGCGCCAGTGGAGGAGCCAAACGTGCTGCGCGGCATCCATGCCGCCGTGACGCGCCAGCGCGCGGACGGCACGCCGCGCGGCGGCTGGCACAGCGAGCAGTGTCTGAGCGTGGCGCAGGCCGTGCATGCCTACACGCTGGGGGCGGCCTACGCCTGCGGCCTGGAGCGCGTGCAGGGCTCGCTGAGCGTGGGCAAACAGGCCGACATGGTGGTGCTCTCACAGGACATTCTGGCGCAGCCGGCGCAGGAAATCCTGGATACGCGCGTAGAGGTCACGATTCTAGCGGGCCAGGTCGTCTACGAGAGGCCATAGTTCATAGCACGAGGCGAGGACGGTCATTCCTCGCCGTGAAGTAGGGCCGATGCACGGTGCGGACGGTGAGTGCTTGGCAGCTAGCTTCCCCGGCTTGGTTGGGCGCGCGACCTGTCAAGCACCTATTCTAGGGTTACGGTCTTGGCCTCGCATAGAGAGCACTGATGCTCTTCAGGTAGAACATTGCCGAAACGACCTGGGCGACCACTTGCTCGTATTGGGGAAACCAGTCAGGGTTTGGAGTCGGGTCAAACTCGTGGCCGGTGTAGTTGCGCGCTAAGACCAGGCAGTATAGAGCGCGCACCTTGGGGTCGACGCTGGACCGCAGGATCTTGTTTAGACTGTCAGCAAACTGCTGAGCAGTGCTGGCGCAGAGGCTGAGGCAGTCGGTCGGAAAGGAAACGCCCTTGCCGCCTACTGCCTTGCAGATGTGATCGTAGAGGGTAGCCCTGGGGTTATCCTTCATCAGCGCCTGCCCTGCCGGAGAACGACGCAGCAAAGACTCGATCAGCCAGCACGTATTGCGAAGGGCCGACAAGAGACCCGACCTCGCATGGACGCTGTTGAGTCTTGCCACCGCGGCAAGGTTGTCTTGCAGCGTCCAGATGCTCGACTCGAGCAGCAGTCTGTCCTGCAGCTCGACACTGTCCATGAAGTTCACCAAGAAGGTTTGGTCAAGCGTGATGTGCATGCCGTGACAGGTTTCGGCACAAAGGCTGAGCAGGTAGTCGAAGACATGCGGCTTTTCGAACTGCCGCCATAGGCGCTCATTCAGGATGTGGTGAGGATTTCGATCAATGAAGTCCTGATCTTCCACATCAGCTGCCAGCAAACTGGTTACGCCATCATCGATCTTCCCGTTGGCTATCTGGGCGACTCCCAGGTTTGCGTACACCATTCCCTTGTTGAAGTGCTTGCCAGTCCGACTCTCGTAGTCGAGAATGCACTGCAGCATTGCCGAGTGATACGATTCGGCCAGGCCGCGCCACGGCTCGAACTTCGTACCACGGTACACTATCGGCTGTCTACAAATGTCGAGCAGCGACCGTCCGAGGTTTCCAGCGTGCACAAAGTAACTGTCCTTCGCAGGGTACCCACGGCTCCAGTCGTACCCCGAATCGCTGTCCATGCCTCTCAGGAGTGCATCAAGCCCCTGAGCAATCAGCTTGACTGCCTCATCCATCGCGGCTTGAGCAACTTGCTCTGGCTTTGCATCGCCGAAATCCATGCGTACCTCCTCTAGCGAACCCGAATGATGTGGCCATCCAATGGTCCAAAGGAAGGCAACGGCTCGTAGAAGGCGAATCGGCCTGCTGCTTCCACGGTCAGTGGGGTCATGGTCTGGTTGCCCAGCAGGTCCTGAGGCACGTACCTGCCTCCTGGGATTGGGCTGTACTCGCTCGTTAGCTTGCAGCCGCTTACCACTTCTTCGCCCAGGTTGAGCACGACCAGCAGGTCGGCGTCGTCGGCATGGCGCAGGTAGGCGTAGACCTTCGGATCGCTGGCCTCGACGGGCAGCCAGGTGCCGGTGCTGAGGGCCTGGTACTGGCTGCGCAGGCGGATCAGCCGCCGGTAGTGGCTGAGCAGCGAATTGGGGTCTGCGGACTCGTCTGCCACGTTGACCTGGTCGTAGTCGAGGTCCACGTCGGCCCAGGGGCGCCCGCTGCTAAACCCCGCACCGCGGTGGTTCTGCCACTGCATGGGCCGCCGGATGTAGAGGTCCGGCTTCTTGCCGCGCATGCCGATCTCCTCGCCATACCACAGGAAGGGCAGCCCCGGCGAAGTCAGCAGCAAGGTCGCGGCCAGGCGTGCTTGGGGCAGGCTTTCGTTGAGCTGTGAGAGGACGCGGTTGTGGTCCTGCAGCGCCAGGAACGTACCGTACTGCGCCTGGGGGTAGACGGACTGAATCAGGCTCTGCTCGGCCTGCAAGGTCGCCGCGTCGCCCTGGGTCAGACTGGCGATGGCAGCCGTCGCCCAGTCGAACTCGAAGCACATGTCGACCTGGTCGTCGTAGTAGGTCAGACGCTCGGAGGTGGAGCCGGTGACCTCGCCGATGGCAAAGGCGTTGGGGTCCAACCCTTGTAGAACTGGTGAAAGCCTTCCAGCCAGCGGTGCGTGGAGGGCGTGCTCTCCTGGTTCTGCCCTTCCTCGACGAGGTGGCGGATGGCGTCGAGGCGAAAGCCGTCCACGCCCATGTCCTGCATCCAGTAGCGGATCACGTCCAGCATCTGTGCTGTCACGGCCGGGTTGCTCAAGTTGAGGTCCGGCAGCGCCGACCCGAAGAAGGCATAGTAGTAGGCGCCGTTGCGCTCGTACCACACGGCGCGCTTGTCGGGCCCCAGCCAGTCAGGATCCGTGTCAGACCAGACATACCAGTTGCGGTGCACGGCAGTGGGGCTCGTGATGGCGTCCTCGAACCAGGTGTGGTTGAGCGCCATGTCCACGATGAGGTAGATGCCGCGCTGGTGCGCCTCGCTGACGAGGCGGCGGAAGGTGTCATTGTCCCCGTAGGCGGCCTCGACGTTGTAATAGTCCGAGGCGGCGTACCCGTGGTAGGTGGGCGACCCGTACACTGGCAGGAGCCACAGTGCCGTGATGCCGAGGTCGCTAACAGTGGCCGAATTGCCGTCGTTGAGGTAGTCCAGCTTGTCGATGAGGCCCTGCAAGTCGCCGTATCCATCGCCGCTGGAATCGAAGAAGCTGCGCACCAGGACGGTGTAGAAGACGCAGTGATCCCACCAACGAGGCTGCAGACCGCCCGCGATGGGCTGCGCGGGAGTGATGACTGGGCGCGCGGTGGGCGCGGGTGTGATCGTCGCGACTGGCGTCGGTGTCGTTGCCGGCAGTGGCGTGAGTGGGGGCGGCGCGGGCGTAGGCGTAGCGCAGCCCGTGCACAGGATAGCGACGATCAGGAGCAGCAACCCGTGGCTGCGAACTGTCATGACCCGGTGCCTCCCTTCTGGGCGAGCACGCGCTCGTATACGGCGAACGTTTCGTCGGCGGCCTTGTCCCAGGAAAAGCGCGCCGCGTGTTGCAGGCCGCGCGCGCTCATCTCGGAGCGCAAGCTGGCGTCGTCGAGGACAGCCGCGATCTGCGCGGCCATGCTTGCGGTGTCGTAGGGGTCAAAGTAGCGCGCGGCGTCTCCGCCCAGCTCGGGCATGCTGGAGGTGTTGCTGCAGACTACTGGTGTGCCGCAGGACATGGCTTCCAGGATGGGCAGACCGAAGCCTTCGTAGAGGGAGGCTAGCACGTAGGCCGTGGCGCCGCTGATCACAGCGGGCAAGTCGGCGTCCGGAACGTAGCCGGAGAGCAGGACGGCGCGCGGGTCGTCCAGCTTCTCCAGGTTCTGGAAAAAATCCTGGTAGAGCCAGCCCGTCTTGCCGACGATGACCAGCGAGAGCTGGGGGTCCTTGCGGCGCAGCAGACGCAGGGCGGCCACCAGCCGGATCAGGTTCTTGCGCGGCTCGATGGTTCCCAGGGCCAGGATGTAGTGCTCGGGCAGGCCATAGCGCGACTTGACTTCGGCCACGCGTTGGGGCGAGGCGGGCGCAAAGCCGGGCGAAGCCGCCTCGTAGATCACGCTGACCTTGTGCTGGGGCACGCCGTAGACGCGCATCAGATCTCGCTTGCTCGACTCGGATATGGTGATGATGGCGTCGGCGCGCCGCACGAAGAGTGGCATAGCCGAGTTGAGGTACCAGTAGTTCAGCGGCTTGTGATAGGTGGGGAAAAGGTTGTAGATCAGGTCGTGTACAGTAAGCACGGTGGGAACCCCGCGCAGAGGCAGCAGCAGGTGTTCGGTGCAGTGTAGCAGCTCGGCCTCGGGCAGCAGCCGGTTGAAGCCTATGTTTGCGATCTGACCCAGCCAGACCGCCATGCGCCAGGGCCTGTAACCTGCGCTGACCGTGTGCGTGGGTAAAGACTCCAGTCCTGCCAACGGCACCGCTTCGCGGTCGCGGTTGTAGAACAGGCCAAAACAGCGCTGCTGCCCGTGGCGCGCCACGAGGGCTCGCGTCATGCTCTCGGCGTAACGCGCGAGGCCTGCGCGTTGGTGTACGGCTGGCGAGACGTCTAGGTAGATGGTCATGCGCGTATGGTATGGGTTTTGTCTGCTCTTGTCAAGTCGGTTGGCTGGGCCATGCGGCACCGGATGCAGGCTGCCGGCACCAGGCACAGGCTCTAGTTGGACGGCCCCGGACTGGACCTGGAGATCGCGGGCAGATAGGTGAACTGGTCATAGTCCACCCTTCCAAAGACTGTGACGCGATGGTTCTCCGAGTCGGCCACGTAGATGTGTCCGTCGGGGCCGACGGTCAGTCCGCGCGGGTGACCCAGGAAGTTGTCGGCGGAGCCCTGCTGGCCCCAGAGGGTGATGAAAGCGAGGTGGCCGGTTGTCGTCAGGTCTGCGCTGCTGAGGACCTGCACGCGGTGCTGGTCCGTGTCCGAGACGTACACGCGCTGGTCGGGGCCCACGGCGATGCCGCCTGGTGAATCGAACTCGCCCCCCAGAGTGCCGCGCGCACCAAAGCGGGCCAGGGGCAGGCCATCGGGGTCAAAGACCTGCACACGGTGGTTGATGGTGTCGGCCACGTAGACGTTGCCGCTGGCGTCCAGCGCGACGTCCGAGGGCCACAGGAACTCGCCTGCGTCCGAACCCTGCTTGCCCCAGCCCAGCAGGGAGGTGCCCTGGGTGTCAAAGACCTCGATGCGGTGGCTGTTCTTGTCCGCCACATAGACACGACCGGCGGGGCTAACGGCGATGCCAGTGGGCGTGAACACGCGTCCGGGCGCGCCGCCCCCGAGGGTCCACTGCGCCAGGTAGGTGCCGTCAGCCTCAAAGACTTGGATGCGGTTGTTGTTAGTGTCAGCGACGTATACGCGGCCGGCTGACACAGCCACGCTGGCGGGGAAACGGAACTGCCCTGCCTCGCCGCCGAAAGAGCCCCACTGGTCGACGAAGGCCCCGGCGCCATCGAAGACCTGGATGCGGTGATTCGAGGTGTCAGCGACGTACACGCGCCCGGTGCTGGTGACGGCCACGTCGGATGGCCACAGCATCTGTCCGTCGCGGTTGCTGGGCTGGCCCCACTTGCGGACAAATGTGCACTCGCGGTCAAATGCCTGGATGCGTTCGTTGGAGCGGTCCGCCACAAAGACCTGGCCGTCGGGGCCCACGGCGATGCCGCTGGGCAGGCTGAACTTGCCGTCGTCGTTCCCGAATGAGCCGAACATGCGCTCAAAGCCCCCGTTGGCGTCGAAGATCTGCACACGGTGGAGCCAGGTATCGGTGACGTAGATGAAAGTGCGGCTGTTGATCACGCCTGCGGCGATGCCCGCAGGAGCTCCGAACTGGCTGCTGCCAGCGCCATAGCGCCCCCATTTGAGAAGAAAGTTGCCGTCACGATCAAAGACCTGTACGCGTGGCTTTTCCTGGGAGGCGTCCGTGGCATAGACTCTGCCCTCAGGGCTGACGCAGACGTCCTGCAGCGAGGTGAACTGCCCGTCATCGGAGCCGGACGAGCCCCAGGCCGTGATGAACGCACCTTGCGTGGTAAAGGCCTGGATCTCGCCGTGGTTGCGGTCGGCAACGTAGACACGCCCGTCGCGGCTCACGGCCACGCCGCAGGGGTACGCGAACCGGCCGGGTCCGGAACCGTAGCCGCCCCATTGCGAGAGCGGAATGCCGTTGGCGTCCAGAACCTGCACGCGGCAGTTGCCGGTGTCCGCTACGTAGACGCGCCCGTCGGGACCCGCGCAGACGCTGGTGGGCGAGTCGAACAGTCCTGGGTCGCTGCCGTAGGCGCCCCATTGGCGCACAAACGCGCCCTGCGCGCCAAAGACCTGGATGCGGTGGTTGGCGGTGTCGGCCACGTACAGCGATCCATCGGGAGCCACTGCCACGTCCGTTGGCCACTTGAACTGGCTCGGACCGTGCGGGATGCCAAGCGTGCGCTCCCAGTGGTAGCCTTCCCGCACCTGTGCCTGGGCCACACCAACCGATGTCAGGAACAGCAGCACAACAACCAGCACACGTATGCAACGGTTGCACTTGTTCATCACACGACTCCCCTGTTGGTGTCCTACGTGAGCGCCGGGGCTTTGCCCCCCTTTTCGTACTCCTATTGTACACCTATTCGCAACTCAGCGCAAGAGTTGCTTGATCCCTCTGCCCATACGACGTGGAGAGAGGTCAAGAGATACGCTTCTGGACGGTGCAGAGCTACCTTCCCGAAAGGTGTTGCCGGGTATGCGGCGACACCTTTCAGGAAGGTTCGTCGACCCACGCACGTGGGCATTTGCCATTTGGCTTCATATCCACTACAATGGGCCGGCAGACGTGCAATCGTTGGGACAAGGAGTGGACGCGGTGCTCGACGAAAAACGCATGGAGCGCAATAAGAAATGGCTGGAGGAAAAGCGGGCGAGGCTGCAGGAGGACCTGGGTCACATGGAGACTGCCGGGGAGCAGGTGGAACGCCCGGGACTGGGCACGCACATGGCCGACCAGGGCAGCGAGGTGTTCGAGCAAGCCAAGAGCCTGGCCGTGCGCCAGCAACTGCAGCGTACGCTAGAGCTGATCAACCGGGCCCTGGACAAGATGGCCAACGGCACGTACGGGGTGTGTGAGAGATGTCAAGAGGGCATAGATCCCGCGCGCCTCAAGGCTCAGCCGCACGCCACGCTCTGCATGTCCTGCCAGGTACGTTTGGAGCAGGGCAGTTCATCTCGCTAAGAATCCATCGCATGCAGGAGAAGACGAATTGACCTTCAGGCGGTCCAGGGACCTCCTTGTGTTCGGCACAGCACTCTCAGTACTGGCCGCCGATCAGCTCAGCAAGTATTGGGTGCGTCACAACCTCACCTTGGGCGTGCCGTGGAACCCCTTGGCGTGGCTGCGCCCTGTGCTCAGCTTCACCTATGTGACCAACACTGGGTCCGCCTTTGGCTTTTTCCCCGGCCTAGGCCGGCTCTACACCGTCGTAGCCTTGGCCGTGGTCGTGCTGATCCTGCTGTTCTACCGCCGTCTGCCCGCTGACAATTGGCTGCTGCACATGAGCTTGGGACTGCAGCTCGGTGGGGCAGTAGGCAACAACGTGGTGGATCGCCTTCTGCTAGGACGAGTCACGGACTTCCTGGACCTGAACTTCTGGCCTCTACAGGAGTGGCCCGTCTTCAACGTGGCCGATAGCTGCGTGGTGGTGGGCGTGTGCATCCTGGCGGCCTTCCTGCTGTTTGAGGACAAGTCGCCTGGCACTCCTGCGGACCCTCAAGAGCCGGGAAAGACCGTCTAGCCCGAGAGACCGCGGCTGTGCGGCCCGGGTAGCACACGACGCCTTGCTAGAGCACCTCGAACCACATGAGCAGGCCCATGACCACGAACGCGGCCGCGGCCAGTCTGCGCAGCAGACCCGCCGGCACCGTCTGCACCAGAGCCTCGCCGCCGACCACGCCCAGGAGCGTCACCATTGTGAGGGCGATGCTGGCGCCGAGGAAGATGGGCAAGGGCTTGTGCTCCTTGCAGGTCAGAGTGATGACGGCCAGTTGGGTCTTGTCTCCCAGCTCGGCCAGGAAGAGCACGCCGAAGGTGCTCAGGAACAGTCTCCAGTCCACGATGATCCTTTCCCGTAGAGTGTCGTGTGCAGCAAGCGCGGATCATACCTCTATGGCGCGTGCATGCCAAGCTGAGGGAACGACTAAAGTCGTCACTGCCAACCGACTTGGGAACGACTGAAGTCGTTGCTCCGAAGCGGAGTGGTAGGGACGACTTGAGTCGTCGTCAGTGTGGCCGCGAGCGATGGAGGATGATGGGCAGGTAGAGGCGGTGCACGGGCCTCGCGGTGGGCGTGGGTGTCGGCTCGGAGCGCAGCTCGACGATGGCCAGACCGCCATCGCGCGCGGCCACATGCAGCAGACGCTGGGACGCATCGAGCGTGACGCGGTTGGCGATGCCTGGAATGGCCAACGAGCCCAGACGCACCGGATTGTCGGCCTGCGCCACCGAGACGAACTGAATGCCGGCTGCCTCGCATGCCACGTAGACATAGCCTTCGCGTGTGGCGACGTCGAGCGCGGCGCCCGGCAGCGGTAGGCTGCCTACAACCGCAGGGAGCTCGGGATCAGCGATGCTCAGCACGGCCAGCCCCTCTGGCCCGTCGGCCACATAGGCGTGTTGCCCCAGCAGCGCCAGCCCCACCGCTGACCCCATAGTCTGAAAGGCGGCCACCTCGTGTGCCTCCGCCGGGACTGCCACTGAGATGACGCGCACGCCCCCATCTCCGTCGGCGAGGTAGGCATAGTCGCCCGAGAGAGCCACGCTCCGGGCATGGCCTGGTGCGGAAACCACCTTGACTGTCCGCAGCGCAGAGGGATCCTGCAACGAAACGATCCACAGCCCAGCCTCGCCTGCGGCCACGTAGGCGTAGCCTGCGCGGACCGCTACGTCCTCGGCCATTCCGGTACCCGTGATGCAGCCCGTGTTCTGGAGTCGCCCCGCATCGGAAATGGAGAGCATGCGCAGACCTCCGTCGCGGTCAGCGACGAGGACACGCTCCCCCGAGACGGCCAGGGCGACTGCGGTTCCAGGCGTGTCGAATGCACCGACCGGCGCGACCGGCCGGCTGGCTGCCTCCTGGCCGGTCCAGGCAGAGGCGTCGAAACTCTGCACCCCCGACACGCCGCACGCAGACACGACGAAATGGCCCGTGCACGCCACGTCCCAGGCGTCGCTCAGCACGGCGTACGAGCCAAGCGCCGTGGGCTGGGAGGGATTGCGCACATCGAAAGCCTGCACGCCACCCGTCCCGTCGGCAACGTAAACGACGCCGCACTGCGCGGCCAGGCCGCTCGGCGAGCCTGGTGTGGCGTAGAAACCCGCCTCGATGGGCATGAGCGGGTCGCGCAGCGAGATGAGGTGCACACCACCCTCCTGGGAGGTGACGGCCACATAGGCCGCCTCGTCGCCGGAGGTGCGCCGGAAGTGGGCCACCGCCGTCGCCGTGCCCACGGTGGCCAGGGAGCCCACCAGGTCTGGCTGGGACGGATCACCCAACGAGAGCACCTGCAGGCCATCCTGGTCGGCGGCCAGGCAGGCGTAGCCGCCGGCCACGCTGACGCCCAGCACCTGGTACGCGCCTTGGTAGGGCTGGCCCAGCACCGGGTGCGCCGGGTCGGACAAAGAGAGTACGGCCAGGCCACCTGCGCCGTCCGCGACGTAGGCATAGCCTCCTGCGACCTCGATGTCCTGGGCCTCGCCCGGCGTGTCGACCACGGCGGTCTGTGTGGGACGGGTCGGGTCGCTCACGTCGAGCGCCACAACGCCACTGGCTCCGGCCGCGACGTAGGCGTATGCTCCAGCCACACGCACTGCCAGCGCGCTGCCGGGCGTGTGCACCACGCTGACTACGCGTGGGGCGCTCGGGTCGGCCAGCGAGACGACGTGCAGACCCTGCGCGCCGACGGCAACGTAGGCATAGCCACCTGCGATGGCCACCCCGCGCACCAGATCGGGCAGCGCCACGCTGTCCGTTGGTGTGAGCGAAGGCGTTGCGAGAAGGAGCAGATTGGGCCCCGCACCAGCGCAGAGCAGGGTGTCGCTGGCGGCCACGGCGTAACTGGCGCCGCCCCACTGGGCGACGATGTGCGTGGGCGCCTGGGCGGCGGCGGGCGGGAGGGCGGCCGCCGCCCAGGCGCACAGCGCAACCAGTGCGAGCAGACAGAGCGCACGCCACGATCCACGTGGGCTGACCATGTTCACACCTCCGTGCACGATGTGCGAGACCAATTCCGGTCTGGCGCAATACGCGAGCGCTGAAGTCAGCTCAGCGCGATGGGATAGCGTCCCAAGTCGAAGACCGCTTGCAGCATGGCCACATAGTTCTGCACCGGCACCCAGTCGGGAATGGAGTTGCTGGACCCGACCAGGTAGCCACCGGCCGGGGCCAAAGCCGCGATGCGCTCGCGTACTTGGGTCCGGACGTCTTCTGGACTGCCTCGCGTCAACGGGAAATCCAGATCGATGTTGCCGATGAGCGACAGCTTGCCCTGGGTGCGTTGGCGCGTCTCGACAATGTCCATGGCCTTGGGCTCAATGGGGTGCAGCGCATCGAATCCACATGCCATGATGTCGTCCAAGAACCTCCATAGACGGCCATCGCTGTGGTAGATGGCGATCTTGCCGGCCTCGTGTGCCATGTTGACCATGCGAGTGTAGGCGGGGAACAAGTACTTACGCAGGATCTTGGGGGAGACAAGCGGGCCGTCTGAGTGCGCAACGTCGTCGCTAAACCACAGGCCTCCGATGGTTTCCAGGTCGCAGATGCGTTCGTAGCCTGCGACTTGGAGTCTCGTGACCCGGTCGAAGATGGCCTCCACCAGCTCTGGGCTATCGTAGATGGCCAGACCAAAGCTCTCAAAGCCCATCAGTTGCCAGGTGGCGGTGAAGATCTTGCCTGTCATGGCGATCACCTTCATGCCGCCGGGCAGGTATTGGGCCACGTCGGTCAGGTGGGCGGGCACCAGGTCGTCGACGGAGGGCCATGGGTACGCCTGGAAGTCCGTCATGGAGGCAATCTGGCCAGTCTCCTTGTGTGACCATTCCCGTTCTGTCGGGGCCTTGTCGTAGCGGTCATCGCGGGCGCCCAGTCTTCTTTCGGCGCTCAGGCTCAGAGCTGGGTCTAAAATACCGCTGAACAGACAGACAAAGTCGTAGCCAGCCTTCTCCCAGAAGGCCACGTCATCGGCCAGGCTGCGGATGGGCCGGCCCAGGATGGCCGCCTTGGTGGCGTTGTGCACCGCGGCCTCCGCGACGGGCACCCGGTCCGGGCATCCACCTCGAATGGCCGTAAGAAAGCGCTGGAAGTCGGGCTTGTCGGGTCTTTGCAGCATATTCACACTGCCCTCCCAGGCATGACGCGCCGTGACTCGATCAACGAGCGTGCCAGATCGGCCGCCGAAGCGGCATCGGACGCATAGCCATCGGCACCGATCTGGCTAGCAAAGGCCTGAGTCACCGGCGCTCCACCCACCATGATCTGGACCTTGTCGCGCATGCCGGCCTGCGTGAGCGCCTCGATGGTGTCCACGATGCCCTGCATGGTCGTGGTCAGCAGAGCCGAGATGGCGACCAGAGCGGGCCGCTCTCGCCGCACGGCTTCCACGAACCTTTGGGGCGGGGTGTCAATGCCAAGGTCGATGACCTCAAAGCCAGCCCCCTCCAGCATCATTCCCACCAGGTTCTTTCCGATGTCGTGCAGGTCGTCCTTGACGGTGCCCAGAACCACTTTGCCGGCCAAAGGCACGCCACTGCTTGCCAGTTGAGGCCTCAACACCGCCATGCCGGCGTGCATGGCGCGGGCGGCGATGAGCACCTCGGGAATGAACAGCTCACCAGCCCGGAAATCGACTCCGACGCGCTGCATACCGAGGACCAGACCTCGATTCAGCACATCCTCCGGCGTCAGCCCCTCACTGAGGGCCGCATGCGTGAGTTGGGCGACAGCCTGTGCGTCGCCATCGTAGAGCCTGTGAGCAAGTTGTGTGAGTGTGTCGGTCATTGATGCCTGCCCCTTTCCCATTTTGCTTGCTGGGCAACATTGTAGCGCAGCACGCGCCTTCCGTCAAAGAGGAGCGGGAAGCTCATGAGCATAGAGAGCCCCGTAGTCCATGCGGACGGCGAGGCTCTCGTGGCGGCGCGCGCAGTGGCTGCGACGAGGACCTCTATGGCGCGACCGTGAAGGCACCGCCGTCGCTGCGGCCGAAGACCTCGGGGAAGTACATCTCGTAGGCGTTGGCCGGCATGGTCAGGAAGCGGCCAGGCACGCTGGCGCGGATCAGGTAGGTGTACTCATAGGTGCCACGGCTCAGGTAGGTCGCGAACAGCGCCACCTTCTCGTCGCGGAGCTGGCTCTCGGTGAAGAACCACCAGAAAGGCATCCTTTGCCCGGGCTTGTCGAGCTGCGGGCCCTGGACCTCGGAGCTGGTGGTCTTCAGGCTCTTGTCGAGCGCCTCACAGCCTGCTGGCAGCGGGTCTTCCAGCACCAGGTAGTGCAGGTCGTTGGGCGCGATCAAGGTCAGTTTGACCTGAATCACGTCGCCCACCCGGGCGCTGTCGATGCTGCGTTCGGGGTGCTCGGCCAGACTGTATTGGCGCGAGACGATGATGCCACGGTTGAGCGCCACGACGTCTTCGACGGGCAGGAAGTAGCGCAGGTAGGCCGAGTAGTAGAGTTGACCCTGGCCGGTCTGCTGCCCTTTGGGTGCCAAACGCTCCAGAAGCAGGCGGTTGCTCTCGTCGCGCAGCAGATCCTTGATGGCCACCACCAGCTTCTGGGTCTCGCCCACGTTCTGCGTCGTAACGGTACCCTGCCCCAGGGTCTTGGCGTTGAGTGTGACCTGGTAGTCATAGTCAGCCTGAAGCTCGCCGGTCGAGACCATGAAATCGGTGAGCGCCATGATCGACCAGGCAGTCTCCTGGGTCGTCTCCCAGTGTCCCTGCTTGCGCGCAGTCATCAGCCAGCGCACGACGTTGGGGATCAGTGCATTCTGCGGGTCGGCGCGCACCAGGGCCTCCAGCACGAGCGCCGTCGAACGCGTGTTGGTGTTCATGGTCCAATAGTCGGTGTTGGCCTCCTCCCAGTGCGCGCCAGTGGCGCTGAGGATGGCCGCGCTATTCAGGTCGCTGAGCAGCGTCCTGACGTGGGTTGGGTCCCTGGTCTCGAGGATCTGAAGGGCCAAGGCCAGGTAGGCCTTGCCATAGTTGCTGAGTGACTCGCGCTTTTCGAAGAGCGCCACGCTGCGGCCCAAGTCGCCGCGGCCGCTCTCGGCCAGCACGTAGAGGATGAAGGCCCGCACGTTGGTCTGCGAGAGGTACGTCACGTTGGGCGAGTCCAGGACGCCACGCAAGTACTCGATGCCGCGTTCCGTCACCTTGTCGTCGACGGCGAATCCGGTGGCCTTGGCTTGGCTCAGACCTAGCACGACGTAGGCCGAGAGGAATGGGTTGCTGTCGTCCGCCAGCCACCAGCCCCAGCCGCCGTCATAGTGCTGCAAAGAGTAGATGCGCTGCAGCCCAATGCTCGCGTACTGCGGCAGCCGCGCCTCGAGCTCGGCGTTCTGGATGCCCAGCTTCTTGAGCGCGCGGTAGGTGATCACGTTGGGCAGGAAGCGGCTGACGGTCTGCTCGATGCAATCGTAGGGGTATTCTTCCAGGTACTTGACGCCATCGCGCATGCCGGCTGCCAGCGAGGGGTCGAGCTGTACGGTGAGCTCGCCCTGGCTGGGGTCCAGGCGCGACGGCAAGTAGACCAGCTCGGTGCGGCTCTCGCCGGCGGGCACCTGGCCGGCCGTCGCCACGACCTCCGGCGTGCTATAGTGATAGACGGGCAGCGTGAGCTCGAGCGCGTCGCCCAGCGCCCCGCTGGTGGCGCGCCAGGTCAGCAGGGCGGACTCCCCGCCTTGTCCAGTCGACAAGACTAGGGGCGTCACCTGTGCCTGCCAGTTGACACTGGCCTTGTCGTGGGCCGCGATGTCGACCTTCTGCGTGGGCTGCGCGACCGCCACGCCCTTGCCCTCCAGCGACACGTTGACGGAGAGGGCCTTGTCGGTATTGTTGTGGACCACTGCGCCGAGCTGCACCTGGTCGCCCACCACGAAGAAGCGCGGCGCGACCGAGCGCAGCAGCAGGTCCTTGGTGGCGACGATGTCGGTCTGCGCCTCGCCCACCAGTGTGTCAGCAGTGACGGCCTTGCCCATCATGCGCCAGGTGGTCAGGTTGTCGGGCAGGCCCACGCTGACCTGGGCCTTGCCTTCGGCGTCGGTGCGCACCTCGGCGTTCCAGTAGGCCGTGTCGGGGAAGTTGCGGCGGATGGGGCCGCCGCCCTCGCCGCCGCTGCCGCCCTTGCCCTCGGGCGAGCGCGCCTGCTCGCGTTGGCGATCCATGGAGATCGACAGCGTCGTGCCGGTGCGTACGGCCAGCGGGCGCTGCGTGTAAAAGTGGTCCAGCAGCGTGCCCTGCGTGTTGTCCGTCAACGCCAGGACCGATAGGTCGACCAACTGCAGCGAGAGCTCAGCCTGCACGCCACGGCCCTGGTAGTCGGTGGCGCGTATCTCGAAGCCAGCTTTGTCGCCCGGCCTGTAGCTGGCCTTCTGGTCGGGCGTGATTGCGATGGCCAGCTCCTTCTCTTGCGTCGAGACGTTGAGGTTTACGTAACCGATGCGATAACCCGCCACCGGATTGTCGCGGTCGGTGCCCTTGACGAGGGAGACCGATACGTAGGCGTTGGGCGCGTATTCGGAGAGGATGGGGATTTCCACCTGGTCACTGTTGGTGCTCAGCGTGAGCGACTGATGCTTCAGAATATGACCGCGCTCGACGGTGAGCAGGGCGCTGACCTGGCCCTGGAAGGGCGAGGGGATCAGGACGCGGGCCGTCTCGCCGGGCTTGTAAGCTTTCTTGTCCGTCACCAGCTCAATGCGGTCGTTGTTTTCCTGTCGCCATGCGACATAGTCGCCGCTGCTGATCCAGAGGTAGGTGGAACTGCGCACCTGGTTCTCTTGAGCGTCGCGGCCCATGGCGCGCACGCGGTACAGGCCGCCCTTTTCGGGTGTGAAGGCCGCGACTGCCGTGCCCGCAGCATCGGTGGTCACCGTGGTGGTGTAGACCGGGTTCTCCTGCAGCTTCCAGTCCCAGTAGAAGCGGCCATCGTCCGCTTCCTGCTGCACGTTGTACCAGTGTTCTTCGTAGAGCACCACCGTGAGCGACACGTTGGTCACGCTGACGCTCTTGGAGTCGACGGTGATGACGTCCACCTGGCTCTGCCGGCCGGCGCTGCCGATGTACTCGTGCGGGGCCAGGCCGATGTAGAACAGGCCCTTGTGCACGATGGCGCTGTTGCGCCCGCTGACTTCCTGGTTGCTGGGATCGGTAATGGAGGCTTCCAGAGTGAAAACCTGGCTGTTCTTGCGCATGGCGATGTCGACAGGCAGCTTGAGCGCGAAATGGCCCTGCGCGTCAGTCGTGCCGGAGCCCGAGGTGACGAGCTCGCCATAGGCGGTCTGCTTGCCGCGCGAATCATAGTCAGAGTCGGTGAAGGAGTAGTCGCCCTTGCCGGTCCACTGGAAGAAGTAATCCTGGCTCATCAGACGCCAGCGCACCTGCGCGTTGCCGACAGGCCCGCCAAAGTAGTAGGTGGCGCCAACGTCGGCCCGCATCTCCTGGCCCTGCACATACTCTTGCTCGTCGGTCGTGACCGTCACCACGTATTCGGGTTTGCGGTACTCGGCCACCTGGAAGCCCGTGCCATACGAGTGCTGCTCGTCCAGTCGGGCGTTGAGCGCGTAGAAGCCCAGGCCGGCCTCGTCCGCCAGCTTGAACTCTCCGTTCAAGGTGCCCATGTCGTTTACGGGCACGTCTGCACGGAAGACCTCCTTGCCCTGATCCTCCAACACGGTGATTGCCATGCCTTTGACACTGCCTGGCAGAGAGTAGCGTCCGTCGTCGTCGCCGCGCAGGACGCCTTTGAAGTAGACGGTCTGTCCCGGGCGGTAGATGGTGCGGTCCGTGTAAAAGTAGGCGCGGTAGGGATCCAGCGCCGGGTCCACCGATAGGTTGAACTGCCAGGGCGAGATGCCACTGGACCAGTCGGTGGAGGCAACGCAGGGGTCATTGTCCGGACCGACGAACGCCACCACGGATGCCCAGGGGTTCTCCTTCAGACTCTCAGCTGCCACCGAGGACGCCTGCCACTGGCTGAAGAGAATCCCATCGCCTCCGGTGCGGCCCGACGTCAGGGCCTGCCCGTCGGCGCCCAGGATCGCCACGTCAAGGTTGGACGCACCCTGGCCGGAAGAGAGGTCCGTGGCCCACACCAGCGCCTCGTTCTGCGTCACCTTGAGCGTGACGTTGTAGTGCGAGACGACAAAAAGCTGACGCCAGGGATCTTGTGCCAGGGGCGAAGTGATCTGCAAGTAGTAGAAGCCGGGCGCGAGTGGACGCGAGCTCTCGGCCAGTGGAATGAGACTGGTCTTGTACTGGTTGAGCCTGGATTCGACCCGTGCGCTCCACTTGCGCAGCAGGTTGCGCTGCGCGGGGCGGAACGTGTCCCAACGCTGATACCAATCGGGTGCGGTCAACTGGATGAAATCGGCGCGTTCTACGCGGTAGAGCGCCAGATCGAGCCGGTCCAGGTTGACGTGCTGCACGGCCACGACCGTGGAGGTGTAGGCGTTGTACGAGCCGACGCGATCAGTCGGCTGGAAGAGCGCGGGCGCCAGGCGCATGGTCGTGAACGTGATGCGCTGGGTCTGGCCCAGCTTGTGCCCGTAGCGGCCCAGCATGTCAGCGCCGAAGACAAAAGTGTAGGCAGTGGAGGGCTTGGCGCCAAAGGAGATGAAAAGCTGTGTGTCGTACTGGTCCCAGCTCGTGTAGATGTCTGTGGCAGTGGGCAGGATGGTGAGGTTGGGCATGAGCGAGTCGCGCTCTATGGGGCTGCTGAAGGTGACCTGCAGGCTGGTGTAGGGCTCGGCGGACCTGTCACCGTTGGCGGGGAAGGTTTGCGTGATGCGCGGGAGCGCGATGGTGGAGAAGGTCCACTGCGCGTCGTCGGACGAGCCTTGGCCGCCGGCGCTGGCGCGCACGCCCGAGGTCACGTTGACCGCATAGGCTGATTCAAGCTGCAGGGGCGTCGATGGCGTGAAAACCATGGTCTTGTCGGTCCAATGGAACGTGCCCGCCACCGGGTTCTGGCCGCCCTTCCGCGACAGCGTGAAGTGCGACTCGACCGAGGTGTGGTCCATCGGCATGTTAAAGGTGACGCTGATGGCAGGCGACGGGCCGACGAACTCTTTGGGATCGCTGCACTCAAAGCTGACGACCTTGGGCAGCTCGGTGTGGAATTCCCAGGTGTAGTCCTTGGGCAGCAAGCCGCCGGTCGTGTCCGTGAGGCCGGCAGCGACGCGCAACTGGTAGGTCGTGCCGGGTGCGAAGGGATGCTCGGGCGACGGCTGGAAGGTGTAGATGGAGGTGTTGAGCCAGCGCCCCTCGCCGGCCACGCCGGGTGGGGCGAAGCTCTTGATGGTCAGGAGCTGCGGCATGCCCGCGGACGGGGAGATGGCGCTGAGCGGCACCACGGGGCGGTTGAACATGATGGTGATCGTGGCGTCAGGCGCGACGTCCTGTGTGCCGTTGGCAGGCTGCACGCCAGTGATTTCCAGAAAGCCCACGGTGTTGAAGCTGAAGCGGTATGGCTCAGACAGGACCTGCGCGGCGGCGCTGCGCACGTCCTGGAGTGTGATCTGGTAGGTGGTCGCGCGCTGCAGGCCCTCGCCGGCGGGCGTGAAGAGC
>Ga0315288_10003761_pt1 | contig 19329 bp, 12 predicted proteins | sample YL17G11_20_MG_FD_203454 | JGI IMG/M metagenome (GOLD analysis project Ga0315288, IMG submission 203454) | Sediment microbial communities from Yellowstone Lake, YNP, Wyoming, USA - YL17G11_20 | ecosystem: Environmental > Aquatic > Freshwater > Lake > Sediment | place: USA: Wyoming | collected... | reverse complement strand
TGGGAGGCTCAGCTTGGGGCGATGATTAATGCAGGGTGGATTATAACTGGGAGTTGGCCGATTGACACTGAGTGCGGTTCCCGGATGAATGCTATGGGGACTGCGACCCTTGCATCCTCAGTTCATCTCGTCTGTCGTCCGCGCGAGAATCTCGACGGAACTCTTCGTAAAGCCGATGTCGGCGATTGGCGTGACATTCTCTTAGAGTTGCCAAAGCGAATCCATGAATGGATGCCACGGTTGGCAGCAGAAGGCGTTGTCGGCGCGGATGCAATATTCGCTTGTCTTGGCCCGGCGCTGGAAGTCTATTCTCGCTACTCCCGGGTAGAAAAAGCCAGCGGAGAGCAGGTGTTATTACGCGAGTATTTGGAGCAAGTCTGGGCTGCGGTTTCCAAAGAGGCTCTGGACTTGATCTTCGCCGGCGGCGATGCCACCGGCTTTGAAGAAGACGCCCGCCTAACTGCCATGTGGCTTTGGACCCTTTCGACAGGTAATGGCTCTTCTGAAAGCTCGGAACAATCCATTGAGGACGAGGAAGACCTGCCTACCGGCAGGCAGGCGAAAACTACCGGCTATTCGCTGGAATACGATGCCGCCCGCAAGATTGCTCAGGGTCTTGGCGCACACTTGGAAAAGCTGATCGGCATGGTCGAGGTGAAAGGCGATACCGCGCGCCTATTGTCTGTGGCCGAGCGAACAAAAGCCCTTTTTGGAAAAGACCAGTCTCAATCGCCGGCAGCCAGCCGGCAGAAGAAGGACCAGCAGATGAAGCTGGGACTCGCCGAAGAACTGGAAACCGTTGAGGAAGAGGCTGGCGGCTGGGGTGACAAGAGCGTCTCAAAGGTCGGCAACACCGTATTAGACCGTATACACCAGAGCATGATTCTTTTCGCCGCCGGCCGCAGTGAGGCCTTACGCCGTTTCCTCGTCGAAGAGGGCATTGGCCGCGAACAGCGCTTTTGGCGACTCGCCCAAGCGCTCTCGGCCTTATATCCTCCGGCCACTGACGAAAAGCGCTGGGTTGACGGCGTCCTAGCGCGGAAAAAGGGTATGGGATTCTGAAGAAAAGAGTAAAAAATGGCAACATTGAAACCCTGGTATAAGGTTGTTGAACCACGAGAGGATTTGCGAGAAGGCCGTCCCCTGGATGCCTCGGAATTCGCGGTGCATCTGGACAAGGTGCGCGAGGGCACCGCGCCCGAAGATTATAGCAATCCAAAACGCTTTTTTGACCGCAACTACATGACGAAAAACCTGCTCATTCTGGGCAGTGAAGCGGTGCGACGATTATCAGGCATCAAGACGGAAACATCCGCCGTCTTCAACTTGGCCACGCAGTTCGGCGGTGGTAAAACCCACGCGCTGACCATGCTCTACCATCTGGCAAACAACGGCAAGAAAGCCGAAGGATGGAAGGGCGTTGACAAGTTAATGCAGAAGGCCGGCATCAGCGCCATACCTAATGCTGCAGTCGCAACATTTGTGGGAACTGAATTTGACTCCATAATCGGTCGCGGCGGTGATGACGGCACCCCCCTCCGCAAAACGCCGTGGGGCGAGATCGCCTGGCAACTGGGCAAGCAGGAGTCCTTTGCGATGGTGGCCGAACATGAAAAGACTCTGACTGCCCCGGCTGGCGATGTCATCCGCAAGATGCTGCCCAAAGATCGTCCTAGTCTGATATTGATTGATGAGCTGATGAATTATGTAAACCGCAACCGAAAGAGCGGTCTATCCGCGCAGCTATATGATTTCCTGCAAAACCTTTCTGAGACTGCTCGTGGTGAGGACAATGTGGTGCTGGCGGTGTCTATTCCCGCCTCCGAGCTTGAGATGAATGCCGAAGACCAGGCCGACTTCGTGCGCTTCAAAAAGATGCTGGATAGGCTTGGTAAAGCAGTAGTCATGTCGGCCGAAGAAGAGACCTCGGAAATCATCCGCCGCCGCCTATTCGAGTGGGGAGGACTGCCCGCGGAAGGGAAGAAAGTCGCGGCGGAATATGCCGACTGGATGCTGGAACACCGCGAGCAACTGCCGAAATGGTTCCCTGTGGACAACGCACGCGAGGCCATTGAAGCGACCTATCCGTTCCATCCCATCGCGCTGTCGGTGTTCGAGCGGAAATGGCAATCGCTGTCTCGTTTTCAGCAGACCCGCGGTATTCTGCGGTTGCTGGCATTGTGGGTTTCTATTGCTTATCGAGAAGGTTATAAAGGCGCGCACAAAGACCCGTTGATTGGCTTAGGCACCGCTCCTCTGGATGATGCAATGTTTCGCTCTGCCGTATTCGAGCAGCTTGGCGAACAGAAGCTTGAGGTTGCCGTAACGACAGATATTTGCGGCAATAAAAATTCTCATGCAACGCGGCTCGATGTTGAGGCCGTTGACACGATTAAAAAGGCGCGCTTGCATCGCAAAGTCGCTACTGCGGTATTTTTTGAATCCAACGGCGGCCAGGCGAAGGAAGGTGAAGCGACGGCGCCTGAAATTCGTCTGGCGGTAGCCGAACCGGGATTAGACATTGGCAACACCGAGACTTGTTTGGAAACGTTGGCTGAGTCGTGCTATTACATGCGCGTCGAGCGGAACAAGTATAGCTTTGGACTGGCTCCCAACCTTAATAAGCTGCTGGCGGATCGCAGTGCGAATATTGAGCCGGGAAAGATTGAGGAGCGCATTAAAGCCGAAATCCTCAAGGTATTTGAGAAGCAGCCTGGCGTAGAGATAGTGCCATTTCCGGAGAAATCAATTCAGATTCCAGACCGGCCCATTCTGTGTCTGGCTGTGCTATCGCCGGATATTACAATGGGCGATAAGAAGACGCTGGGCATGATCGAAGGGATGATTCGCGAATACGGCAATTCCGGCCGGACATTCAAGAGCGCCCTTATATTCGCGGTGGCTGACGACGATGCCGTGCTGCGGAACGAGGCCCGGAAGCTACTGGCGTGGCAAGCAATAAAAGACGAGGAGGAAGACAAACTCGACTCCGCACAGCAGGCACAACTTAAGGAGAACCTGAGGAAGGCCGAGCGCGATCTTAAGGAATGTGTCTGGCGAACCTATAAAAATTTAGCGCTGCTCGGTAAGAATAACAAGGTCCGCCCGGTTGATCTAGGGCTGTCTAATTCCAGTCAAGCCACCAACATAACAAAGCTAATTGTGGATCATCTGCGGCAGCTTGGAGATATTGAACTTGCTCCAAGTCCCAATTTCCTCGTCCGCAAGTGGCCGCCGGCATTTACAGAATGGAGCACGAAATCCGTTCGCGACGCGTTTTTTGCATCTCCGGAATTCCCACGGTTACTTAACGGTGACTCTGTAAAGGACACCATCGCGAAAGGCATCTCCAACGGCATCCTCGCCTATGTGGGAAAGACCGAAAGTGGATACAAGCCATTTGTATTCGACGCCGATTTCTCAGCAGGCGAAGTTGAGATTTCCGAAGACATGTTCATCATTAAGGCTGAGGTGGCAAAGAAGCATATAGAGCCACCGAAGTTGGCAGAACTGGCGATCCAGCCTGAGCATCCGCAAGTGAAGCCGGGCATGCACGTAACATTTCAATTGAAAGGCTCGGATCAGCACGGTCGACCGCTGCCAGTGCCGGAGATTACTTGGCAAGCCAAGGGTGGTGAGATAGATGCTAAAGGCGGATTCAAAGCAGGAAAGGACGAAGGCGAATTCCTCGTAGAGGCGATGGCCGGTGAGCTAAGCGCGTCCACCACTGTTCTCGTTACAAAGGCGGAAGTCGAATCTCCGCGACCTCCATCACCCCCAAAACCGACAGAAGTCAAAGGTTTGAGGTGGTCTGGCGAAGTGCCCGCGCAAAAGTGGATGAACTTCTACACAAAGGTGCTGGCGAGATACGCCACTACTGGAGGCCTAAAACTCACCGTCACTTTCGAGGTCTCCCCAGAAGGCGGCCTGCTACCCCAGCGAGTCGAAGAAACAAAGGCGGCTCTGCGGGAATTGGGATTGGAGGATGAGGTGGAGTCGACTGCGTAAGAGAAGCAGAATGGAGCATCGCTATAGTTGATCTGCCTTGCGCGTTCGAAATCATGAACAATGCAGTTCGCTTCGCAGGTGAAATACGCATCATGGAACCTTTTAATTGCATATAGAGTCTAACGACTTGCAAGATAGACAATTTAGCTGTAGAATACACAATAGTTAATCAATTGCAAGCATCGTAGCCAATTTCTCATTAACTTATTTGTTATTTCCAAACTGGGTGTTTCCTTTTAAATGTGTGGAGGCGCTGAAGCGCAGGCGAGTTCTCTGGTCACTCAGCCGAGTAGGTGGGGCGTAGCCTGTGTGGAGCCAATAGTGAACCCGGCCATATATTGTAGTATGGTCGGGTTTTGTGTTTTTTCTAGAGCATTCGCGCTATAAATGTCTCGGGCCATTTGCTCAAGACTTATTGTAAAAAAGGAGAAGAAATCAATGGGAAGAGTTGTTTGGGTATTTGCAGTGCTGTTGGCCATGACAGGATGGCTGGCAAGTGAAGCAAGAGCAGTTGAGTATTCAATTGATTATGTTGTGCAAAAAGCGCAAACATTGCAGAACACAGAAGTAACAGTAAAAGGACTTGTGGCAAATGCGCAGGTTCATACGCCGGCAAATGCGCTCGATAAAGTCAAAGGTGAATATGACCTTAGCGATGAGAGCGGGGCAACCATCCATGTCAAAACACTAGGCAAACTCCCGGCTAACGGCGAAGAGCATACGGTAACAGGTCAACTCAATGCATCTGGCGGGGCAATTTTTGTCCTTGAAAAAGATGGACCGCCAATTGATCCGAAGTTAATCGCCGCTCTGGCAGTTCTTGTAATCCTGGCAGTAGTCTTAATTATCCAACTAACAAAGAAGCCTAAATCTCGAGTCGCAGGACAGGTAGCTCCTGCAGGCACTGCAGCCAACGCAGGAGTGCCGCCAATTATGAACCCCACCGTTTCTGCAACATCTTCTGCACCCCCTGCACCCACAGTTGCGCCTGTAGGCAAGATCTGTCCGAAGTGCCGCGCACAGAATGATGCAGATTCCAACTTCTGTGCAAGCTGTCGTGAGCCGCTTGGGGCGGCCCCTACAAGCCGACCTACCTCTCAACCTACAGTCGCGCCCACTAAGCAGGAAACTAGAGCAAGCCAAAAGGCTACTGTAATGATAGATGCAGCAGGTCCGGACATTCGACCGCTGGCCGATCTAACTGTAATCGAAGGCTCAGGCGCTGGATATGGCACGAAGTTCTCTTTGAAAAAGGAGCGGCAGAAGATTGGGCGTCAAGATAACATGGATATCCGTTTGAATGACGACACAATCTCCAGAGAGCATGCGAGTATCTGGTGGCAAGATGGCTCATTCTATATTCAGGACGAGGCGAGCACGAGCGGAACGCTGGTAAATGGTCAAAAGATCACACGGCAGTCGCTCTCGGATAAGGATACTATCCAAGTCGGCAAGACCAAGCTTGTCTTCACCCAAATCCAAGGGCCAACAGCTTAAGAAACAAAATGCTGTTTGAAGGCTTCGAAAGGTGCTGAGGATGAGCGAGGCGTCTAACCTATTCGGCATCTGCTCTGATGCCGGCGTAGTTCGCGATATCAATGAGGATTTCGCTACGACGGCAGTGCTATGGCCCAATGGACAAGCGGCAGGCGCTCCTGTTCTATTTGCCGCTGTTGCCGACGGCATGGGTGGACATGCTGCTGGCGAGGTCGCCAGTCATGCGGCAATCGAAACCTTGAAGCAAGCGATTTCGGCCGTAATGTCAGAACAGAGCAATTCTGATATTGACTTTGCCTCTGCACTAGGGAGCGGATTCGACCAAGCAAACGGCGACGTTTACAGGCGCGGCCAGCAAGATGCTGATAAGCGTGGCATGGGGACTACACTAACGGCTGTCCTGATTCACGAGAACCATCTATGCGTAGGGCATGTTGGCGATAGCCGTGCTTACCTTATAAGGGAAGCTGCTATAAAACAGCTTACTCGCGATCACTCGGTGGTGCAGGAGAAATTGGATGCAGGGTTGATTACTGCCGAGGAAGCTGCGCAATCAGAGGAACGCAACCAACTCCGCCGTGTGCTTGGGACGCGTTCCTCTATGGTATCTGACTTGATTTGTGAAGATTTGCAGGATGGCGATGCATTGCTGTTGTGCACGGATGGACTTCATAATAGCTTACGCGATCAAGACCTAACCGGTGTGATAGCAGGGAGTCACGATCCGCAAAGCGCATGTGAAAACTTAGTCAACCTGGCAAAGCAACGGGATGGCTCCGATAACATCACAGTGGTCTGTATCGGGATCGGCCGCAACGCGTTTCATGGACATGTGCCGCTGATTCTGAAAGCCGTGAAACCGCGGTCCCGGAGAATCCTTGGGCTTACGCTGATGATTGTATTAGCGCTTATGGCGCTAGTAATTGTCCAGATAATGAATGGGAACAAAGGCTCGTTCCCAGGTCAACAGGATAGTGTAATCGTGAGGGAAGATGTAAAAAAGGGCCCAAACAGCATAATGGAACAGAAGGCTCAAGGACCATCTAAAAAAGCTAGCCAGCGCAGAGATAGCCATCATCGGCATTCTCGGCAAACTAGAGAGCTGACTGGGAATGGTCGGAAATCCAGCAGGCGCGCTGCTGCGGTGCAGCCCACCAAACAGCCTGCTATTCCTACACCAACAGAGGCTCCAGTAGCCACCACCGTACAGCCTGCTTCTCCACCTAATCAACCGGAGATAAAGCCAGAGCCTCAAGGGACGAAGACCACTGAGATGAAGGCTCCAGAGCCAAGCGCGCCAGATCAGAAAAGCGCTGTTCCGAACGAAGCAGGAACAAAGGAAAAGGTTGATGAAAAAAGCACGAATAGCAAATAGAACGGCTATAATTCCTACAGCCTGTTTACGGGCGTTGGCCGCTTTGACCATAGCCTGGGCCCTATTTGTTACGGCTGGTTATGCTCAAGCATCGAAACCTGGCGTGAAGGTCAGCCGAATTAACACAGATCATTACCCAACGATCCAATGCTCTGTGTCTGCGATTGACGATACTGGCAAAAGTTTGGTCGGCTTAACCGCAGACAGCTTCAGCATCCTTGAGAACGATAAGCCAGTCACGAACGTCACATTGCAATCCATTCTACCAGGCAAGGAGCGCATTGCAGTTATACTGGTGCTTGACCGAAGCGGCAGCATGCAGGGAGCGCCCATCACTGCTGCAAAGAAGGCAGCAGTAGATTTTGTGCGTCGTATGAGCGAAAAGGATGTCTTGAGTGTTGTGAGTTTTGCCAGCCGGGTTGATCCATCAGCTGATTTAACAGTGGATCGGAATAAAGTGTTACAGGCAATAGAAACAATACATCCTCGCGGTGAAACCGCATTCTATGACGCTATTCAACAAGCTGTTAAAAGACTCGCTGGCTATAAAGCGGACCGTAAAGCCGTCGTAGCACTAACGGATGGACAGGATAATGCAAGTTCGGCGACTGCAGAAGGATGTGCAACGGCTGCCGCGGATGCCGGCGTGCCGGTCTATTGCATAGGGCTTGGCCGCTCTCTCAACTCGAACGCTCTTCAACTTTTGGCGAAAAAATCGGGAGGAAGCTGTTTTCTGACAACTTCACCGGAAACTCTGACTGATACTTATCGCAAAATCGCGCAGCAGATTCAAAATCAATACGAGTTAACTTACACATCGCCAAGTCCGGCCACTACCGCTTCATGGCGCACAGTGAAAATCTCTGTCCATGACAAGGGCGGCGAGAGTTCCGACTTGCGCCAATACCTTGTGCCTATAAGAAATGCGTCAGGACAAGTGGAACAAAACAACTCATCAAGAGGTCTCATGGGTGTAGTGATCATCGGTTTTCTGGTCATTGATGGCCTGCTGGTATTGTTCGTAATTCGACGGAAGTCTCATGCAAAGCAGGTGGGAAAGTGAATCAGATAGGTCCATATCAAATTATTAGTGAACTTGGCCAAGGCGGGATGGCGAAGGTCTATCGCGCATTGCAGCCATCGGTTAATCGAGTTGTCGCGCTGAAGGTACTGCCTGCTCACCTTGAGTCCGACGAGACTTCAGTGCGCCGTTTCCGGCAAGAAGCAGAAACTGCAGCAAACCTCGCCCACGACAATATCGTCAAGGTCTGGGATGCCTCCGTCAGCGAGCCGCCATACTACATCGCCATGCAGTTCTTGGATAGTGGCACGCTGGGGGACCGTCTGGCGAATGGGCCTCTGCCAGTCGAGGAAGCGATCCGTATAATCACACAGCTTTGTTCTGCTCTCGATCATGCGCATCAGCGCAGTATTGTGCACCGAGACATTAAGCCAGCGAATGTCATGTTCGACGGCTCGGACAGACCTGTCCTTACCGACTTTGGTATCGCAAAAGCTACCGAACAAACCCGTTTAACTGCCGTTGGGGCAAAATTTGGCACCCCCGATTACATGTCTCCAGAACAAGCAAAAGGTCTTCCAGTTGATTATCGCAGCGACCTCTATTCCATTGCTGTCGTGCTCTACGAGTTACTCACTGGCCGGACGACTTTTGTAAACGACGAGCCGCTGGTGACAATGACACAGATCGTCAATGAGCAGCCAACAGCACCTCGCTTGTTCAATCCTAATATTCCTCCGGCGGTTGAAGCCGTATTGCTCCAGGCATTGGCGAAGAATCCGAATGAACGCTATCAAAGCGGCGCGGCTTTTGCCGAGGCGCTGTGGTCTGCGTTAAGGTCACCGGATACGTTTGTGCCACCGGTCACCCTCGCGCCTCCAGCACACAATCTACCACCGACTATTGTAAGTGGCTCTGCACAAGTATCGCAGGTAGTCGGTTTTCCTGGAACTGCTTCCAGCATTGCTGCCGGAGAGGTTCCCGTCTTTGCAGATGGTGAACGAAGGCGGAAGATGCTAATGTTGGGATTGCTGGTGGTTGTGGTTGCTGCGGCGCTTGCAGCATATTTTGGCTTTAGAGGTAGTCGCCCACAGGTAAGCACTGTCGGCGGGACACAAACAGGCGGCACTGGCCCAATGGCAGGCAGAGACGGTAGCACAGTCGGACCTCCGGTCATTAAAGCCGGACCTGAAAACGGCAGCAGATCAGGCTCTGATTCTTATAATGATCTTGTAAGAGAAGCCATAATACATATAGGGCGAAGTGACTATAAGAAGGCTTTAGCGGCAACGAAATCAGCGATTCTATTAAATCCTAATGGAATTGCAGCCTATAACGCCAAAATCACAGCGTTAAATAAGTTAGGAACACCAGAAAATCTAAAAGAAGCATATGCTACCGCGTTAGAGGCAACCGAGAAAATTGACTCAAAGGATGCTCAGGCTTGGTTAAGTCGCGCGATTTTAGAATACAATTCACATAAATACAGTGATGCTCTAGCTTCCGTCGAGATAGCACTTAATTGTCCAAACAAGGAACTCGTGGAAGATCGTGCAACGGAAGCCCTTAAGATGATTAATGCCGAACTAAAGAGGAGATAGAGGTATGGTGAGAATTTCTAAAAGGATACAGTTCTTAGGATTGGCAGTGGCAGTGCTAGCTTTGAGTTCAGTGGTGATCTATGCAATTGGTCTCGGTCCTGAGGATATGATGCCTCCTACTGAGAAAGCACAGAGAAGGACACAGGTATTAATCAAACGCCGCTCTAAACCGCTGCCACTGCCACAAGTGACAAAACAGAAATCCGGCCGACAAAATCAGGGCCGGCAAACTCAGCCTGTGGCCCCAACGGTGTTGCTTAATCTTGATTCATATCCCCAGGGCGCAAAGGTTCAGTTCGGCAATATTCCAATTAAAGCTCAGACTCCTTGTCGTGTGCGAATCCCGCGCTTAAGCTCATTTGACGGCACAGCGATTACTCTTATCAAGCACTCATCCATTGGAGGATTTGGCGCAATTATACCGCTACGCGACATTAATCCCAACAAGGAAAACTTCCTTCCTAAGGTTAAGCTCGAGGTGGAGACGGTATCAGAATCAAATTTCAAAATTATAGGTCACAGCTTGCTGGATGAGTCGGAACAAAAAGTCAAGCAGTTTCTCGGCTTGCCGGAGATGGAGAAACGGAAGAAAAAGCAACGCCCCGATGCGCCCAGCTGGTGGGCCTTTCCAGGGCGTGGCATTAGCCTTAGATTGCGGAAGAAGGGCCTTGGCAAAGAGTGGGATGACAAACCGAAAGTAGTTGATCTTGTCCGCGTTACTGCGCTGGAAGGAGGCCAGATTGCAGGCCTGCATGTAGGCTCTCCCGAGCAGGAGGTCAGAAATACATTCGGAGATCCCAAAACCTTCGAAGATGCGCCGGGAGAATTATCATACCTAAACGATGGCGTACGATTTGCAATCGAAAATGGCAAGGTTTCTTCCATAGATATTGCGAGAAGACCGGAAGATCTTAAAACTGGCTTAGGAGTGTTCATACCTCCCGTAAAACCAAGCTTCTGGATCAATCCTGTTGGAGGTTCGGCGGACGAAGATATCCGTCTTTATGCGGCATCTACCTTGAAAAGCAGATTTAAGATAGTTCCCATATATACTTTGGCGGATTCAAAAGCAGAGGCCGATTATGCAGTATCGTTTTCGCTTTCCGAACCACAGGTCACTCGCGAACAGAGGTCACGAACGGTGGGACGCGGCCGGAATAAGCGAACGGAATATTACACACAAGTTGATGCCAGGTGTGATGCCTATATAACGATCCGAGATGCGGAAAATGAGAGAGCTAAAGGAGGTTTTGAAAATCTCCATTTGACGGGCAACGTTTCCCAGGAGATTAGCAGCATTAATCCTGACAAAGGAGAGCAGGACTATAAGCGCTTAGCCGCTGCCGAAGCTATAGCCAGTGTCCAAACAAAGCTCTATGAAATTGTTCCCGTCAAAGGTAGAGTCTTTCATATTAACCATGACAAGAACCTTATATATGTAAATCTAGGTACTCGGGATGGTGTTACTAAAGATGGCGAAAATATAATGTTTGATCTCACGGTAGATGGCGCCCCGCTTATAGCAGAGAAGGATCGGGAAGACCACTTCTGTCGTGTGGATAAGAAGAACCCGGAGGTGGGCGAAGACTATTGTGTAGTGCATCTTTACAAAATGACCGGCAACATTTTAGGCCGAAAATGGGATGAAGATTACGGACGCCTCAATCTGGTGCCGGATCCGGGAAGCGGCCGAGTAGGGGTGATAACCCGCTTCCCCCGTGAAGCTATGCATAAAGATAGCCAACCAAAGCTCCCGGAAGCTACATTACAGGACAAGATAAAAGACATCTTCAATCTAGGCAATTGAGTTTATTGGGATTGACTTGCATGCGAGTCAATGATGCTGGAAGTGGCGAAAGATGCGCAGTATCGCCATAAATTAATTGGAGTATAATTTTGGATCATATCGGCCCATACAATATAATTGAAGAACTTGGACAAGGCGGCATGGGTGTTGTTTATCGTGCTCGGCAGTCGTCATTGAATCGGCAAATCGCACTCAAAGTGCTGCCGACTCATTTGGAAGGCGATGAGACCGCGGTTCGCCGCTTTCGACAAGAGGGCGAAACTGCCGCGCGACTCAAGCACGAAAACATTGTGACTGTGTTTGACGCGCATGTGGATGAGCCGCCTTACTATATCGCAATGGAGTTCTTAGAGGGGCGCTCATTGGCAGATATCATTGCAAGCCGAGGGCCGCTTGAGATCGGAGATGCAAGCGCTATTTTGTCCCAGATGTGTGCGGCACTCGAACATGCTCATGAGAAAGGAATCATTCATCGCGACATCAAGCCCGGCAATATCATGGTTTCGGACAATGGCAAGGCCACGCTTACTGACTTCGGCATTGCCCGCGCCAGCGATCAGACTCGGCTCACCAATACAGGCGCGGTCTTTGGCTCTCCCGATTATATGTCTCCAGAGCAGGCCAAGGGCCTACCGGTAGATCATCGCACTGACATCTATTCACTTGGCGCGGTTCTCTACGAAGCACTCGCCGGCCGCGCACCCTTCGCGGGACACGATCCTCTCACAGTCATGTATCGCATTGTCAATGAGGACCCGCCTTCCCCAAGGTCTTTTAACGCAGCGATTCCGACCGCATTGGAAGCAGTCGCAAAAAGAGCGATGGATAAGGATCCACGCAACCGCTTTCAAACCTGCGCCGAGATGGCCACTGCTCTTGAAAATGCAAAGCGCCAACCAGACGTTATTCCTCAAACGGTTGCCAGTCCAATCGTCCAGGAACCGATTCCACAGCCGGTGCTCACTGGCGGCGTTGCGCCGCGAACTGGTCAGCACCGTACAGCTTTACTGGGATCTCTGCTCGGTGTGGTTATCCTTCTGATGGCACTAACTATCTATTTAGCCATAGGTGCAAAAAAACAACCGCCGCCACCACCACCGCCTGAGGGTGGAACTTCAACGAAGAGCTCTACAGGCACCTTCTCTTCTGATGCAAAGAAGCCTTCTGTCTTGTCCACTGGCGTTAAAGTACCTCCAGTCTGGAAGATGCCTAAGGCCGAGGCGATTGCTGCTCTTCAAAAACAATCGCTTATCGGTATTCCAGCTACTCGCAAGGTATCCAGTAATGCAGTTGCCCCTGGCTGCGTGGTAAGCTGCAAGCCTCCATCCGGGAAAATAGTTGCTTCTGGTTCGACCATAAGGCTCACCATCAGCAGCGGAAAGCCTACGCCAAAGATCGTATATCATAAGCCTCCGCCCCCTCTCACTTTCCCCTGCACGTATCCTGGCTGCGGTGCAACTTTCCGCACAAAAGATGCATTGGAAAGACATATTCAAGCGGTGCATTCCAAACAAAACAATATAAGGAGGTTCAAGTGCAAATGGCCGGGCTGCGATCAATCGTTCGATTCTAAAACAGAACGCGATCTGCATTTTGCCAGCCATTTCTTGAAAAAGCGAAGGTAGCGATTTTATGAAGCGAAATATCAATCGCAAAGACACGGATTAGAAATGCTCAAGATATCTAAGATAGTCCAAACTAAGCGACGAGGAAAAATATATGGCGAATCAATGCCCAAAGTGTAGAATGGCAGTTCAAGATAACGCGAAATTCTGTAAGTATTGCGGGGCGAGCATCGTGCCAGCGCAAGAGTCTTTGCGTCCTGCAGTTAGCCCAGCATCTCAACCGCCTGGAATTGTATCCGGCACGCCATACGCCGGGCCGCCGATCTTCTACAAGAATCCCGGAGTGGCTACGCTCCTATCGTTCTTCTGGATGGGCGCAGGGCAGATCTACAACGGTCAGATTGGGAAGGGGATAGCGTTCATTATTGCCTATCTTTTCAGCCTGCTGTTGATGTTCGTGCTTATTGGATTCATCACGACACCGATCCTCTGGATCATTGGTATGGTTGACGCGCATGGCTCGGCTCAGACTATCAACTGGCAGCTTTCCAAGAAGGATGACGGCAGGCGGCCATACAATACGTTGTGATTTGAATAGAAGACCGTCCGCGAGGACGACGGTAGGTGGGACGAGGAGGGATCGATGCCGATCCATTGCGAGCAGTGCGGACGCGAACCTAGGGCGAACGCGAAATTCTGTAAGTATTGTGGCGCAGATATTGTGGTCGTTCCGGTTACACAGGCAGCAGCTGCAATTGCGTCAACAGTTGGTGCGAAAAAGCAGTTCTGTGAAAACTGCCGGAATCGGATCACTGGCGACGCACAGTTCTGTAATAAATGTGGCAAGCCGGTGATTACTGATAATAGCCTACTCTTCTTAAAGGATGACCTTCTAAACAAGGGCTGCTGGGTGATAGTAGGAGGATTTGCTTTCTCACTTATTTTGCCCTGGCTCAGTAATCCCTGGGTTTTCGGATGGGATTCAAACTATTTTGCTGCACTGAGTAATACATGGGATCTCATTTGGTCTGAAAATGGTCGGGGCATATTTATCTGCTTTTTCATACCTCCGTTGGCAACGGCATATGCGGGTTGGCTTTGTCTGCGCAATCGTAATCCAAGGCCAATGGCTCGCATTAAGAAGGAATATAAAGAACTGATGGAAGCCGGGATCATGGGCGTTCTCGTGTCCTTCATGATGTATTGGCAATTCTCCAAAGTTGCTACCGTTGGTTCAGGTGTTGCGCTTTTTATGCTTACTTCAATTGCGGCTGTTGTAATCGGCTATATGGGAGAAGAACATGTTAAAGAGTCAGCTATCTTGATAAATGAGGAGAAATGAGATGGATATCCGCTGTCAAAATTGTGGAAAGATGGTTCCAGATACTGCCAAGTTTTGCAAGCATTGCGGCTCAGATATTACCGCCAGCCCGCTGGCAAGAGTATCGCTCGGTGCCAATGCAGTTGGTGCTAAAATGCAATTTTGTGAGAATTGCCGGAGCCAAATGCCTGCTGATGCCAAGTTCTGCAATAAGTGCGGCAAGCAAGTCGGCACCCCTGTAGAAGTAGCTGTGGCACCTGCTCCACCGCGACCACGACAGATACCTCAAAGACAAATTGAACGACCGGCTCGCGAGCCAGGAGAGCGCTCGGTTTCGTCGCTGCCGATTGGAAATAAAGTGGCCGGTATAGGAGGTCTCGTCGCACTCGCAGGTTGCTTTTTGCCGCTTGCCAGCGGCCTGGGATCACAGGGAAGCAATATCATTCCGTCCGCAGTTAATGAAGTCCCCCAGATGTTGGTCGTTCCGCTATGTGCAGTCGCTCTTGCAGTCATGTCTTGGAGCGCTTCTGCCGGAACGATCAAGAGCAAAATAATGCTCGGTGGAGGCGTAATTGGGATAAGCAGCCCCTTTGCCGTTGTTTTGATTTTGATTATTCTGGGCGCAAACCAGATCATGTCAGGCCTGGGCCCACTTGGTGGATTGGGTGGAATTGGCGTTGGTGCCTTTGCATTGGCGCTGGGATTTGCAGCAGGAGTTGTGGGCGGATTCATGGTGCTACATGAAAATACCAGACAATAGAAAAGATCATAATTCATAAAGGAGATTCGTATGCCAACTTGTCCATCATGTGGTCAACTATCTTCAGCGGGGGCAAGGTTCTGCCGCAGGAGTAGTCGGTAGATTATTGATGCTCAAAGAAAATATTGAGAGTTAACAATAGAACTTCTTGAGGTTTGAATAGTGAAAAATTGTCAAAATTGCCATAGAGTAAGTCAAGATGGTGCTAATTTCTGTAAATATTGCGGAGTAGTTTTGCCTGCTAGTCCACAGCTTATACCGGAAACACGGAAAAGCCCTCAAACGTTACTAATTATCACATTAACAATTGTGCTTATCGTAATAGCTGCTATTTCAATTATGTTGTATTTAGGAGAAAGCAGGCCAATTCAAGGTGGTCCTATCACAGTCTTAGACCCAAATCAAAGCCAACCTACCGGAACGATCGCATCTTTCCCAGATTATGGTTTTGAGCTTTTATTTCCTGAGGAATGGAAGACAGTGGATGATCCAGTTGCATATCTAATAAGTCAAGGTGGATCTTTGGATAGTTATGAGCGGCGTGGATTGGATGTACTTGCTGTTTTTGAAATAACAGAGAATTCTGGCTGCATTGTTTGTGCGCAGAAAGAAGCTGATCCTGAAACTACCTTGACCGATCTCAAAGCTAAGGGCCAAATTTTATTTTCTAAAGGCGCTCAGAATATCAATCTTCAAATATCAACAAAAAAGATAGGTAGCAGCAACGCACTTATAGCAGATGTCGCAGGTGCCGGAAGTGAATACGGCGGAGCGATAATCATCGAAATAGCGAATAGAGGAGTTTTAATCTCTTACGGAGGCGCCACGAAGCAAGAAGCGGAAGATATTCAAAAGAGATTGATAGAATATCTGCAGTATGCGCGTAGTATTTAATGTGATTCTGGCGTGACATCATTCTAAATAGAATGAACGCCGTATAGAAGAGATACCTGCAGAATTTGGCAAGCATTTGCGTAAATATCATGTCGCGATTTGAGTTATTTCCTGTATAGAGTAAAGGAGTATAAAATGCCTACTTGTCCATCATGTGGTCAACTCTCATCGGCAGGTGCAAAGTTCTGCCGCAGTTGCGGGGCGGATTTACCGCAAGAAGCGGCGCGTCCCTTGCCGCAGCGAGATCTTCGCGGGGCGGGACCAAGTCTTGAATGGTTTACGCTAGACGATATTCTCTATACCCGTGACAAGCGTTTCGGTGGGATCGGCGCTCTCCTGGCCTTCTTCGGCGCGTTCTCACCCTGGGCGTCAAGTGGTATTTCATTCTTAGGCTTCCAGGCAAGCTATGGTGTGAATTCGCCACAAGCCTGGATTATTGCCTTAGCAGCCATCGCTGCCGGCATCTTCCTCTTTCGGCAGCACTCAGGATCCATAGTCATGGTCATCGGAATTGTTGTCGCAGCATGGACGCTCCTTTTTGCAATCACTACACTCAGCAACAATTCCTCTCCTTCTTGGGGTGTCGCGCTCACCTTAGCTGGAGGGGGGCTGCTGGCATATTCAGGTCATCTGACGAATCAGTACGAGAGGGGATCTGTATGATTAGAGAATCTAAGTTAAATTCTATAGGAGTAAGTGTGCCTAAGCATTATTTAGTAGCCTTATATGCTTGGGTTATGATGCTAGTTCTCTGCTATCCAGCCTTTGCTCAAACGACCCTCCCTTCCTGGCCGTATAAAATATATCGATCAAATCTACATGTCCACTCAGATATAAGCAATGATACTACTAGTGTATTTAACCGAAGTATGGCCAGTTTACTACCAAAGCCGGATATGGATCACCGCCTCGCTGATTCACCGAATGAAACCATTAGTGATGCGCTGTCAAGTGGTTTGAACTGTCTCGGATTTGCTGACCATGGTACTAAAATAAGTGGTCCGGAATGGAGCTCATTAGGTACTGTCAGCCAACAGCGCACATCAGGCTCTTTCGTAGCACTTAGAGGCTTTGAATGGACAAAGGGAGGCATGAGCGATCCATCAATTGCTCATATTAATATCTTTGGCAGCAAAGAATATACAGATACATCATACCTATTGAGTGGAGAGAAAATCGATGTAGCTCCCACTTTGGAAGATCTCTACAATTGGGTGATGGAACAAGCCAAAGTCAACGAGAGTATTGTCTGCCAGTTCAATCATCCAACCTATGGCAACTTTCATTTCAATAATTTCGCTCTTCCACAGAACATGCCTGAACTCATTGACTACTTTGCACTTATTGAGATTGGTTCTGGTGTTACCGGCGTATATAAAGGTCCATCTGAGACAGATGCCTATTATCGTCAGGCCCTTCGTAATGGTTGGCGAGTTGCACCAGCGATTGGAATTGATAATTTTGGAAGCCTAAAAGAACAAGGGGCGCGAAAACGCCATACTGCTATATTATTGTCCCCATCTTCAGGTGGGACAATAGCCGAAGGCGAAATACTTGAAGCACTAAAAGCGCGTAGAACATATGCATCTGAAGATAAAGACTTCATATTAGAATATTGGGCAAAGGGAACTCACGATAAAGTGTTCATGGGAGGCATGCTGCCAGCCTCGGTTGGAGATAAAGTGACGCTCCATCTGTTTGCCCAATCAACAATACCAGGGATGGTGTTCAACTCAAAAAATGCCATCGGCACTATTCGGTTGGTTACTGTAAGGTCCCATAAGGCAGATGACTCAGAAGTTCATTATGGCAATTCGAATGGAGCAATTAAAGAGTTTTCCTTTACAGGGAAACACGAGATTACTATACGTCCTGACGATATTTGTTATTACATTAAAATAGTTCAACCTGATGGACGCTGGACTGTATCTGCGCCTATCTGGATCGCAAAGTCGAAAAGTGCTGCCGCTAATTCCAAAGGCATCCCTACCACCACCATCTTCGTCATGGACTGCTCAAGCAGCATGAATGAAAATACATCGGATGGGAGGATGAAGCTGGATGCAGCAAAAGAAGCGGCTCGACACTATCTCGATGTTATTGATTTTGATGCTTCTGATTTAGGCGCAGATCATAATGTTGGGGTGATATCTTTCTCGAATGAGATTCACGAAGCTCTTTCTCCAACTTCAAAGCTTCAAGATGCCAATCAGACTATAGATTCGATATCAAGCAAATTTAATACAAACTTTGGCGCTCCTTTAGATAGAGCTATTTCCTGGTTTGAACAATTGCCAGATGAAAGACGCAAAGGCAGAAAGTTTATTATCTTCCTATCTGATGGAATGACGAATGCCGGACCTGTCTCACGTGACGAATTTCTAGTCAACTCTCCAGATGAATTTTCAAATGCCTTACGACTATACCAGAGGACGAAGGGTGAAGGAATTCGGATTTACACAGTTGGATTCGGTACTCCGTCTAAAACAGGGGGTGGTTTACTTTCTTTCTTTAGTCAACAAAACATAGATGAAGAAGTTTTGCATAAGATTGCAGAAGTGCCGGGGACTGGCGGGAAGTATTTGCCAGCGACTGATGCCTTTGAACTCGACGAAGTCTATGCTCGGAGCTTTCATGACGCGACGGGTAACGTTGTGTTCGAGAGCACAGGAACAATTGCTCAGGGAGAGAAAAAGCAGGAAGGCCCTATTAACCTAACCGCGCAGAAAATTGCTGCAGCGCGAGGGCCACAGCAGAAAAGATCAATAAACATACCATTTCTGATCACACCAGCCTATGCTGACGAACCTTTAAAGAGCCAAATGCTGGTCACCTTGGGCTGGTCAGTTGGCAAGCTTGGGATTGAATTGAAAGACCCCAGCGGCCGAATCGTTGATGCTTCCTACCCTGGAGCACATATACGACGAGACAAACAGCCAGTTTGCATCGCAATAGACTCACCCGCAACCGGAAACTGGATGGCTACAATTTCCGGCGAAAATGTTCCAGGTGCTGAGAGTCGCTACCACCTGATAGTTTCAGCACGCGTGCCTGCTGCGGCCGCGAACATTGGGGGTGCTGGGTTCGGAGGCGGCGGAGGTGGTCAACTTGGATCACAGGCACTTTTGCTGATTGTAGTTATTGGCATGGGGGTGATTTTGGCTGCGCTCTGCGCGGTGGTCATTGTGAGACGGCGATCAGTTGAGCCATCAGCCACACCTTCAACGTTAGCCTGGCTCCAGGTTCATGAGCCAGGCATCCAGCCGCGGAACGTTCCGGTCTATAGCGCCTGTGCGCGCATCGGTCGCGATCCAAATATTGAAATTGCTCTCACCGATCCAAGAGTCTCTACTCATCATGCTGAAGTGCGGATTGATGCCAATGGTGCAATGGTAACCGATTTGGGCAGCACGAATGGCACTTGGGTCAACAAACAACAGATTCAGTCTCAAGCGCTCAAAAGCGGAGATCGAATCAAAG
>Ga0315288_10003760_pt1 | contig 19331 bp, 9 predicted proteins | sample YL17G11_20_MG_FD_203454 | JGI IMG/M metagenome (GOLD analysis project Ga0315288, IMG submission 203454) | Sediment microbial communities from Yellowstone Lake, YNP, Wyoming, USA - YL17G11_20 | ecosystem: Environmental > Aquatic > Freshwater > Lake > Sediment | place: USA: Wyoming | collected... | reverse complement strand
ATCAACTGAAGTTAAAGTATATTGAAAAGTGTTTGATGAATTATAATGAGGTTGAATTATTTGATTTGCTCCAACAATATCTGATGTTCCCCAAATATAAGTGCTTCCATCAGGTCGAGTCATTGTTATCTTTCTACTAAGAAACAATTCAGGGTCGTGACCTGGATAAGCATTAGTTTCATAATTAGAAGTATCAGAAAAAGTAATAACCTTACAATCACAAGAGATGTTCACCGTAGGACAATTATCACCATTTAATAATGAAGCATTAAAAGCACTATGAGGAGGACAATTAGGAATTTCTACAATTGTCTCATAAATATAATCATTTGAGAAAAAAGAATTGCTATCACTAAATTGTGGCATATCTGCTGGCATCACAACTAAAACGCCATTAATATATGTCTCTACAGTTTCACCATTAAACACGTGTCTTCTAGTCTCACTAGTCTCAACAAGGGTATTGTTATTAATTTGTGTTTCTATATATGTAAATTCAAAATCATCTGAATAATACTTCTCAATAATAAAGTTAGAAATTCTTGGAAAACCATCAATCTGCCACCACAAAGCAGGGCTTTTTGAAACCTTTACAGCAAGAGTATTTGCGTTAATTATAGATTCAATAAATCTATAGAAATTGTTTTGATTATATCCTATATCAATAGTTCCATCTCCAACAATAACACCATTAGCTACCCCGCCAGTGTATAGATACTCATTTCCTAAAGTATATAAAGGGAATGTTGTATAAATAGCATCAAGTATGCTAAATGTTAAATTATTAGGGCTAGCAATGTGTTCTACACCATTTAATATCATAGATGTAACAGAGTACCTAACATCTGTCCCTAAAGGCGCACCCTCGGTAGGGCCAAAAGCCTCACTACCATCTAAAAATCTGCCTTGAACATTTTTCTTAACCAAAAAAGTTCTTCTTACATCATTGTCAAATTTAACAATAAGGCCGTTAAACGGTGCTATTCCAGCAGGTTTTACAGAAACAAATGAAGGGTAAATCCTTGAACATCCTATTAAATCGTGTGTTTTTATTGTTGCCATGTTACAAATTTAATGTTTTTATCTATTGCTTTTTTTTAGCAGTATTATTCAAAAATACTTTTTGGTCCTGTCTCGTTTGTTACGTTAGTGCCTTTTGATGAAGGTCTCACTAATCTAGTTTTAGGGATAGCATCACGAATCTCACTTCCTCCAATTAGTTTAATAGGCTTAAAGTCCACTCCTTCTTTTAAATAAGGCTCTCCATAGAAATACTCAAATATTTCGTCTTTCTTACCTTGTTCTATAGCCTTATCAAAATAGTCTTCGTCATAGTTCATAATAGCATCAAATGCAGTCATGTCTCCAGTCGACACCTTGCCAAAATTTTCAATCAACTTTGCTATATTACCACCGCCTATCGTTTTAACAGCTTTCTCTTTTTCCGCATCAGTCATTTTATTAAAAAATGCTGCGTCATTAAACTCTTTAATTAGTTGTTCTCTCTCATCTATGTCATCATCATAACGGAATGTTTCTTGACCCATTTCGCCTTGCGTTAAAACGTCTTTATCTGCCTTTTCTAAATCCTTAAACTCTCTATTAATTAATCCAGGAATTGTACCTGCCAAATCAGTTAATTCAACCATTTTTTTAATTACAGGAACATTATTTTTCCAATCATCTCCTCTTGCCTTATTTACTACCCAATCAGCCAAGTACCCGTAAATTCCAAAACCTTGCAGCACAGAACTTACTTGGTCAACTTTTAAGTCATAAATCATTCTTTCTTTCTCATCGTCATCATATTTTAAACTCTGATAAGCCCAAAGAACGCCTCCTGCTACAGCAGAGAAGAACACAGATGACCATAATGTATAGTATCCTATATCAACAATGGATTGAACAATTTCTGCGTCAGTGATAGCAGTTCTTCTAGCTTCAACTCCCTCTTTAAATTGCATTACAGAAGCACTTTGTAGTGTCATTAATCCTTTGACTATTTTTTTAGTTATTGCCATTTGACCTGTTCTATATGTTGCTATCATACGGAACGCAGGGTCTCTCTGAATATTACTCATAACATCATCTGCTGAACTTTGTTGAGAAGCTTCTGTTTCTTCTACAAACCCCATATAAGCTTTCTTTTTAGCTTCAGCATGACTTAATCCATCTTTAATATACTTTCTGTATAAGGCAACAGCATACATCGCTCCACCACCTGGTCCACCAATAACAGATACATCTCCTGCACGCACAGGAAGCATAGCACTTTTAGAACCAATAGATAATGCTTTAGAACCTATGTTTTTCCTTTTGTTTTGTTCAATTCTTCTAAGTTCATAATCTAATCCTTCTCCACTAAATCTTTGTTTAACATATGAGCTTTTAAAGATGGAGTTATACACATTAATCTCGCCTTTTGTGATAGGTACGCCTAACATTGACCCAAGTGGGAAAAGTCCTTTTTCTATGCCTGCCACCCAATAATGTGTAAAAGATGTAAATTGTTTAGCTATCGAGATAGGCTTACCTCCTAATGTAGATAATACTTGAAGATTTAATATTGCACCCATAACTTTACTTGGGTCTCCACTAAATGTAGGTATAGGATTATTTGATAAAATAACGCTTAAATGTGTTCTAAGCTCATTATAATTTTTTACCCCCATTTTCTTAATTAAGTATGGAGCATTTTCTCTACTAAACAATTCATTTATACTTCTTGCAATAGGTAAAAACTCTTTAGCATGCTCCATTGTTTTCACATAATCCATCATTTTTGAATGTGCATCTAGCTGTGCATTTAATGGTCCACTAAAATCAGTTCTTTGCTTGAGGTTATCAGACATTGCAGTCATTGTTTTAAATGTACCATTACCGTCTAGCATAGAGTCTTCGTTTATCTCGTCTCTTGAGTAAGACTCTGAATATGATGGGTAATATGGATATGCACTTTCAGGAAACTTAGTATTTGTAACAGATTCATATGTAGGAGTATATCTTTCCCCAAAGTCTTTATATGTCTGCATAACAAAATCTGAATATTTTTTTAATTTTGCGTTTTGCGGTAGAGCCATGTAATTTTGAACGGCTTTAACATTTATATTTGATTTAGCCAATCTTTCTTCCCCATTTTGAGTAAGAGATAGATTATACCAATCTACAATATGCCCATTAGTAATAGGGAAATCTTTAGCTAAATCTCCATTTAAAAATTGACTAACATTTCCAGGAGACTTACCAAGAAAATGAATACCTTTACTACCATTTCCTAAACCAAGAGCAATTGCTGTAGCTTTATTATATTTTCCAAAAATAGCATCTAATCCTTTATTGTATTTAGCAATTATTTCTCTATAATTCTCATCTCTATTAAACTTAGCCTCAACTATAGGTCTACTTATTCTATCTTTAACAAACTTATACACAAAGCTATTTTTAGCACCTGCAGCTTTTAATAAAGAATAAATATCATTCATATGTTTTAAAGGATTTAGAAAACGTTTTGTCTTTCTACCTGCTCTTATTAATGGATTGTTACTCTCATTTTTACTGCTTTCTTTAGCTATATTAACACTTTGATACTTAAAGCCTAAAGCTCCTCCAACAATATTTTCAGAAGGAGTGATATTATCCTTCTCTTGTTCTACTTTTTCAATAGCATCTACAGTTTTTGCTATTTTTGCAAGAATAGATTTATGCGTTTTATCTGCATCCAGTGTTGCAGAATATTCGTCTATCCTTTCGTCAAGACTCAGCATAATTTCCTTACGTCTTTCGTGCGCTGCGTCTTTCAGTTCCTCTAACGTTTCTGATAGCACAGCTAATCTATCTTCTTTTTTAGATATTAAGTTGTTATTTTTAGCAAATTCTTTAAATGAAGATTTAGTATATAATTCCCCATTTATAATAACAACACTTCCAGGATTATCGTCTAAATAGCTCTGTATAGATTCAAAATCTGATAGTTTCTGCCCTTTTGCTCCAAGACCAATCAATAACCCTGCGGCACGCTGTCTTTTAGCTTTTGCTTCTGCTTTTAGTAAAATGTTTCTATCAACTATACCATTCTCTAATATTCCTTCAATAACGTCTAAAATAGCATCAAGCTCCTCTTCTGTTCTTTGCCCTAATGAATCAACATCAATTTGACTAACAAAATCTTTGTACTCTTCTTGAGAATCAATAGTTCCTTTCCCAACCCATTTTGTAGGTCCTTTTTTAGCAAGTGTAGTTCTTTTGCTATTTATTTTTTCTTTTATCGCTTTTGCTTTAGCAGCTACTCTTTGAGCCTGCTTTTTAGCAACTAAAGTATCTATTTTCTCTATTACCTTATCTAAATTTTCTGAGGTAGCCATTCGTAATGATGCAGCAACAGCAAGTAACTCTCTTTTAGAGTATAAATCTGTAGGAAGATTTGCTTTAGCATACGCTTCAATTTCTGCCTTTATATCTTTAAGAGCTTTTAAAGCAGCTTTACCACCATCATTTCTATCTTTAAGAGAGTTTACTAAAGCTTGATATTCTGTAAGATTAATAGTTTTAGGTTTTTTAGCAGTTCCTGTAGCTTCATCTACTTCACTTTTAAATTCTTTAGCAGCATCTCTTTCAGCTTTGGAAATTCGCTTCTTAGGGAATTTTTCATCCATAGCTTTATAGTAATCAGCAAAAGCTTGTGTTGCTTGCTCTTTAGATAAGCCTTCATACCATTTAGACTTACTCATTACTTCAAAACCTTTTTGAATAGCTTTTTGAATACTCTCTCCTCCTTCTACTATTTTAGCAACTATCTCTACTGATGTATCCCATGCTTGTTCAAATCCAGGCAAAGATGACATTGTTAAGCCTTTCCCTCCTATTTTACCTGCACGAATCTTATCAGATAATGATTTTCTTTCTTCAGGAGTTGTAGGTTCGTCAATATAAACCTCTTCTTCTGTTACTTCAGGAGATTTAGCTAAAGTATCATCCTTAATTATTATTTGACTCTCTTTCTTAGAAGAACCTGAATCCATAGTAATAAGTCTAACTACTTGAGCAGTAGAATTATTTACAGCATCAGTTTCAGCTTGTCTTAATTCACTAACAGGTCTATTTATATCTTCTATTTCTATAGTCTCTATAGTTGTTCCTGCAGGAATAGAAAACTCAGTTAAAACATTTTCTTCATCGCCTTTATATCTTTTAGCAATTTTTTCATCTAATGCACCCCAAGTACCTTTTACATCAGGGTGAGCAGTACGAACACTTCCATCAGTATTTCTTTTTCCGAATAACCCTTTCAATATTTTAATAGGATTCTTAGTAGTTATAATACCTGTAGATGATTCTACCTCTTCTTTCCCTGCAGTTTCTTCTTCCGTTAATGGAGTACTTATCATTTCTACAGTAGGAGCGTCAGTAGGAGCTTCCTTCTGCATTTCAACTTCAGGCATAGTATTAAACATAGCTTCAAGACCTACTTGATTCCCCTTTTGAACTTGACCATTTAATACAGGTCTATACCCTTGTTCCCATAAAGCTTTAGCCTCTTCTAATGAAGCAGCTTTAACTGTTATAGGAGTTACTTCTGTGGGTGTTTCTTGAACCACTCCACTAGGGCTAGTCGCTTCTTGGCTTGTCCCAACGATAGGCTCGGTTTGGATAGATTCTTCCCCTTTTGCGACTTCACCTGATACCCCTGATTCGTTTTTTGTATCATCTACTTTTGTTTTTGATAATTCAGCTAAAGAATTATTTATTTCTTTGATTCGTTCTAATTTGCCGCCAATCAATGCTTCATCTTTACCTACAATTTCTTCTTGTAGTTTTTGCTTTTCTAATACAAGGTCAAGAGCTTCTGCTTTTGTTTCAATAGGTAAATCATTTGGTATCGTTTCTAATGTTGTTTTGACAACGTTATAAGATTCAATAATATTCTGACCTTCCTTATCACTTATTTCTCCACTAGCAACACGAATTTTTACATTTGCTGCTAATGCTTCTAATGTATCTGCACTTTGAGACACATTGTCAATGACTTCAATTTGCTCTTTATTTAATGTGTTTCTAATCCCATTCTTTAATATTGAAGGAGATTGGGTTACCGTATGCATTATTCCACCACCAAGTGCGCCTAAATAACCCTCTTTTAAAAGTTGACCAACTAGTTCAAGACCTGATTCATTATTGAAATACTTTGTTTTTTTAGCCTGGTCATAAACTTCTTTAATCCCCATTTGAAGACCTGACTGACTCATTTCAGTTATTGCCTCAACAGTCATTGCTTCAGCAGTAGTGACACCTGCTGCAACTAACTTCTTTTTAATGCTTTTATCAATTAAGCTTTCTATCACTTCTTTTGAAGCACCCTTTGGAATGTCTTTAAAAACAGCACCTAAAACATTATTCTTTAAATTACTTCCAATTGGAGTTTTTGACATTGCCTTATTTAGACCATACTTTTCTAAAATAGAAGAGCCAACACCATAAAAAGAAGACATTAAAACTTTTTCAGCCTCACTTATTCCTTTAATCTTATCTAACTCATCTCTCATTTCGTAGTACCCTAAAGCATAGAATGGTACATGACTAGGTATTTGCTTTACGAGTGCTACTCTCCCTGCTTGAGTTAACAACCCTGCTTTACCAATTCCTCCACCTGGAATAGCTGCTGTAGCAAGCAAAGCTCCTACTGATTCTGATAAACTAAATAGTGTTTGATATAAATCACCACGATTCTCAGAACTCATATATTCCTCAGAAGTTCCGTGACCTACAATACTACGAACCAAATCATCGTGGTCTTTAGAAGTCATATTTCCTCCTGTAAGGTTTACCCCTAATCGTGCAACAGAAGTCAATCCTTTTGTGAATTTATACCCCATTCCACCACCAATAGAACCTTTTGCTTCTTGAATAATATAATTATCTGCAATTGACTTTTCAACTGATTGATTAATATTTGTCAAGTTACTATACTGAGACTGAATTGTTTTTGCTTTAGACTGAAGTTCGGCTGACTTATCAGCTATTTGCTTCTTATAAATAGTGTTATAATCAGCTTCTGTAATTTCTCCTGATTCTATTTTTGATTGAATATCTTTAGCAAATACTCCTAGCTCGTCAATCTCCTTCTTGATAGAATTGCTAGAACTAAGAATATCATTAGCATAAGCATTTGCTACTTGAATTTGCTCTGTGTCATTTGGTAAATTAGCATAAGCAGCAGTAACTTCTTTGTCCGACACTTTTGAATCAATTTTCATTGACTCTCGATACAACTCATAAACATCATTTACTTGCTTTGCGTTTTGCTGAATATACTTTTCTCTAGCGTCCTTTTGAACAAGCTTATTCTTATACACTTCTTGTGAGGTAACATTTGTAATTGTTAACTCAGGTTTATTACCTAATCTATCAGGAACACTTAACGCTCCACCTTCTTGAATAAATCCTGCCTTTGTTGGTAAGTCTTTTGTTTTATCAAGTTCTTCTTTGGACTTGTTTAGCTCTTTATTTGAGTTTAGTTCAATAAATGATTTAAGGTTTATACTCTCACTTAAATCGTCTTCATCTGAAAAGTTATCAAGACTAATCCATTTGTATTTACCATTTGGAGCAACAACTTTTACTTCGTCAGTTAAACCTCCTCCACCATAAAATTCAAATCCATTATCACCAAATTGCTCTTTTAAAATAGCTTTTACTTCAGCTGTTTCCTTTCCTATCAATGAAGAATTAATGCTTTTTAATTCATTCTTTAATGCTTCCTTTTCATCAACAGCAACATCTGTTGTGTATTTTGCATACTTGTCCCTTCCTGCGTTATAAACAACATCTTTTTTAAATTGCTTATTTAAAGCCTTTGTAGCAACTTTATCAGTAATAGTAGTCCATTTAGTTGCATTAGGCTGTTTACGCTGCCAATAGCCTCCTGATTCACGGTACTGATTCAATTCCTTATCAGGAAAACCTGTATAAATTTGTTCTTGGCTAGAAGTAGATGCTTGTTGCCCAAACTTCTTATTTAAAAGATTAACAGTTTTAGGGTCAATAATATCTGTATCAAATTTATCTTCACCTGCTAATGAAGTATTTGTGTATTTTTTCCACACAGGAACATTACCCGTATAATCTAATCGGTATTTTCTACCACTTTCTCCTGTAAATACTTCATCATCACCTTGACGTATATTTGTGCTAACATCAAGACCATGTTCTTTATTTAGAGCTTTAATTCTAGCTGTTTCCTTAACTGTTTGCCATTCATTAGTACCCTTCTTACGAATCTTCCAATCTTCATTTTGGACAGTATATTCCATGTCCTCTCTTCCTGGAAATGAATATATTTTTTCTTCAATATCTTTTGCTTTCGGCTCTTGTAGGGTTTTAGTAGCTTCGTTTTCTTTTGTAAAAGTAAGATTACCAAAAGCATCAGACTTAACATCAAATCCTTTATCAGTGTATTCTTTTGTTTGTTTTACAAATTCTTCACGACTCATACCTAATGGTAATGTAGGTAACTTCAATGCTTTAATGTTCCCATACAAATCAGATTGAATATCATATCCTGCATCACGGTATTTTTCTTTAGTCTTATCGGTATTAATATCTGTTTCTCGGTCTATTTCCGCCTGTTTTTGCTCTAATGTTAAATATGGAGATAGCCCATCAATAGTTTCAGGAAGAATCTGCTCAGATAAAGACATAGGACTTACCTCCTCTACAGGCTTAACCCAAGCAGAAAGACCATCAACAGTATCAGGAAGAGGCTGTTCAGAAATAGGTATTACAGGTACATTTGCTAAACTATTATCTTCAGCAAATAAGGACTCATAAGTAGGTACATTTCGGAGTTCATCCCCAATAGAATTATTATTTCCTATAGGCTGAGCTACAGGATTTTCAATAGATTGAGCTATAGAGTTATCAATAGATTGAGCTATTTGATTATCAACTACTTCGTTGATAACTTCTTTCTTTGTTATTGGTGCTTCAACTGAATTTACAGGCTGTGGCTGTGGAGCAGAAGGTGCTTCTGCACTTACAGGTGGTATATTCACTTCAAAGTCGCTTGGTAATTGAGAAGCAGAAGGGGACATTTGTAATGTTTGCCCTTCTCCTCCCGTTTGTGTAGACATGAAATCTTTCATAGCAATACTGAATATTTTAAACAAATATAACAATAATGTGGCTATGTAATTATTCGCTTATTCGCTATATTCAATATCACCTGCAGCCTTCGCTGCATATCCTGAATTAATATTCATTATTGCAGCACCTGAACTATTACCGATATTAACATGTTCTCCATACAGATTATGCCCTATTTGAACATCAGTATATTTGTCTTCTGACTCCTCTCCTTCTTCAGCATTAGTCTTAACAGGAACTCTAATATAAGTAGCAGTTATAGGTATGGCTACTACTGTTTTTTTAGTACTCGCATTATATTGTGAAATATTATCTGCATTTAAGTAATGTGTCCTGCCGTCTGCACCTTCAAAAACTTTTACCACCTCTGTACCAATAGGTCTTGTATATGTTCCTCCCTCTTGTCCTTTTGTTATATTATTAAATAAGTATTGGGTTCTCTTTTGTGTTGAAGTCCATTTCTCTTTAGGTGTATTTCCATAACTTTTATATTGAACACCACCAATTGAGAACTCACCCGTTTGGTTTTTAATATCTCCAAATAACACATATCTATAGACATCTTCACCATTTGCACCTTTTCTAGTTACAAGGAATTTTTGTCTTGCAATATCAGTAGGTGAAGTTTCTATTCCAACTTGAGACGGTAATGCAGCAACAAATGATTTATAACTTTTAGTTATAGGGTCATATTGAACGTTACCTACTCCATAGTATTTAGTTAATCTTTCTAATTCTTTACCCCTAGCATATGGACTAAGACGCTTAGCATCAAGAGCAGTTATCTCTTGATTAAATGATAATCCTGTTCCTCCTGGTTTAGTGTCTACAGCGTCTGTTAATTGCTCATTGATTCTGCCCCAAATATCATTCTGTTCTTTTGTGTAAGCAAATTTAGATTTGTCAAGAGCTAATCTACCTGCAGCTATTTCATCAGTTTTGATATTATCGTATTTCAATATATCTTGTTGCTGAATCTGTGCTGCAAAATACTTCTTAAGAGCTTCAGCTTGTTCAGGGCTTGAGCCTGGCTGACTTGCAATTAAATTGTCAATAAGCGATTCGTAATCTCCTGTAAAATATTTACGGATACCACTAGCATATTCTTCATATCCTATACCACCTCTAACTTTTTGGAAAAATGCAGCCCTGTCTTTATTCCATGTCTCAGTATCAAATTCACCTCCCGTTTTTAAGTTTATAGGAGATTGACCCATTCGTTCAGGATTTAGTAAGTCTTTAGCTAAAGCATCTACTTGAGGTCTCATGTTTATATATACTTGAGCGTCTTTAAATGGAGCGTTAGCATTAGCATCTCCTGCCAATACAGCATCTAAATTATTGATTTGATTATAAAGCACATCTTGAGATGTTTGTTGCATCGCTTTCGGTACATATTTAGTATCGTCAGTAGCAGCTTTAACCATGTCTGTTGCAAATGTAACAGATTGAGTTATCTCTCTAGCTTTTCCTTTCATGTTAGCCATGTACTTCAAAAATTCAGGGTTAGCACTAAGGCTATTTAAATCTTTTGCATTTGTAAGAAAAGGCTCAAGACCTTTGAAAAAAGCCTCGTTATATTGTGCTTGATATTGAGCGCTTGTTTCAGGAGTAGCTAATAACTTGTCAATAGCAGCTTGTTTTTCAGTTGCTGCTTTAGCTAAAGCTTTTTTTCTTTCGTTGTATAGACCTAATGGAATAATAGCACCTGGCGCAGCATAAATAGTAGAGCTACCTAAATATTTACCGCTATATGTTCCAACAGCAATATCTTTATTTACGTTAGGGTAATAATCTTGTACGTTTAAATTTTCTAATGCTAAATTAGAAATTTCGTCAGGACCATTCAATGCCAATCTAGCGATGTCTTTTTTAGCATCATACACAGTCATTCCTGCGTCAAAAGTAGTTTTATTCCCACCTGCATTCATTACATTAGATGCGGTCCCTCCGCTTCCGGGTAATGGTGTTTCAGCTATCTTTTCAGCTTCAGGAATATTAACGTCTCCCTCTGCCACGACACCATCAGTGACATTCTTTTCCTCTACTTGAGCATCAGCTACCTGATTCGCAGAAGCAATTGGGTTTAATGATTTATCAAGGTCTTCATCTGCTTTAATGACAGTGTTGGTAAGCGTTTCTGAATCCTTTTTTTCTATGTCAGTTAATTTAAGAGCATCTGCCCCTGCAGAATTTAATTCATTCAAAGTTCCACCACCTTCACTTACAGCTTTTACTAGAGCTTGTCCTGCTTGAGGTAAAGTTTTAGCGGCAAAATCAACAGCCTTACCAACAATACCTTGAGGATTACCCTCAACTTTAACCATATTATCAGCAGCCTTAGCAGCCTTTCCTATTGCTCTAGCCTCCTTTTTATCGTCTCTAACAGATAATCTATCTTCCTTACGGGCAAATCTATCTTGCTGACGAGCCCATCTAGCTGCTATTCTTTCTGAATTACTCTTAATCATTACGCTTCGTCTTTAGGTGTTGCTGATTTTCCTCCAATAGAAGCCAACATATTTGTTGAGCCTGCAGCCTTATTAGTAGCAGCTTTAGCGAATTTTTGATTAGCTCTAAACATACCAAGCTCTCTTTTAATTCCTGCCATTTCCTCTACCTTTTTGCCTTCTTCTTGCGCATATGCTAATTGCTCTTGCCTACGAGTATCCCTAGCCGCTGCATTTTGTTCAGTTAAAAGTTGAGATAAAACGCTAGTGCTTCCACCGCCTCCACTTTTAAATGATTTATCTAAAACACCTTTCAGCACCTGTCTAAAATTACCTCTTTCGGCAGCAGTACTTGTGCCTGTTTCAGCAGCTCTTCTCTTTCGTCTTATTAGTTCTAAATAATCACGGCTCATTTTATCTTCTACAGCAGGAAGTAAAGCCTCAGCTTTCTTTTCTTGAGCCATTCCAATACCCGTTTGTACCGCACCAAAGGCAGCTCCTGCTGCTGCTTGTGCAGGAGTACTTCCCGCTATTCCAGTAAATAGATTTTTTAAACCTCTTGTTTTACCTGCTGGTGTTGGTTCTTTTGGTGCTGTTGCCATAATTATATTTTTATCAAAGTTAATGATTATTTTAATGCTTTGTATTGCACTCCTGTACTAGTCACAAGAAACTCTTCTTGAGCTGAATTAGTTATCTTAAAAATAACTACTCTTCCTTGCTGTCTAAAATGTGGAGCTACTAATTTTCTTGGTATGTAACATTCATATCCAAAGTAATCTTTTATTGCTATTGGATTCAACACTGCATCAACAACAGATGAAAAGTTATCAAAAATGTAATCTTTATAACTATCATAGAAGTAAATCTTTTCAGGCTTAAAATTTGAATTTACTCTTATTCTGATAAATTCTTTGTCAAAGTAAATCTCTTTATCAGAAGAACCTGTTAAATAAGTTTCAATATCTACTCCGTTTAATTGATTTCCAATGCCTAACTCATAAGTGACACCATCCTTCATACCGAACAATCTGTTCTTTAGTTGAAGATATTTATCATAGTTATAAGAGCTTTGACACTGAAGAGCAGCTTGGTCCATACCATAAATAAGTGTACTAAATTCTTCTCCATCTTTAACATTGAAGATATACTCTTTATTCTTTAGATTATAAACACCACATAGTTCAGAGCTATATCCAACTCCTATTTTAGTAATGAATTTTCTCTGTAATAAATCAAAAAATCCTGTTCTTGCTATCTCTAAAAGTTCATTATTATTAAAAGCATATGCAGAAACATCATTTACAAAGAATATTGAATTTGAGTATTCACCCCAACTTCTCCATGTTTCATCAGTCATACCAATAGTTCTATCTATCCATAGTTGATTTAATATCCCCCCTATATCAGAGCCTATTGTAGCTAGTTCATTTGCATTTATCTCATGTATAATTCTCTTATCAACAAGAAGTAAGCATACTCCACTATTAGTGAAAGCGTATAGGTTATTACCTTTATCTTGAGACAAAGCACTCCAAGCAAATTTTATCTCTCCTGTATCGTCAGATATATCGTATAAATTCAATGGAGGGAAAGTTTTTACAGTAGGTGTATTCTGAACATTTATAGGTCTCTTTTCTGACCATAGTATTCTAGTACAAAATTGTGTCTGCTCCTCAAAACCAAGTAATGGAACAGAAGTATATATGATTGTTGTTTGTGACTTTGAATAATCTAAATTAACTTGTGGCTTAAATCTAAACCCACCATAATTCCATAGATTCCATTCAAAACCATAATCATTATAGTATAAAGGATTCAGATTATTATTACCCTCAAATGCAGCTCTATCATCTTCACTTCCTGGCTTCCATTTATGAGGTCTAGGAATATAGTTTACTAATGGAAAGAATTGATTTGAAACAGCTTTATCGGGAGACTCTGTATTAAACGCAAAAGACAAATTTATTCTAGTTTCAGCTGTCCACATAGTAATCAACTGTCTAATCAATGCAGACTGAATCCCTAATACATTAAACTTAAATTCATCATTAGTATAGTTATACGGGGCAGAATTTTCCCATACTCTATATCCTGCAGCATACTCATACAATTTCATTGGAAACGGTATATTCATTTTAAACTCTGCTTGAGAATCTTTAGGGTTTCCATTATTTCCAAACTCATTGTCCATTACAGCCCAAACAGATTCGTTAATATATGTATCACCACAAAATACTCTTACAGGTATTCTATTATCATACAAAACATAAACATTAGAACCTAACGGAGGAACTGTAAATTGTGTGTATCCTAAAGTATTATTAAATATTAATGAAAATATTGGGCATAAATTATCAGCTGTCTGCTGACTTCTATATATCCCATGTACCACATATGACCCTGATGCATCCGAAACTGTATCAAATCCATTTAAAGCCATGTTAGCTAATAATGTAGATACAAAAGGAGCAGATTCAAATGTCACGTTCAACCATTTAGTTTCTATTCCGTTTAAATCAACAACAGAAACAAATCTGTATAATGAAGAATAAGCATTAAATACTTGACCTGCAATTCTTGGAATACAATCTTCCCATCTCTCTGATACTAATAAGACAGTTTGATTAAGCTGACCTGAAGATTCAAGTATGCGAGATTTAAATTTAGTATATGCAGATGAATATTTGTATTGAGTAGTCAATCCTGGATTTATATTAGCGCTATCTTTAACTAGATTAATGACATACATTGGTTCTCTCCATTCCATTACCCCATCATCATTTGCATCTAAATTATCAGTAGCATAACCATTAGGTCCTGATTGATTATATATAGCACCCCAAGTTGAAGGGTCAATTTCAACTCTAAGATATGATTGAATACCTGAGTATGTAGCTACATTTTGAGCGTCAATTATATCAAAAATTCTATTTCCTTGAGCATTAGATGGAAAGGCAGGAGAATCTTGACTTATATAATTTGAATATCTACCGTAAGCAACATAATCAAAATCATCATTAGGTCCATTGTAACCAGGTATTCCTGAATTTCCATTACCTGATATTATAGGGTTAAATTCAGCTTGTACTGGAGACCCTGCGTAATTTGTCCCGTCTCTTAGTATGCGTGCATAGGTTATCATATCAGCACCCGAATCTCTTACTGATAAGGGGTTTTCATGAGAATAAACCTCCGTAAAATATCCTAATGGAGACACTAATTGAAGCTTGAATGTAGATGGATTATTTATAAAATCTTCATAAACTTCAGGAAATAATAATTCTAAATCAGGAAAGTATGCGCTAAAAGCTGTAGTTGATTTAGATGCATCTACACCAAAAGCATCATCAGCTTCTGTTAAATTATAAAAGCCCAATCCTTGAGCTACAACTCTTTTTGCAGGTTCTGTTTGTATCACAGAAAATCCTTCTGCCCAAGCAGCAGGGTAAGTAGTAATTCCTTTAAAAGCAATACCTTGAGCGTAGTAATCTAATCCAAATCCTTTTGGGTTATATAAAGCTGAACCACTAGTCTGACCTTCAGCAGCAGCCCTACCATTAATCTGATATTGATAATCACTATTTGTATCAAGTTGAGACGTTGGATTTAACGTAGCATAAGGGTCAGTTTGTCTAAAAGAAATAAGACCATCGTTTCCTTCTCCCCCCTGCTCTGTTCTTCTAGTTGCATCATAATGGTCAAATACCTCATGCGTTAAATCAATAGTCCCATTAACTGTTGATGCTTGAACTACACCAAAGTAAGAAGTTCCAAGCGTATCAGAAGAAACAATATCTCTTCTATTTGGAAATTCTATATTAGATGAGTTAGGTATTTCTACAGCAAAAGAAGCGTTATTGCTTTTATCGTGCAAGACGACAGCAAATCCTGTTCGCTCACCTCTCATATTACTTTTGTGCATAGCTGCGTTATAAACGTGCTTATGCCCTTCTTTTCCTATTTTTTGTATTGTAGGGAATATAGGATTAATAGAATCTACAAATCCAATCTCTCCACCAAGGTCTCTTGAAACATAACCTATATTCATTAGATATAATCTCTCATTAAAATAACGAAGAGATTTAGCTCTTTTTATAGATGAAGTTTGTTCTGTTTGTTCTTCAAGAGTAAGTATGACTGAGCCTTCAAATAAAGGGTCAGCCCTATCTAATATATCAACAATATTTAGACCGTCTGATATATTAAAACTTCCAATTATCTCTGATATAGGAGGAGTGTCTACAGCATCTCCTGCGTACCATGCATCTCTTCTTACTTCAATAAAAGAAAAATCAGTATTATTATCATACTTTATTCTAATATGGTTTCCATAAGGAGATGAAGATGTAATGTTTGGCTCAGAAGAAAATGTTCGGCTATTAGGAAAGTATGGGCTAAATTGAGAGCTATTATTAGCAACAACAGGAATCAATTCCGTAATAGGTGAAAATGGAGTTCTATCCCCTGCAGTAGAGACATATCTATACGAATATGAATAACTACCAACAGATAACCCATTAGCACCAAATACAGCATCAAAAGTAGCTGGAGACGTGCCTGCAACCTGTTTTATAAATGCAGGTTTAAAAAGTGTACCCGTAGTCTGTATAACATATTCATCTAAATTGAAATTATCAAAATATGTTTGGGTACAAGAACTACCTGGGGTCATTCCTGAATTATCCATTAAATCTTTAACAGACAATACGATTGGAGGAGTATTATTATTTGTTATGTATATTTCTCCACTTACACAGTTTTCATTCTTATCATACTGTAATGGGTGACTTAAATCAAAAGGAAGTAAAAAGCTCATACAAACTATCTTACCATCAATACGAATAAAAGGAGGCTCTGTTAAATTATTGACAGAAGCCCAAGCCTCTACAATAAATCCATTAATCTCTAATGTCATTATACATTCATAAACAGGACTAATTGCTCCAGGAGTAGACAAGAAACATCTATTATCTATATTGTCAAATTTTACAACCTCACCTTTTATTTTCTTTTTAGCAAGATTGTTGCCATCCATAGGCATGCTACGCATATTCAATGCGTCAACATGAACCCCCTCTTGCGATTGAGAAGCTAATTCATCATTTATATCAGATGAAATCCCCTTTTCATAAGTTCTTACATCTATAGGGTGGTGCTGTTGCTTCATTTTATTATTTTTTATAAAATAGTTTATTAACTAAAAGTTTAGGGTTATTAAGCTTATCTTGTCTTCCATCACAACCACAATCTTCTATTCCTACAGCTTTACTAATACCCTTTACTGCACTAGCAATACCTGTTTTCTTTGTCATTTTAGCTATAGTGTCTCCAAATCCCCTAGAAACAATCTTGTTATTTAAACTACTTGCCATACTTTAATGTTGCTCTATTTGTTCTTTTGTCATAACTATAGTCGCTTGTTGAATGACCTGATTCTTTAGAAGCTCTGTCTTTAGCTCTATCACCTGGACTCATAGCATTTCTAATTTTGCCTTTTTCTGTAAGCTTTAAAGAGCCTGACTCTATTAGTCCAAATTTACGCAAATATTTGAGAGCATTAATTGCAGGGGTCTTATCTCCTTGACCTCTTAATTGAGATGTAAGCCTAATTAGTATTTTAGGTTTTTCCATAATAGACTATATTTATTTACCACTTTACTTTATCTGCCCAATATGCAGCGCTCATCTTACCTTTAGCTATGTTTTTAGCATGTCTTGATTTAAACCTATTTCTTCTGCTTGCATAAGCTTTTGACTCACCTTCTTTTTTAGGAGAACCCTTTACGCCTTGTTGTCCGAAACGAATTATTTTTTCAATGCCATTTTCACAAGCTTTAACAACATGTGATTTAGTTGGATGACTAGGAGTTGATTTTGGAGAATTACACTTCATCATCTCCTTCACTAACATTCTTGTCATAACTTAATTATTTATGGTACATAGATGAGATGTATTCCTCCATAGACTCCTTTTCAGCCGAATCCATTTCTTTAACTCTCTTTCTAGCTTTGTTCCAACTACCTGATGTCAAGTCGTTAAGTTTTGAAAATGAATCAGTCCATAAAGGACGATAAGTTCTTATATCTCTTGATTTCATTGCGTTATAAAATCTCTCTTCAACATAATCAACAACGGCTCTTTCAAAAAATCTAGGAACAGTAGGCATGTCTCCATTAGAAACACCCATTCCATTAAATATCATTCTAACATGTTTGTATGAAGCACATTCTCTACTTAACATAACAATTTTATTAGAATCATCTGATATATTGTAATAGTATTTAGGTCCTCTAAAAGAATTATTAAATCCCCCACCTCTACTTCTAAAGCTTTGGTTTGGTTGAAAAGGGTCATTATTATTACTACCGTCATCTTTTACCTTTGCAGTATATCCTTGACCATCATAACTGTTATCAAATAATCTTTTCCAATAAACGTTTACAGTCTTTCCAGGATTACATATTTCATCATTATAAAGATAAATCTCACGAAGATTAAATACGTTCTTAGGCATTGGTATCCTACAATTAGTTGGGATAACAAAGTCATGCTTCTCTTGTAGCCAAAAAGTGTCTAATGACAATTCCTGTAGAGCATCCTGTATTCTTGATATATACCACCCTTTAGCGAAACCCCTTTTAAATTCCACATCATTAACAGTAGATGTTATTTCTCCCAATAAATGGTCTACAGATACAAAGTCGTTAGATGTCATTTTTTATGTTTTTTATTGTGTACTTTCTTGAGTAGATGCGTCAGGCAGATTTACAGCTCTATTCGCATAAATTTGAGTGTCTAACTCCCCACCATCTTGACCATCATTAACAGACTCATTAGGCATAAGCATTATGAATCTACCAAGCTGTAATACCTGCATCATTAATTCTTGTATTAATTCATCAGGTAAAGATATTTGGTCATCTAAATTACATACCGTTGTAGGGTCTAAACTAGACTTTACAGCAATTGATACGTCTTCAACTTTAATACATTCTATACCAAGAAGATATAATCTGTTAACAGCTGCACCGTCAACATGGCTTCCTATTCTATAGAAGTATGGATTTGTTACACTAGGCTTAGTATATTCATCAAGATATAAATGCTGAACAGCTCCAAGGTTAACGCTTTGAAACCATACTTGAGCAAACGTAGGACCTTCACATTTACAAGACTCAACATTATAGGTAACAAACACTACACCTGCATTGTTTGGCAAGTCCATTATTTGAACAGGAAGGTCAATATAAGACATTCCGTTGCTATCCGTAAGAACAGGCACAGAACTAAATGTAGATGTATATAAATCTGAATCACTAAACCCCTGCTCTTGCGCACGAAGTCTATTTGCTACAACTTGTACCCAATAAAGTATTTGGTTAAAAGTAAAATTAGCATCATCAAATGACGCATTAAAATTTTTCTGTAGGTCGTACACAACATATCTGTAGGTCATCTTATAATGTTGTTAGAAGTTGGTTAATATCGGTAGAAGATACTGAGTATAAATTGGTTTGGTCTCCTTGCTTATACGCAATATAATTAAGAGCTTTATCAAAAAGCAATTGAAAAACACTATTTGGAAAATCTATAACATCTGTCATTGAAGCAACAACATCAGGTTTCTTTGCCCAAAAAATAGTTATGTTATCGTTTACAATTTTAGGTCTAACCTCCAAGTATTGAAGAGAATTAGATACACCTGCTGTACTATAATTTATAGGATTAAGGTAAGCATA
>Ga0315288_10003759_pt1 | contig 19331 bp, 15 predicted proteins | sample YL17G11_20_MG_FD_203454 | JGI IMG/M metagenome (GOLD analysis project Ga0315288, IMG submission 203454) | Sediment microbial communities from Yellowstone Lake, YNP, Wyoming, USA - YL17G11_20 | ecosystem: Environmental > Aquatic > Freshwater > Lake > Sediment | place: USA: Wyoming | collected... | reverse complement strand
GGCCCCCCGGCGCCCCCCCCCTTGCCCCCCTCACCCCCCCCCCCCCCCTCCCTCCCCCGTCACGCCTTGAACCCGTACTTTTTGGCGTTGGCCGCGGGCCACGCCGCGGCGTACGCCAGGAACTCGGCGGCCGCGCCGGGGGCGCCGAGGGCGGCGCCCGCGAACGCGTCGTCGGGGCCGGCCAAGAGGGCCGGCACGGGCACGCTCTTCCCGCCGTGCTTGGCCGCAAACTCGAGCCTCGGCCCGGACCGCTTGATGGAGCGTTGGAGGAAGGCGGGCGCGGCGGCGAGGTCGGCGGGGGCGCGCCCGGTGTCGGCCCAAAATTTCAGCTTGGCCGCCATCGACTTGGCCGCGAGCGACCGCCGGAAGAGGACCGGGGCGCCGGTCAACACCGCGCGCACGCCCGCGGCGTCCAGCCCCATGCCCGCCAACGCTTTGGCGTTGTCCTTGGCGACGGAGAGCGGGCAGTGGAAAATGGTGGGGTGGTGCGTGAGCAGGTCCGCGAGCGCGCCCCCCGTCACCCCCAGCCCGGACTGCAGGTACTCGACCGTGGGCTTCAAGTCGTTGCCGACGCCGATGGAGAGGATGTCGGGGGACTGGGTGAGCATCCGTTTCAGCCCCGTGGGGCCGACCCCGATCCCCGCAAAGAAGTCGGCTTTCGGCTGGATCGAGTCGGCGACGTCGTACGTGAGGAGGATGGGGCGCGCGGTCGCGACGCGGGCGAGGGTGCGCGCGCGCAGGCCGAGGGAGGACCGGAAGTAGGCGACCGTGGGCGCCAGGTGGCGCTCCAGGGAGAGGGTGAGCAGGCGCGGTTGGGCCGCCAACACGTGCCCGAGTTGGGGGCCCGTGAGCCCCGCCTCGGTCTGAAGGAGCGCGACTTTGGGGCGGATCACGCCGTCGACGCTCGCCTTGAGCGCGTCCGGCGCTTTGGCGAGCATGGTCGCGACGTCGGCGGCGGGGACGCCGGCGGACGCGAGAAAGGCGGCGGCGGCGTCGGGGGACGCGGCGGCGCGCGTCGCGAGCGGGCGGGCGGCGCGGGGGGGGCTGGGGAGGAGGGAGGGGCTCCCGTCGGCGATCGCCGCCCGCGCCAGTCGGCGTGCGCGTCGCGCCGCCTCCCCTGGGCGGCGCCGCGAGCCAATCGCGCCCCTCTCGCCCCCCCATCCCCATCCAACTCACCCCGCCGGCCGCGCCGCAAACGGCGCGCGCGCCGCGCTGGCGGCGACGCGCATGGTCAGGAGGGCGACGCGAGCCGTGACGGCGTCGGAAGGAGGGGAGAGGGAGGGGGGAGGGCGCGAGGGGCGGGGGCGACAGTGTGTAGCTGCAGGCGCCGCCGCACTCATGGCGGCCCCCGACACCCGCCCTGCGCCGCCTGCGGGCACGTGGACCGCCACCCCAGCGCTCACGGGCGCGGCGGGCGCCGCCGCGGCGGGCGCCGCCGCGGTCGTCGCGTTTCTCTCGCACCAGCGAGCGACCGCCGCCCGCCTGGCCGAGGACGGCGTCGACGGCGCCGCGCGGCGGGCCGCACTGCCGACTGCGGGCAAAGCGCTGGCGGTGGCGAGCGTGGGCACGCTGGCCGCGGGCGCCGCGCTCGCGGTCGCCGCGACGCTGGCAGGGGCGTCGCTCGCGCCGAGCGCCACCCTGGCCACGCCCGCGGGTGCGGTCGCGACCGCCGACCGGGCGCGGGCCGCGGTGCGCGGGGCGGTGCGGGAACGGTTGCTGGGGGAAGAGAAAAAGAAAGAGGGGGGAGGAGGGTGAAGGGCGCGTCGGTCGAGCGATCAGGGTGGCCCGCGAGCGAGTGAACACTGTCACGCATTGCCTGGGGAGAAGGGCAGGGCGGGCGGCGGGGCTCGGGGGCGCTCTCTCGCTGCGTTTCCGCCCTCTCTTCTCTCCCACTCCTCGCCCGCCCCCCGGTGATCCCCCCCTTTTCTTTCCATGCTGGCCAGCGTTCGCATCACCGCGTGCCGCTCGCCGCCGCGGCCGCTCGCGGCGGCGCGGCGGCCATGCGGGCGGCCGGCGCTCGCGCGGTGAGTGGTTTGTGGCGGCCATCGGGGGCGGCGGCCGCGCCCCTGAGCAGCGGCGACGGCCTGGGCGCCGGCCGCGGGGCAAAAAGGGGTGCACGGGAGCCTCCCGCCGCCGCCCGCGCGCCGACGCGCCGCCCTCGTTCCTCGCACCCCGCAGGCGCGCCCGGCCCGCGCGCTCGACGCCCGCGCCGCCGCGGCCGCCCGCGCCCCCGCGCGCGGCGCCCGACGCGGACGCGGCGTCCGCGCCCGCCCCTGTCGGGTGGAAGGGCGCCCGGCCGGCCCCCCTCGCCGCGTCGCTCGCGCTCGGGCTCGCCGTCCGCTTCCTGCTCCCTATTCCCGCCGGCCTGACCCCCGACGCCTGGTCCCTGCTCGCCGTGTTCACGACGACTATCGCGGGCCTGGTCCTGGAACCCCTGCCCACCGGCGCGTGGGCGTGCGTGTGCGCGACGGGCGCGCTCGCGTCGGGCGCGATGTCGTTTGCGCAAGCCTTCTCCGCGTTCCGCAACGACGTCATCTGGCTCATCGTCGTCTCCTTTTTCTTCGCGGCCGGCTTCCAGAAAACGGGGCTCGGCGAGCGGGTGGCCAACATTTTTGTGCGCGCGTTCGGCGCGTCGTCGCTCGGCCTCGCCTACGGCCTCGCCGCGGCGGAGGCGTGCCTCGCGCCCGCCATGCCGTCGACGACCGCGCGCGCGGGGGGGGTGTTCATGCCCATCATCGACTCGCTGGCGCGCGGCGCGGGGTCGCTGCCGAGTGAGCGAGGGCGGGGGGGAGAGGGTGGGGGCGCGGCGGCGGCGCGCGCGCGCCGACCCCCTCGCCTTTCCTTCCAGACGACCCCTCGCGCACCAAGCTGGGCGCCTTCCTCGTCCAAGCCCAGTTTCAGGGGTCGGTCAACTCGTCCGCCCTCTTCCTCACGGCCGCAGCGCAGGTGGGAGGGGGGCGGTGGGGGTTGGAGCGACGGCGCCCGCCCGCCCACCCGCGCGCGCGCGCCTCGACCACACCACGGCCGCGCCCCTCCCCCCCCAGAACCTGCTCTGCATGAAGCTGGCCGCCGAGCTGGGCGTCGTCATCCCGGGCGCGTGGACGACCTGGTTCGTGGCGGCGTCGCTCCCCGCGCTCGTAGGCCTCGCGCTCGCGCCCGCGCTCGCGTACAAGCTGCAGCCGCCGTCCGTCACCCGCACCCCCGACGCGCCCAAAGCGGCAGCGGCTCGCTTGAAGGCGATGGGCCCGCTCTCGAGGGATGAGGCGACGATGGCGGCGACCATGGCGGGCGCCGTCGTGCTGTGGGTCGGCGGCGACGCGCTCGGCGTCCCCCCCGTGCTCGCCGCGCTCGCCGGCCTCTGCGTGCTGCTGCTGACCGGGGTGCTGACGTGGAAGGACTGCCTGGCGTACACGAGGTGGGGGGCGGGCGGGGGTGGCGGCGGCAGAGGGACGGCCGGGCGCGTGCGCGCAAAAAAAACACGCCAAACACCGCACCCACCCACCCACCCCTCCCTCCCCTCTCGCCAGCGCCTGGGACACCCTGTTCTGGTTTGCCATCCTGGTCGGCATGTCCGGCCAGCTCAACGCGGCGGGCGTCGTCGGCCACTTTGCGTCGACCGTCGGCGACGCGCTGGCCGCCGCCTCGCTGACGTGGCCCGCCGCCGCCGTCCTCCTCGCCGGCGCCTACTGGGGCCTGCACTACCTGTTTGCGTCCCAAACTGCGCACGTGGGCGCCCTCTACTCGGCGTTCCTGGCCATGATGCTCGGCGCGGGCGTCCCCGGCACCCTGGCCGCCCTCCTCCTCGCCTGGGTGTCCAACCTGTTTGGCTCCATGACGCACTACGGGTCGGGGCAGGCGGCGGTCTACTACGGGGCGGGGTATTTGAGTCTGGCCGACATATTCAAGGCGGGCGCGGTCTCCGCGGCGGTCAACGCCGCGGTGTGGCTCGGCCTGGGCTCCCTGTGGTGGAAAGCGATCGGCCTCGTGTGACGGGGGCGCGGGGTGAAGTGGGGCGGGGGGTGGGGCGGTGTGTGAGGGGGCGCGCGCGGCGGTCCGGCGCTTGCACCCCCGCCTCGCGGCAGCCGACGCGACCGCCACCGTCGCCCTCTGCTCGCATTACCACTCGCCCGCCCACACCCTCTCCCCGTCGGTCGCCACCGGCGGCGGCCGGGCAAGCTCGGGCGCGAGGAGGGACACCGCGGCCGCCTCCTCGACCCCGGCCGGCCCCACGCGGGCCGCGCGCCCGTCGGGGAAGAGGACGTGCTTCTCGAGGGCGCCGGCCGGGGCGCCCGGAGACGTGGCGGGGACGGCGTGCGCCTCCACCTGGCCGTCGGGGTAGTGGTAGAGACTCACCCCGGCCCGCAACCCCGACGTGTGCCACACCCGGGACGCGGCATAAAAGTATTCCTCCACCCCGCATGGCCAGGAGCGAGAGACGTCGCCGCCAACGTGCGCGGTGGCCGCGCGCCCGCAGGGCAGGGCCAGCTTCCGCGTGCCGTCCGCAAAAGCGGCCGCGCGGCGGCCGTCGGGCCAGGCCCGGTCGCAGCGGGCGCCGGCGTGGGCGGGGAGTGGAGGGGGAGGGAGGGAGGGCGGCGGCGCGGCGACCGGCGCAGCGGCGACCGGCGCCGCAACGGTCGGCTGCGCCGGCGCCTTCTCATCCTCGCCCCAGCCCAGCACAGCGTCCGCAGTCGCGCGCGCGGTGGGCGGGTCGACGTCGGCGGGCGGCGGGCGCGCGACCGCAGAGGCGAGGGGGGCGCCGCCGCCGCCGCCCGACCGCGTGAGGGTGCGCCGGCACGGCGCGGGCGCCGGCGAGTCCGACCGTCCATCCCTTTCGGCATCCCGCTTGCGAGCCGTCGCCAGCTGGGCGCGGAGGGCGTCGGTCGCCGCGCGCGCGCGGGCGTCGCGCGCTGCGGCCTCGGCCCGCTCCCGAGCCAGCTCGGCCTTGAGGTCGTCCAATTGAGCCTTTAATTCCCGGCGCCACCCGGCGTCGGGAGGCGGGGGGGCGGCGGCGCGGGGCGGCGGCGCACGCGCTTTCTCGCTCGCACGCGCGCGCTCCGCCTCGGCAGCCTCGACCTCGCGCTCCAGGCGCTCGCGCAGGGCGCGCGCCGCCGCCAGTTCGGTCGCCAGCTGCAGGGCGGCCGTGTTGCGCCCGGGGCGCAGGTCGGTCGCCGGCGCGCGCGGCGGAGGCGGCGGCGCGGCGGCCGCGGCCGCGCCGCGGCTCGACCGCCGCCCGCCAAACAGGGCAGCCGCAAAACCTTGCTTGGGGGGGGAGGAGAAGAGGCCAGCGCGCTTGGGCGGCGACGCGGTCCTTGGCGGCGACCGCGGCGGCGACCGAGCGCGCACCGGCGACCGCGGCGGCGACTTGGGGAGCCAGTCCGGCGATTCGCACGGTGCCTGCGGCGCCCCCGCCTCCCGCAGCGGCGACCGCAGCGGCGCGTGCGGCGGCGCGCACGGCGGCGCGCGCGGCGGCGACCCCGCCGGCCACCGCGCGCGCCCCGTGCGCACCCGCAGGCCGCCCTCGCCCAGCGCCGCCATGGCGGCTTCCAGAGCGAGATATTCGGCGACGGCGGGGTCGGCGCCGTCTGCGGAGGCGGTCAGCTCTCGCGCGGGCGCGCGCGGTGACGCAAGAGGGGCCGGGGGAGGGGTCGCCTCTTCCCGGCCTCCCCTCCACGGAATGCCGGTCTCAAATGCGGCCGCCCGGGCGTGCACGGGGACGCGCAGCGGGCCGCGCGAGGGGGGGGGGGTGTACCGGCGCCCGGCGGCGACCGCGGCGGCGCGCGTCGCGGCGCCGTCGCCCCGCCTCAGAAACGGTTTGCCGGCGGACGAGGGGGGGGTGGCGTCGGCCGAGGGCGGGCGGGAGGGGGTGAGCGCTGCGGCCGCGGCCGCGATGGCGGCGTCGGCGGTCGGCATCGGGGCGTCAGGGGCGGCGCATAGGGGCTGTTCCAATGTCCAGCAGCGGCGGGGATGTGAGACACGATCCCGAGGAGAGGGAGGCGCGGCCGCGGGCTGGCGGGGGCGCGTGGGGAGTGGCAGCGCAGCGCGCGCGGCCGTTGGCGCGCGCGCAGCGGACGAAGGGGCGGACCCGCCCCGGTTGAGCGCCGAGCCGTCGCCGCGCCTCCGGCTCGCCCAGACCGGCTGCTGGCGCGCTGGCCGTGGAGAGCGTGAGGCGGCGGCGCTCGCGCGCTGCGACCGCCGCCCTCCCCTCGCCTCGACCACACCCCTCCGCCACCCTCGCCCGGCGCCGCCGAGCGTCCCGCGCACCCCACCCCGCCCACCCCACCCACCCCTCCCCTCCCTGGCGCCGGGGCGCGCCCGCGACCCCGCCCGCTCCACCCGTTTTTTTTTCTTTTCTTTTCTGTCGGGCCGCACCATGGCCGACGCCCCGGCCGACGCTGGGGCCGACCTGCTGGGGCATGAAGACCTGTTCCAGGTGAGGGCGGAGGAGGGGAGGGGGCGGCAGCGGGCGATGGCCCTTGATCGCCGCGCGTTGTGCTGGCTGTTGGCGTCGGGCGCCGCGCCTGCGGTCGCTAGAGAGGAGAGGATGAATGTGGTCGACGCCTGCCTTCGCGGGCGGGCGTCCGGCGCGCCTCGCCGCCCCCGGGCGGGCGCCGGCTTGCCCGCGCCGCCGCGATTCGGCCGCCCCGCCGCGCCCTGCCCCCCTCCCACCCCCCCTCCCATCCTTCAGATCGACGCATTCAACCGCGCCGCCGCCGGCCGCCGCGGTGGCCCCCTGGGCCTGCTCGGCGGGCGCAAGCCCGCCGCGCGCATGCCCGTGCGCGCCAACGGCGGCGGCGGCGGCACCGAGTGGACCCTGGACGACATGCTGACGTTTCAGACGGTACAAGGGAGGGAGGGAGAGCCGGAAAGGAAAGGAAAGAGCGTGAGAGACCGGACCCCCCCCCCCCTCCTCCCCGCCCCTCGACCCCCTCCCCTCGCCTCCAGGACCTGATCCCCACGTCCCTGCTCAAGCTGTCTGGAGACGCCCCCGCGCGCGCGGTGAAGCAGTTCGCGGCGGTGCTGAGGTTCACCGGCGGCGACGGCGACGGCGCGCCGCCGGCGGGCGCGGCCGCGGCGGCCGCGGCGGCCGCCCTGCTCTCGCCCGCCCTGAAGCGGCCCGACCTGCGGGATGAGCTCTACGCTCAACTTGTCAAACAGACGCGCGGGCACGCGGGGCCGGCCGCGGGGCGGGCGTGGGGGTTGCTGCGCGCGCTGGCGACCGTCGCGCCCCCGTCCCCCTCCCTCGCCCCCCTCGTCTCCGCCCACGTCCACGCCGCCGCGTCGGCGCCCGGCGACGCTTCGCTCGCCGACGCGGCGGCGGGCGCGTGGGCCGCGCTGCGCGCGTCGTCGCGCGCGGGCGCGCGCCGCGCGCCGCCGACGGTCGACGAGGTCGGCGCGATCCTCGCCGGCGCCCCGCTGACCGCCGTCGTCTTCTTCCTGGACGGCTCCATGGAGGAGCTCACGTGCGACCCGGTGAGGGAAAGGGGTCGCGGGGTGGGTGGTGGGGTCGGGGGAGAGACGCGCGCGCGCGCCGACCCCCCCCCGCCCTCCCCAGGCCGCCACCATTCTCGACGCCGTGGAAGCCGTTGCCGCCTCCACCGGCCTGGAGAACTACAAAACGTTCACCCTGTACGCCGACCACGGGCCGCCGGCCGCGGCGGGCGGCGGCGCGGGGGTCGGCGCGTCGCCCGCGACGACCCCGCGCTCCGTCGACGCCCCCGACCCGCATGTCCCGCTAGACGACTCCCGCTACGTCGCCGACGTCCTGGCCGAGCTTCGGGAGGCGGCCGGCAAGGCGGCCAAGGGGGCACGGGCGCCGCGCCTGCTTTTTCGGAAGCGCATGTTTCGCGAGTCGGACGAAGACGTCACCGAGCCGCGCTTTGTCCTCCTCTCGTACGTGCAGGCCGCGGGCGAGTACATGGGGGGCGCGTACCCGGTGGTGCGGGACGACGCGGCCGAGCTGGCCGCGCTCGCGGCGGCGGCGGGGGGGGGGGAAGGCCTCGCGCCCCTCGTCGGCGACGACGACGGCGCGGCCGACGCCGCGCTCGCGTCCCTCATTCCCCGCGCCGTCGCCGCCACCCGCAAGACCGCAGACTGGCGCGCCGACGTGCGCGCGCGCGCGCGCGCGCTCGCCGCGCGCGGCGGCGCGCCCGCCGACGCGCGGCTCGAATTCTTGCGCCTCCTCCGCGCCCTCCCGTACGGCGGCTCCCTGTTCTATCCCGTGAAGCGGGTGGAGGACCCCATCGGGCTGCTGCCGGGGAAGCTGCTGCTTGGGGTCAACCGGCGGGGGGTGCACTTCTTTCGGCCGGTGCGTGTTTTTTTCGCAAGGGTGGGGAAGGTTTCAAGGGTTTGGGGGGGGGGTCCGACCCCTGTATCCTCCCTTCGCAGGCGTCCGTCGAGTACCTGCACTCGGCCGAGCTGCGAGGTGGGGCGTGGGGAGGCGGGGAAGGCGGCGGCGGCCCACACGCGCGACGCTCGGCCCCAACCCCTGTCCCTGTTTTCTTTCCCCCCCCCCAGACATCATGCAGTTTGGCTCCTCCGCCGCCGCCGTCTTCTTCAAGATGCGGGTCGCGGGCGTGCTGCACGTGTTCCAGTTCGAGACCAAGCAGGTGGGGGGAGGGGCAGAGAGGGAGGGGGTGACGGGGTGGGGCGTCTTGCGCTCGCGCGCGCGCCGCCACTCACCCTGCCCCCCTCCTCTCTCAGGGCGAGGATATTTGCCTGGCGCTGCAGACCCACATCAACGACGTCATGATGAAGCGGTACGCGCGCGCCAAGGCGGCGGCGACGATGGGGGGCGGGGGGGGTGGAGGTGGGGGCGGCGACGCAAGTGCCGGTGACGCCCTCACATTTTCCGCTGGCCCCGCCTTTGGCCCGCGCTACGAGGCGCACGTGGCCGAGCTGCAGCGTCAGCTGGACGACGCGCGGGCGGCGGCCGCGGCGGCCGACGCGCGCGCGGCGGCCGCCGAGGCGGCCGCGTCGGCGGCCGCGGGCGACGTCGACGCCGCCGCCGCGCGCGCCGACGCGTCGTCGGCGGCGGCGGCCGCCGCCGCGCGCGAGCTGGGGGAGGCGTGCGGCGCGGGGGGGGACGTCGCGGCCGCGCTGGTCGCCGCGCGCGCGGCGGCCGCCGGCGCCGAGGCCGAGCGCGACGCCGTCCTCGCCGCGCGTGCTCAGAGCCGGGCGGCCGCGGCGTCCGCGCGCGAGCCGGTGGCGGGGGCGGCGGGCGCTGCCTCCGCCGGCGACGCCGGCGCGCTGCGCGCCGCGGAACTGAAATTGAACGACCTCGTCGAGGAGCTGGGCAACGCCCAAGCGCTCCTCGCCGAGAAAGAGGCCGCCTCGGGCGGCGTCGCGGCCGCGGCCGCCGAACTGGAGGAGCTGCGGGAGCTCGCGGCGGACGTCGCGCGCCGCGACGCGGCCCAGGCGGCCATCGTGGCGGCGCAGGCGGCAAAAATCGAGGCTCTCGAAGCCGCCTACGCCGAGGAGGCGGTCGCGCGCAAGCGCGCGCACAACGCGTGCGAAGATTTGAAAGGGCGCATCCGGGTCTACGCGCGCGTGCGCCCGCCGCTGCCCGGGGAGGAGGCCAAGGGCGGCCCGGACGGCGCCGCCATGGCGCTCGCGTTCCCGGACGCGCTCACGCTGGCGCACGAGTGGAAAGGGGGGAAACGGGAGTACGAGTTCGACGCCGTGTTTCCGCCGTCGGCGTCGCAGGCCGCCGTCTTCGACGACGCGCGCCACCTCGTGCAATCCGCCGTCGACGGCTACAACGTGGTCGTCTTCGCGTACGGGCAGACAGGGTCGGGCAAGACGCACACGGTGCACGGGTCGCGCGGCGACCCCGGCCTGGCGCCGCGCGCGGCGGCGGAACTGTTTCGCGTGCTCGACGACGGCGCCGGGAGGCTGTCTTCCGCGGTGTCCGTGCAGATGCTGGAGCTCTACCAGGACGACTTGATCGACCTGCAGGCGGATGGGAGCGGTGGGGGTGGGGGCGGCGGCGCGGGCTCCGCGCCCGGCTCCCCCACTCCCTCCTCCCGCCCCAAGCTGGACATCAAGCGCGACCCCAAAGGCGTCGTCTCCGTGCCGGGAGCGGAGTCGCGGCCCGTGGGCAGCGCGGCCGAGCTGGTCGCCGCGATCGCGGCCGCGGGCGACAAGCGGCGCGTGTGTGCGACCCGCATGAACGACGCGTCTTCCCGGTCCCACATGATCGTCTCCGTGCGCGTCGTCACCACGGACGCGCAGACGCAGACGGCGGCGACGGGGAAGCTGACGTTTGTGGACCTCGCGGGGTCGGAGCGCCTCAAAAAGTCGGGGTCGACCGGCGACGCCCAGCGGGAAGCCGCCGCCATCAACAAGTCGCTCTCCGCTCTGGGCGACGTCGTGGCAGCGCTGGCGTCGGGGGCGGCGCACGTCCCCTACCGCAACCACAAGCTGACCATGCTCCTCTCGGATTGCGTCGGCGGCTCCGCCAAGGCCCTGATGGTGGTCAACGTCGCGCCGTCGGCCTACAACCTGGACGAGACGGCCAACAGCCTGGCCTACGCTTCCCGGGTGCGCACGATCAAAAATTCAGTGTCCCGAGACGCCGCCGGCGCCGAAGTCGTGCGCCTGCGGGCCGCCGTGGACGCGTGGAAGGCGCGCGCGGGGCTGACGACGGCCGCCGCGCGCGCTGCGGCCGACCTGGGCGAGGTCGAGGATGTGAAGGGAGGGGGGGCGGTCGAGGGGGTCGTCGTCGCGGCCGAGTGAAGAAGAAAAGGGGGTGGCGGCTGGGGTGGCGTGCGTGCATGTGACTGCGGGCGGCGGTGGCGGTCCCAGCCCCCTCTTCTCGGCCGTTGCCGGCAGCACTCGCCGCGCACACCGCCTCCCACTTCCCCCTCGCGACCCGCGCGCCACGCCCCCCCGCCAACGCACACGATGGCCGCCCTCCTGACCGCCAACCCGGCGGGCGTGCTGGCCCGCCCGGCGCCGCGCGGCGCCCTGCAGGCGAGACCGAGAGGTGGAGGGGCGGTTGGCCGGCGGCGGGGCGGCGACGCGGCAGGGCGGCGCCCCCAGGCGGTCAGCGTCGGCAAGGAGCTTTGTCCTGGGGCGGCAGCCGCGCGCGAAAGCCGCCCCCGGCGGCGGGCGGACGCCGCCGGCCGCGTGGGGCGAGCCGCGCGCTTGGCCCGCGCGCGCCGGAGCGGGCGGCGGGCGTTGCCCGCCCCGGCCCTCGGCGCGGGCCCAGGCGACCTCCAACGAGTGCTGCGCGGCGGGCCAGGGCGGGCGGCGGTCGGGGCGCGCCGCGCGCGGGCGGCGCGCCTCGAGCCGCCCGATTCGCGCCCGCCGGCGCGGCGGCCGCAGCGGCGGCCGAGGCGCGCCGCTGCCGCGCGGGGCGGCGGACGCGCGTCCTGACCGCCCGCCGGCGCAGCCCCCGGCGCAATGCGCCCTCCCGGGCGCCCGCGCGCGGCCCGGCGCCGCCGCCGCCCGCGCCCGCGCGGCCGCGCCGCCGCCGCGCTGCCCCCGCCCGCCGCCCAACTGCAGCGCACGGCATCGTCACGTGCCAGAGCCCCCATCAGCGGGCCGCCCGAGGCCCCACCGCCACCCCCCCACACACACCCTCCCCCCCCCTCCCGCCACAGGTCGTCGCCGGCCTCAAGGACACGCGCGACCGCATCAACTCGGTCAAGAACACCAAGAAGATCACGGACGCCATGAAGCTGGTCGCCGCGGCCAAGGTGCGGCGCGCGCAGGACGCGGTCGTCAACGGGCGCCCATTTGCGGAGAACCTCGTCAAAGTGCTCTGGGCCGTCAACCAGAAGCTGCGCGTCGAGGACGTCGACTCGCCCCTCGTCGAGGTGCGCCCCGTCAAGACGGTCATGGTCGTGTGCGTGACGGGCGACCGCGGGCTGTGCGGCGGGTACAACAATTTCGCGATCAAAAAGTGCGAGAACCGCGTCAAGGAGCTGCTCGGCATGGGCCTCGCCGTCAAGATCGTGACCGTCGGCAAGAAGGGGGGGGTCTACTTCAAGCGGCGCCCGCAGTACACGCTGGCCGCCACGTTTGACCTCGGCGCCAAGCCGACGATCAAAGAGGCGCAGGCGATCGCGGACGAGCTCTACTCCGGCTTCGTCTCGGCCGACGTCGACAAGGTGGAGATGGTCTACACCAAATTTGTGTCGCTCATCTCGTCCGAGCCGACGGTGCAGACGCTGCTCCCGCTCACGCCCGCGGGCGAGATTTGCTCGGTCGACGGCACCTGCGTGGACGCGGCCGAGGACGAGCTGTTCAAGCTGACGACGGTCGGGGGGAAGCTCGCGGTCGAGGTCGAGAAGGTAAGGGGAGGGAGGAGGGACGAGGGAGGGGGCCGCGCGCCGCCCCCTTTTCTTGTTTTCTTTTTTCCCTCGCCTCGACCTCACGCCCACCCCACCACCCCTCCTCCCCCACTCTGCAGGTCACGACCGACACGTCGGGCGGCGAGTTCGACGCGGGCCTCCTCTTCGAGCAAGACCCCGTGCAGATCATCGACGCCCTGCTCCCCCTCTACCTGAACGCCACCCTGCTGCGGTCGCTGCAAGAGGCGCTCGCGTCCGAGCTGGCGGCGCGCATGAACGCGATGAACAACGCGTCCGACAACGCGCGCGACCTCGGCCGCCGCCTCACGCGCTCGTACAACCGGGCGCGGCAGGCCCAGATCACCAACCAGATCATTGAGATCGTGTCGGGCGCCAACGCTTGAAGAGGGTTGCTGTGGTGGAGGGCGGGCGCGCGCGCGCGCGGCGCCCGGCGGCCCGCCTTCTTTTTTTCTTCGAGACCTTTCCTCCCATTCCCCCCATCTTGGACTTGAGCGCGAGCGCGCGGCCCGGGCCGCGGGGCGCGCGGCGGGGTTTGGGGTGGGGGTGGGGGGCGCGGCGGCCGCAACCGCGGTCGCCCGCCCCCGCCCCCGCGCGGCCCCGCCCGCCCCGCAACGTGCAACCACACCGGCCGCCCAAAGAGTGAGGGACGGCTGCCGCCCTGGTGGCCGCCGGCCCCGGCGCCGTCGGGGGTCTCGGTGCCTCGGGAGGGGCAGCTGTCGGCTTGGCCGGCGGCGCTCGCCCCAAGCGCGCACACCCGCGCCGCCGCGCCGCGCCGCGCCGCGCGCGGCGGCACTCGCTCGACCCTGCCTCTCAATTCCGGACCGCGCAGCGACGCCCCGCTCGCCCCGATGGCGACAGCGACCGCGCGCCGCGCGGCAGCCCCATCCCTCGCCGCCGCCCTCCGCGCGTCGTCCTCGTGCGCCGCGCCCGCCACCCACACCCTGGCTCACGAGGCGGTGGCCGCGGGAGACGCGTCCTCCGCCCCCCCGACCCGCGTCCTTATCTTGCACGGCCTCCTCGGCTGCGCCCGCAACTGGCGCACCCTCGCGCGCGCCCTGGCGACGCGCGCGTCGGCCGCCGCGGGCGGCGCGCGCGTGGAAGTGGCGGCGGTCGACCTGCGGTGCCACGGCGCGAGCGCGACGAGCCCGCGCGCGCCCCCTCCCCCCCACACCGTCGCCGCCGCCGCGGCCGACGTCAACGCGTTTGCGACGGCGGCGTTTGGCGGGCCGCCCGACGCCCTGGTCGGGCACTCGCTGGGAGGCAAGGTGGCGCTGGAGGCCGCGCGGCAAGCGCTGCTCGCGTGCGACCCCCTCCCCCGCCAACTCTGGGTCCTGGACTCGCCCCTGTCGGCCCGCCGGCACGGTGCCCGGTCGCCCACGGCGGCCCCTGAGTCCGCGTCGGCCGTCCTGGCGGCGCTGGCGTCGGTGCGCTCCCCGCCGCCGGAGCGCGCCGCGGCCGGCGCCGCGCTGCGGGGCGCCGGCCTCACCGCCCCCGTCGCCGCCTGGCTCGCCTCCCAACTCGTGCCCGCGCCGGGAGGGCTGGCGTGGGGGTTTGACCTGGACGGCGCCAACGCCCTGCTCGCCTCGTACGCCTCGACCGACGCCTGGCCCCTGCTCCGCCACCCCCCTCCCGGCATTGCCCTGCGCGTCGTCGTGGGCGGCGCGTCCGACCGGTGGTCGGCCGCGGAGCGGGAACGGCTGGCCGAGGCGGAAGCCGGGTCGGCCGCGGCCGCTGCCGCCGTCGCGCTGTCCGCGGGCGGCGCGCCGCCCGGGTCCCTGGACGTCCACGTGTTGGAAAAGGCGGGGCACTGGGTGCACTCGGACGACCCGGAAGGGTTGTTGGGGCTGCTCGTACCGCGCGTCGCGGCGCTCGCGGCGGAGCGAGGGAGCGGGCGAGGCGCCTGACCGTGTCTAGACTTCATTCTCTTTTGGGCGATGCCTCTCGTCAACCCCTATTGCAGCCCAAAACTGACGCGCGCCCCCCTCTCCCCCCGCTCGCCCCCTCACCCCGCGTCGGGCAGCGCGGTCCCGCGCTCCAGATTGGCCTTGATCTCGGCCGCCGCCGCGCCAAACGCGGCGTCGATGCGCGTGTTGAAGCCCGCGTTCCAGCGGTTGATGGCTTCCGAGCCGTCGGCGGGCTTGCGCGGCGCGCCGCGCGCGCGCGGGTCGCGGTTGGAGAATGTCGTTTCCGCGACGAGCGCGTCGACCGCGTCGGGGGCGTCGACGCGAGACCCGCCGTAGGCGAGGTCGTCCCGGCCGCGAAAGTCGCCGGCGGCGGCGGGAGGGGGGGGCGCGAGCGCCGCGACGCGGCGCGCGTAGCGCGCGGCCGCCGACCGCCCCGCCGGATCCTCCCCGGCGATCTCGGGGTCGGGCGCGGGGCCGCGCCCGCGGCGCCGCTTGGCGGCGCGCGCGTCCGCGACGTCGGCGCGCTCCAGGAGGTACGCCTTGCCCGGCGCGGCGCCCACGCGCTCCAGTTCCGCCGCGTCCGCCTTGGCTTTCGCCTCCTTCCACGCCTTGGCCGCGCCCCCCGACGCCTCGTCGGCCGTCGGCTTGGGGCGCGCCGCCCGCTTCTGCTCCGCGACCACGGCCCCCGCGTTGGCGCGCCGCGTCGCGGCCAGCTTGCGCCGGATGGCGGCGAGCTTGGCCAGGCGCGGGTCGGAGGGGGTGGCGTCGTCGGGGGTGGGGGCGGGGTCGCCGGCGGCCGCGGGCGGCGGAACCGCCGCGCCGGCGCCGCGCGTGTCGGCCGCCGCCGCCTCGGCAGCCTCGGCCTCGGCCCGGCGCTTCGTGGCCGCCGCCGCCGCGTCCAGGGCGGCCAGCTCGTCCTGGGCGGTGGGGACCGGGAGGCGGCGCCGCGGCGCGCGCGCCGCGGCGGGCGCCGCGCCGGCGCGGATTCGCGCCAGGCGCGCCCGCGACTCGGCCGCCGGGTCGAGGGCGGCTTCGGCGTCCGCCGCGCCAGCCGCCGCCGACTCCGGGTCGGGCAGCTCGCCCGCGGCGACGATTGAGACGGGCACCGACGGCTTCCCCCCCGCCGACCCGACCGCCTCCGCGGCGCGCACCGCGTCCAGGCCCGCCACCACCCGCCCGCACACGACGTGCTTGCCGTCCAAGTGGGCGGCGCGGGAGGTGCACAGAAAGAATTGGGAGGCGTTTGTGTTTGGCCCCGCGTTGGCCATCGACAGGACGCCGACCCCGTGCTTGAGCGCGAGCCCTCCCGGCTCGTCGTCGAACGCGGGGCCGAATATGGAGTGGCCGCCGGTGCCGTCGCCGGCGGTGATGTCGCCGCCCTGGAGCATGAAACTGGACGGGGGAGAGGCAGAGGGGGGTCGAGGGTTGGGCGTTGTGGCTGGTGTCGGGCGCCGCGGGCACGCCCGCCTCCGCGGCCTGCCCTCTGCGCCGCCGGCCGCCGCGCGCCGACCCGGGGCAAGCGGCGGGGCTTCGCCGGCGCGCCGCCGCCGCGCCGCCGCGTCCCCCGACGCCGCGCCCCCCCAACTATGCTCTCATTTTCTCTCACCCTGGTATGATGCGATGGAACTTGCTCGACGCAAAAGCGAGCCGAGCGCCGCCGGGCGCGGAGCCCGCGTCGCCGCGGCAGAGCGCGCGGAAATTGGCGGCGGCGCGCGGCGCGGCGGCGTCGAACAGCTCCAGCTCGACGCGGCGGGGGGGGGCGTCACCGACCGCGATGTCCAGGTGGACGCGGGGCGGCATGGGGGGGCGGGGGCCCACCGCGGGGAGTGGCGCGGCGCCGGTCGCCGTCCGCCCCACACAGCCGCCGCCTCTCGCGCCGCGCCCCTCTCGCATGCCCGCCTCTCGCGCGGCGGCGACCGTGGCCTCCTTGCTGGGGCGGCGCGGCTCGGCAGCGGGTGAGACTGGAGGGCGGGCGGGACGCGGCGCCGCGCCGATCGGGCGCGCACCGCCCGCGGCGGCCGCGAACGCCGCCCCAGGCATTGCCCACGCGCAATGGGATGCGTGCGCGGGGCCGGCGGCGGCAGGGCGCGCACACCGACCCTCACGTTTCTCTCGCTCAGTCGCGACACAGCACGCCACCCTCGGCTCCCACCTGAGCGTCGGCCCGTCCGCCCCCCTGCTCGTCCAGCTGGCCGCCCGCCCCTGGGGCGCGGCCCCCGTCCTGGCCGCGGCCGCGCTGCCGCTGCCGCCCGGGCCGCCGCCGCGCGCCGTCGCCGTCGTGCGCCAACCCTTTGCCGCCGCCACCGACGCGCTGCGCCCCCTGGCGGCCATCGTGGCGCGTGTCGCGCCGGGAGCGGCCGCGGTGGCGGGGGGGGGGGGGGACGCGGCGGCGGCGTGCGTGGTGGACGAATACACGCTGACCCCCGGCGCGTCCCCCCCGTCCTACGCACTCGCCACCCCCGGCACCCCCCTCGCCACCGCCCTGCGCCGCGCCGGCGTGCGCGTGTCCCACGCGCACGACGTGGGGGCGGCCGCGGCGGCGGCGCTCAACTCGGCGCGCGCCGCCGCGCGCGGCGTGCGGCAGAGCACGAACGAGGTGCTGATGGTGGCGCCGACCGCGTTTGGGTTCAACGCGCAAGCCGCCGAGGACAACTTCTTCATGCACGCGAATCCAGGGGGTCCGGGAGCGGGGCCTGGCGCCAACGGCGCGTCCTCCTCCCCGCCCCTCCTCCCCGCCGCCGCCCTCGCCGAGTTCGCCGGCCTGCACCGCGCCCTCACCGACGGCGCCGGCGTGCGCGTCACCCTGTTTGAGCACGCCCCCGAGCACGGCACGCCGGACGCGGTCTTCCCCAACAACTGGTTCTCCACGCACGCGGCGGGGGAGGGCGCGGGGGGGGTGGCCGAGAGCACGCTCGTCTACTACCCCCTCAAGTGCCCCAACCGGCAGGCCGAGCGGCGGGGCGACGCGCGGGCGGCGCTCGAGGCGCGCGGGTATGGCCGCGTCGTCGACCTCGCCCCCGCGGAGGCGGGCGCGCACCCCGCGTCCCCCGCCGCCCCGGCCTATTTCGAGGGCACGGGCGTGCTCGTCCTGGACCGCGTCAACGGGGTCGCGTACGTGTCGCTGAGCGAGCGCGCGGACGAGCGCCTCGCGCGCGCGTGGGCCGACGCGGTCGGGTACAGGGAGCTCGTCACCTTTCGCGCGTCCGACGCGCACAAGCAGCCGATCTACCACACTAACGTCATGATGGCGGTCGGGTCGGACGTTGCGGTCGTGTGCCTGGAGTCGGTGCGCGACGACCGCGAGCGGGAGCGCCTGCGCGCCTCCCTCGCCCGCCACCACGCCATCGTGGACGTGACCCTCGCCCAAGTGGAGGCCATGTGCGGCAACGTGCTGGAGCTCGAGGATGGGCGGGGGTTGCCGGTGCTGGCCATGTCGACCCGCGCGCACGCCGCGTTTGGGCGCGACGGCCGCAAAGCCCTGCTCAAGCACGTGGCCGACCTGGTGCACGCGCCCATCGACACCATTGAGCGCGTGGGGGGCGGCGGCGTGCGCTGCTCGCTGGCGGAGCTGTTTTAGTGAGGGATGATGGGAGGGGTCGGAATGGGAACGCTGCGGGCGCGCGGGGCGGGCGCGCCCTATCTCCCACTGTGACTCGCGACGGCGCGCGCGTAAGGTGGCACGCAAAGAAGAAAGACAAGCACGCAGGCGCCGTATCGGTGTTGCACCCCCCACCCCCCTCCCTAAACCTTTCCGCCCCCTTTACTCCTTGCTCCTCTCCTCCTACGCCGCCGTGACCGACAGATTCACGACGCGTCTGTCGCCCGCGCCAAACCCGGCCTCCGCCTTGCCCTTGCCCTTGCCCATTTCGAAGCCCGGCTCGCCCGGCGCGGCCGGCGACGCGGGGCCTTCCTCGAGCGCCTCCTTGCGCCAGTGGCGCCGGCGGCGGCCGCACGTCAGCGCGGCGCCGACGCCGACCGCGGCGGCCAGGACGGCGGCCAGGGCGGCGAGGGCGAACGCGGCGCCGACCGAGACGGTGCGGCGGCGTTGAGCGGGGGCCGCGCCGACCGCGCCGCGCTGCACTGCCGCCGACGCGACAGCCGGTTTGGGCACCGGCCCCGTCGGCCACGCCGCCGCGCCCGCGTCGGCCGCGGGCGCGGCAGCCGGCAGGCGCACGGGGCCCGCGGTGGCGGCGCCCGCGGCGAGCGCGTCGGCCGCGCGCGCGCCCGCGGCCGCGGCGGCGGTCGCGGCGGCAGCCCCCCCAGCCGCCGCGCTTGACGCGCCGCGCATCGGCTCCCGCCCGCCGGAGCCGGCCCGGTAGAGGGCGGCGACGGCGGGCGGCGTGAGGGGCGAGTCGAAGAGCGCGAGCTGCGACACGCGGCCGTCGAAAAAGCGCGACGCCGCCGCGTCCGACCGGCCGCACAGCACGATGTCCATGGCTTGCGCGACGGGCGCGCCGCCGTCCAGGTGAAAGTAGTCGAGCGGGTCGGCGGTGGAGCCGCGGCGGGACCCGTCGACGTACAGCTCGTACCCTTTGCCGCCCTCCGGGTGCGTCGTCAGCGTGACCATGTGCCACTCGCCGTCCGTGAGCGCGCCCGCGCGCGCGGCGGGCCGCGGCGCGTTGGACCCGATCGCGCCGTCGGAGTCGAGCCAGGTGCGCGTCGGCCGCCCGACAAACCGGTCGGTCGAGTCTTTCGCGATGGCCCGCACGAGGCCGCGCGCCGGGTGGTCGTGGCTCGGCAAAAACACGTGCACCTGGGACGGCTCAAAGTAGGCGGGGTCGTCGAGGGGGGCGGTGGGGACGCCCGACGGGCGCGCGGAGAAGAGGTACTGAAACTTGTCCCCGGGCGCGGCGTACTGCCGGAACCACAGGTTGATGGCAAAGGGGCCCCCAGCGCCCAACGGCACGCCGGCCAGCAACGCGGCGGCGTCGGGCGCGGCGGCGCCGCACTCGAGCGCCGACCCAAAGAGCGCGTCGTCGACCCACGCCGTCTTGTTAGTCAGGGTCAGGTTGCGCAGCCCGTACTCCGGCACCGGCCACGACGCAGTCGTGTGGTTGGACAGGGGAAAGTAGGCGGCGGGCAGGGGGAGGGCGTCGGCGCCGGGGTCGGC